>Ga0207422_1000088_pt1 | contig 363692 bp, 351 predicted proteins | sample MarCyaLeptolynsp_FD_187757 | JGI IMG/M metagenome (GOLD analysis project Ga0207422, IMG submission 187757) | Marine cyanobacterial communities from Panama - species 1 Leptolyngbya sp. (SPAdes) | ecosystem: Environmental > Aquatic > Marine > Unclassified | place: Panama: Panama City | collected...
GGGAGCCGCAGGCGCGCTATCACCTCGCCAGGCTTCTGGCTGGCGAAGGCCAGCGCGAATCCGCACTCGTCGAACTCGAGCGGCTCGCCGAGCTGGGCGCGCCGAGCGGCCGGGTAATCGCTGCCACTGGCGAATTTTCGTCACTGCAGGACGACCCGGAATACGGTTCACGATACGCCCGCGTCATCGAGACACTGACGCCCTGCACAGCGCCCGAATTCCGGTATTTCGATTTCTGGCTCGGCGAGTGGGACGTCACTGCTGCGGGTAGTGCCGGCGTCATTGCGTCCAGCCGAATCCTTTCAGCTCAGGACGGTTGCGCCGTAACGGAACACTACACCGCCGGAAACTTTACGGGCACGAGCCTCAATTTCTATGACGCAACTACCGGTCAGTGGCACCAGTCCTGGATGTCCAACGGCGGCGGCGCGGTCCATCTGGCAGGCAGCCTGGATGCGGCGGGTGCCATGCAGATGACGGATGCCGGGCTTGCCGTCAGCAAAATCTCCGGGACCGTCAACAAGGTCACATGGACGCCGCGCGACGACGGCTCCGTGCGCCAGCTTTGGGAACAGTCCAGCGACCAGGGAAAAAGCTGGACCGTTGTGTTCGATGGTATCTACACGCGCAGGTGACTCCCATGCCTATCATTCGCCCTGTCTTTCAAAGCATTGCCGTATCCGCCGTACTGCTCACCTCCTCCGCCGGCGCCGAGCCGCCGCGAAGCTGGAACTCGGTTCTCGACACTGAGATCCGGCCACCCTGGCACGAAGACCGGCACAGGGAATTCGACTTCTGGATCGGCGAGTGGCAAATGCAGTGGCGGCGTCAGCAACCCGGTTCGTTCTACCACGACAATTCGGGCACGTGGACGCGGCAGCACGTTTTTCCGGCGCTCGGCGGCAAGATTCTCATCGAGATGGCCTGGTCTCGGGACGCGCCCGAGACGCCCAGCCAGCGTGGGATGTCGATTCGCTACTACAACGAAGCTGCAAAGCGCTGGATCATGGCGCAGAACTGGCCGGGTCCCAACGACGCCGGCGAGGCATTTGCCGACCAGCTGACGGGAAACCTGTACCTCGGCCGCCACAGTCTGTACTCCATCGTGCAGCGACCGCAGCCGGACGGTGAACTCAGGACGGAACATCGCCGTTACGAGTTCAGCGACATACAGCCTGAGAAGAGCTTTCGCTGGCAAGGGTCCAACACTGCCGATGAGGGAGCCACCTGGTACACGTGGTACCAGGTCGATGCACATTATCTCGGCCCGCTCGAGGCGTTGTCCGACGCGAACGACGCTCTCCCCGGCGTACACGAAAAACAGCTGTGCAAGGATGCACCCCAGCGGCGTCTGGCAGTGCTCGCGGGCAGCTGGTCGAACGCGCTCGACGAAAAGCAGCGCGATTCTGCACCCGCCCGCTTTGCAGCAGGCGACATACTCGACGGCTGCGGCACTCTCGCCGTGCTGGACGTCGGCGATCGGAAGCTATTGATGACGTTCGGCTACCTGCCGGTCTTCGAGCGCCACGTCATGATGCAGCTCGACAATCGACCGGGCAGCCCGCACCGCTATTTTGTCGCGACCCCGGCGGAAGGCAATCTGATTTTCGAGCACGCGCCCGAACTCGCAATCGTCGACGAGTTCACGCCCTATGTGACGAATGAGTCCTTCGACACCCGCAGTGCACTCGAGCGCATTGTCGTAAACACCGCCGACGCAAACCGGCTGCTGATCGAGGAACAGCACAGGCAAACGGTGTCCGACGATTGGATCAGCAAACAACGCTATCGCTTGCAGCGGGACTCGAGACCGGCCACCGACTGAGATCTGCGTGTCCTCGCAGCTGTCGGCCTGACGTTAAAGAAAGAATGCCGGCGATGGCAGGCGAGCGCCTGCCATCGCCGGACTTGTCATCGAAATCGACCGAATTCGATCAAAGGCTGTGTCGATACGACAGGTACATGAAGCGGCCGAGGAAGTCGTAGGTATTCGAATCGGAGGTCGCAAGGAAACCGTTGAAGATGACGGACGGTTCCTCATCGAAGAGATTCTGAATGCCCAGCGTCAGCTGACTCAGCTTGCCGCGATCTCGAGCGAAGTCGAAGCTCAGCTGGAGGTCGTTTTGCCAGTTGTCATCGACCTTCCGGCTGACGGCACCGGTAGCCGAACAGTCGTTGTCTTCACACTCGCGAAAACCGTCGATCCAGCGAACGTTGTAGTTCGCACTCCAGGGACCGCGGTTCCAGCGAACGTTGGCGTTGACCTTGTTCTTGGCGAAAACGCCCAGATCGTAGACACCACGGCCGTTGACGGCGCGGCCGCCACCCTGACGTTCCGTGTACTCGTCCAGGTAGGCATAGTCGATCGAATAGTTGAATCCGCCGAAGCGCGTATCGTGCGCGTAGGTGAAAGTCACGTCGATACCGGAGGCATCCACACCGCCAATGTTGGTGTTGCGATCGTCGATGTCATCGAGGAAGCCGGTTTCGGTTCTCGAGATTCTTTCGCAGTACTGGCGATTCTCGAGGCCCTGGTTGTAACAGCTGCTCAGGATGACCGCCGCCGTAATGGGCTGGATCGAATCATCGATCGTAATGTCCCATGCGTCCACGGTGATAGCTGCACCGTCGAGCCATTTCGGCTGATACACGAGACCCAGCGTCCAGGTGTCGGCTTCCTCCGGCTGCAGCTCCGCGTTGCCGCCAAGCGTCGTCCGTAGCTGACCGCGGCTGTCGCCGTAGTCGTCCGGCAGACCGTCTGCCGAGCAGGTCGCCTGCTGCGCCGGCGTGCGCGGTTCGTCCGACGTATCGCAGGGATCCGTTACGTTCGGGAAGCTGTCCGAACTACCCAGGAACAACTCGGGGATCGTCGGTGCACGGAAGGCTTGCGAGACCGTGCCGCGCAAGGTCAGCGAATCGGTCACGTCCCAGATGAGTCCGATCTTGCCGTTGGTCGTGTCGCCGAAGTTACTGTAGTCCGAGTAACGCACCGCGGCGGTTGCCTGCAGCCCGTCGAATACCGGCACACCCATTTCGGCGTAGACGTCGACGACGTTGTAACCGCCTCTCGTCGTTTCCGCTTTGTTACCCGTCGTGTCGCCGGAGTTGGTGATCGGATCCGGCGTATTGGCACCGTCTTCCTCGCGGTACTCACCGCCAAACGCCAGGCCCAGCGGTCCTGCGGGCAGTTCGGCAAGAGTACCGGCGAGGTTAAATGCCACGGTTTTCTGCGTCGTTACGAGATCGTCGACGCCTGTGTACGAAATCCAGGCGAGTTGCTCCTCCGTAATCGGGCGACCGTTGGCGCCACCGAACAGGTCGAGCGGTACGCAGTCCGCGGAACCGGGGTTCGTGGCCGTTCCGCAGCGCAGCACGCCGTCTTCGCCGACAAAGCTGGGACCGACTGCCTCGATAACCCGGCTGCGAACGAATCGACCTTCGTTCACCGAAACGCCCTGCGTGCGTCCGTAGTTCAGGTACGCATCCCAACTCCAGCCGTTAAAGGGCCCCGAATTGAAATCGCCGCGAATACCGGCCACGGCACGATAGGTATCGATGTCCTGCCGGAAGAAGCGATTCGATGCTTCGACGAAGCGGCGCCGAACGTCGATGAAGTCGCGTCCGAACGGGTTGTAGAAGTTGTCCGCAGAAACCGTAATGCCCTCAGTGATCGTAAACAGAGGGGTCGGCGCAAGCAGCTGCTCCGACTGCCGATTGATGTAGCTGCCTTCGATATACAGTTCGGCACTGTCGCTAATATCATAGTGTCCGGCGCCATAGATGTTCCAGCGCTTCTGCGGCGTCAGCAGGTAGTTCTCCGGTTGGTAGTTGTAGAGATCGCCGGTGCCGACGTCGGACGTGCCTCCTTTGTCGAAGTCTCGCCAGCCGGTCAACGGGTCGTTGTGGAACTCCGGTATTTCCAACGTCGATCCGTCAATGATTGCCTGCCAGGCAGCATTGCCGCGATCGTCGGGGTTTCTGTCCCGGATGAAGCCCTCAGGGGTCCCTGTACTCCCGGCCTCGGTAAACGAGCCGTTATTCGTTTCCCAGTCGTAGTCCTTGTCGAAGCGGCTGAACGACCGGTCGCCGGCCATGATCGGCTCCTGTTCGTAGAACCCCGTGGACAGCATCATGCTGCCGCGATCGGAGGTCACACCCATCGTAAGGTTGATGTCGACAATCTCGCCGTCGGACTCGCCGGACTGACCCGTAAAGGCGTTCAGCTCGATGCCGTCCAGCTCCGTCTTGGTGATGATGTTGACGACACCGGCAATGGCATCGGAGCCGTACACGGCGGACGCGCCGTCTTTTACGACTTCCACGCGCTCCACGACCGACAACGGAATGGCGTTGAGATCGACCGACCAGTTCGTGCCGGTCGACGCCAGCACGTGCCGGCGACCATTGACCAGTACCAGCGTACGGGCCGCGCCGATGCCGCGCAGGTTTACGCGCGTTGTACCGTCTCCGCCATTGTTGGCCTGCACGTTAATGCCGTTCGCATTGACGGTAAGGTCCTGCAGCACGTCTCCGATCGATACGTTGCCCGTAACCTTGATCGCCTCGGCGTCCAGGACTGTTACGGGTGCCGAACCCGACAGGTTGGCATTCCGGATGCGTGATCCGGTGACGAGGATTTCTTCGAGCTCGCCGTCGCCGGTGGCTGCGTTGCCTTGTGCATTCGCATCCGGCGACAACACAGTTCCGAACAGCAGACATCCGCTCGCCAGCATGCTGACGCGCAACACTCGAAGTTTGGGCCCGCTCTCGCGTGTTCCCCCGCGACCGCACCCTTGTCTTTCGTTTGTCATTGCTACTACTCCCCTTAAAGCTTAATAGCGATTACTCAATAACGATTACGCTGCCGACGCGGCAGTGCAGGACGCTATTCAGCCATCGCTCTGGGAGTAACCACAGACATGAAGCGGGGTTGACAGTTTTTTGTCGTGGAGTTACGCGCGCGGTCGACTATGCAACACAAACGATCGCAGTAAAGAACGTAAAAGACAGTGCGCTGTTTGGTCCGCCTCGCAACAAAACCTTCATTTAGTAGAAGATTATTGAAGACTGTTGCCGCGGGCGTTTGTTGTCGTGTAAACCTCGAAGGTTCACCAGCTAACTTGTGCGCCACAAGAAGCCCGATACTTTCAAGCCGCGTTTATGGGACACCAAAACCGGCAGTCGACAACAAGAAACTGGGGTCATTGTCATCGCACGACCGACCCATTCGACAACGACTCACTCCTGTTGGGCCGCCTCGCGCCTCGCCGCGCGCTGCTGATAGCGGGCATAGGCAGCTTTGTAGCGCTGGATGGTGTTGTCGAAGTCACTGTCCAGTTTCAATCGCCACTGGCCGTCGCGCTTTACGTAGGTGTCCACCGACACCTCACTGTACTCGCCGCCGGGGCCTTCCGCAGACGTACGCACGACGACGTGTGCAACGTCGCTGCCTTCGTCCACCTGCCCGAGATACTCGGCGCGCATGTTGCGGACGTTCGACCGCCGCACGACGGCCGCGGACGTCACCAGGAAGCCGGCAAAGAACTCCGCGTCTGAGAGTTTGTCCACGCTTGCCTGAGACGCCCACGCACCGAACATGCGCTCGTACAGCGGCAAACGAAATTCGTCAGGCGCCTCGCTCAGGAAGGCAAACGCTTCACGAACGGCCTTCAGGTCCTCCGGGTCGTGCATCCTCGCCACGGCTTCGTAGTTTTCGTAGTCCAGCAGCTCGAAATAGTCGACCGTCATCCGCTCGAGTTCGTTTGCAACGGCGGGTAGCGGCAGGGCCAGCAGGGCGAGCAGCGTAACGGTGATGCGATACATGGCGATTCTCCGTAGTGACTCCGGGGGGTATTGGCGTTGCCGCCAAGGTCTCACTCAACGCTTGTACCAGCGTAGCGGCTTCGACGGTTCACGTGTGATGATACGCTTTGCCTCGAGGTCGAGCTGAACCGTCTTCGACCACCACATCACTTTTTTGCCGCCCGGGAAGATCGATTCAGCGAGTCGTCCACGAACGGCCTCGCAAAGCTCGGCGTGTGTCAGGCCCGGCGAAGAGTCCGGCAGCACGCTGAGCATCGCGGCGCGCATCTCCGTGTACTTTGCGGCATCAACTCGCGAAGTCTGCCCCGGAACGTTGACGTTCTCCACCTCGATCTTGTCGCCTTTTGATGCCGCCATGAGGGCTGCCCCTTATTGATCGGTTGCTCGAGAGGAAGATCTTAGACCGAAGAACTGCGTAAGTCAGCCGGTCGGCGCTTCGGCCGCTCGCGTCAATCGCGCAGGCGACGGGAGAGGTTCTCCAGCTTCCGTCGAGCCCGTGCCCGCCAGTTTTCGGACAGCGCGGGCAGTTCTGCCAGCGTCGCCAGTGTCTCTGGATCGCGGCACTCTCCAAGCAGCAGCCGGGATACGGTGAGCACAGTCCACTCCGGACAGGGACGCTCCGTCAGCTCGATCGAATCGCCCACGCCTACCTGCCCAGCCTCGAGCACTCGATAATACCAGCCGCCCCTGCCCGTCCGGAGCACGTCGCGCACCATCGCGGCCGAACCGAAGCGGTAACCAAGCTTCCAGCACGGTTGCCGGCCCTGGCTGACTTCAACCGAGGCCGTACCCACCAGAAAGCGATCGCCGACACAAACCCGGTCCTCGGTCAGACCCAGAGTGGAGAGGTTTTCGCCAAACGCACCGGGCTCGGCCAGGTGCTGTGCCAGCTCCGGTCGCTCGGCCCGCCAATCCGAATAATGATCGCGAGCGTAGTGGAGTATCGCTTTGTCCACGCCGCCGTGATGCTTACGGTCCGCCTGTTCGTCACCGACGATGCCGAGCGTATCCACGGCCACAGGTCCACCCGTCTCATGCTTGCGGTACGCGCTGGGCTCGCCCTTGGGCCCGAATGCCTGAACCCTGCCGACTCGAACCTGTTCGATGCGGACCTTCACGCCGAAGTCCTGCCCGTCTCGCTCTCGCCGCTGACCGAACAGCCTCCGTCACTGCATTGCCCGGTACCGCTGTCGCGTCCAACGCGTGTTTCGTCCGGGTTTGTTGCCGGTCGGCTCGCCGGCGGCCGTTCGACGAGTCGCATGATCTCGGCACCCAGCAGCATATCGCTGACGCGGCCGAAGCGTGAGCCCGCCAGATGCCCTTCTTTATCGATCAACACTATCGAAGGCGTTCCCCGCAGTCGGTACGCCGCCATCGTCTGCGGAATGTCGCCCATCCCCGGTGCATCCGCACCGACGGGAAACGTAATCCGGTTCTCATGCAGGAACGCTTCCAGCACATCGCGCCGCCCCTGCGCCGCGTGGTGCTCGAATACACTGTGCAAACCGAGCACGACGACCTCGTCCCGACTGAATGTGTCCGCAATACGCATGGCCTGAGGCAGGCCGTGATGCACACAACCCGGGCACAGCAGCTGAAAGACTTCGATGACCACCACCCGTCCGCGCAAGGATTCGAGGTTGACGGGCGTACTCACATTCAGCCAGTAGCTGACCTCCAGCGCCGGAGCGTTGGCAAGCGCACTCATTTCGAAGTGCCGCCAGACCAGTAGTCGTTTGCTGCCGCTATCGTCTGGAAGTTCACGGCAATGACCTGGCTGGACGCAATCAGACTGTCCGCGTCGCTCGCATAAGCCGGGCGCAGTCTCTTGAGTGTTTCCGTATCGGGCTGCACGGCTTTTACACTCAGCCGCGAAAGCCTGATGGCAAGCTCAAATCCCGCGTGTGGATTGCTGACGATCAGGCTGGCCGGAAAATCGGCGCCCTTCTCGGTCGTATTGGCGTTCATGACAATGTTCTCCGTCAAAGTAACTAGAAGGCCCGCTGCCAGCCGACGGTTAGTGTTCCGTCAGATTCGAGCTGGGGGCCGCTGAGATGCTGGTGAAAGGGTTGTCGCCACTCGAAAGCGATTCGGTGGCCTGCGAGCACACCTCGCGCAAACTGATAATTGAGACCTGCGGCCGCTTCGAATCCGAAGCCGCCGTAGTGATCCGGGTTGGCCGTTTGAACGGGCGCGGCAATACGCGTATCCAGTCCGTCAATGCTGCCTTCCGTCCAGCTCGATAGCCGAAAAGACGTGCTTACGCTGTTCGACCAGTCATAGGCCATCCAGCCCGTCAGGTCGAAGCGGTCGCCAAGCGCGTAGCCCTCATCGTTGCGCCCGGTGCGTAGCGTAACGCCCCCTTGCGCCCCCCAACTCCACGAGCCGGCGCGGCCCAGGTACGTCAACCCGGCGACGGCGTCGACGGTACCGGAACCCAGCTGCATGGTATAAGGCAGCCGCAGAGCCGGTCGGGTATTGGCCGGCGTCAAAACGTCATCGCGTTCGGTGATACTGCCGGTCGGCAGGCTCAGCCCTGCATTCAGATGCAGTTGATGTGCTCCGCGCTCGGCCAGTCCGACTAACGCCGTGACTGAGATATCCCCGAGACCCTCCGACCGGCTCGTAAAGGTACCCAGACGATCCGAGCCGTTCGGGCCGGCAAACGTAACGTGGTCCATCGTGTTACGTACGTAATGGGACATTGCCATGAGAGTGACGCGATCGGACGGCGCATACATCAACCCCAGCATGTGCATGTCCATGGTCATCGCCGTCGGCACGACGCGCAACGTTTCCGGCTGCATGGGCTGCCCCGCGAAGCGATTCGGAAACCGCGCAACGATGTCTTCGGGACTCAGGCGCTCCCTACCGTCACGCGTCCCTCGCATCTCCATGCGCATGTATCGATACGAAAACATCCACTCACCCGCTCCGTGCCGGTGATCGCCAATGACGCCGATGGGCGCGTGCCCGCCGGCGTGAGCGTGCGCGGCATGGCGCTCATGCACCGTACCAGCCTCCTCTGCGCGCAGCGCGACGACAGCCATCGACAGGCCAATGACGAGCAGCATGCCCGACAATCGTCGCAAACAGCTGCCGGTCGCCGTCATTGTTCCGCTCGAATGCGGCCGGGCAGACTCAGGTCACCCGACGCAACGTCGTGGACACCCGTCACGCAGAGCAAGGGGGCCTCACCATTGACGTTGACTTGAAGTTCGGCAGTCACGGCATCGAACGCAACCGCCTCTGCATTTGCGACGGGAACGGTGATGCGCGCCTGACGTCCATCGAGAATCGGACTCATACCCGGACTGTCGAGCGCTATCGGGAAATACGGAGCGGTGGCCGGCAGCAGGTCCACACCCGGTGAGACGTCGCCCACCTTGAGACCCGCCCCGCAGGTATCCGCCTCGACGAGCACAACCCAATGCGAATGCCAGTCCGCACCGTCGTTCGCCGGATCGCCGTCCCGGTTTTCGTCATACAACGGCGTATCGTCGAAATCGGGATGCGCCGTAATCGCGAGCGCGAGGATCCCTGACCCTTCATCAAAACCGACCGTCGAGGGATCCAGCGCCGTGGGCCAGACGTAGGCCTCGACCTTCGCGCCTTTCAGTTGGCCAATGGGAACGGGCTTCACGCTTCCTGCAGCGCCGGCAACTTCCATCATGAAGGTCGTAAGGCGACCGTCGGTCGTCGCCTCGGCGGTCGTAATGTCGAACGCAGGGGCAGCGCTCTTATCCACACCGCTCTTGATACCGTGGGCGCCGGCGACCTGCGTCAGACTCAGGACCAGAAGGGACAGTATTGTCAAGCATTTCATCGTAATCTCCTTTGTGTTTACAATAGTTTCGACTCGAAACTATTATCAGCCTACTCCGGCCTCCTCCTGTTTGCAAGAGTAGTTTTGAGTCGATACTATTAGCGAATGGACAAAACTGACGCAGGGCGCACGGCGGTACTGCTGGAGCGCGTGGGACGATTGATCAACCAGGAGGCACATGCCGACGGCTTGCAGCCAGTGCAGTGGGAGGCCCTGCGCTATCTCGATCGAGCGAACCGGTTCTCGCGAACGGCAGGAGCGCTGACGGCGTACCTCGGGTTGACCAAAGGTACGGTCTCGCAGACGCTCAAGGCGCTCGAGAGCAAAGCGCTGATTCGCAAGGAGCCGGACAAGAAGGACCGCCGCAGCAATCGCCTGGTACTGACGGCGCGAGGCCGGCGGCAGCTAGTCAACGATCCGCTGGCCGCGACGGCCGGCGCACTCGAAGGTCTGCCGAAGCAGACGCAACGCGAGCTTGGGGAGGGATTGTCGGAGTTTCTGAACGGGCGTCTCGGCGCAGAACAACGACAACCGTTTGGGCAGTGCCGCGACTGCCGGTACTTCGCCCGCAAACATCCGGAAGGAAATCCGCATTACTGCCAGCTGCTCCATGAACAGCTCAACGCCGCCGACTCCGAGGCTATCTGCCTGGAACAGGAACCGGCGACGAGCTAGCTCGTCGCACGACACAGTCCCGGCATGCGCTTTTTGCCGTAATCACGGGTAACGCCGGTCTACAGACGCCCCCCGGATATCGGCAGAGGCCGGCGGGCGTTTACGTGTCGCGCTTCAGAACGTGAAGATCAATTTCCCGTTGACGCCGCTGGCACTGCGATTACTCGACTCATCCGCGTCGTAGCTCAGCGAGAAACGCAGATTGCCGCTGGTTGCGCGTAACCCGATGCCGAAGATGCCGTGAGTCCTGTCGAGATCCGCCTCGTTGCCCATACCGGTCACACCGACCGGCCCGCCCGCCAGACGGCCAATACTCGTGGTGTTCGGATCGTTGAGGTAGTACTGCACACCCACGCGACCGAACAGCTCCCAGTTGACGTCGTTTGCAAACAGGGAGCCGGTGGAGACCTCGACCGAGGGTGTTATCCAGAAATAGTTGTCCGAGCGGCCGTCGACGATGAGGTTTTGCGCGGAGGCACCGATCTCCGACAGAGAGTTGCCCTTGAGGTACGCGTAGCCCAGGTCGACACCGCTTTCGAAGCGATAGCGGCCGATCTCACGACGATCGAGAAGGCCAACGAGGCCACTCAGGAACACAACGTCGTTGTCTGCTTCGGCAAGATAACTGCTGGTCACGTCGAGCAGCCTTTGTGTTTCGTAGCTCGACTGGCCAAGCGCTGCCTGCAGAACCATGGCCCGGTTGTTGCGCATCGGCAGTTCACCAATGGCGCTCAGCTGCCAGGACCGCCCACGCGTCACCCAACGCTCGCCGAAACCGGAGAAGTCGGTGTCGTCGAGCGCAAAACCGACGCCCCACACGCTGTCGTCCGGCCGCCGGTACTGCCAGCCGAAGGCATAACGGCGACCGTCACCCTCTATCTCGGGTGAGCCGAGGCCGCCGTCCCTGTCCATGTCCTGTACGTCATAGCGCAGCCACAGGCACTCGTCTTCGTCCTCGCTGGCATACGCATCGCCAACGTCGCAACGCTCGCGCACGTTGCGCAGGAAACTCTGGGCGCCCGCCAACGTCTGCGCCTGCTGCTCGGCATACATCTCGGGACTCAGCTGCGTCATGACGTCCCGGTACTCCTCGAGATCGCCAATCGCCACGAGCCTGATGACCGTATCGGCCAGTTCTTCGCTGCTGCCCGCGAGCTGCACGCGATTGAAGTAGTCGCCCGTACTCGTACGATTGTCGCCGAGCCCCGTTGGCGCGAAATCCACCGCATAGGCGAGATCGAGGGCATTCGCTGTTTCGAGCAGGTCGTAGTTCACTACCACGGACGGCGCCGTAACGAAGTTGATGCCGCTGTTCGTGTAACCGGTGCCGCTGCCGAACAGCGTCCGCGTAAACTCACCCGGCAATATGACCTGGGTATTCAGCAGGCTCAGTACGACGTCACCCGCCGTATCCACGCTGCCGGTTGCGTTCAACGTATCCAGCGTATCGCTCAGGAAGTCCAGCTCGGTTTCGAACACACCCGATGCTGTCTGTACGAAGCTGCCGTTGAGTTCCGTGGCCTGTGCAAGATTACGCCCGCCCGGCGCGAGAATACCGGCGTTCGTCAGCAGGCTGTCGACGTCGCCGAGGTCGACCGTAGCGCCCGATTCGAACAGCGCGTCGAGCGCATTGTCGACGGCGTTGGCGCCACCACCGAGATCGAGACTGCCGACGAGTTCACCCTCGTTGAGAATCGTATCGTTGCCCGCTCCGGACTGTATTGCCAGACCGGCGATGCCGTCCATTGTCGTGATGAGGCCGCGATTGACAACGGTGTTGTCTGCAAGGCCATCCATCGTAATTGCCGTACCGCCGATACCGCCCACGAGCGACCGGTTCGCCGACAGCGAGACGCGAATGTCGCCGCTGCCGTTACTGCCGAGGCTCTGCGCAATCACGGCACTGGAGCCTTCGCCCATCGCAAAGATATCGCCGGCAATTTCGAGGTCGATGAGGTCTCCGGCACCCGTCCCGCCGGCGCTCCCGAAGAAGGCCCCGTCGACGAAACCGCCGCCGCCACCGAGGCTCTGAGCGATCACACCGTTTGCGTTGTTACCCTGCGTAACGATGTCTCTCAGGAACACGGCGCGAATCGCGCCGCCGTCACCTGAATTGTTTGCGGAAAGCTGTACTGCCGCGGGCGCGAGGTCCGTGAATACGGCACCACCACCGCCGCCTATCGACTGCAACAGAACACCGTGCGAACGATCGCCGGCCGTGTTGACCGTGTCGCGGACAAACAAGTCGAGGTCGCCCCCGTCACCGGATGCGCCGTTGCTGCCTCCCAGGGTAACGGTCAGGTTTTCGGCGCCCTGCACGCGCGCTTCACCGCCGCCGCTGCCGATGCTTTGCAGGATCAGCCCGGACGACAGGTTGCCGGTCGTTGCTATGCCGCCGTTGTAGTTCAGCGCCACGTCGCCGCCGTTCAACAAGTTTCCACCGTTGCTGCCGAGGGTAATTTCGGCCGCTCCGAGAAAAGCCGGCATTGGCTGCGGCGCGCTTGAATCGGCGGTTGCCGTGTCGGGTTCGTCGAAGTCGAAGCTCAGGGACAGGCTGCCGCCACCGCCACCCACGCTCGAGGCGAACAGTCCGTGGGACAGATCGCCTTCGGTGACGACGTTACCGTTCTGCACGTGATCGATCAGGCCGCCCGACTCGTTGCTGCCGTTGGTGCCGCCGAGCCGGTACGACAACTCACCCAGTAACGTGCTGTCGCCGCTGAACGCATAGTTGGCGCGGCCACCGCCGCCGCCCACCGACTGCAACGCCACGCCGTGGCTGTTCTGACCCATGGACAGAATATCGCCGTCATGCCGGCTGTCGAGATCGCCGCCTGCGTTGTTCTGTCCGTCGAGACCTCCGAGTTCGACATCGACGTCAATTGCCGCGATTTCTTCGTCGGTCTCTTCTGCCAGCCCGAGATTCACGTCGACAGTAGCCGTACCGCCGCCGCCGCCGATCGCCATCGAGCCGTTGCCGGCGCCGTTGTCGCCGAACACGCCGAACGTGCCCGTATTGTTGATCGTCACGTTGCCGGCGTTCGTATCCTCTTGCTGCTCACCGCCGATCCGCAGACCCAGGAGCGGAATCTCTTCAAAAGGTGCTACGTCGCCGACGCCGGGGATCTCCGGTACCGCGGAACCCAGAATCCCCGCAATCGTCTCGAACTTGCTGATCGTCGTACCGCCGCCGCCGTTGATACTGTCAGCCTTGATCGCCTGCGCGCCGTCGCCGAACACGGAGATGTCGCCACTGTGGTTGACCGTAACTTCCCCACCCAGGCCACCTTCGCCGCCCAGGGCGCCGACGAGTTTCTGGATCGCTCCCGCAACGAACTTGTTGCTGTTGCCGCCCTGCTTCCAGCCAGTGTTGCCGCCACCGCCGCCAATGCTCTGTGCGAACACGCCGTGTGCATTTTCGCCGCGGGTCACGATCTGGCCGCTGTTGTTCACGATCACCGTGCCCGCATCGCCGCCGTTACCGCCCACGCCGCCGACGGACAGCATTCTGTCGCTGCTCCTGGACGCACCCGAATTCGATGCTTTCTTGGCCGAACCAATGACCTTGTTGATCACCAGCACCATGCCGCCGTTACCGCCGCCACCGCCGATGCTCTGTGCGAATACGCCGTGCGCGTTCTCACCCGTCGTGTCGATGAGCGCGTCGTTGTCGACCGTCACGTCGCCGGCGATCCCGCCGTCACCACCGAAACCGCCAACGTTGAGACTCATTAGCGTGGCATTGCGGCCGCTCGTGTTGTTGTCCTGGGCAAAGCGGCCGTTGATGATCGAACTGCCGTTGCCACCACCGCCGCCGATACTCTGCGCCAGGATGCCATAGGCGTCGTCGCCTTCGGTCACGATCATCCCGCCGCTGCCGTCTGCCGCAGTACGGTTGGCAACCGTGACGTCACCGGCAACGGCGCCGTCGCCGCCTTCTCCGCCAATGTTCATTGTCGCCGTGCGCGCCGAGCGGCTGCCGGTTTCCCTTGAGATATCGAGATTGACGATCAGTCCCGCATTGCCGCCGCCGCCGGCAATACTCTGCGCGCGAATGCCGGCAGAGTCCCGGCCCGAGGTCATGATCGAACCCTCGTTGACCACGTCGACGTTGGCGCTCACACCGCCCGAGCCACCAGCGCCGCCAATGCCGACGGTCATTGCGTTGTTGCGGCCGTTACCGGCGAGCGTGCCGTTGACCACGATGCCGCCGTCGCCGCCGCCACCACCAATACTTTGTGCCGAGACACCCGTCGATTCGTCGCCGCTGGTCAGAACCACGCCGCGGTTGGTTACAGAGACCGCAGCGCCGGCAGCACCCGTGCCGCCGCTGCCGCCGACGGAAATGCCGAGGCTGTTATTGCCGTTGCCCGACGCGCCGCCCGCCTGTATGGCGATCTGTCCCGCGTAGCCGCCCGTGCCGCCGCCGCCGCCAATGCTTTGTGCGTAGACGCCGTGCGCCCTGTCGCCGTCGGTGACGATCGTCGCACCGTTGTCGACCATCACGTTACCGGCGACACCGCCGTCACCGCCGCTGCCGCCGACGCCAATGCGCAACGAACTCGTTTCCTGGAACACGATATTGGTCGCCGCGCCTCCGATACCGCCGCCGCCGCCCACGCTTTGTGCGTGAATGCCGTGCGCTTCCAGGCCTTCGGTCATGACCATGCCGTCGAGGCTGACATCCACATTGCCCGCTCGACCGCCCATGCCGCCTTCGAGGCCAACCGATACGTTCACTCCGGTCGAGCGCGCCGATTCGCCTTCGCCGCTGGAACTCGAGAAACCGACCGACGTGGCGCCGCTCTTGCCGCCGGCGTTGCCGACACTCTGCGCCAGCACGCCCACTGCGCGGTCACCCTCGGTGGTCAAGGTGCCTTCGGCATCGACCATTACGTCGCCGCCAATACCGCCGGTTCCGCCAACGCGGCCAATTCCGATATTGAGCGCGTTACTGGAACCCAGGCTCGTCGCCATGTTCATTGCAGCGTTGCCGCCGCCGCCCCCGACGCTCTGTGCAAAAATGGCCATCGAATCGTCGCCGATCGTGGCAATGTCGCCGCTGTGCGTCACGTCGACACGGCCGCCGTTGCCACCGTCACCGGGCGCGCCGCCGATCGCCAGATTGAACGCCGTGGATTTCTTGTTGAATCCGGCGGCAGCGTTGATGTTCGCGTTACCGCCGCCTCCGCCGATACTTTGCGCCATGATGCCAACACTCTGACGGCCATCGGTCACGATGTCGCCGGTGTGGTTGACCGTGGTCAGCATGCCGTTGCCGGGGTCGCCACCGGCGCCGCCAATCGTAATTTGTGCCGAGACCGGCTCGTCGTCGGTGGCCACGCCGCTCAGCGCAAACTGCAGGTTCAGCCCTGCGTTGCCGCCGCCGCCGCCAATGCTCTGTGCCGTCAGGCCGTTTGCCTGGTCGCCGCGCGTTCTCAACAGCGTTGCATCGGTCATCCCACGTGTCACGGTGACCTCGCCGGCGTCACCGCCGCCGCCACCGGACGCACCAACGTTGAGCGCAATGGGATTGCCCCGTGTTGCTACGCCGGAGATATTTGCACCGCCGTTGCCGCCGCCACCGCCCACACTCTGCGCCAGGATACCGTTGGCCCGATCGCCGAAGCGCGTGAAGTCGTCACCAGCTTCATCAAGTTCGGCCAGCGCCACACCGCTGACGTCGATGGCGCCGTCGCTCGTCAGCACAACGTTGCCGGCATCGGCCCCGAGTCCGCCCGAACCGCCCACACCGACGACACCCGCAAAACCTTCGCCTGCTGCCAGGCTGCCGGACACGTTCAGCGCGCCGTTACCGCCTCCGCCGGCAACACTCTGCGCGAGCACGCCGATCGAGTTGACGCCATCGACGAGAACGTCACCGGTCTGGGTAAGCGTCACGTTACCGCTAATGTTGCCTGCACCGCCTTCGCCACCCATACCGAATACGAGCGACGGTATGTCCGTGTCACGGTCCGCCTGCAGACCGCCGCTAATGTTGATGCCGCCGTTGCCGCCGCCACCACCGACGCTTTGCGCGACTACGCCGCGCGCTGCTTCACCGCCCGCGGACACGAAACCGACGTCGACGTTGGCGTCGACGTCACCCGCCTGGCCGCCGCTGCCGCCGGAGCCTCCGATGCCAACCGTAACCGCACCGTCCATGACGATGCCTGCGGATACGTTGAGCGCACCGTTGCCGCCACCGCCGCCGACCGACTGCGCCATGACGGCAGCACGCGTATCCCCTCGGGACACGACGTTGTCGGCAATCACATCCAGATCGACGACGCCTGCGTTGCCGGCGCCGCCGCCAAAGCCACCGACACCCAGCGTCAACGCGCTGCCAGTGCTGCTGCCCCCTGGGCGCGTCAGCGCAATGCCTGCCGAAACGTTCACACCGCCGTTACCGCCGGAGCCGCCAATGCTTTGCGCAACAATGCCGTTGGAACCGCCGCTCATGACGCGCCGCTCCACACCGTCGATCGTCTCGATGCTTTCGGCTTCGATACCCGTGGCAAAGACGTCGCCGCTAATGTTGGCCGTCACGTTGCCGGCATTGCCGGCCACGCCGCCAAAACCGCCCAATCCGAGCGCTGCGGAGAACGAGGAACCGCTGCCGCTGCCCGCCAGCGCACCCGATACGTTCAGGCCGCCGTTGCCGCCACCGCCGCCAATGCTCTGCGCAACGACGCCGTCCGAGTTGGCGCCCGTCGTGCTTGTCATGCCGCTGCGCGTCAGCATGACCGTATTCGCATTGCCGGCACCGCCGCCAAAACCGCCGACGCCTGCCGCCACGCTGCCCGAGGCCGATTTCGAAAGGTTCACGGTGCCGGTGACGTTGATGCCGCCGTTACCGCCGCCACCACCAAGGCTCTGCGCCATGACGCCAAACGCGTCGCGCCCGTTGGTGCTCACGTCGCCGGTAATGTTACCGGTCACGGTAGAGGCCTCACCGCCCAGCCCGCCAAAACCACCGACTCCGACACCGAGCGTCCCGCTGCCGCTCGACGACATCGTCACTCCGGCGGTCACGTTCAGTCCGCCGTTGCCGCCACCACCGCCGAGGCTTTGCAGCAACGCACCGTAGGAGTCATCTCCCGCGGTCGTAATGTTACCGGTCAGCGTGCCGTCGACGGCGCCGCTCGCACCGCCGTCACCGCCGAAACCGCCCACGCCGACACCCACGGTGCCGGCACCTGAGCCCGCCAAGGTCAGCGCACCCGTAATGTTCATGCCGCCGTTGCCGCCGCCGCCGCCCACACTCTGCACGAGCAGACCACCGGAGCCGCGTTGCGCCGTAGTGATGTTGCCCGTCACGTCCGCATTGGCCGCACCCGCCATCGCGCTGCCGTCACCGCCGGAACCGCCAACGCCAACGGCGACGTTGCCGCCGCCCGAACCGGTAGCCGAGACGCTGCCCGAAATATTGAAGCCGCCGTTACCGCCACCGCCGCCGATCGACTGGCTGACGACACCCAACGCATCCTCACCCGCCGTGCTGACGTTGCCCGTGACCGTGTTGTTCACCTCGCTCGAGCCACCGCCGTCACCGCCGGAACCGCCGACGCCAACAGCGACCGCACCGCCGCCGCTGCTCGCAATATTGATCGTACCGCTGACGTTGAAGCCGCCATTGCCGCCACCGCCGCCGAGTGACTGAGCAAACACGCCGCTGGCGTTGTCGCCGAGCGTGGCAACGTTACCGGTGACGGTGTTGTCGACCGTTCCGGCGCCACCCCCGTCGCCGGCAGCACCGCCAACACCGACACTCACGGCACCGCTGCCGCTGCCCGAACCGCTAATGCTGCCGGTGACGTTGAACGCACCGTTGCCGCCTCCGCCACCCAGGGATTGTGCAATGACGCCCGTTGCGTCGTTGCCCGCCGTGCTGACGTTGCCGGTCAGATCCGATATGACGTTGCCGCCGTTGCCGCCGCCATCGCCGCTGCCGCCGATTCCGACGCCGATTGCACCGCTGGCGGAGCCGGCGGCACTTATCGTGGCCGACACGTTAAAGCCGCCGTTGCCACCGCCGCCGCCGACACTTTGTGCCAGCAGGCCGTTGGAATTGTCACCAAGCGTCGCAAGGTTGCCGGTCACGTTGCTGGTCACAAGAGCGGCGTTGCTGCCGCCGGCACCACTGCCGCCGATTCCCACACCTACACCGACGCTGCCCGTGCCCGCACCCGTCCCGGTCACGCTGACGTTAAAACCGCCGTTGCCGCCACCGCCACCGATCGACTGCGCTACCACGGCCGTCGAATCGTCACCCATCGTCGTGACGTTGTTGTCGACGGTCAGGTCGACGGTCGACGCCGTGCCTCCGGCCGAGCCGCTGCCGCCCAGCCCGACACCGACAGCACCGCTGCCCGTACCCGCACCACTCAGGGCTACGCTGACGTTGAAGCCGCCGTTGCCTCCACCGCCGCCGACCGACTGCGCCACGATGCCGCTCGAACGATCGCCTTCGGTGACCACGTCACCCGATGTCGATGCCATGACTTCGCCGCCGGTCGCGCCCGTGCCGCCGGTACCGCCAAGGCCAACGCTGACGGCGCCGGCGCCGGTGCCGCCGGCTGCAAGGGTGCCGGTCACGTTGAATCCGCCGTTGCCGCCACCACCGCCAACGGACTGCGCAACAAAGCCACTCGAATTGTCGCCGCGAGTGGTGATCGTGCCCGCGGACGATGCATTCACCAGCATCCCGCTCGCGCCCGAACCCCCGGAGCCGCCCAGACCGACCCCCACCGTTCCCGCACCCGTGCCGGCACCGGCAATGCCGGCCGACACGCTGAAGCCGCCGTTACCACCGCCGCCGCCGACGGATTGCGCAAGTATCCCCGTCGAGTTGTCGCCGGAGGTGTCGACGTCCGATTCGAGGTCAGCGCGAACTTCGCCGCCGCTGCCGCCCGAGCCGCCACTGCCGCCGAGGCCAATCGTCACTGCACCCGCGCCGGTGCCAGCCCCGGCCGCTCCGACCGCAACGGCGTAACCGCCGTTGCCGCCACCGCCGCCGACCGACTGCGCAACAATCCCCGTCGAGCTTTCGCCGCTCGTCGTGACCGTGCCGTCGCGCGTTGCGAGAACCACGTTACCGCCCGAATTACCGGTGCCCGCGCTACCGCCGATGCCCAGGGATACGCTGCCCGCCGCTGCGCCGCCAACCGACAGGGAACCGGTGATCGATCCACCGCCGTTGCCGCCACCACCGCCGACCGACTGTACGAGCATGCCCGTGGAGGCGTCACCTTCGGTCGTGACATTACCCTGAGTACCGACCGAAACGTCGCCGCCGGCGCCACCGCCGGCACCGCTGCCGCCAACACCTGCGGCAACGGCTACTCCGACGCCATCACTACCCGCAACCGCTATGGAGACTGCCTGTCCGCCGTTGCCACCGCCGCCGCCGACGCTCTGTGCCAGCAGGCCGGTCGAACGATCACCCGTCGTGAGTATGCTGCCGTTGAGACCCGTTTCGGTCAGGTTGTCGTCTGCGTCGAACGTGCCGACCTCGACTTCGCCACCTTCACCGCCACCGCCGCCGTCGCCGCCAACACCCACACTCACCGAAGCCGATCCACCGAGTCCAATGGAACCCGCCACGCTGACGGCATAGCCGCCGTTGCCGCCGCCACCACCAACGCTCTGCAACATCACTGCAGTCGAATCCTCGCCGACCGTTTCAATGACACTCACACCGCCGGTGCCGGGTGACATCGTGACGAGACCGCCGTCGCCGCCCTGACCGCCCTGGCCGCCAACCGCAACGGACAACGCGCCGAACGCACCCGCAGAAACGGACACCGAGCCGCCGCCGTTGCCGCCGCCGCCGCCGACGGACTGCGCGAACAAGCCGTTGGATCGATCGCCCTCCGTACGAATCACCGAAGCTGCGCCATCGCTGCGGCCCTGCAACGTGACTTCGACATCGCCGCCACGACCGCCGTTACCGCCGGAACCGCCAACCGCGACGCTGACGAACGGGCCGCCGGCATTGCCGCTGCCGCCGTTACCGCCGCCACCGCCGACGGACTGCGTGAAGACCGCCGCTGCGTCGTCCCCCTCCGTCGTAATGCTGCCACCCTGCGTGACCCTTACGATCCCGCCGCTTCCGCCAGCACCGCCGCGCCCGCCGACCGCAATCAGCCCGCCGGTGTTGCCGCCGTCGCCACCGCCGCCGCCGATACTCTGGGCCACGATGCCGCGTGCGCCTGCACCGCGGGTGATGATCGACCCGAAGTTGCGCGCCACGACTTCGCCGCCATTGCCGGCGCGACCGCCGCTGCCGCCGATGGCTACCAGGCCGCCATTGCCGGAAGCGGCTCCAGCGCTGCCGCCGACCGACTGGACGAAAATCCCGTCGGAGCCCTGACCGAAGGTTGAGATGACGCCCGATGCGTTGTTGAACGCCTGCACGCGCCCGGCACTGCCACCACCCGAGCCCGCACCGCCAATCGAGATGAGACCGCCACCCCCACCTCCGGAGCCGCCGCCACCGCCGATGCTCTGGGCAAACATGCCGCGTGAAAAACGACCGGCCGTAACGATCTGACCGTTGTTGATCACATCGACTGCACCGCCGTTGCCGCCGTTATCGGCGCTGCCCAGCAACGTGACGAGCAGATTGCCGCCGGTTCCGGCCGAGCCGCCCGAACCGCCGACGCTCTGCGCGAAAATGCCATGGCTGAAATCACCGAAGGTATTGATCGTACCGCTGCTTTCGTTGGTGATCGATACACCGCCGCCGCTACCCCCGAAACCGCCGTCTCCGGACTCGCCGACGAGTCCCCACTGCGAACCGCCGTTACCGCCGTTGTTGCTGACGCTCAGGCCGTAGATCCCGAATGCACCAACACCGGTCGTGATCACATCGCCGAAATTGCGAACCGTTACGCTGCCGCCGTTGCTCGACTTGCCGCCCGTACCACCGCCCGGCGCCGCGAACCCGGAACCGCCGTCACCTGCCCGGCCGCTGCGGCTGTAGGCGAAGATGCCGTGCAGGCCCGTGCCTGACGTCGCTACCTGGACGCCATTGTTGTTGGTCACGTTTACCGTGCCGCCCCGGCCACCGTTGCCGCCGTCACGACCGCTCCAGAACGACAGGTAGGAATCGCCGCCCTGGCCGCCTCGGCCGCCGCGGCTCGCTGCCAGGATGCCGAAGCGCGTCGCGGTGTTGACATTGGTGCTGTTGTTGACGGTAACGCTCGGACCCGTAGCACCGTTGCCGCCGGCGCGTGGCGGCACGACGAGTGCGCCGTCACGTCCGTTGCTGCCGTTTCGGCCCGTGCGGACCCGAATGACGCCGTTGATACCCGACTCGATTTCCGGAGGAGTCAGTGCACCCTCCTCATCCTCGCTGACAAACTCATCCTGAAACTGCATGTTCGTCAGGCCGGTTCCCAGCTCCGCCGTCGGGCCGCCCGGCGGATCCGCGTCCAGCAATACGGTGTCGGCCGTCGCACCGGGACCGACGATCTCGAAAGCCAGCGGCGGAGCATCGTCGTTGTAGATGAACTCGCCGATATCCTTGACCAGGAAATAGTAGCCGTCCGCCGTTTGCACAAACGCCGTGTCGCCGGCCGTTGGCGTACCGGCCGGGTCTTGCCGGAGGTCGATGACCGTGGTCGTCATACCGGTGATCGGATTGGTGACGACCTGCCCCACCGTAGACGTATCGGAGGGCTCCGGCGGAGGTGGCGGAGGTGGTGGCGGCGGCGATTGCGCAAAGCCTGCGGACGGTGCTGCCAGCAAGCCAACAGTAACCAACAGCGCTGCAGTAAAACGGAACAATCGGAACAAACCACTGCAAACGTTCCGGGACACAAGGGTGTGAAGGAAAAACTGCCGGTTCATTGGACGCTCCTCGCGCAACGACGCCTGTAGAAGATGGTGTACTTCTTGACTAACGCATACCGCAAGGTGGTAAGAACTCAGCGCATTGCACGCACGGCCCGGTGCCGTTGCATTGCACCGCACCGTCCAATACCGGTTTCACACCGTCAAGCCGAACTCTCCCCACCGCTTTTGTTGGGTCTCATATCCGCTAGCGAAAAGGCGCCGTGGATTTGCCCAAATTTTTTTATGCTGCCGATCGACAGACCAAGCGCACGAAACTGGCGGCTGTGTTCAGTGTCGTGCTGGTTCGCTCCCGCAACCACGTTTGTGAAGTCGAATGGAATACCGTGGTTTATTCGTATGTTGTCTTTGTTTGTTAAACAACATTGCACGATTCTGATCCCGAATTCCAGAGCTGGGCCTAATGCTTGGCAGTTGCTCAATTGCAGGTTGCCGTCGTTGCGTTGAAGCGCTTCGTGGCCATCGGGTGAGTCGCGGCCCTGCTTGTCGTTGCCGTGTAGTGCGTTCAACGCTATATGTTGTGCCGACGGTCGATTGGTGCACTTGAATGGGCCACACCGTTTCGCGCGTCGCGACAAACCCGGCGTCCCTAAACCTATTTCCGCGCAGTACCATCATAGTGAAGAACCAGCGAAAGGCTTCCAGCCGGAAGTTGCGGAGACTCGAAAATGCGCAAACTGAATAGAGCCGGCTGCTGCCTGTTGCTAATGGCGTTGCCGATAGCGACCGCCGACGGCAGAGGATCTGCAACGACGCAGCAACTGAACGAGCAAGTTGCAGACGCCGCACTAGCCGAGCTTGCCGAATCCGGCGTGCCGTCGCTGCAGATTGCCATCGGCTTCGAGGGGCAAGTCGTCTTCGACGGTGCTTATGGACTTGCCGACGTAGAGAACGACGTTGCAGCGACAACACACACTCGCTACCGCACGGCATCGATATCGAAGTGGATGACGGCAGCCGCTGCGATGCAGCTTGCCGAAGCCGGGAAGCTCGATCTCGACGCGCCGATTCAGCACTACTGCCCGGAGTTCCCCGAGAAACGCTGGACGATCACCAGTCGCCATCTGCTCACACACACGTCCGGCATTCGTCACTACGCCGACTACGACGCCGAATTGCGGAACGCGGACACGGACGAACAGCGCGCCGACGTCGAACGCCGCCGCGACCGCGACAAGCTTGGCGAGTACGCCCGCCATACCGACGTCGTCACCCCGCTCGAGAACTTCGAAGACGAGCCGCTGGAATTCGAGCCGGGCTCCGCCTGGCAATACACGTCGCTGGGTTACCGGGTGCTGGGCTGCGTAATTCGAGGTGCTGCGAAACGGAGCTACCGCGACGCCATGCGTGAGATCGTGTTCGACACCGCCGGGATGACGGACACGCTCGCGGACGACGCGTGGCAGATCGTTCCGCACAGGGCTCAGGGATACCGCATGAGCGGAGACGATCCGCTCCGTCGCGCGGACATGCGGGACGTCAGCGAGAACCTGCCGGCAGGCGGTCACCTGGCGACCGCGAAGGATCTCGTCGCGTTTGCGCTGGCGTTCAGGGCCGGAGAATTCGTGTCGGACACCTACCTTGGTCTCATGTCGCGGCCGCTGTCGGCCGCTGCCGATCCCGCGACCGCTGCACCCTCCTGGCGCGATGCGATCCCGTCGGAAGACAAGTACGGTTACGGCGTCATGTTTTTCCCGGACGGCGACCGCTGGTGGCACGGACACACCGGCCGGCAGGCCGGCGCGTCCGCCATTGTCCTGCAGGCGCCGGACAGCGACCTGACGATTGCCGTGATGACCAACGCCAAAGGCTGGCGCGGGTTCATCAGCTTCAGCAGCCGCTTGCGGTCGATCGCGGAGACGGTACTGCAAGACCCAGGATAAGACCCTGCGTAAGACCGTAGGGACGGTCGGTTGATCTCGTCATCGAGACCGGCGAACATGCCGCGATCTGTCGGCGAATCACTGCGTGGCGCTCCTCATGGCTTTCGATCTTCAGCCTACCCTCAACGGTCCGCGAATCACGATCCGGCCCATAACCGAAGACGACTGGAGCGGTTTGTTCACCGCCGCCTCCGACCCTGAGATCTGGGCGCAGCATCCTGCGGCGGATCGCTACCAGGAAGCCGTGTTCCGGCAGTATTTCGACGATGCCCTGGAATCCGGCTCTGCATTCGTGTTCGTCGACCGCGAGGATGAGCGGATCGCCGGTTCGAGCCGCTACTACGGTCTCGACCCCGCCGCCAGCGAGATCGAAATCGGCTGGACGTTTCTCGCCCGCGACTACTGGGGCGGCAGCTACAACCGGGAGATCAAGTCCCTGATGCTGGCGCATGCCTTCCAGTACGTGGATACGGTCGTCCTGTGGATCGGCGTGGACAACGTACGCTCGCGGCGCGCGACCGAGAAGCTGGGTGCCGTATTGCGGGACGGCGGGCACAGACATCGCGAGGGCACCGACATGCCCCACGTCGTCTACGAGATCCAGCGCAGTCAGTGGCATCCACCGGCGGAATAGATAGGCACAGTGGATGCACACCGGAAACGTGTAGAATCGGCGACCCCTGCTCGGGCAGATAAAAACCACTCGGACAGACGCAAGACGTGAAACTCCAGGATTTGCAAACGCCGGCACTGCTGCTGTCGCTGGACCGTTTCGAAAGAAACGTAGCGCGCATGAACGAACGTGCCGATTTCCTGCGCGTGTACCTGCGACCGCACCTCAAGACCTGCAAATCGGTCGATGCGGCGCGACATGTACTGGGCGACCTCTGGTCCAGTGCTTCCGTGTCGACGCTGGCGGAGACCACGGCCTTTTTCGAAGCCGGCATCCTCGACCTCCGCTACACGGCACCGTTTTCACCCGAGAAACTGCTGCCGGTTGCGCCACTGATTCAGCAGGGGCTGCACTTCGAAATCCTGGTCGGCGACACCGCCAATGCCGCCGCCATTGGCGAGCAGGCGCAGCGGCTCTCGGTACCGGTGCACGCATTGATCGAGGTGGACGTCGACGGTTACCGTGGCGGCGTCTCGCCTGCCGCCCCCGAGTTCCGGCAGCTGGCCGAGCTGCTCGACACGCACGAGTACCTGCAGCTTCGCGGTTTGTACAGCTACGGCGGGAGCACGTATCGCCTCGCCGACAAAACCGAGCGCGTCGCACTGATCGAGCGCCATCGCAGCACGCTGGTTGACGCCGCTGCCGAGCTGCGCGGATACGGCCACGCGTGCCCAAGCCTGGGGATTGGCTCGTCACCCGCGCTTCATGACGCGGAAAGCTATTCGGAAGTCGATGAGGCCTGCGCCGGTGTTTACGTGTTTCAGGATCTGGCACAGCGCGGCATCGGCGTCGCAACGCTCGACGACATTGCGGTGTCGGTGCTGGCCACCGTCGTACAGCACCTGCCCACATCGGGGCGGACTTACATCGACGCCGGCGCCCTGGCGCTCGCGCAGGACCGCAGCACGGCAAACCAGGCGGAAGATCAGGGTTACGGCCTCGTCTGCGACGCCGACACACTGCAGCCGCTCGGCGACGGCGACGTGATCGTGGCCTCGGTCAGCCAGGAGCACGGCCTCGTGCAGCGCCGCGACGGCTCACCCATAGCGGCCGGCACGTTGTCACCCGGCACGCGCGTTCGCGTGTTGCCGAACCATGTCTGCATGACGGCGAACGCTTATCCTGGCTATCACGTCGTCAGCGGGGACCGGATCGAAGCCTGGTGGCCGCGCGTGAACGGCTGGAGCCCCGGCTCACCGCCCTAGGGACTGACAATCGTCAGGCCTCCGCTACGGTCGACGAAACGCCGGAGCATCTCCCGCTCACGATCCGAGATATCGGGGTCCTGAGCCAGATCCCAGGCGAGATCCGGATCGGACCTCATCAGCCGTATGATGCGTGCTCTTTTCGCTTCGTTACGCCGTTTTGGGTCCGTGATCGAGTCGATCAACGCATCGTGCTGCGGGTCGTAGGTTTCTGCGGTTGACAGCATGGCAACGAGGGCCGCGTCCCTGGCTGGCCCGGACGCTTGCTGTTTCACCCAGGACGATAACCCTGTGGGATCGTCTGCTGCCCAACTTCGATAAACTTCGCTGGCTTTTGTGTATCGCAATCCAGGGTCGCTGATTCCCGCCAACTGCTGCTCCACCTCAATCCCCGTCATGCCACTTTCGTAAACGACGGTTTCAGCCAGTATCCTGTCCCGGGCGGCGGGAGACTCCAGTTGCGCGGCAATACTGCGGGCAAGATCCGGATCGCTTTTAGCAGCCCGAGACGCAATCGTCACCTGAAGCGCCTCGTAATCCGGCTCTGCTTCGAAGCGCTGCGCAAACGCAAGCGCCTCCTGCAGGCTGCCTCGCTCCACCAGTGCGCGCGCGATTTGCCGCCGCCATTGCTGTTGCGATTTCGGATCGAGCCTGTGCAGGTTGGCGATCGCCGACTGAATATCGTGGCGTATCATCATGTCGCGGGCATTGCCCAGCAATGCCGCTGAAGATTCGTCGTTCTGCGCCAGTATCCAGTCGAGCGCTGCTTCGGGATTCGATTGCGCCCACTGCTGCACCAGTACCTGCTCCATCTGAGCGCGCCGGCGCGGATCGGATATCTGTTCAATCATGTTCTTCGCAAGCGCTACATCCTCGCGTGCAACAGTACGGAGAACCGAATGCAGCCCATCGAAGCCACCCGGCCTCGCTGGCGCCATCAGCGCTTCCTCGAACGCCAACGAAGGCTGACTCTTTGCGACCATGTTGAGCACCCGTCCGAGCAGACCCATTCCCCGCGCACCGGGGTCCTCGTTGTCCTTCGCCCAGGCGATAGCGGCAAGCGGGTCGGCGTGCGAGAACTCCTCAATGAATATCGCCTGCAGCATGATGTAGTTGCCGCCCTGTCGCGACCGCTCGAGGAAAGATCGGGCCAGATCGATATCTTCGACCACCAGCAGCTGCAACGCCCGGCGAACTTCGGCAGGCGCTGGCCGTTCGCCACCCATGACCAGCAGCTGTTCGAGCAGACCCGCCGGATCCTGTTCGACCGATCTCAACCGGACAGCCGTGTTGAATTGCTGCTGGTCTCCGGCGGACAGCAAGCCGTCGGGCAGCGTCAGCGCCGCGGCAAGCTGTCCCGGCGACAGATACTCCGCAATCCACGCTATCGCCTCACGGCGTTCGAGCGGGCTGGTCATCAGGCTGACGTAGGCAAGCGCCTCCTCCAGGCTTTGATCGACCAGACCGGTGACGTATCGCCGCCGCATTTCGCGCGATGGCGCGACACGCAACTTTGCTTCTACCTCGCGAGCCTCGGGGCTATCCAGATCTCCGGCGGCGGCATACAGGCCTTCCGCGGCCGCATATCGCTCCGACAGGGACTGCGCCGCTGCCACCGTCAGAGCAGCCTCGAAGTCGCTCTCTCCCCATGCCCGCCAGACCCGAAACGACAGCTGCCGATCGTAGGGCGGCTCCAGCGACGAAAGCATGGAGAGCGCCAGCTGAGGATCGAGTTCGATCGACCGCAACAAGACGATTTCCAGCGCTTCGATGCGCCGTGACACCGAACCGATGCGGCCGGCTTCGGCAAAGTACTGCTCGAGTTTCTCCGCGTCGGCATCTGCCGTAAGTTGCGCCAGAACCAGCCTGCGGGCAAACAGACTGGGCATGCGTGTCGCATCGACGAAACCGATCGCGTTTTCGGACGCAACCTCGCTTCGTTCCAGATCGGAACCATCGGGACGTTGGGCAACCTCCGTCGAATCCGCAAACCAGGATGACGTTGACGTGGAATTCTCGCGGCCTTTGCCAACCAGCAAGGCGCCCAGGAAGACGCCCAGCGACAGCCACAACAGCACTGCGAGCCAGCCGCTTCGCATCTTTGCAAAGAGTGTTCGTTGCACAGCGTTGCCTCCTGACGCCAGCCTGCCAATCACCTCGCGACGTTCTGCAGGTGTGTCAACCCGTCACAAGGTCGCTCGAGACGAGCAGCATGAAGATAACCGAACTCGCGCCTCATCCGCTTGTGGCTGTCGAAGAATCGCCTGTACCAGCCTGCCGAATCCATATTTGTACTTCCCTGTCGCCGTATTGCCCGTCGGCGCGTCCCTCTACCGCCCGCGGTTTTTTACTCGTCTCCTGTACAGACGCACCCCGGCAGCAATACCTCCTCCTTACTCGTGATCGACGTCGAGCAGTCCCCGGCGCACGAACTCCGCGCGCAGCGCTTCCTCATCTTCGAAGGCACTGACGAGCTGTCGCGGCGACGCGCCTTCTGCATGTGCAACGGCCGCCACTCTGCCCTGATTCAGAAACAGCGTGTCGGGCTCGTGCTCGTTCAGCGGATCGGCATAGGCCGCTTCGGCCGGAACGATCTCCCAGCCCGCGTCCCGGAGAGCCAGAACGAGGTCGTCGACGAACAACGCGGCAAGATCGTTCTCGTGCAGCAGCAATACGTGCCGCGGCGAACGCCCCAACGTCCGCACGGCAAGCGCGTCGTAAAACTCGACGGCGTGCAGGAGGGTCTCCACGTAGGCATCGCGCCATGCCGGCGTGTCGATACGTACTCCGGCCGCAGCCGCCTCGTTGGCGAGCGCCTGCATGTACCAGTCGTAGTTGTCGACCGTAACGTATCCGTTCGTGAGTCCGCGCTCGGTCAGCCCGTCACGAAGGGCATCCCGGCGCGACTCGGGGCGCCCTTCGTGCAGAAAAGGAAAGCGAAAGTAGGCGCTGAAAGCCGGCAGTTCGCGCAGCGTCTGTTCGGCACGGTCGAGATCCGCCAGGAAATCGGCGGCCGCCGTACGATTGGCCGACTCGTGGCTGTGCGAATGATTGGCGATCCGATGCCCTGCTGCGGCGTAGTGACGGAGCCGCTCGTATCCCGCGTCACCCTGTCGTGCCAGGTTCTGTGTCGTGACGAAGAACATTGCGCCTTGCACACCCGTACGGTCGAGGGCAGCAACGAGTTCGCGCGTGCGGGCTTCACCCGTAAACACCGGGCCGTCGCCGCGCGGAGCGTCATCGAAGCTCAGGGCAATCTGCCGCCGCGCTCCCGAGTCCGCGCCTGCCGCAAAACACCCCAGCGCGAACGCTAGGCCAATACCAACCTGGAGCAACGCTTTCTTCATCTACACCGGCTACTTGTTATTTTGATAGGGTCGTTACGAAAGGGTCGCTACGCCACGCCGTGTCGCCCGCGGCTCGATAGATAGTATTAGCAATTCCGTACTAGCGTTTCCGCTCAAGAAACTTGAGTCCCGACCAGTCGGCATCCACAGCGCAGACTTTCACGTCCACCCAGTTGAGCGGGAGGATAACATCGCGAAGTTGATCCTCGGTCAGATCCACGAACAAGGTGGACGACTTCTTGGGCCAGGATACCCACAGCATGCCGCCCGGTGCGACCCGATCGAGCGCTCGTTCGATCTGCCGGTCGAACGACGCGCGATTCGGACAAAACAGATGTACGACGTCGGCCGTTTTAGCGCGCTGCATGAAACGGACACCTGTCACTCCCGCCATGAGTTCGGGATAGTGCGGCGGCGCCCCGATGAGCTGGCAACGCATACCCGGCTTGAGCCCGAGTTTCTGAAACAGCGGTTTGCCCGAGTAGCCGTGTGTCGTCCGGACTTTACTCATTCGACTTATCGTAACTCCCTCTCGTACACGACTTCCGCTTCGGCATGGCGAATCCAGAAGTCACGCACGGCCCGTCCGTCCAGCAGATCGCCGAGCAGATCGAAGTGGGTGTGCCAGCCGGCCGCCACGTTGACTTTAAGGCTGTCGGACAGGAGGTTCTCATGAATCAGGCAAAGCTCGGTCCCTTCCGAAACGGCTTTGAGTGTAATCGAAACCCTCGAACTCATACCGCCTTCACCCTCTGGCCAGGAAAAGGACAGGTGCTCGGGCGGCTCCCACGCCAGCACTTCGCCTTCGAAACGGACCGCCTCGCCGCAGTCGCCCGTCTTCGGCGCCGGCGAATCCGACAGCCGGCTGTGATCGAAGTCGAACACGATCCTGCCCCCGGTGCGCGGCTCGACGTCGCCGCCGCAGAACCATTTGCGACGGTGCTCGTCCTCGACGAGATGCGCCCATACCGTATCGACCGGCGCCCGGAACACCCGCACGAACGTCAGCCTGCCATCCCCGTTCAACCTTCCCAGTTCATTCATTCCCATACTCCTCAATGGCCTCTTCCAAGAGGTCGAGACGCTCGTTCCAGAACTCGGTGTACGTCTTGAGCCACTGCTCGGCCGTGGTAAGCCGCGCCGGCTTGAGCGTGCATATGCGAGTTCGACCTTGCTTCTGCCGCTGCACGAGCTGGGCCGACTCGAGAACCCCAATGTGCTTCGAAGCACCGGCAAAACTCATATCGAGTGGCGACGCCAGCTCCCCTACGCTCTTCGGGCCCTCTTTCAGCGCGGCCAGAATCTGCCGCCGTGCCGGGTCCGCCAGTGCGTGGAACACCGCGTTTAGCTCTGCGCTTTGTTCAACCATACGGTTTAATAACATGTCAGGATTCAATATTCAACCATTTAGTTGAATTTATTCGCCGAACACAGGTAACGCAACGCCCGGACGGTGTATGGTGTCGTCGCCGGACAGTCGGCACCCAGCGCAACAGGCAACCTGGAGGACGGCAAACATGCCCAAACGCCGCGTAGTGCTCTCATGGAGCAGCGGAAAAGATTCGGCCTGGTGTCTGCACGTTCTGCGGCAGGACCCGGAAGTGGAACTCGTGGGTCTGCTGACGACCTTCAATTCCGACGCCGATCGCGTCGCCATGCACGCCGTACGCCGTGAACTCGTGACCCGTCAGGCTGCGCTTGCGGATCTGCCGCTGTTCGCCGTCGAGCTGCCGTGGCCCTGCCCCAACGGTGCGTACGAGAAAGCCACACACGAAGCCGCCGCCATGCTCGAGGCTGATCACGGTGTCGAGGCGATGGCGTTTGGCGATTTGTTCCTTGAAGACATCCGCCGGTATCGCGAACAGCTGTTTGCCGACACCGGCATGGAGACGCTGTTTCCGGTGTGGGGACTGAATACCGCGAAGCTGGCCTCGGATATGCTCGACAGCGGCCTCGAAGCCGTCGTCACGTGTGTCGACCCGTCACAGTGTCCGGCGGAGATCGTCGGCAGCGCTTACACGCAACACCTGCTCGATTCGCTGCCGGCCACCGTAGACCCCTGCGGAGAAAACGGCGAATTTCATACGCTCGTGCACGCCGGCCCAATGTTCTCGGGCTCGATTGCGCTCGAAGCCGGTGACCGGGTCGATCGGAACGGCTTTGCGTTTGCGGACTTCAGCATTGCCGGCCGCTGATTCACCGCAATCGCGCGGGGTCGCTTACTGCTCCGCGCCCACGGGGCTCACAAACCCGGCCGGCTTGATCGCCAGCACAGAGCATTCGACCCGTTTCAGGATTTCCTCAGCCGTATTGCCGATAAAAAAGCCCGGGATGCCCACCCGTCCCACGGTGCCCATGACCAGCACGTCGATATCCAGTTCACTCGCGACACGCGGCACTTCGGTTTTCGGATCGCCTTCGCAAAGATGCATCTGCGCCGATTCGTCGTAGCGCGCATCGAGACCGCCACCGGAGACATCGATCAATTCCCGGAGCCAGCGGCGGCGGCGGTCACGCTCCTCGGCCAGCAACGCGTCGACCGCACCCGCCTCGAGCCCGGCGCGCGGCGACCTCAGGAACGGCTCGTGCGGCAGGCGCCAGGCGTGCACCCAGTGCCGCACCGCGGTATGCCGCGACGCCAGCGACGACGCGAGTTCGGCAATCGCTTCGTTGAGCGCTTCCGACACGGGTTCGTCGGGTTCGAAGTCGACGGCCGCCAGCACCCGTCTGCAGGGCAAGCGGCCGCCGGACCGAACCATCCACACCGGACAGGGACACTTGCGCAGAATGTGCATGTCCGTGCTGCTCAGCGAACGCCCCGGTCCGGGCTCATCGGCCGTCGCCTTGACGAGCAGATCGTGCCCGTCGTGCTGAACGGTCTTGATGACCTCCAGGAAGCGGCGCCCCGTCAGCACCTTCGACTCGACGTCCGGCGCACCGGACTGCAGGGCCATTGCCTTGAGACGCGCCGTTACCTCCAGCCGCTCAGCGACAACCAGCTTGATGAGTTCGTCCGGCAGCGCCGCCGTAATCGCCATCTGCAGGTCGGCCGGCAGGCGGTCGACGACGTCCACGATCGTGAGACTCGCGTGATTGTCCGCCGCCAGCATGGCCGCTTCGTTCAGCGCCGCCGTATTGTCGGCGTCCGCCTCGACAACAAACAGAATCTTCTTGAATCGATGCATGGCCACTGCCGATCCTCCACCTCGTGTTGGTGATGTGAGCTGACTGGAAATCGAGCCGGGACGTTAACAAACGGGTGGCGCGTCTCACATAAGAATTTACCGAACATCCGCCACGGGAGCGGCGATCTCAGCCAATTCAGCCAGGTAACGCGTTCCTGAGGCGTATCGCCATTTCACGCTTCTCGTCAGTGTGCGCAGTGTGGTCGTAGCGCGGGTCGTTGGTCCTGCGCTCGAGTTCCGTCAAATGCGGGGGACCGAAGCCCCAGTCGCTGCCGGGTGATCTCGGCACAACGTGCAGGTGAAAATGCGGCACTTCCTGGCCGCTGCCGACACCGTTGTTCTGGTACAGCAACAATCCCTCCGGTGCCAGCGTGTCCAGCAACACCTCGGCGGCGCGGCGAGCGGCGATCAGTACAGCCGACAGCTCATCGTCGTCGAGATCCAGTAAGGTCGGTGCGTGCCGTCTGGTTATGACGATCGACTGGCCGCGTTCGTACTGCCGGCCGTTGAGCATCGTCATCGTCAGCTCGTCTTCGGCCCACAGCGCCCAGTGCCCGTCTCCGCCCCGCTGCAGCTCACAAAAATAGCAGTGCGGTACTTCCGGTAATTCCAGTCTCATTCGGGCGTTGTCCTCAGGCGATCCAGAAGAAATCCGCAAGAATCATCGGCAGGTGCTCAGCGAACCACCGGGGCACCCTCGACTCCCACGGGTATCCGCCATATCTTGCCACCCTTGCCGCCGGAAAAAGTGCTCGTCACGTAGAGTGACTGGCGGTCGAACGGCCCCTCCCCGAACACGAGGCTGCCGGCCCCCGGCACACCCTCGGCCACGAGTTCCGTGACCTCGGAACGCGGATCGTAGCGCCAGATCTTGGCCTCGCGATTTGCGGCAATGTACACGCGACCCTCTGCATCCATCGCCAGCCCGTCCGGCATGGACGCAGGCCCGGTCGTGGCCACGAGTTTTGCATCGCGGAACGGCTTGCCGTCCTCGAGACGCAGCGCCCACAGCCGGTTGACGCCGACGACCGGACGTATGTTCGAGAACATCTGCGCCACGTACAGCGTCGACCCGTCGGACGACAGCACCATCCCGTTGGGATGGCTCACGGCAGTGGTAAACAGGCGGACGTCACCATTCTGGACCCGATAGATATCGGCCGTGGCATCATCCGACACGAGGTAGGACCCGTCTTCGAGCACGAGGATGAAATTGGGATCGCCGATGCCGAGTGCATCCGGCTGTTTCTCTGCGCCGTCCGGCGAGATTCTCCAGACGATCCCGTCGTCGTTGCGATCGTGCCGAAACGCGTTGGTCGGGCCAAAGTCGGCAACCAGCAGGTCGCGCTCGCCGATACCGGCCACGCCGAGGTTCGAATCGAGTTCCGCAAGCTGTCGGGAACCGCCGTCCGGGAGCACCTCCCAGAACGCACGATTGCAGGTCACGAACAGACGACCCTCGCCATTGAACGCAATACCCTCGCAACCCGTAAACGGCTCGTCGACGAACAATATAGGCGCGACGGGCAGCGACACAGCCTCGTCGGCAGCGGCTGCACCCACCGTGCCCGTGCACGGCAACGCGCCCATCAGTACGAGCGTGCAAACCGCCCTGCCCCATGCCGCGCGTCCGCGCACCTTTAGCCGACACCAATAGTGAACCTGCATGACGTCCCCCTCGGCGCTCCCGCGACCTGTTGTTTTGCCCACTCGCAACGGCTGACAAGCGGTACCGGATTCAGCCATTGAGACCCGCAACGGGCGCCCGAATTCCCGGCGAGCCGTAAGACCGGGCGAGCGCTGCACCAAATCGGCGCAGCTTGTCCGCGTATGTTTCGCTCAAGGCTGCATCGGCAGCAGTGTGTCGTATATGATGCCCGAACGGCGCGTCTCGCGCGTTGCGGATCGGTAGTCCGGCACCGGTCCGCAAGCGGCCACTGATGGCCACCTTTCTTCTATCTTGCAGCAAACGAGGACTGAAAGTGGAAACACTTGCGGCAGACCTGCGTCAGATGCGGCGCACACCGTTACACGATTCCCACGTTAGCGCGATTCGCGAAGTCGGAGAGATCGTCGAGTTCGCCGAGGGTGAAATGGTGGCCCGGGTCGGCGAGCCGGCGAATCGTTTCGTCTATTTGCTGGAGGGCGAAATCGAGGTCGTGCACCCGTTCACCGGCGAACGCTACCTGCCGAGTTCGCTGGGGCCGACCCAGTTTGCCGGCGACATTGCATTTCTGAACGGCGGCGCGAACACGCTGGGTCTGCGAGCCGCCAAACCGACACGAGCCATCGTCGTGCCGCGCGAAACCATGCTCAGGCTCATGTCGCGCGTTCCGGAGATGAGCGACATCATCATGACGGTCTACGCAGCGCGCCGCCGCCGGCAGCTCGAGGACGAAGACAGCAGCCTGACCCTCATCGGCGCCGACGTCGATCGCAACCTGCGCAAGATCGCCGCGTTTGCCTCCCGCAATCGTATCCCGTTCCGCTCGATCGACATCGAAACGCCCGAGGCACACGACAAGGCCGTGCGCTGCGCCATCCCGCTCGACAAACCCGCCGTCATTTTCGGCACCGACACGGTACTAGAAGACCCCTGTCCGGCCAGCGTGGCAAGACTGCTGGGGCTCGATCTGGCGCTCGACGAAGACGAACTCGTCGACGTACTGATCGTGGGCGGCGGCCCTTCGGGCGTAGCGGCCGGCGTGTACGCCGGAGCAGAAGGCTTGAGCGCACTCGTCGTCGAGGAAACGGCCATTGGCGGACAGGCCGGCACCTCCTCGCGCATCGAAAACTACATGGGCTTCCCGACCGGCATCTCGGGCGCCGACCTCGTATGGCGCGGTGAGATTCAGGCCATGAAATTCGGCACCCGGTTTGCCATGCCTCGTCGCGTGGAGGGACTGCGCCGCGAAGCCGACGGGCTGTTCGTCGCCACACTGGACGACGACGTAGAGGTTCGGGCCCGCTCCGTACTCGTGGCCACCGGCGTTCAATACCGGCGCCTGCCGTGGGAACGGCTCGAGGAGTTCGAAGGTGCCGGCGTCTACTACGCCGCCACCGAAACGGAAGCCCGTTTCTGCCACGACACCGAAGTTGTGGTCATCGGCGGCGGCAACTCGGCGGGCCAGGCAGCCATGTACCTGAGCCGGACCGCCAACCACGTTCACGTGCTGGTCCGAGGCCAGAGTCTCGCCAGATCCATGTCGGACTATCTGCTGAGTCGGCTCGAAGCCGACCCGGGCATCTCCATCCATTTTCAAACCGAGGTGGCCGAACTACACGGCGGTGAGACGCTCGAACACCTGACGATTGTCGACAAGTCGGCCGGCGATAAGCGCAAAATCGACAGCCGTGCCCTGTTCGTCATGGTCGGCGCAGCGCCAAACACGGACTGGATCTCCGATCTTGCCGAACTCGACGGCAACGGCTTCGTGCTGACGGGGGAAGACACCGGTAAGAGTTCGCCCTATGCAACCTCCTGCGACGGTCTGTTTGCCGTTGGCGACGTGCGCGCCGGGTCCGTCAAACGAGTCGCATCCTCGGTCGGCGAAGGCTCCGTCGTGATTTCGCAGATCTGGTCGTATCTCAACGACTCGAAGGCCAGCGGCTAGCCGCGCGTTCAGGCGTCGGCATCAGTCTCCAGTGCCGCACGCCCTCGCCGGCCGCGGCCGAGCAGCTGACCGAACCGGCGCGCAAACGCCGACAGCTTGTCCCAGTCCGTATATTCGTGCTCGACGGTAAGATCGGGCCAGCCGCTCTCCGCAAGTTCGCCGCTGAAGCGCCGCTGCGCAAATCGCAGAATCCAGCGCCACGGGCGGCTGAAGCGTGAGTACCTGAGCGCACCCGCCACGAGTTCGATGCTGTCCGGCCGCCAGCCCGTCGTATCCAGGAAACTCTGCGCCTGCGTTTTGGCCGCCTTTGCGGCCACTGTATTCAACGCCGCCGCCGACAGACTCACCGAGACGAACGCGCTGGGCCTGCTGTTGAGTACGCGCCGGTGGCGCTTGACGAAAGCCGCAACCCGGCGGCCGTGGTCGCCGGAATGCACCGACGCGGCGACGATCACGGCATCGTAACTTTCCGGGGATCCGGCGAACCGCGTCGCCAGAGAACAGGCAAGCACCTGGTGACCCATCCCGTTGAGTGCATCGGACAAGTGAGCCACAACGCGCGCGGTCTGCCCTTCGCGCGTCGAGAACACAATCAGAATACTGGCCATCAGCTCAAACCACTTTCATTTGCTCGCCCGTCCAAAGCTCGTACGTCACGCAGACGGAAAACGGGCGAGGTTTCTCCAGGGCGGATTCGAGACAGGAAAATGCCGATATGGGTTCTCTGCTGCTCATGACCTCACGCGTGACGCGATTGAATGCCGCGGTTTCCGGGGCAATTCCATACGGTGGGTATGTCCGGGCCACCGCACAAACTCACAGCGTAACCGCTCGTCGATGGCGACGGCCATAAGCAGATCACGCAAGCAGCATGCCGGAGCCAGCAGGTATCCCGAGGTCTGTTACAGTGACTGCGTCAGTAACGAAGATACCAGCCATGCCTACCTCGACATCTGCCATCGCACACTCCACACCCGAAACATGGCCGCGGATGCGGCGGCTCGCACCGCTTGCCCTGCTGTTACTCTGCGCCTGCAGCGCTGCGCCCGACGGCGACGAAACCACGGTCCGGAGTACCGGCGGCGTCGACATTCACTACAGCGTGACCGGCAACGGCGCAACGAGCCTGGTTTTTGTGCACGGCTGGTCCTGCGACAGCGGGTATTGGTCGGAGCAGATCGATGCGTTTGCGGACCGCTACGAGGTCATCACCGTGGACCTCGCCGGTCACGGCCAGTCGGGATCGAACCGTGACGACTGGAGCATCGAAGCCTTCGGCAACGACGTCGCAGCCGTCGTCGACGCGGCAGCAAGCGGGCCAGCGGTGCTCATTGGACATTCGATGGGCGGCCCCGTCGTGCTGGAAGCCGCACGCCAGCTTGGCGAACGGGTTCCACTCATCGTCGCCGTGGACACGCTGCAGGCGCCAGGGCAACCCGCGTACAGCGACGAGGAATCGCGGAAACTCTGGGCACCGTTCGCCGGCGACTTTGCCGCCGCTACGGAAGGCTTGGTACGCCAGGGTTTTTTCCTGCCCGATTCACCGACGGAACTCGTAGACCGTATCAGCGCCGACATGGCAGCGGCCGATCCGCACGTTGCCCTCGAAGCCGGCCACGGCCTGACGACCTACAGTGTGGCCGACGGTCTGAGCGCCGTGACGGACATACCGCTGGTAGTCATCAACGCCAGCTACGTACGGACAGACGCCGAGACGCTCGCATCGCTGCACCCGAAGTCGAGACTGGAACTCATGGAAGGCGTTGGGCATTTCCCGATGCTCGAAGCGCCGGACGAGTTCAACACACTGCTGGACGGGGTGCTGGCGGCGGAGCTTCGCTGACGAAGGTACACACTGCGCCATCAGGACCGGCGACACTAATGACATATGTCACACGCCATTCGTGACAAGCTGCAGTTACCGGCTGCGCTCTGGAACCGCACCATGAAACGGTAAACCATCACCCGAGGAATACCCATCATGAATCGACTTGTCAGAACAGCGGGCATCGTCGTGTTGGCGCTGCTGGCCGATCACGCAAACGCCGTCGTCACCGAAGAGGCGATCAACGCAAGCTACTACAACGGCGACGTAGCGGCGCTCGAAGCCCTGCGCAAAGAACTGGACGGCACCGGCCCGGAGGATGCCATCCTGGCCGGCTATCTTGACTGGCGACTTGCCAGCCTGCTCGTCGGCAACAGCGACCAGAAGTCGGCTGATGCCGTACTCGAGCGAGGCCAGCAGACGCTCGAAGCACTGGTGGCCGAGGCACCGGACAATGCCGAAGCCTGGGCACTGCTGTCCGGCACACTCGGCATGCGGATCGGCATTCAGCCCATGACACGCGGGTTGCGCTATGGACGCGCTGCGAACCGCGCCATGAGCACGGCCCTCGAACTCGAACCGGGCAATCCGCGCGTGCTGCTTATCGACGGCATCGGCAAACTCAACACACCGTCGATGTTCGGCGGCAGCCGCAAGAAAGCGATGCAGCAATTCGACACCGCCCTTGCTGCGATCCAGGCAAACGGTCCTGGCCGGTACAGCTGGGGAGAGGCCGATATCCACGTCTGGCGAGGTATTGCCGAGCGATACGCCAAGAATCGCGATGCCGCACGGGCGGCGTTCGACCGGGCCCTCGAGATCGTTCCTACCTACGAATGGGCAAGGTACTTACGTGACCGCCTCGACACAGTCTGAGGTACCTCCGTCCCGGGCTGCCCGCGACCGTCCGTCGCGGGCATTTGCCCTTGCGTTTGCCCTCCCCTGGCTGCTGTTCACCGCATTCTTTTTCGTCAAGTTCTTCTACACGACACCGCCGCTGTGGGAAATCGTCCTGTCGGCAGCAGTCATCTTCGTGTTCCTGGCCAGCTACTACCGGGCGTTCACGAACTACCACCGACCGCGCAGTTTGCGCATGCCGTCTTTTGTCATGCTCGGCCTCGGTGTACTCATGGCGCCAATCAACCCCGGCGCCAACGTGTTCTTCTCGTATCCCGTGTGGTTCCTGGGTCGCGCTTATCCGCCGCGGCAGGCACTCATGGCCATCGCGGGTGTAGTGCTGCTGGTCGTCGTGCTCACACTGTCGTTCGACCTGGACGTCAACTTTTTCCTGCCGGCGCTGCTGCTCAGTGCCGGGCTCGGGCTGATGAGCCTTGCATCGAGGCGCTTCGAGGAGACCCAGCGGGCACTTCGGCACAGCCGGGAGGAAGCTGAACACCTGGGGCGTATCGCCGAACGCGAGCGCATTGCGCGGGACCTTCACGACACGATCGGCCACCGTCTGTCGCTGATTGCGTTGAAGAGCGAACTGGCAGCGGGACTTGCGCGGGACGCGGACCTCAAAGCCGCGGACGAAATACTCGCCGTGAATCGCATCGCGCGGGAGTCGTTGACGGAAATCCGTGCGACGCTCTCCGGCTACTGGGAACTCTCACTGGAGGCCGAACTCAAGTCCCTGCGAGCGTCGCTCAAGGAAGCGGGTATCCGCAACGAATCCCGTGTGGCCGCGGCGGACTTGCCGCCGCACATCGAAACCGCGCTGGCAATGTGCCTGCGCGAAGCGGTCACCAACACAATCCGTCACGCCGAAGCCAACACCTGCCGCATCGACATCGATATCGAGGGCTCATCGGTCGTTGCCGTCGTCGCCGACAACGGCAGCACTACGAACATCCGGCCCGGCCGCGGGCTGACTGGGATGCGACAGCGGGTCGAACAAATGTCGGGTGACCTCGACATTGCCTGCGGCGCCGGCGAGACCCGCATCAGCATACGCCTGCCGTTTCGCTCCGAGGGCTCTGCATGAGCACCCTTCGCCTGTTCCTCGTCGAGGACCAGGCAATGATTCTGGGTGCGCTCAGCGCACTGCTCGACCGGGAAGCGGATCTCGAAATCGCCGGGACGTCCACGTCGGCCGAAGGCGCACTCGAACAGATTCCGCAACTCGATATCGACGTCGTGCTCACGGACATCGAACTGCCGGCGGCCTCCGGCATCGAGCTTACGGAGAAACTGCGCGAACTCGGCGTCGACGCTGCCGTCATCATGCTCACGACGTTTGCGCGCAGCGGCTATTTCGAACGCTCCATGCAGGCCGGAGCGTCCGCTTACGTGTTGAAGGATTCCCCCGCCAGCGACCTGGCCGGCACGATACGCCGGGTGGCAAACGGAGAACAGGTCGTAGATGCGGAACTGGTGGCCGCCTCCTGGGCGAGCCCGAACCCTCTGAGCCGGCGCGAACAGCAATGCCTGCGGCTTGCGGGCGACGGCCTTTCCAACAGCGAGATTGCAGCCAGCGTATTCCTGAGCGAAGGGACGGTCCGCAACTATCTGTCGGCAGCGCTGCAGAAACTCAATGCGGGAAATCGCACCGAAGCGGCCCGGCTCGCGCGGCAGAAAGGCTGGATATAGCAGCGGCTACCACACCGCGGCGCTTCTCGACTGCCTCATCATCTGCAGGTAGCGCTCACGCATCGCCGGGTCGATATCGGCATCGTTGAGCAGCTGCTCGGCGGCGACCGGATCGGTCATGTAGGTCTGCATGGCGTAGCTGGCGAGCGCCTGCGAGCGCACGGCAGGATCACCAATGCTGTCGAGCACCTGCCTGGCCGACTGCGGATCCGTCATACCCAGCGAAGGCGCCACCGCCGCGGCAATGCTGTCACGCTGCGTCCCCACAGGCAGTGCGTTGAAATACTGCATGGCCCGCGAGGGATCGTTCGAGAACCAGTTCTGGACAACCATGGTGCGCGTTTGGGTGCGGGCGGTCTCGTCAGCTATTCGGTCGGACCAGCGCAGCGCCTTGTCGGGGTCGCTGACCGCAACGCGCTGCACGACGTGGGCGACAATCTGATCATGTCGATCGCTGCGCGGCATCCCCAGCAGCACCGCCATCGCGCGATCGGGATCGGTTCCCGCAAGGCTGGTCACAGCCTGTATCTTCAGTGCATCGTATAGGGGCTGCCCCTGGTAGCGATCGACGAAAGCCATTGCCTCTTCGTAAGATCGCCGCTGACCCAAAGCGCCAACGATCGTCGACGCAAGCTCTCGGGCGGAGCCCTCGTCCAGGCTGGGCAGCAGGGACATTGCGGCGTCGATATCCGTGTACACGAGCGAACTCGCCATGTACCGCAGAACCCCGCTGCGTTCGTGCTCCGGCAGACGCGACTGCCACGCGATTGCACCATCCGGATCCATCGCCGCCCACTGTGTAGCGATGTGCTGCAGCGCCTGACGGCGATGATGCGGTTTGTGGAGCATCGCCAGCAACAACGACGCCCCCTCCGGGTCGACGTTGGCCGCCGATTGCACGATCCCGGCCACGGCTCGCTCACGAACGATCGGGTTGTCGATCAACTCGGCCTCGGCCAGGGCCAGGTCCGGGTTGCTGCTCGCGAGCTGCGTCAGCACGCCGACCAGTAGGGGCTGCCCCGGAGCGTCGTCACGCGCCCTGACCCATTCGAGTGTCCCTTCCGGGTCGACTTCGACCAGCATAAACGCAATGGACTGTATGGCTTGCATTGCATGTTGGCCTTCGAGCCGGTCCACAAAGGCTCGAGCGCGTTCGGGGTCTCGTCTCGCGAGCTGCCCGATTGCCGTCAGGGCCTGGTCGAGACCGCGCGGCTGGCGCAGCTGTCCGGATGCCTCGAGTTCGGACAGAACCGCTTCCGGGTCGTGTTGCGAAGCCCGGTAGCGGACCGTATTGAGGAACTCCTTGCCGAGCACCGCGGACTCGAAGAGATCGGCAACGGCCCGGGCATTGTCCTCCCGACCGTCATTCGCCAGTCGCGCACCCAGGCTGAGCGCCAGCGCCTGCACGGCGCGTCGCTGCTCCGAAGACACCTTGAGCGACTCGATATAGCTAACGGCGCTGGCCGGCGAGTCCTCCGCAAGCCAGGTCACGCGTTTGGAAATCACCTCGAGCGACACCCGCGCCCCCAGCGCATCGAGTATCGCGTCGTCGCGGACCGAATCGATCTGCCGCAACGAGCTGTACAAGGCCTGCGCGACGCGATGCCGGCGTTCTCCCGACGTTTCCGTCGCCGCCTTCAGTGCGGCGTCAAAATCGAACCGTGCCCAGGCGACCCAGACCTGGCGCTCGTGCGGGTAAGAGCCCGCGAGCAATGGGCTGGCGGCAATGGCAACCGCCGAGCGCGGATCCAGCTCGGTCAGCCTGCCCAACAGTATGTTGATCGCGTAGTTCCGGTCCTGGTGCTCTCGAATACGTGCCGCCTGATAAACCAGCTCCTGCAGCTCGCTCGCATTCGAACGCCCTGCAAGCGCATACAGTGCCTCGGTTTCTGCAAAATCGGTCGGCAGCGCCAGCGTGTCTTCGATCGTGCGAACGGACGAAAACCGCGACTCGCGCAGGGTTTCCACGGCTTCGGCCGTCACATCGTCGCGGTCGACGAGATCCCGCGGCGGGGGGCGTTCGGCAAATCGACCCTCTTCGAGTTGCAAACCCGAGTCCTGGCGCGACAAACCATAGCCCGCCGCGGCGCCCAGCACTACGCCCAGAATCAGTACCAGTACGGTTCTCGTCATGCCCCACCCCCGAAGAATCGATCGCGCCCTGGCAGTCGAACGGCCAAAAGCAGAGGCCAAAAGCCTTCAGGCCAGTCCGTCTGCCGGCGTGAAAGCCGGAACGGACCGGCGTGGCTCCGTCGCACCGCTGACGAGCTTGTGTGCAAGCTCGGCCAGCGCCAGACAGCGTCCCCAGTACGTGCCTGCGGAGATGCCCAGAGCACGGAACAGCCGCCGCTGTTCCAGCAAAACCGAGGCCGCCGACACGGTGACCAGACAACGCCAAACCCATGCGGGCGGAACCGACTCCGCCGGCCGACGGGCCAGACGGGCGCGAAACTCCACGTGTGTCCGTTTTTCCTCCGCGATCTCGGCAAGCCATGACTGCACGCGACTCGCCGGCAGACTTGCAGTCACGCTCATATAGTATGCCGTGGATACCACATCCACGGCGAGCGCCCGCCGGATTCCTGTGCATTTGGACCGCCGTCGGCGAAAAGAGTTTGGCCGCTCTAGCTCGCCGCCAAGCAGACGTACGGCAATGGCCAGGAGGTGGCTGTGCCGGCGGCTCTCGTCGTGTAGCGCTGCTATTGCGGCTACCCTGGCCTTGGCCGTGGATACGTTCGAGCCGCCAGAGCGGCCTGCGGCACTGCAGCGAACGTCATCGAGCACCCGGCATTCTGCAGCCTCCCGCCGCTGAAATTTCGCCAGCGACACGGCCAGCCCGTCAATGCGAAGCGGCTGACCTACCGGGTCCAGCGCCGGCAGCTCGCGGCGCGCCCGTGACCTGAAGAGTTTTTGCCAGCGATCCCAGTGCTGCACTTCATCCATTTGCCATCTCCTCTCGAACGGAACCCGGCCGCGTAGCGGCGTTGAGGAGATGTTTTAGCCCGCCGGGCTGGCAAAACCCGGCAGGAAATGTGGCAGATCGTGCGCTTCGGCAGACGCCGGAGTGCGCCGCACGAATCGGCCAGGGGGAAGCGCGCTACCGCCGTTGGCGGCCGGGTGACCGGCTCGAGGCTAGCGGCCCGTCCTCGACGGACAGGGATAGTGCTTCTTGAGCGACGCGTAAACGACGTTCTGCGCCAGCTTGCGCTCCAATACATCGGATACAGCCAGCTCTTCGATCACGTGTTGGACCACCTCGGCAATCGGCACGGGGTTGCCGACACAAAACTCGGCGTACACCGTTGGCCCGCTGTCGCGCATGCGGCGCACCATTCGAGTCCTGAGCGCCCGCTCCGTGAACGACTTGTCGTTTTCGAGTTCGTCCGCAATGTTGACGGTCACGCGTTCATCGGTCGCGATCGCTCCGTCGAGAAAGCCCGTGACGTAGGCAATACACAGGGTCCTCGACTGGATGTCGGTTTCTTCGTCCGTCGCAACGCAGTAGTCATGCAGCTGTTGGGCGGAAAGCGGCTCTACGGCGTCAGCGTTGCTCAGCAACAGAAAAGGCAAGAGAAGGACTAAAGCGGCGTTTCGAAGGTGCATGGTGCTCCCGACTGATCGTAGTTGCTGGACGGTCTAAGAGCGTAGCACGCACGCGCACACCCAGCCATAACGCCCGGGGCGTTTTTTTTTCGCTGTATGTAAACCCTGTGCGGACAAGCGTCCGGGCGTCCGCGCGGCCCGTCGAGCGGACACATCGGACACTTTTGATCAAACGCGCACCCTTTGAGAAACAACAGCTTACGGTGATTCCGGTACTTGGCACGGTTCCTGCTTTGTCCTTATCGACACATTTCCCGAACAACCCGGACTATTGATCATGAACTGCCTGACCGACCAGATCTGCTTCCTGAGTTCGTTCTACGACACGCTCACCCAGGCCGCCAACCTGATCGACTTCTTCGGCGCAACCATCGCCGGCGACGACTGGAAGGCACTCACGCCCGTAGTGCAGCAAAAACTCGACGTCCTGCTCGACATCGCCGCCAGAATCGCGCCGTCCGAATACGGCACCTGCGGCATGTCCGAGGTTGCGGAGACCATCGATGCCTGACAGAGCGACTTCCAACGTTGTTGCGACTCCTCACGCGGAGGCGTCCATACGCGGCACGCACAATCAGGACGTCGCGATCGAGCAATCGCCGTTGCGCCGCTATCGCGCCTGGATTCTTGCAGCCGTCGTGGTGCTGGCGCTGCTCGCCGTAACGATCCAGCCGGCGCTGACCTGGCTTAGCGCCGACCGCAGCGCACAGCGGGCGCAGCTCCGGTTCTCCGAAGTCCGCCGCGGCGACTTCACGCGCGACATCTCGTCGCAAGGCGTCGTGGTCGCAGCCGTTGCGCCGACCCTGTACGCATCGACCGGCGGTACGGTAAGCCTGCACGTCATTGCCGGGGACAGCGTGGCCGCCGGAGACCTGATCGCCACGATCGACAGCCCGGAGCTGACGAACGAACTCGACCGGGAACGCGCAACGCTGGACAGCCTCGAGACGAATCTCAAACGGCAGGAGATCGAGAACCGCAAGGAAGTCTTAAGAGCGCGTCAGGTCGTGGACCTCGCACGCGTAGAGCTGACGGCGGCGGAGCGCGAGCTGCGCCGGGCCGAACAGTCCTGGGAGTTTCAGGTCATCAGCCTGCAGGATCTCGAAAAAGCGCAGGATGACGTGGAGCGTGCACGCATTGCGCTCCGGCACTCGAGTGACGAAGCCGAACTCAACGTCGAGAGCCTCGGCTTCGATCTGGAAACGCTCAGGCTCGAACGCAATCGTCAGCGCCTGGCCGTCGCCAACCTCGAGCGGCGCGTCGACGAGCTGGACCTCAAAGCCCCGGTAGCAGGGATTGTCGGCACGATTGCCGTCGACCGTAAGCAGGTGATACCGGCCAATGCCGAAATTGCCACGGTGGTCGACCTGTCGGCCCTCGAAATCGAACTCTCCATCGCCGACACCTACGCCGACGATCTCAGCATCGGTTCGGGGGTCAGCGTTCGCTTCGGTGGCGGCGAACACGACGCGGTACTCGTATCGGTCTCACCGGAAGTCGTCAACAGCACGGTCAGTGCCCGAGTACGCTTCGAAGGCGAACAGCCCCCGGGGCTCAGGCAAAACCAGCGGGTATCTGCGCGCATTCTGCTCGAGTCCAGAAAAGACGTGCTGGTTGTCGACCGCGGGCCGTTTTACGACACCGGTGGCGGCCGCCTCATCTACAAGGTCGACGGCGACGTCGCGGAGCGCGTTCGGATCGAAACGGGTTCGGCCAGCGTATCCCAGATCGAAATACTCGAAGGCCTTGCCGAAGGCGACACGGTCATCATCTCGGAAATCGAACGGTTCCGGGGCTCGGAGCGCGTGCTGCTGCGCAATTGAGGACAACAGCAGGCAAACGATCAACTCATCATGAATACAGGAAAAAAAGGACATAGCCCAATGTTGGAAATGAAAGAGATTAGCCGGGTCTACCGCACCGATCTGGTCGAGACACACGCACTGCGGGAACTCTCGCTGTCCGTCGATACCGGGGAATTCGTCGCCATCACGGGACCTTCCGGCTCGGGCAAGACCACCTTCCTGAACATCGCCGGCCTGCTCGAAACTTCGACCAGCGGCGCGTACCGCCTCGACGGTACCGACGTCAGCGGACTCAACGACAACCAGCGCTCGCAGATCCGTAACGAGAAGATCGGCTTCATCTTCCAGAGCTTCAACCTGATCCCGGATCTCAATATCTTCGACAACGTCGACGTGCCGCTGCGCTATCGCGGCTTCAACGGAGCCGAACGCCGGGGCCGGATCGAGAAGGCCCTGGAGCAGGTAGGACTTGCGGCGCGGATGAAACATCTGCCTTCGCAGCTCTCCGGCGGCCAGCAGCAACGCGCGGCCATTGCCCGGGCGCTGGCCGGCGGACCGTCTTTCCTGCTCGCGGACGAACCGACGGGTAACCTCGATTCGCTGATGGCACGGCAGGTCATGGACCTGCTCGAAAAAATCAACAACGAAGGTACGACCATCGTCATGGTCACCCACGATCCCGAGCTCGCACGCCGTGCGCACCGCAACGTGCAGCTCCTGGACGGTCAGATCGCGAGCCCCGACCCTTTCTCGGTGGCACAGCCCGCAGCGGCCGAAGCCGACCTTCAGCCCGTGGCCTAGGAGACCAGCGATGTTTCTCTACAACCTGAGACTTGCACGCATGAGCCTGATGAAGCAGCCGTTGCTGACCACGCTCATGGTCGCGGCCATCGGCATTGGCGTCGGCGCCTGCATGACGATTCTTACCTTCGTATACGTACTCTCGAGCGACCCGATTCCGGAAAAGAGCCACGAATTGTTCGCAGTGCGTGTCGACAGCTGGAACCCGGATGAGCCCTATCGCGACAGTAAGCCCGAGGAAGCGCCCTGGCAGCTGACGCACCGCGACGCCATGGCACTGCTGGAGTCGGACGTACCGACGCGGCACGCCGCCATGCGCAAAGCCGTGTATACGCTGGTTCCCGACAACCCGGAAGTGGCGCCGTTTTTCAACGTCGCTCGAATGACGGGCGGCGACTTCTTCGAAATGTTCCAGGTACCGTTTCTGTACGGCAGCGGCTGGAGTCCTTCCGCCGACGAGAACGCCGAGAACGTCGTCGTGCTCGGGCGCGAAACCAACGAGAAAGCCTTCGGCGGCGCGAACAGCGTCGGTGAAACGGTGACCTTCGGCACCGAGAAATTTACCGTCGTCGGCGTCATCGACACCTGGCAGCCGCACGTTCTGTTCTACGACATGAACAACGGCGAAACCAATCCCGTCGAAGACGTCTTCATGCCGTTTGCGATTACCGACCGCCGGGAAATTGCCGGCGCCGGCAACACCAACTGCTGGAAGGACGAGCAGATCGACGATTACTTCGACCTGCTGCAGAGCGAATGTGTGTACGTGCAGTTCTGGGCCGAGCTGAATACGCCGGAGCAAAAAGCCGAGTATCAGCTCTGGCTCGACGAATACACCGAGGGCCAAAAGGCATTCGGCCGTTTTCAGCGCCCGACCAACAACCGCCTGAGCACGGTCACCGAATGGATGGAGGTTCAGGACGTCGTGGAAGACGAAGTGCTGGTGGTCATGAGCATCGGCTTTTTGTTTCTTACGGCGTGCCTGGTCAATACGATCGGGCTGATACTGGCCCGATTCATCGCCAAGGGCCCGGTCATTGGCCTGAGACGCGCGCTGGGCGCGAGCAAAGGTGCAATCTTCAGGCAACATCTCGTCGAGGTGGGTCTCGTTGGCGTCGCCGGCGGCGTACTCGGCCTCGCCCTTTCACGCCTGGGCATTCTGGGAGTCCAGAAGCTCGTCAGCGATTCCGACAACCTCGCCGGCCTGAATCTGGACCTGTTGCTCATCACCTTCGGCATCGCCGTAGTCTCGGCGATTGTCGCCGGGCTGTATCCGACCTGGCGCGTCTGCCAGCTGCCGCCTGCCGGCTATCTCAAGACTCAATAAGGAGCCATCATGGAGTTTCGCCCAATACTTAGCGCCATGTTGCGCAACAAGACCGGATCCATCCTGGTGGCGCTACAGATTGCACTGACGTTGTCGATCGTCGTGAACTGCATGTTCCTCGCCAAACAGCGGATCGATCACGTCAACCGACCGTCGGGTATGGACGTGGACAACATCATTTCCGTGCGCAGCATGGGCTTTGGCGCCGACTACGACCACGACCGCACGATCGACAACGACCTGCGGCTGTTGCGCGAGATGCCCGGTGTCATTTCCGCCAGCCATTCTTCCGCTTTGCCGATGAACGGCTCCGGCAGCGCCGACGGATTTGCCGGCAGCCCGGACGAGGACGCATCTCGCGTCTCGGCCAACTACTACCACGTCGACGAGCGCATGCTCGACTCCCTGGGAACAAAACTCGCCGCCGGGCGGATGTTCCGGGACATCGAAATCCGCCGCGCGGACGACGAACTGCTGCGCCGCATGCCGCCGCAGGTCGTCATTACGCAAGCGCTCGCCGACAAGCTGTTCGACGGTGAACCGGCGCTGGGGAAACGGATGTACAACGGCCTGGGCGAGAGCGGGGAAGTGATCGGTGTCCTCGAGCACATGTACGGTGCCTGGGTCAGCTGGAGCGACTTCGATCAGGTAGCGTTATTCCCCCAGCGTACCGAAGGTCCGCACATTCGCTACATTGTCCGTGCAGAACCCGGAAAGCGCGACGAATTGATACCGCTGATCGAAAAGACCCTGGGCGACAGCGACAGGACCCGGATCATACGGGGAGCCGACGCCATGGAAGAGACGACCAGGAACAGCTACGAGGGCGACTACGCCATTGCGGTGACGCTATCGGTCGCCGTCGTGCTGCTGCTTGGCGTTACCGGCCTCGGAATCGTCGGGCTCGCCAGCTTCACGGTACGGCAACGGACCAAGCAGATCGGTACGCGACGTGCCATCGGCGCGCGCAAACGGGATATCATTCGATACTTCCTGATCGAAAACTGGCTAATGACCACGATCGGAATTGCGCTTGGAACCATCTTGACGATTGCGATTAACTACAGCCTCGCCTCAGCTTTCGATACCGACCAGCTGAACTACGGCTTCCTCGTTGCCGGCATGTTCATGCTCTGGCTGCTCGGGTTCCTGGCCGTTGCCGAGCCGGCCCGCCGTGCGGCACAGGTTTCGCCGGCCATTGCCACGAGGACCGTCTGAACGAATGAGCGAGCTTGTCCTCGTCATTGACGACAACGAAGGTGTCAGAACCGCTCTGTCGATCCTGTTTTCGGTGCACGAACTCGAGTGCGTCACCGCAGCCAGCGTCGAGGACGGGCTCGCCAAGCTCGACAGTCATCCGGTTCGACTCGTCGTTCAGGACATGAACTTTTCGGAAGACACCACTTCCGGGAAGGAAGGCATTGCCCTTTTCCATGAGATCCGGAAACGGCATCCCGACCTTCCGGTCATTCTGCTCACGGCCTGGACGCATCTCGAAACCGCCGTCGATCTCGTTCGCGCAGGCGCGGCGGACTACCTTGCAAAACCGTGGGACGACGACAAGCTCATCGCCACGGCGCGCAATCTCCTCGAACTGGGCGAAGCCAATCAGGAGCGGCGCGAAGCCGCTGCCGCGAGGCAGCGTGACCGCGAGCGGCTCGAAAACGGCCACGATCTGTGCGGCACGGTGTTCGAAAGCAGCGCCATGCGCGAACTCATTACCGTCGCGGTCCGAGTGGCACCCTCCGACGTCCCGATCCTGATCACGGGCCCGAACGGCGCCGGCAAAGAGAAGTTCGCGGACATCGTACACGCGAATTCCTCGGTCGGATCGGGCCCGTTCGTCAAGGTCAACGTAGGTGCGCTGCCGCGGGAACTCATGGAGGCAGAGCTGTTCGGCGCAGAAGCCGGTGCGTATACCGGCGCGCAGAAAACCCGCATAGGCCGGTTCGAGGCGGCCGACGGCGGGACGCTGTTTCTCGACGAAATCGGCAACTTGAGCCTCGACGGCCAGGCAAAACTGCTGCGCGTTCTGCAAACCGGTGAATTCGAACGCCTTGGCAGCAGCAGCACGCGCAAAGTGACGGTCCGCGTCGTCAGCGCAACCAACGCCGACCTTAAGAGTGCCGTCGCCAGTGGCGAGTTCCGCGAGGACCTCTATTACCGGCTCAACGTCATCGAAATCCCGGTGCCTGCGCTCAGAGACCGACCGGACGACATTCTGCCGCTCGCGTACCACTTTCTGGGTACGGCAAAGAGCTTCGATGCCGGCGCGGAGGACTCGTTGCTTGCGCACGCATGGCTGGGCAACGTTCGTGAACTCGAAAACACGATCAGGCGCGCATCGCTGCTTAGCCAGGGTGACACGATTACGGCCACCGACCTGGGAATCGCGGAGCGCGGCCTTCGCGACGGCAGCCCCAGCCGCAACAGCGAGCCCGACGCCGAATCCATTATCCGGGCGCTGGACCTGGCGGGGGGCGTCGTCGCGCGTGCCGCGAGAAACCTCGGCATGAGCCGCCAGGCGCTGTACCGGCGCATGGAGAAATTCGGTATTCAGAAATGAACGCGGCCGCTACACTCTAGGCCTCGAAAGTTTCGACCCAGAGAGCTGTTTGAAGACCAAGCTGTCGTTTGCCGGCCGCCTCGCGCTGCTTTGCTCGCTGTTGCTGACCGCCGTGACCGGGCTCGGCGCAGCCTTGAGCCAGGCGGTCGAACCGTGGTGGCTGGTGTGGCTGATAGCGCTGACTGCAGCGCTGCCCCTGTTGTGGCTGGGTATCGGCCGTATTGCTGCACCCTCGGTCGGGCTGATCCAGGCCCTCACGGACGGCATCGACAGCCTCAAGGACAGCGACTTCAGCGTGACGATTGCCGACAGACGGCATGACGAGCTGGGCGACCTCGTACGCGCGCACAACCGGCTCGGCAGCGTGCTGAGAACGGAGCGCCAGACCCTGTACCAGCGCGAGCTGCTGCTCGATACGGTCATCCAGACGACCGACATTGCGCTGGTCCTCGTCAATCGCAACGGTACGATCGTCTACTCGAATACCGCAGCGAGACGTTTGATTCGCGACGGCAAACCCATCAACGGTTTTGTTCTCGCCGAGCTGCTCGAACGTTTACCTGACGGTTTTTCCGAAGCCGTTCGCGGCGGCCGCGACGGCCTGTTTACGGTCGACATCGAAGAGCCGCAGACCTGGCACCTGTCGCAGAACGGCTTCACGCTGAACGCACAGCAGCACACGCTGTACCTGTTCAAACAACTCACTCAGGAACTGGGGCGCCAGGAGGTGGCCACCTGGAAAAAGGTGATCCGGGTCATCAGCCACGAACTCAACAACTCACTGGCGCCCATCTCCTCGCTTGCACACTCCGGGAAGACCCTGCTGTCACGCTCGTCCGAAAACGATCAGCTCCTCACGATCTTCGCAACGATCGAAGACCGTTCCACCCATCTCAAGAACTTCATCGAGAGCTATGCGCGATTTGCGCGCCTGCCGGCACCGCGCCTGGAGGATGTCGATTGGCCCGCGTTCCTGGAGACGCTGCGCAACACCGTGCAGTACCGCCTGCTCGATCCCGTACCGGACATCCGCTGCCGAGTCGACGCTGCCCAGTTCGAACAGGTCCTCATCAATCTGCTGAAGAATGCCCACGAGTCGGGCTCACCCGCCGACAAAGTGACACTGCGCATTGAGCAGCCGGTCGGGCTGACTCGCTTCATCGTGTCGGATGCCGGTGGCGGGGTCAGCGAAACGGTTTTGCAGAACGCACTGCTGCCGTTCTATTCCACCAAGAAATCAGGGACCGGACTCGGATTGCCGCTCTGCCGCGAAATCGTCGAAGCGCACGGCGGTAGGCTGTCTCTGTCCAACCGCGACAGGCAAGGGCTCGAGGTGCAAATCGCTATTCCGAGCTGACGCAGACGCCGATGCGGACCGGGCAGCAGCCGAGGGACAGAACCTCAAAATAACATCAATAAGATTCTCTATAAATCTGTTTTTTATAGAGTTTTCTCTGGGAGCCCCATTCAAGCGCGCTAATCGTCAGTGCCGGCAGTGCGGTCAGAGAAACCAGTGCGGCGCCCAGGATGCCGAACAGCACGATTGCCCCGACACCGCGGTACAGTTCGGTACCGGCGCCCGGTAGAAACACCAGCGGCGACAAGCCGCACAGCGTGGTCAGCGTCGACATGGCGACCGGCCGAAGTCTAGCCGCCACGGCCTCGCGCACGGCGTCGAGCGGCGTAGCGCCGTCTTTGAGACTCTGCATCGCGCGATCCACGATCAGAATCGGATTGTTGACGACCGTTCCCATCAGGATCAGAAAACCCAGCATCGTTATCATGTCGAAGGGCTGGCTGACACCCGGCAAACCCAGCCAGGTCATCACCGAGCCAACACCGTTGAGCAACGCCAGGCCGACTATGCCGCCCGCAATGCCGAGCGGGATCGTCGTCATGATCAACAGCGGGTAACCCCAGTGGCGAAAGATCGCCACCATCAGCAAAAAGATGATGACCAGCGCCACGGGGTAGTTCGCGGCCAGCGCCGCTTTGGTGGCATCCAGCTGGTCGCTTGCGCCCGAAATGTCGATATTGACGCTCGCCGGCAGCTCGCCGCTCTCCCTCAAGTGCGCGACGACGTCGCTGCGTACGAGTTCGACGCCCTCCTCCAGGGCAATCGACTTGGGCGGGATAATGTTCAGGGTCACGGTGCGCTGGCCGTTGATCCGGCGGATCGTGCTGGTGTCGACCGTCTCGTGAATGCTCGCCAGCGCGCCAAGCGGCAGCACGCCGCCATCCGGGGTAAACACGGGCAGACCGGCAAGACTGTCGAGGTCGGTCTGCCCTCCGCCACTGCCGTACAGGTAGATATCGATCTTGTCGTCAGCCTGGAAAAACTCGTCGACGAACGCACCGTCGGTCAGCGCCGCCACCGTGTACCCCATGTCCGCCGCGCGAAGTCCCAGTTCCGCCGCGCGGGTCCAGACGGGCCGCACCTCGACCAGCGGCTGCGACAGCGCCAGTGCGGACGGGCTCGACTGTATCCGGGGGTTTTCGAGCACGTCTTCCGCACGGCGGTAAGCCGCCAGTGCCGCGTCGTAGATCACGCCCAGACTCGGCCCTGACACGTCCAGATTGATGCTGCGCGTGCCGCCGTCGTTGCTGGAAATGATGGACCCGCGGGCCGCAAACGCGCGCATGCCGGGATAGGTTCGAAAGCGCGCGGTCAGCGCGTCCATGAGCGCGTCGATGTCGCCCACGCGCACGGGTTCCGAAATGATTCGCATGCTGTCCGCGCCGATACCGACGTTCAGGTATTTGATGGCCGGGACCGCCACCTCGCCGCGGTGGTACCGCTCGGGGTCGTTGTCCACGAACTGCATGAAATACGCCTGCACCTCGAGCCCGATCTCGGCCATCGTCTCGAAGTTGTAGCCCGGCGGCGCACTCATTACCGCAAAGGTCTTCGGTTCCTCCCCTTCCGGAAGGTACTCGGCGGGCGGTGTCAGCAACGCAATCACAGCAATGCTGGCCGCCAAGGTGACCGCCAGCGTCGTGATTCTGCGCCGGGGGCTGACAATCAGCTTGTCGATGCGGGCGATAATCCGGGTGCTCAGACCGTTGGCGCCGGAGTCGCCGCGTCGGTCGCTACCGAACGACAAGCGCGCACTGGCCGTCGGTATCAGCGTAATCGCGACGAGCATGGATGCCAGTATCGATGCGGCGATCGCAATCGCCACGTCCGAGTAGAGCTGCCCGGCCTCCTCCTGTATGAACAGAACGGGCAGGAACACGAGTATGGTCGTCAGCGTCGAGGCCAGCACTGCCGGCCAGACGGCGCGCACGCCTTCGACGGCGGCTCGAAAACGATCGACGCCCTGGCGGCGCCTCGCCTCGATGCTCTCGATCACGACGATGCTGTTGTCGAGCGTCATGCCAATGGCAAAGGCTACGCCGGCGAGCGAAATGACGTTGATGGTACGCCCGGCCAGCAGCAAGCCAATGAACGCGGCAATCGTACAGATCGGAATGCCGATAACCCCGACTGCGGTCGCCTTGCCGGAGCGCAGGAACAGGTACATGACGCCTGTCGCGAACAGCGCGCCGAGCGACAGGTTGAACCAGACGTTGCGCACCGAAGCTTCGACGTAGCCGGCGTCTTCGGCCATCAGAGTCACGGTCATGCCCGCCGGCTCCAGCACGTCGTGCCTGACGCGCTCGACGGCCTCGAGCATGGCGTATTTGGTGTCGATCACGTTCGAGCCGGGCTCCCGGTTGACGAACATCGCAATGATCGGTTCCGAGTTGAAAAAGGAGAGCCGGCTGACTTCGAAGTGATCGAACTCGACGCTCGCCACGTCCTGGAGCCGAATCAGCGCGTCGCCGCGCCGATCGATGATCAGCGCTTCCAGCTCGCTAATGCTGTCGAAGCGCCCGACCGTGCGCAGCAGGTAGCGGCGCTTGCCGCTGTCGATCTCACCGCCGGACACGTCACGATTGCGTGCGCGAATGGCGTCCCGCACGTCGAGTATGGTCAGCTCGCGATCCGCAAGCCGCGCGGGATCGATGAGAACCCGCACCTGCCGTTCGGCGCCGCCACGGACCCGCACCTGGGAAACCCCGGGCACACCCGACAGGCGCGTACGCACGTTGTCCTCGACAAAATCGCGCAGCATGTCCATATCCAGCCCGCGGGGATTGCCGGGCAGCGGTGTAATCGCAAAAAACATGAAGGCGTTGGCCGAAAACGAGCTGGCAAATACACGCGGCTCGTCGACGTTCTCGGGGTACGAAGGCACCTGGTTCAACGCGTTGTTGACGCGGATCAGCGTTTGCGTCATGTCGGTGCCGAACGGAAAGTCGAGTTCGATGACTGCGCTGCCGCTCGACGCCGTCGACTCCAGGCGCTGCAGGTTGGGCAGGCTGCGCAGGTATTCCTCCTGCTCGATCAGGATTTCCTTCTCGACGTCCTGCGGCGTTGCCCCCGGCCAGCTCGTCTGCACCGACACGGTGCGCACCTCGAGATCCGGGATCATCTGCACCGGGGTTCTGATGGCCGCCAGCACGCCAATCACCGAGACGATCAACGCTATGACCGTCATCAGGATGCCATTGCGGACGATTGCCTCGAACATGGCCCTCAGCCGGAATTCACTACACGAACAGTTTGACCGTCCGCCAGCGTTTCGTTGCCACGTATGACGACAATTTCGCCCTCGCTCAGGCCCTCGACGATTTCGACGAGACCGTCGAACTCGACGCCGGTCGAGACCGTGCGCTCGCGAACGGTCGGCAATTCGGCGCCCGATTCGAGTATCCAGACCGTCACACGGCCGTCCGGAAACCGCAGCAGAGCGTCTCGCGAGACGACGGGCGCGGAGCGCCCCGTATCCACAGCCAGCGCGCCGCCGACCGACATCCCGGGGGTCACTGCAGAGGTGGGCAGATCATCATCGACGCTTGCTTCCGCACGGATCAGGAACGTTCTCGCGCCCGGACTGCTGACCGGGACAACCGCCGCAATCCGGGCGGCAATCCGCGCGTCCGGCGCCGCGTCGAGTCGAATCTCGATCGGCGTGTCCGGACCGACCTGGCGAAAATAGTCCTGAGGCACGCGGAAGTCGAAACGCAGATCGTCCGTCGCAATCAGATCCAGCAAACCGTCGCCCGGGTTGACCCATTCACCCAGCTCGGTTTGCCGTGCACTGATGACACCCGCAAACGGCGCTCTCAGCGTATACCGGTCCAGCAGAGCCGATTGCTCCCTGGCGGCCGCCCGCGACGCGGCCAGCGCGGCTTCATCCGTCGACACCTCGGCCCTCAGCGACTCGATTTCGCTTTGTGCAATCGCCCGGCGGCGTCCTACCTCCTCGGCCTCGGCCAGCCGTCTCGCCGCGTCGGCCAGGGCCACCTCATCCTGACGCACCTGCGCACTCGCACGTTCCAGCGCAATTTCCGCCAGCTCGGCATCAAGCGACAGCAATACGTCCCCGGTGGCGACGCGGGCGCCGTCATCCACGCTCAGCGCCTGCACGAGTCCGGGTACGGCTGTCGACAGGGTGGCACGACGCGGCGAGGTTACGGTTCCGCTGACCGGGATCTTGGCCACGATGCGGCTCGCCTGCACCTCGGCGACCGCAACCGGCGCCTGCGCGTGGGCAACCGTAAGGAGACAGCAAAACAGAACCGATAGCGCAATGCGTATACAAGGCATGAAACAAAAACTCTGTTGGCGGACACGACGGAATTCGGGGCCGCCGTATCCCCGGGCCTGGACAGCGACGACGGTAACAGGATGTAACAGGCAGAGCGAGCACCGCACCAAAATGGGCTCTCGCAGTCCAAGAATATTCGAGAATTGTCGCGGAATCATACCGTTAAAACGATCCTTCCCCCGCTTGAAAAGCACCGCCCCAACCCCTATTTTCTTGCGTCAAGCGGATCTATTCGGAGTACCTGATGTTCAAACGCATAGCCCTATTCATCGGAACCAACATTGCCGTTCTGGCCGTCCTGAGCATCGCCATACAGCTCCTGGGCCTCGAGGAGGTCCTGAGAGGAACGGGCAGCCAGCTCAACGTCCAGGGACTGTTGATCCTGTCGGCCGTCATTGGCTTCGCGGGCTCGTTTATTTCGCTGTTCGTTTCCAAATTTGCGGCCAAGATGACCATGGGCGCAAAAGTCATCGAGAACCCCTCGAACGCGCTTGAATCCTGGCTGGTCGGCACCGTACAGCGGCAGGCACAGCAGGCCAACATTGGCATGCCGGAAGTGGCGGTCTACGACTCCCCCGAACCCAACGCGTTCGCCACGGGCTGGAACCGCAACAACTCGCTCGTCGCGGTCAGCACCGGGCTGCTACAGAACATGAAAAAGGAAGAAGTCGAGGCAGTGCTCGCGCACGAAGTCACGCACGTCGCCAACGGCGACATGGTGACCCTCGCGCTGATCCAGGGGGTGGTCAATACCTTCGTGATTTTCCTGTCGAGGCTCGTCGGCCACTTCGTCGACAAGGTGTTGCTGCGTAACGAAGGCCACTACGGCCCCGGCTACTACCTGACCTCGATCGTCGCGCAGATCGTCTTCGGTATCCTCGCCAGCACGATCGTCATGTGGTTCTCGCGGCAGCGTGAATTCCGTGCCGACGCCGGCGGCGCACAACTGGCCGGCCGCCAGAACATGATCGACGCGCTCGCGCGGCTGGACAACATGAGCCGCGGCAAGAACCAGCTGCCCGAGCAGCTCTCGGCCATGGGCATCTCCGGTGGCGTCGGCCAAGGTCTGAAGCGCCTGTTCATGTCGCACCCGCCGATCAGCGAGCGTATCGACGCCCTCCAGCGAACGGTCTAATTCGTCACTGACGAGGTGGCAGCCCGAGCTTTCAGCCCGGAGCTGCCGCCTCGCGTCCCGCGGCGCGTTTCGATAGTGGTAAAGGCGTCATTGACAAAGACGCCGCCCACGGCGACATTGCGCTGTCGAACAGCAGCCTGAATACAACACCGTGCAAAAACTCGTCGAATCCCGATGGTTTACGATCGCGATTACCGTCGTCATCGTCATCAACGCCATTACGCTCGGGCTCGAGACCTGGCCGGAAGCGATGCGGCGCTACGGTACGCTGCTGGTCATACTGGATACGGTGGCGCTGGGTATCTTCGTCGTCGAAATCGCGATGAAGCTCTGGGTGTACCGGCTGGGCTTTTTCAGGAACGGCTGGAACGTCTTCGACTTCACCATTGTCGCCATCGCTCTGATACCGTCGGCCGGAGCGCTGTCGGTATTGCGCGCCATGCGTATCCTGAGGGTGCTAAGGCTGATTTCCGTCGTGCCACAGATGCGCACGGTCGTCGGCGCACTGTTCGGCGCCCTGCCGGGCATGGGTTCGATCGTCGCCGTGTTGCTGCTGGTCTTTTACGTCACGGCCGTCATGGCGACCAAACTCTTCGGCGAAACGTTTCCCGCCTGGTTCGGCAGCATCGGCGAATCCATGTACAGCCTGTTCCAGATCATGACGCTCGAAAGCTGGTCCATGGGCATCGTGCGTCCCGTCATGGAACAGCATCCCCTGGCCTGGGCATTCTTCGTGCCGTTTGTCATCGTGACCAGCTTCGCGGTACTGAACTTGTTCATTGCGCTGATCGTCAACTCAATGAACTCGGTGCACGCTGAAGAACGTGAGTCGGCCGTCGCCGCCGAGCACGTAGCGCACGATGAGCGCGAGCACCTGATGGCCGAAATCCAGGCATTGAGAGCCGACGTGCAAGCGCTGAACGAGCGCTTCAAGGCGCAGTCAGCGAGCGACGACTCGAAGCCCTAGACAGACTGCAAGAACCCCGCCCGCTGGCTGCAGGACCTGCCTCAGACAAGCCCCGCCTTGCGCATCGGTAATTCGCGAACCCGATTCCCGGTCGCGGCAAAGTACGCGTTGGTAATCGCCGGCGCTATCGGCGGAACGCCGGGTTCACCGACACCTCCCGGAGGCGCATCGACATCCATGATGTGCACGTGGATGGCGTTGGGTGCCTCGTTGATACGCACGAGCGGATAACCGTCGAAATTGCCTTGCACGATACTGCCGTCCTTCGCGGTAATCTCGCCATGCAGCGCCAGGCTCATGCCGAAGATACCGGCGCCCTCCATCTGCGCGACGACGCGATCCGGATTGATCACCCGACCGGCGTCGATCACCAGCCACAGGTCCTCGATCCTCGCCTTGCCGGCATCGTCGACGCTGACTTCGGCAACGGCCGCTACGTAGGCGAGGAACGACCGGTGCGCCGCAATGCCCAGACCGCGGCCGTCGGGCAGTGTCCGTCCCCAGTCCGCCATCTCGGCTGCCTTCTCGACGACCGCGGACAGCCTGGCCGTGTCGATCGGGTGCTGCTCCAGACTCTGGCCGTAGTTGCTGTAGTTGGCGCCGTCAGCGGTCGGATCGATGAGCCTCGGCGGACCAATGAGGTTCAACAGGTAGTCCTTCGGATCCGCTCCTGCCGCATGTGCCAGCTCGTCGGCAAAACTCGATACGGCAAACGCGTGGTAGATGTTGCAGACCGAGCGCAACCAGCCGATTCGTACGTGCGCTTTCGCGTCCCCGGTTTCGAGCCGCATGTTGCCGATATCGAAAGGGTTATCGACGAAACCGAGATCGAGTTCGAAGCCACCCGGGCCGGTCGTCTCCGCGTTGAACGTCGAACCGATCGACGGAAACACGGTGCGATGCAGCCAGCCCGTCACGGCACCGTCCGCATCCATCGACGCCTGCAGGTGCTGCGCGCTGACGGCGTGCAGGTAACCCTGCTGTATATCGTCCTCGCGCGTCCAGGTGACTTTGACCGGACGCCCGGATTCGCGTGCGAGCCACGCCGCTTCCGCCGGGAAATCGGCTTTGGATTTCCGACCGAAACCGCCGCCCAGGAGCGTCACATGAGCATGTACGTCGGTCTGCTCGATGCCGAGCAAACCGGCAATCGTCTGCTGCACGGCTTGCGGATTCTGCGTACACGACCAGACGTCGCAGCTGCCGTCCTCGTTGATTCGCGCGGTAGCCGCGGGCGGTTCCATCGGTGCCTGCGACAGGTGCGGCGCATAGTAGTCCGCCTCGACGACGCGATCCGCCGCGTCCAGCACTGCATCCACGTCGCCGCGATTCATTATTGGTGAGCCTGCCGTATGGCTCGTCTCGATCATGGCCTGTTTGTAACTCTCCGAGTCGTAAACGGCATTGGGGCCCGAATCCCATTCGATCTTCAGTGCCTTGCGTCCCTGCTGCGCCGCCCATGTGTTGGTCGCGAGCACCGCCACACCGCCAAGCGGATTGAAGACCGGCGGCGAGGTGGGGTCCGGCATGCGGATGACGTCGACCACGCCGGCAACGGCGCGGGCCTCACCGTCGTCGAGCGAGCGCACAGTGCCGCCGAACACCGGCGAGCGTTCGATCGAGGCGTACAGCATATCGGGCAGCACGGTATCGATACCGTAGTTCGCCTGGCCGGTCGTCATGTCGAAGCCGTCGATAAGATCCATCGACTTGCCGATGTAGCGGTAGTCGTCAGGCGACTTGAAGCTGGGCTCTGCCGGCAGCTCCTGCCTTGCGGCCTCCTCGACCAGCTCGCCGAAACCGGCGCTGCGGCCGCTGGCCTCGTGATACACCGTGTGCTCGGCAGCCGTGAGTTCGCTCACCTCGACCTGCCAGCGTTCGGCGGCCGCGAGCAGCAGCATTTCGCGCGCGGATGCCCCTGCGTTGCGCAGCAGGTCGAACTGCTGGCGGATACTCGTCGAACCGTCGGTGTTCTGATCGCCGTACTGCTGCCCGCCGGGCGCCTGCACCAGCACGATGCGGTCCCAGGCTGCGTCCATTTCGTCGGCAATGACCTGCGGCAGGCAGGTGCGAATCCCCTGCCCCATTTCGGACCGATGACAGTGAATCTCCAGCGCACCGTCCGCTTTCAGGTTCACGTAAACGTTCGGCATGAACTCCGCCAACTCCTCGGCTTGCTCCGCAACCTCATCCGCCGGCCGAGAACAACCCGCGAACGACAGCGCCAGCACGAGACCGCCGGTGCCCTGACCCGTGCGCCGCAGGAATTCGCGACGCGACAGCAGTCTGAGATTGCTTTTGACTTCGCGGGTGACTTCGCTCATGACTTCACCTCCGCCGCACGCTGTATCGCTGCACGAATTCGGGTATAGGTACCGCAACGGCAGAGATTGCCGCTCATTGCCGTATCGATGTCGTCCCGGCTCGGGTTCGGGTTTCGCTCGAGCAGCGCTGCCGCGCTCATGATTTGACCGGACTGGCAATATCCGCACTGCGGTACGTTGAGTTCACGCCAGGCCTCCTGCAGCGGGTGATCGCCGTTTTCGGACAAGCCTTCGATCGTGGTGACGCTGCGGCCCGCGGCTGCCGATACCGGATACGAACAGGAACGCACGGGCTGACCGTCGACGTGTACGGTGCAGGCCCCGCACAACGCCTTCCCGCAGCCGAACTTTGTCCCCGTGAGACCCGCAATATCGCGAATCGCCCAGAGCAGCGGCATATCCGGCTCGACGTCGAACTCGTGAACGCTGTCGTTTATCGTCAGTTGTATTGCCATTCGAACCCCGCTTAGGGCGCGAACGCCCCTGGTTGTAACCCCGATACGGCACGGCTCGGCCCCTCCGCCTTCCCGGCCATTCCGTCGACAGTGTAGCAGCCCGGACAAGACAAAAGATTGTGACGGGAGCGGCAGCAGCCATGCACCACCAGAGGGCACAATGGTCGCATGCTCCAGGGTTTGCTCACGCTGCCCGTCCTGCTACCGGTGCTGTTCTGGGCGGGCTATCACTACTACAAGGACCGCCACCTGCCCGAGCCGGTGGGTAACCTTGCGTTGTGCCTCGTGTTGGGCTGGGTGGCAACGCTGCTGTCGACGGCCCTGTACTCGAGCCTCGATTGGGTCGACCTGCGGCACGACGCGTTTGCTCTGGCCGACAACAACCTGCACGCCCTGTTCTGGTACGCCCTGCTCGCGATTGGCCCCATCGAGGAACTGTCCAAGCTGCTGCCGTTTCTGCTTGTCGTGCTGCGCTTCAAGGCGTTCGACGACGCGCTCGACGGCATCACCTACGCGTCGTTTATCGCGCTGGGTTACGCCGCCGTGGAAAACACGCAGTATCTTGCCTTCCTGAGCCCCGGCGAGGCGGTTGCCCGAGGCTTTGCCGGGCCGGTGGTGCACATTGCGTTTGCCTCGATATGGGGCTACACGATCGGAATGGCACACCTGAGCGGCCGGTCGATCGTGCTGCCCACGCTGATCGGGCTAGGCATCAGCGCACTGGCACACGGGGTCTACGACTTTTTTGCTCTGGCTCACCCGAGGCTGTCACTGCTCGCCGCCGGCGCGGTCGTGACGGGTATCTGGGTGTGGAGACTGGTGCTGATTCGCCGGGTCAATGCCCGGCATCGGGGCGCGGCTGAGGCGGACGCCGGTCAGCCGCGATTGTAAGGGTTGCCGTCGTGGCCGCCGTCAGCCGGTTCCTCGAGCGACAGCTCGAGCGTTTCCGGGGCATCCAGGAACTCCGAGCAGCGCTTCTGTATCTGCGACAGCTTGTGCGACACGCTGGATTCGGAGAGAGGGACGTACTGGTCTTGCTTTTCCATTGGCTAACCGGTCTTCGGGCTTCCTGCGGCCTGTCGCCAAATAGCGACAGCGAATTAAGTCCGCAGTATAGAGAGCCGGAAACACCCAAAGTGTGAACTGCGTCACACCAAAAACGGCCAAAAACGGCTTTTTCCCGGAATTATGTGCAATCGGGGCCCTGCGAGGAAACTAGGACTTCCGGCGCAGGAATTCGGCCAGTTCGCGCAACGTCGGGACGTCGAACAAATCGCTGATATCCAGCTTGCCGGGATACCGTTCGTCGATCGCGAGCACGATCTCCGTCAGAGTCAGCGAACTCAGGCCCACCTCGAACAGGTTGTCGTCGGGTCCCACGACACGCTCTTTCGAGAACTCGCGGGTGATCGCCTCGAGTTCCGCAACGAGCGGGTCGTCGTCGGCCGCTGCCGTATCGTCGTCGCTCTCGAGTTGACTCAGGACGTCGGCGTACTCCCCCGCCAGGTAATCGCGCAGCAGGTGCGCGCGCTGAATTTTGCCGCTAGTGGTCTTCGGGATGCGCGCAACCGGAATCACGCGGTCAACGGCAAGCCCGGTGTGCTCACCCAGGTGATCTCGCAGCCGTTGCGCCAGTTCGGCAAACGTATCGAGATCCTGACGATAGAGAACGAATACCAGCAACTCTTCGGTGTCGGCACCACTCGGCGTAGCGCCGGCAATCGCCAGTTTGCCGAGGTCGAGACCCTCGACGCTCGACGCAATTTCCTCGAGATCGTGAGGGTAGTAGTTCTGGCCGTTGATGATGATCAGGTCTTTCTGCCGACCGGTAATGACCAGTTGCTCCTCCGAGAACAGGCCGCAATCGCCGGTTCTGAGCCAGCCGTCCGCCGTAAACAACGAACTCGTGGACTCCGGGTCGCCGTAGATTTCGCGCGTCACGCTGGCACCGCGAAGCTGGATGTGACCAATGTGCCCGTCCGGCAGCACGCCGTCCCGGTCATCGGCAATGCGGATTTCGCAATCGCGAATGGCGTTGCCGACACGCAGAAAAGACAGAGCGTCGGCAGTGCCCGCGTCGGCAGGCTCGAAAGTGTCGCCAATGCTCAGCCGATGGCGGTCGGCCACGATACGCGAGTACGGCTCACCCGGAACACCGAGTGAGACGCCAACGGTCGCCTCCGCGAGTCCGTACACGGGATACATGCTGTTGCGCTTCAGACCGTAGGGCGCCAGCGCGTCCATGAACGCCTCGCAAAGATCCCAGGAAATCGGCTCGGCACCGTTCATGACGAGGCGAATGCTCGAAAGGTCGGTACCCTCGGGCAAGCCCTTGCGTTCGAAGAGCTTGAGGAAGTGTTTGTAGCCGAAATTCGGCGAACACAGCTGCGTCGCCCGGAGTTCACTGGCCTTGCTCATCCACAACAGCGGCCGGCGCACGAACAGGTTGGTATCCATGACCGCGTGATCCATACCCGCCGCCATGACGCTCAGGTGAAAACCGATGAGCCCCATGTCATGGGTCAGGGGCATCCACGAGAGGGACCGGTCCTGTTCGTTCCAGCCCGTGCGTTCGACGATCGCCCGGATGTTTGCGCACAGGTTGTCGTGGCTCAGGCAGACGCCTTTCGGGTCGCTCGTCGATCCGGAAGAATACTGAATGAACGCCAGGTCCTCGCCGCGGGCAGCGTGTACCTCGCCGTGCGCGCCCGGCTTGACGTCGCTCATGAGCACGGAGTTCCGTTCGAGTCGCTCCCGAACATCGCGAAGCTCGCGCTCTGTCGCAAACTCCAGCAGGCGTTCGAGGAGCCCGAGTTCGGTGAACAAGGTGCCACGTTCGAGCTGTGTCAGGATACGAAACAGCTTCAGCCGATGCTCGTCGCTGATGCCCACCGCAACCGGCACGGGGACTATCCCGCCCAGGATTGCGGCCCAGAAAGCCACCACGAAGCTCTCGTTCGAGCGGCTGAACACCACGAGTTCGTCACCCGCGCGCATCCCCCGCGCCTGCAACGCACCGAGCAGAGCCAGCGCACGCTGCCTGAGATCGGCGAAGCTCAGGAGAGACTCGTCGCTTTCACCGTCAATGAAACGCACGCTTCTGTCTCGCCGTGCGGCATCCTCGAGCAGACGCGTAAGGTTGTCGTAGAGTTCCATGGAATACCGTTTTCAGTGGGTCCGTTTACTGACGCTCAGACGAAGATCTTCGCTGGAACGCAGGTTAATGGCGAGTTCGAGTTCAGGCTCGCGCGCCGATAGCCGACGCATCTGGAACCGGGGCAGCAGCAGGCCCAGATGCAGCTTCATCTCCAGGAAAGAGAAATACTCCCCCAGGCAGCGGCGCGGCCCGAGCGAGAAGGGAAAGAACGGCAGCTCCTGCCTGCGCCTGCTGCCACGTTCGAAGCGGTCGGGATCGAACGACTCCGGATCGGGCCAGAAAGCCGCCGTCCTGTGCATCAGATACGGCGACAGGTAGATGTCGCTGCCTGCCGGAACGTCGTAATCGTCCAGTTCGTCGAACTCATGGGCCCGTCGGGTGAACAGCCATACCGGCGGATACAGTCGCAGCGTCTCTTCGAGCACCTGCTGGGTGTAGGTCATTGCCTGCAGCGCGTCCGACGTAACGGCGTCAACGCCCGGAAGGCAGGCTTGTGCCTCGGCAATGATCCGCGCTTCCACGTCGGGATGGCCGGCAAGCAAGTGCCATACCCAACCCAGCGTATTCGCCGAGGTTTCGAAGCCGGCGACGATCAGAGTCATAAGTTCGTCGAGCAGTTCCCGATCGCTGAAGGCCTGCCCGTGCTTGTCCCTTGCCGCGAGGTACATCTCCAGGAAATCGAACTGCCCTTCGAGTTCGGATGCGCGGCGATCGGCAATGATCTCCAGCAACAGCTGCCGCAATTCCCGCACTTTCATGACGACCGACAGGTCCCTGGCCGAATCCCTGCTCAGGAACTCGAACGGGTTGTTGTCGCGCATGCCGAGGCGTTCGTAGTCGCAACCGAAAATACTCCGCAAGATGAGCGCAAGGGCAAACTCGTTGGTCTCCTCGCTGATGTTGAGGCTCCCGCCGCCGTCAGCAATCGCCGACCAGTGTTGCGCACGCTCATCGGCGCACAACACCATGGTTTTCATCAGCCGGTGCACGTTCTGCACTTTGAAGGCCGGCTGGATCATGGTCCGCGAGCGTCTCCAGACGTCGCCGTCACTCACGATCAGCCCGTTGCCGAGCAACATCTTGACCCGCTCGAAGCCAGGGCCTTTGCGGTACTTGGGGTGGCGGCGGACCAGTATGCGGCGAACCTCGTCGGGTTCGTTGACGAAATAGGCAAGCCGGCCGTTGGGCTGCTCGAAGCTCAGCATGTTGCCGTACTTCGCGGAAAGCCCGGTCAGGGTATCGAGCGTCGCCCGGTCGATACCGAGCGGCACCGGCTCTCTGGGTCCTGGGGGGCGGCGGGTTTCGGCACTGGTATCGGTCATCGTCTGCAGGCGGACTCAAATACAGTTCGTAGCCGCGCTGGGCGCGGATTCTACATTGACCGGCCGCGAAGGCATACTGCAAACTCTTCTCGAACAGGCGCCGCGAAACGCTCCCATGAAAGAACCCATCGATTTCAGCTCGGTTGAATCGCGACGCAGCGCCGCTTCGACGCGGCGAATGACCCCGGCGCGCCGGCTGTACTATTTCCTGGGTTTGCCGGTCCTGCGCGGGCTGGTAGCTCTGCTCCACTGGACTTACCGTTACGAAGCCGTGCTCGGCGAGAAGCACATCGAACCCTTCATCCAGACGGGCAAGGTCTGTGCGCCCTGCTACTGGCACCAGGCCCACATCCTGTGTTCGCAGCGGATACGACACTGGCTCAAACGGGGGTTCAAACCCTGCTTCCTCGTCTCCGGTTCCGTCGACGGCGAAGTCCCGGAGCGTATTGCCCGCGCTTGGGGCGCCGAAGTCATCCGCGGTTCCGCCAATCAAAGCGGCGCACTGGCACTGCGCGACCAGCAGGCCATGATGAAAAACGGCTATTCGATCGTCACGACGGCGGACGGTCCCCGGGGCCCGCAGTACGAATTCAAGGCGGGCACGGTGCTGATGGCCAGAATTGCGGGTGTGCCGATCGTGCCGCTCGCCTGCGCCGCAGACCGCGCCTGGTATCTGAACCGCTGGGACCGCTTCCTGATCCCCAAGCCGTTTGCGCGCGTCGCAATCGCCGTCGGCGAGCCCTACCCCGTCGGGCGTGACGTACCGTTGAGCGACATCGAGGAACACCGGCAGAACGTTCAGGCTCTGGTCATGTCACTTATGGAAGACTGTCAACGTGCGCTGGCTCGCCCGGCGAAAACGGATGCCTGAACCATGCTCAAATCTGCCCTAGGATTCCTTGCCCTGTCGTTACTGTGCCTCGGCGGTGCCGGCGCCCAGGCCGCCACGCTGACGCCGCACAAGGCCGAATACAAGGTGCGGATCAGCGTGCTGAGCGGCCGCCTGAACACCGAACTCAGGAAAACGGAAACCGGCTACATTGCCACCCACCGGATCAAACCCACGGGCATTGCCGCCGGCTTCGTCGGCGGCGAAATTTTCGCCGAGTCCGAGTTTCGCCCCGGTGACGACGGTTTTATCCCGGTTCGCTACAACGCCAACGACGAAATTTCCAAGGACAAGCTGCGTGCGGACATCCAGTTCGACTGGGAAACGCAGCGCGTGACCGGATCGTATCAGGACAAGGACCACGCAGAACCCGTCGCCGTCGACGATCCGCTGGTGGACCTGGCCCACGACGGCGTTTCCATCCAGTACGAACTGATGCACGACCTGATGAGCGAAGGCGCCAGCCGCAGCTATACGCTGTTCGACGTCGACGAACTCAAGAAACTGAACATCAGCTCGGTTGGCACACAAACCGTCAAAACCCGCGCCGGCGAGTTCGAGGCCATCGGCATTCGCCACCAGGCGGAAAATTCCTCACGGCAAACGACGCTGTGGTGTGTGGAAGAACTGGGGTTTCTGCCCGTCATGATCGAACAGCACCGCAAAGGCAAGCTCCGCTTTCGCGCAAAGCTGGTCCGTTACGAAATGACGCCGGAGTCCGATTCAGCTCAGGGTGAGTGAGAACCCGAGGAACAGGAACAGCGCAGCGGTCACGACACCGCTCGCCGCAGCGCTCAGTATCCAGCGACCCAGCAACGGCGCGTGCTGCCTCCCCGCAAGCACCGGCACGGCCGGGAGTACTGCCAGGCAAGCTAACGGATAAACCACCGCGGCCAGATGGGGATATCGTTTCCACCACGCTTTGAGCCCCGGATAGGCCGACGCCGCAAGTGCCACGGTGTGGCCGTGGCCCAGGCGCGCCAGCGCGTCGCGCTCAGCCGCCGACGACGACCGGCCGGCCCCCGCCAGTTCATCGCGAACGTCCTCGAAATGCATGCGAAGCTCGTCGAGCGTGCGGTCGATGTACTCGGGCGCAATACACTCCCGCTCGAGTTCCTTGCGGATCGCCGCAAGCCTCTGCTCCACCGCCGCGTCGCTACGCACGAATCGTGGCTCCGAGCGCAGCGGCAATACCACCCTGGATACGCACCCAGTCCGCCGACAAGTCCTTGAGCCGGCGCCGGCCGCGGGTCGTGAGCGAATAGTAAACCCGCGTACGGCCGCCAACCGCCTTCCGCCGCGAGCGCAGCGCGCCGTCGCGTTCCAGCGCGTGCAGCACCGGGTAGATCACCCCTTCGCCGAGCGATACCGCCTCCTCGGTCACTTCGCGTACCGAGCGAACGAGTTCGTAGCCGTACATTTCCTTGCCGTCGAGCAGGCGCAACAGCAGCAGCTCCGGAACCCCGCTCATGAAGGGAGGATTGGTTTTGGCCATGACTACCGATACCCGGCTTTGATTGGGTGACCTCCGAATATACCTTGAACAACAAGGCATAACAAGACTTACCTATGCATTCAAGGTATGTATACTGATACCTCGAAGTTCAAAGTATAAGCGCGGGAATATCCGGTAACGGAGCTAACGATGCATAACACTCCACTGAGTCGACACGCTATCGCCGCCTTGCCTGCTGTGCTTTGCACGCTGACGCTGTTTTATGCCATGCACGCTCTAATCACGCTTGCACCCATCAAGGTCGCGCCACCTCGTGAAATCTCATGGCCCATGTTCGAGCCGCCACGCACAAAGGATACCCCGGTGCAGCAGGAGACCCTGCCCGACCCCATCCCGAAACCGATGCCCACGCCAACCACCGGTCGCAACACCGATACGGGCGATCAAATCCCGATAGGAGTCCCGAGCACGCCGCTCCCGCCGCCGGGCCCGGGCTTCGGCGGCGGGGCGACGCCGACGCTGGGTGACGCTCCGCTTGTCGTCGTAATGAGAGTTCAGCCGACCTACCCCAGCGATGCCATCGTGCGACAGCTCGAGGGATACGTGACGGTCGAATACGACGTTGCGGCGAACGGACGGACGACCAACCACCGCGTCATCGAATCGACGCATCGTGTCTTTGAGAAAAACGCCATCAGGGCAGCTGAGCAGTTTCGCTATCAACCGCGAACCGTAGACGGCGAGCCCATCGTCACGAGAGGCGTCCGTAGCCGGTTCCGCTTCGAGATGGACGCACGCTAGACAGCCGCAGGAGATAACCCGCGTATCGACACAGAATTGGAAGGGCGGCGGTTCCGAGGAAGCCTTTGTTTCCCGCCGGGCCGCCCCAAAGAACCGTCGCCCGACCTCCATCGAGCCGCTGGTCCGGAAACGCGCTCTCAGGGGCGCGAATCCACTCGATCGAAGACCTGAGTGACGGCAAACTGCACGTCCTCTTCCTCACTGATCGCGACGTCGCGGCGCAACACGCGGGCGTCCGCATCGAGATACCAGCGCTCCGTCAGCAACACGCCGTCTTCATCGAGCGTTTCGATCAGATACGCAGCCCCCTCCCAGCCGGAGACGCGTTCGGCAATGACTGGCCCGACGCTCGCGGCACGGTGTTCGCCAAACACATATTCCTCGACGATCGAACGGTCGAAGCTGATGAACAGCCCGTCTTCGGTCTGGGTCATCTTGACGTCGGCTCCGGTCTCCAGAAACACCTGCACCAGTGCGGCCTGGTGGCGACTCCTGCGGCTCGACTCACGCGCCGGAACCACCGCCTGCCCGCGTCCGTTTCTCGCCCGCGACAGCCGTATGACCTGCTGCGCACTGCCCGTGCCGATAAAGCCCTGATGAGTCAGTTCGCGAAGCGGATCTTCGCCTGCATCCCTGAGCTGCCAGCGGCCGCTCAGACTGGTACCTTCCGGCGGCAGCGATGCCGACGGCGACAGTTGCGGTTTCGGTGCAGACGCGCAGCCTGCCAGCACCATCATGGTGAGCAGGACGGCGAGGCTGCCGGTGGAAACGGCGTGTTGCCGTCGATCCTGGGTATTCATCGTGTTCGAGTCTCGGAACCTTCGCGTCTGTGCAACTGCGAGAGCGCCAAAATACACAAAAGCCGGCGCGGCGGCCAAACAAACTGTTGCTCGGCAGCCTGTCAACCGAAACGGTCCGGCCGCGTTGTTCTCAAAGACCCCGCCGCAATATGCCGGGTTTCCCCAATTACCGAAGGAGAAAACACCATGCATCGTTTGGCTGCATTCATTGGCCTCCTGGGGCTTGCCGCCCTGACGGCGAACGCCGATGCACAGACCCTGAGCGACATGAGCAACCTCAGTGCCGAAGAACGCAAGGCTTACTGGGAGAGTCTTTCCGAGGAAGAGCGTAGCGCTCAGCGTGAAGCCTGGAGGCTCGAACGCGAGTCCATGAGCGACGAGGAACGCAGGGCAATGGCAGAGCAGCGCCGCAGCGAGGCCCGCGAGAGCTGGGACGCCCTGTCCCCCGAAGAGCAGGCTCAGGCACGCGAAGAGCGCCGCGCGAAGAAGGAAGAACGCCGGCAACAGGCACGCGAGCGCTGGGACAGCATGTCCCCCGAGGAACAGGAGGCTGCCCGCGAGGAACGCAGAACCCGGGTTGCCGAAAGACGGCAACAACAGCGCCAAAACTGGAACTCGATGTCAGCGGAGGAACAAGAGGCGGCCCGAGAGAAACGCCGTCAGCGCCTGGAGGAACGCCGCGGCCGGCGGGACGGCAGCAGCGACTAGAAGCAGCCGGCGTCAGCGACAGGTCCGTGGCGTTGTCAGGCGACAGCGCCACGGACCGGCGACGCTGCCCTCATGTCGGCACTCCCGGCGGGCTGGAAAAACGACGCCTGACGATCCAGACGGTCGAGTCGCCGGGACACGACCGGCGCTCGAACCCGAGCGCCTCGGACAGCTTGAGCATCTTCGTGTTTTCCTTGAGCACCATACCCTGGAGTCCATCTCTGCCCGCCACGGCCGCTACGGCCATTAGTCCGCGCAACAAGCGCGCGGCGAGTCCCTGCCCTTGCCAGCGATCGGCGACGACAACGGCAAAGTCGGCAAGGTTGCCCGCTTCCCCGGGCGCATAACGCGCAACGGCTACGATGTCCTGCCGACCGGCGTTGCTAACGGCGGCCACGAGTGCATGCGATTCGGGAAACTGCGTGTGCGTGAACTGATACAGGGTTCGTGGCGACAGCTCGCGCAACGCCGAAAAGAACCTCAGGTAGCGGCTCCTCTCGGACAGGCTGCGTACGAAAGCCTGCTCGAGCGCCGCATCCTCGGGCAGCATTGCCCGGTAAATGAAATCGCCGGTCGAGACTTCGGCACATTCCGACAACCGGTTCGCGAGGTACGACGCAATCAGCGGATATTCGATGACGTCGGTGGCGCCGGCGTCGAGAGCCGCACGGCGGATTGCGCTGTCTGCCCGTTTCGCGACGACGAATACCGTCGCGGTTTCGGCGGCGGCACAAAGTTCTCCCAGCTCGCGATGCCCTCGATCGCTTTGGGGATCCAGCCCGACAAAAACGCAGCGACCGCGAGCGCCGGGTTCTGCATCGGCCGCGAGAAACGAACTGACGCTAGGATAAATCGTCACGTCGATGCCATAGCGGTCCAGCAACGACGACAAGCCATTGCCGATATCCGCCGGCAACTCGATCGCTGCGACGAATCGTTCGTAAGCTGGGTCGTACAGTTGCCCGTTGTCCACTCTATGGGTGTACCGTGCAAACAAGATACTGCCCGATTTCATCGGGCGGTCGACGTGCCTGTTAGCCGCCCGGTAGCGGGATAAAGTCGTGCTCGCCGGGAACGGCGTCGAACTTTTGGTCGCGCCAATCGTCTTTTGCACGCTCGATGCGCTCGCGCGAACTGCTGACAAAATTCCACTCGATGTGGCGTTCGCCAGCCAGCTTTGCGCCCCCGAGCAGCATGCAGTGCGCACCCTGTGACGAACGCAGCCGGGCCGCGTCGTCGCCGAGTACCGCCAGCACACCGGCCGCTACGGCCTGCCCCTCCAGCTCGATCTCGCCGTCTACGACGTAGATGCCGAGTTCCTCGGCCTCGGGCAAGTCCGTTTCGGCGCCTGCCTCCAGTTTGAGCTCGAGATACAGGGTTTCGCTTTCGGTTTGCACGGGTGAGCGTGTGTCGAACGCAGTGCCCAGAATGACCGTTGCGCGCACCCCGTCACGGTCGACGACCGGAATCGTATCGGCGGGATGGTGCTCGAAACGCGGTTCGATCTCCTCACGCTCCGCCGGCAACGCCACCCAGGTTTGAATGCCGTGCAGGTACTGACCGCTGGCGAGCACCTCGTCGCGGGTTTTCTCGGAGTGCACGATCCCTCGGCCTGCCGTCATCCAGTTGACGGCCCCGGGTTTGATCGCCTGCACGTAACCCAGGCTGTCGCGGTGCAGTATCTCGCCGTCGAACAGGAAAGTTACGGTCGCAAGCCCAATGTGCGGATGAGCACGCACGTTCACACCGCTACCCGGCGCAAAGGTGGCTGGCCCCATATGATCGAAGAATATGAACGGCCCGACGCGCTGCCGCCGGCGATCCGGCAAGGCACGCCGCACGCTGAACTCTCCAAGGTCGCGGGTTTTGGGCTCGATCAACAGTTCTACGTTACCCGGCATTGAACACACCCTCGGTATTGATCCTCGACATCGACCATTAACGGAAGCTTGCCGTTTCCTGCTTAAGCATACGCGAGAACTTGTCCTGACGTTCGACATCCACGCGCTGCAAACCGAGCCATAGCGCCAGCTCACCCAGCTCCGCCGCCATGTGTGCTGCAACCTCGGGGGCATCGGCGTGATCTTCCACGTAGACCCGGCGCACGTTCAGGCTGCCTGCCTTGCGCTCGGCCTTGAGATCCAGCCTGCCGACGATGCGATCGCGAAGCCGGAAAGGCAGCACGTAGTAGCCCCACTCGCGTCGTGATTCCGGGACATAGATCTCGAGGCGATAGTGAAAATCGAACAGCCGTTCGAGGCGCGGGCGACACCAGGTCAGCGGGTCGAACGGTGACAGGAGACAGGCGCCGTCGACCCGCCGCGGCAGGCGCGCATCGACCGACAGATAGCCGGGCTCGCTCCAGCCTTCGACGGCAACTTCCGACACCAACCCTTCCTCGACGAGTTCCGCCAGCGCCGAAGCCGCTTCGCCGGCGGTCATCCGAAAATAGTCGGTCAGGTCGCGGCGCGTCGCGATGCCAAGAGCGCGGGCTGCGTCCCTAAGGAGCAGCCGGTGCGCGTCCCCGGCCGCCAACGGTTCCTGATCGTGCATGTCGGGCAGCACGCGGCTCGGCAGGTCGTAGACGCGCTCGAAACCGCGCAGCCGGTGCCGCACGCTGAGCCGTCCGAACCCGAAGTGCTCCTCCAGCGCGTGTCGCGCGAGCGACCGTTGCCAGTCTCCCGGCCGGCGCTTTGCCGGCCTGTGCGACTCGAAGTCCCTGACGGACAAGGGGCCCTCGCACTCGATTCTCGCGAGCACGTCCTGCAGGTATCGTTCGCGGCCGTCGAGGGTCCTGAGAGAACTCGACGCCCACGGTTGGTGGCGCTCGCGACGGTAAGCCAGGAGCGGCCAATAGCGCGCCGGAACGATACTCGCCTCGTGCGCCCAGTGCTCCGTGTAGGTGCCGTTGCCGTATAGGTACTCCTGCAGCCGCTCCCTGTCGTAGTGACCCAGCCGCGACCAGACGACGAGATAGTGCGCCGGGACCAGTACGTTGACGAAGTCGAGCTGCAGGATGTGCAGCGTATCCATGACGCGGCGGAAGTGCCGCCGATCGACGCTGCCCGCCGGGCGATCCCGGTCGAAGCCCGCAGCGGCACACGCGATTCGCCGGGCTTCCGCCTGTGAAAGATTTACCCGCGCGCGCATAATAGCGGCACGCCGAAGATCGGCGCGAAATGCGGAACAAGGAAACGAAGCATGGGAAAAGCGTATCAGGAAATCGACGAACGCATCAGTCGCTGGGTAGCCCGGCAAAAACTGTTTTTCGTGGCGACCGCCCCGAACGGCGACGGCCTCCTGAACTGCTCACCCAAAGGCATGGACGGACTGCGGATCCTCGATCCGCATACGCTCGTGTACGCCGATGTGGGCGGCAGCGGCATCGAAACCGTGGCGCACCTGCGCGAAAACGGCAGGATCGTCATCATGCTGTGTGCGTTCGACGGCCCGCCGAAGATCTTCCGTTTCTACGGGCGCGGCGACGTCGTCGAACCCGGCGACGCGCGCTACGACGAGCTGTCAGGCCACTTCCCGCACCTGCCGGCGCTGCGCAACCTGATCGTCGTCGACGTTCACACGATCCGCGATTCCTGCGGCTATGGCGTTCCGCTCTACGACTACAAGGATGAGCGCGACTCGATGCGAAACTGGATCGACGCCAAAACCGAGGAAGAAATGCTCGAGTATCGCCGCGACAAGAACAGCGTCAGCCTCGACGGACTGCCGGGGCTGCGGTTCGAGGATTGACGAGCATCGGCTTCACCCCGTGAGCGTATGAGGGTGTGCCGGATCGACTTCGGTTTTCGCTCATTTACGCCAATCTGAAGCTCCTTTAAGTTCTTCGCAGCAAGAAGCGGATGTCTATCGGCTGGACGCCGCGTTCAGCGCATCCGCAATTACCCCCTGCAAACTACACTTGGAGAGAGGCCAATGTGGAAAAAAACTCTGATAGCGCTCCTCGGCCTGACGTTCGGCGGAGCGGCTTATGCCCACTGTGCGGGCGTCGCCTGCACCAACGTATACATCGAACGCTTGCTTCTGAACGCCAGCGGTCCGCTCCACGTAGCCGTTGACGGAGACGAGACGGCGCTGGACTGCACAGCAGTCTCGGACTTCTACGTTACGCTCAACACCAGCGATCCGAATGCCGAAGCGATCTACTCCACTCTGCTCGCCGCTCACGTTGCCGGCAAACGGGTCTCGATAAGAATCGAACAGTTCTCTGCGGACTGCGAAATCCGCTACGTGTACGTGGACAGACAGTAGACCCGGGCTACGCCTCCTGAAGACCCTCAGCCATACGGCCGGCGCTGACCCTTAGCCGCTTGTCCACCGTTTTCTCGTATTCACGGCTGTGCACCGTGTCTATGAGATGCCATTCGGCCGTGCAGTCGGCGTGCGTCAGGCGCACCGACAGCCACCCGCGGCGCATGATTTCCATGTAGCGCAGCATCGGATTCAGCTCGAGCGTCGCGTCACGTACCGCATTGGGTGTGACTTCCGGCAGGTATTCGTGGAAGCCGGGAGAAGTCACCGACGTGGTCATGAATTCCACCGCGACCGGCTGCTCGGCGCCTCGCGGTATCAGGTTGCTCGCCGTCGACGTATGCATGTCTCCCGTCAGGACGACAGCGTTGGGTGCGTGTCTGGCCAGTGCCGTCAGGAAGTCCTGTCTGGCGACCGGGTAGCCGTTCCAGGTGTCGAGCAGCATCGGCGGGTTGCTCTTGCTGACGGCAACGATCCGCTCCAGCATGTCCCGTGGCAGTCCCCTGCCTGCGTCGAGGTCAACCAAAGGCTCGAGATCCGGCGACCGAATCGGCGCCATCATGATCTGCTGGCCGATCAGCTGCCAGGTCGCCGAGGAGTCCTCGAGCTGGTCCTCAAACCAGCGCTCCTGTTCGGCACCCAGCAGTCTGCGCGCCGGGTCCTTGAGACGTGCCCCTATGACCTCCGGGTCAGTCTCGCCGTTGGCGTCGGGCTGCGCATCGCGATCGTACAGGCGCGTATCCAGCATGTGCAGGCTCAGGAGATCGCCATAGTCGAAGCGGCGGAATATCTTCGTGTCGCCTGCGTTGGCCGTGCTGCGTATCGGCATCCATTCGATGTACGCCTGCACGGCTGCCTGAACGCGAGCCGGATAGTCACCCTCGGTTTCGTCGTGATTCTGCGCACCGTCGCGCCAGGCGTCGTTGGTGATCTCGTGATCGTCCCAGACCGCAATCAGCGGAATCCGTGCCAGCATGGCCTGCGAATCGGGATCCGACTTGTACTGCGCGTGCCGGGTCCGATAATCCTCGAGCGTGACGATTTCATCGAGCGGCTGCGGGACACGCCCCAGCGCCTCCGCGTATTCCGTCGCGTAACCTCCCATCCCGTACTCGTACAGGTAGTCGCCGAGGTGGATGACGGCGTCCAGATCGTCCTGGGCGGCAATATCGCGGTACACATTGAAAAAACCGTAGGGGTGGTTCGAGCAGGACACGACCGCGAAGCGCGCGGAGTCCAGCGCACCGGCGGCGAGCGTTTGCGTCCGCCCGGTCATCGAACGCTCGCCTCCTGCGGAGAACCGGTAGTAATACGTCTGACCGGGTTCCAGCCCGGTCACGTCGACCTTGACCGTGTAGTCGCGCTCCGGTCCGGTTTTCTCTCGGCCGCGACGTACGATCTGCTTGAACTCCGGGTCCGACGCAAGCCACCACTTTACTCGCACACGGTTCCTCGATTGCCCACTAACCCGTGTCCAGATAATGACGGCGTCGTCGAGCGGATCGCCGCTCGCAACACCGTGTTTGAACACGCGCGGCTCGGCGGCCGCTGCCGCGCGCGCTCCGAGATTCAGGTAGCCCGCAACGGCGCTACCTGCCATGACCTGAATAAAACTACGTCGCTTCACCCACTAACTCCGGTGATTGATGGATTGACCAGGGGGATAGACTAAGACCGCGATGTTACGGCGATTCGGCACAGTGCGTCACGCTTGACCGTCGCGCGCCTGCTTGCGCAGCGCACGTTCGCGGCTGCGAAACCAGTTCTATAAACAACGTTAATTTAAGCTCTCTAACTATTGATTATCAAGAACTATTTTGCTCTCTCTTTCCACCAGAAACAGCCCGACCAACGAGGCTGCCGTGTACGCAACCACCCAGATGACGAGATCCAGGCCCAAAGGCCCGCTGCCAATCTGGGTCGCCAGTAACAACGTGGGATTGATCAGCAGCAGCCGGTAGCGTTCGAAGGCGAGACCGCTCCCTTCGTAAATGCGGCCAATCGAGTAAAGCAGTACCCAGAGCGCCCCGCAGGGCAGCAGTATCGCTGCTATGCCCTGCTCCGCAAACAACCAGCCGATGACCAGCGTGGACCCGGCCGCGACGACGAACTGCAGCAGCGCGTAGTACCGGTGTGCCTTCCCAACCGACGGATCGAACCGCGACGACAAGGACGCGGGCTCGGAACGTTCCGGGAAGCGCCGGGCAACGTCCTCCGGGCGCCAGCCCGTCCGCGCGAACCACAGCGCAAATTTGTCTCTCCACCGGACCGTGTTTACGGCATCGAACAAGAGCGCTTCGTACACCTGCAGATTCGCCCAGAACGGGTTCCAGCTCCTGAGTGGCTTGCGAACGCCGAACACCACGGGCTGTTCGTCACGTTCTTCGACGAAGGTACCGAACATACGGTCCCACAGGATGAACATGCCGCCGTAATTCCGGTCGACGTAGACGTCGTTGCGCGCGTGATGCACGCGGTGGTTCGACGGCGTAACGAGTATTCGGTCGAGCACACCCAGCCGGTCGATGTGCTGCGTGTGTACCCAGAACTGGTAGATGAGATTGACGGCATTGACCGTCAACATCACTTCGAGCGGAAACCCGAGCAGAAACAGCGGCAGGTAGAACACCCAGCCGAAAACGAAACCGGTACTCGTCTGCCTGAGCGCCGTGGACAGGTTGTAGTCCTCGGATTGGTGGTGCACGGAATGCGCTGCCCACAGCACCGAAATCTCGTGACTCAGCCGGTGAAACCAGTAATAGCAGAAGTCCCACGCGACGGCGGCCACCACCCACAGCATGACGCCGCGCACGGACCAGTCGAACCAGGCCAGCGGTAAATCGAACAACGCAAGGTGCTCAAGCACGGAGCCCCAGATCAAAAGCGGCAGCAGCTTCGTGAAATAGCCGAAGGTGACGCTCAGAATCCCGGCGCTCAGGCTGTTGATCGCGTCGTTGGCGCGAAAATGGCCGCTGCCCCGCCGCCAGTCGACCGCCAGCTCGAACAGCAGGGCGAACAGGAAGAACGGTATGGCCAGCGCAATGAGATCCATACCGGAAGTCTACCGCGCCGGTGCCGCGTTTTGGGTTAAGCTCCGCGAATTCGACAAGGATCGTAACGTGTACGACGAGAGAGAAATCGACGCGCTCAAACGCGCTCTGGAGCGGCTTTCCGAGGCGAACCCAACGCTGCCGGTTTTCGAATCGTCGGTGGACTGGGAGCGCATCGGCACCGTCCTCGACCAGGCGGCCGAGCGAATGCACGACAACTATCCCTACCATCACCCGCTGTATGCCGGGCAAATGCTGAAACCGCCACACCCGGTTGCGCGGCTCGCCTACGCGCTGTCGCTGTGGGTCAACCCCAACAATCATGCCCTCGACGGCGGCCGCGCCAGTTCGGCCATGGAAAAAGAACTGATCCCGCGCATGGCTTCGATGTGGGGTTGGGACGAATGCCTTGGGCACCTGACCGGCGGCGGCACGATGGCCAACCTCGAAGCCCTTTGGGTTGCAGGCCAGCTGCACCCGGGGCGAAGCATTGCAGGGTCGTCACAGGCGCACTACACGCACAGCCGGATCTCATCCGTACTGGGGCTCCGTTACGAAGCCATCGATGCGGCGCCCGACGGCCGAATGGATACGAACAAGCTCGAAACCGCGCTGGCATCGGGGGATGTCGGAACGGTCGTCGTGACCATGGGCAGCACCGGTCTCGGCGCCGTAGACCCGCTGCCCGAGATACTGGAGTTACGTCAGCGCTACGATTTTCGCATCCACGCCGACGCGGCCTACGGCGGATACTTCACGCTTGCCTCCGGTCTTCGCGACGATACGCGAAGCGCCTTCGACGCCCTGGGCGCCGCCGACTCGATCGTCATCGATCCGCACAAACACGGCCTGCAGCCCTACGGGTGCGGCTCGGTTCTGTTCCGTGATCCTGGCGTCGGCCGTTTCTACAAACACGGTTCGCCATACACGTACTTCAGCTCGACCGAACTGCATCTCGGTGAGATCAGTCTGGAGTGCTCCCGACCGGGTGCAGCGGCAGTTGCGTTGTGGGCCACGATGGAATTGTTGCCGCCGGAGCCCGGCGGGGAGTTCGCCGCAATGCTCGATGCGAGCCTCGACGCTGCCCGAGCGCTGCACCGCGCTCTGACGGACAGCTCGCTATTCTCGCCCGTACACGCGCCCGAACTCGATATTGTCGTCTATGCGGTCACCGCCGCTTCGTCGTCCGCGGCCAGCAATCTCGCCCGGCAGGTGTTCGCAGCGGCTGCCGAGAAAGACCTGCATCTTGCGTTGATCGATCTTCCTGCCGAAGACTGTGTGGCCGCCGTGCCCGGCATGCTATGCGACAGCGACACGCTGAGCTGCCTGCGCTCGACGCTCATGAAACCCGAACACACGGACTGGGTGGACGAGATCGTTGCGCGCCTGAGCGCGGCAAGGCGCTCGATCTAGCCGTTTGCGGGCAGCAACCCGCGCATCAGTAGCAGCCCCGCAAAGAACAGCAGATAGCCACCGACGAGTGACGCGCCCAGATACGCGCCGGCCGCGAGGTATTCGTCACGCCCGAGCATATGGTGCAGTTCGAGCACCAGCGTGGACAGGGTAGTAAAGCTGCCGCAGAAACCGACCGCCAGCAGAAGCCGATACTGATCCGGGACAACCCCCAGCGCGTTGAACCAGCTACTGCTTGCCACCAGCCAGGCAATCCCGCCCATGAGAAAACAGCCGAGAAGATTGGCCGTCAGCGTTCCCCAGGGAAAATCGACGTCGCGCTGCAGAAGGAGGTTCAGGGAAAACCGCGCCACGGCGCCGAGCGCTCCGCCCAGCGCAACAAAAAGATACGAGTAAAGCACTGTTTTCATACGCCTTCTGCCGGCAGACCCGGCGTCGCAGCCGCCGTGAAGCGGGTCACATTACCGCATTGCCCGCATTGCTACACTAGAAACACCCAAAGCTCTGGCGATCGGCACCCGCGCATGGACAGCCCTACTCACGAAACCGACGTGCACGACCTGTCGCTCGGCGTCATCCACGCGCTGCGCGTCGTCGACGTAAAGGCCTTGTCCTATGTGCAGCTGAGACGGCTGTACGCAGCACTCGTCCACTCGACGAACGAAGTGGACGACGAAATCGCGCTGCGTTCACAGGCGACCGACAGTCTCGGTTCGACCGTCCGCATTCAGTCGCCAAAACGGCAGGTGCCCGAAGACGCCGACTAGAAACCGCCGCGCTAGCGGGCCAGCATGAAGCTCGCAGTGCAGTCGGCAACCAGCACGTCGTCGCTCAGCCGGCGGGCTTCCCCTCTGAGTTCCACGAGCCGGCCGCGCTCGCGCTCCACCGTGCCGCTCAAGCGGAGCGCTTCGCCGACACGCACGGGCTGACGGTAGCGAACCTCGCAGCGGGCCGTATGTGCCTTGCGGCCTTGCAGGTAGAGGCAATTTGCGGTGACGTCGTCGAGCGCCGCGTAGAGAATGCCGCCGTGCACCGTATCTTCCCAGCCGACGTGATTCTCGCCCGGAGTGAACTCGCCAACACAGGTATTACCCTCGAGCGAAAAGCGGATCTTGAGGCCAATCGGATTGTCCTCGCCACAGGCGAAACAACGCCGGGCATTCTCTGCCAGTTCGCTCACGATCCGTTCATTGCACCTTTTCGTCGATGACGACGTCGAGTACGCCGTCGCCTTCATCGGCCGTGGATACCACACCGAACCAATCGCCGGGCTGCTGGGTCGGCTCTCCGCTGACGGAGACACGCGCAACGATCTCCACCTCGGCAAACGCCGACAGGTTGCGGCCGGGGATCATGGCATCGCGATCCGACAGCGTGAGCGACGCCGGCAGCTCGGACAACCTCCGCCGTTGAACCGCAATCGGCGGCACGGGCTGGCGGGGATCGCGTGCAATCACGAACACCGACGCTTCCTCCGGCAGTGCAGTCCGGGCGGCATCGGAGAGCCGCACGTTCAGATCGATGCCATTCGCCGCCGCCTCGGGGCTCGTCTGCGCCACGGACACACCGCGCCACTCCGCAATCTTCTGCGTCAGCAGTTGCCGCACTTCCGGGTTCGGCGCAGGCTCGCCGTCAAGCAGCTTTTCCCAGCGGTCAGCCGCCAGCATCACTTCGCCGCGCGTTGCGGCGCCGATACCGCTCCAAAACAATGCGGCCGGCAGCTCCGGATCGATCGTAATGGCGTTTTCGAACAGCGCAATCTCGCGCGCCGTCATCTGCTGGTTGTTGTTCGACAAGTGCGCCTCACCGAGGCTGACAAGCGCTTGCGCGTCCTGTCCCGACTCGAGTTCGACGGCTTTGGAAAACGCTTCCACGGCGCCGCCGTAGTTGCCGAGCTGCATGTAAGAGCGCCCCAGCATCTTCCAGCCCTGGACGTCGTCGGGACGCGCCTCGAGACGCTCCGCGAGCCCTGCCACCATCTCGGCAATGTCGGGCACCTGGCCGGCACCGGACGGCGTGCCCGGACTGCCCACCTGCCAGTACAGTCCGGCGGCAAGTCCCAGCGAGGCAACAACCAGCACCGCGCTCAGCGCGCGCGCCCCGCTCACGAGCGGCAGTACGGCAAACATGGCCGCCACCACGGCCATGACCGCAAATATCACCCACATCGTCATTCCGATTACTCCGCCAGCGGCTCGTCTTCGAGCGGCATCGCCATTCGCTTGCGAATGACCCGAAAGCCAACCAGGGCACCGCCGGCAAGCAACAAGAGAGGCGCAAGCCACAGTATCAGCGTCTTGCCGCTTTTCCTGGGACTGTACAGCGCAAATTCACCGTAACGCTCGACGAGAAAGTCGAAGATTTCAGCGTCCGTCTTGCCTTCGCTCAACAGCCGGCGAATTTCGCGGCGAAGATCCGCCGCAAGAAATACGTTGGAGTCCTTGATCGATTGATTCTGACATTTGAGACAGCGCACCTGGGCAATGATGTCCTCGTAGCGCTCCTGCAACTCCGGATCGTCGAAGGCACGCCCCGTGTCGATCGCCACCGCCGGCTGCGCCGGTACGAACAGCGCCAGAACGAACATCGTCAGTGCAAGCGTCTTGGATATGCGAGCAGTCGTCACGATTCTTCTCCCAGGAACGGCACGAAGTCCTGCTCCCAGATCTCCCGGGTCAGCGGGCCCAGGTGCTTGTGCAGGACAATACCCTCGGCACTGACGAGAAAAGTCTCCGGCGCGCCGTAGACGCCCCAATCGACTGCCACACGGCCGTCCTCGTCGAAACCCGACGCAACGTACGGATCCCCGTATTGCTCCAGCCAGCGCAACGCATCCGGGCGCCGGTCGCGCCAGTTGATGCCGTAGATGGGTACCACGTCCGACGCCGCCAGCTCCATCAGAAACGGGTGTTCCTCGCGGCAGCCTACACACCAGGTTGCCCAGACGTTCACGAGCGCCGCCTTGCCCCGATAGTCCGCGGAGCTGACGCGAGTATCGAGATCCTTGAGCTTCGGCAGATCGAACTCGGGCGCCGCCTTGTCGATGAACGTCGAAGGCAACTCCGACGGATCGCGCGTGAGTCCGATCGAGAACACGATCAAGAGCAGCGCAATGACGGCAAGCGGCGCCAGGTAACGTGCCATCAGACAGCCTCCACGGGACTGTCGCCTCTAACCGCAGCGGTCTCGCGTTGCGCCACCCGGTAACGGCGGTCGCTGGCAGCCAGCAGCCCGCCGAGCGCCATCACGAAACACCCCAGCCAGATGAAGCGAATCATCGGCTTGTACTGGATGCGAACGCTCCAGGCATCTTCACCAATCGGATCGCCGAGTGCGACGAACAGATCCTTGTTCCACATCGGCTGAATACCGGCTTCCGTCATCCAGCTTTTCTGCACCTGGTACTGACGCTTCTGCGGCCGCAAGGTGCCGACGAAGTCGCCGTCGCGGCGAACCTCGATCACGGCCTCCCGGGCAATGTAGTTCGGGCCCTGCACGTCGCGGAGTTCGCGCATCTCGAACGTGAAGCCGCCCTCTTCTACGCTGTCACCCACCTTGAGCGCGCGATCCGATTCGATGCCGTAGGCGGTAACCAGCGCCACGCCGAGCGTAAACATGCCTACGCCAAAGTGCGCCAGCGTCATGCCCGCCATGGCCCGGGTCATGCCGCTCTTGCCTTTCTCGCGACGGAAATTGCGGATCGGTTCGAGCAGCGACGCCAGCATGATCCAGAAGGCCGCCATGACGCCGACACTCACCATGAGCCCGAAGCGGCCGTAGAACACGGTCGGCACGACCACACCCAGCACGAGCGCCGCCAGCGCCGGCCACTTGAAGCGCGCGAGCCAGCCCTCCGCCGGCTGCATGCGCCAGGCCGTGTGCATGCCCAGACTCACGAGGAGAATCAACGGCAGCATCGGGATAATGAAGGCGAGATCGAATATGGGTGGTCCGAGCGAAATCTTGCCCAGCCCGAAAATCTCGTAGAACAGCGGCGCCAGAGTCAGGATGAACACCAGCGCAGCCGCAATGACCAGCAGAATGTTGTTTGCCAGCAGGAAAGTCTCGCGCGACAGCGGTTTGAAACCCGCTTCGGAGTCGAGCGACGGTGCGCGCCACGCGTACAAAATCAGCGCACCAACGACCACTATGCCCAGGAACGCCAGGATGAAGTAGCCGCGCGTGGGATCGGTTGCGAACGCATGCACCGACACGATGATGCCCGAGCGCACGAGGAACGTACCAAGCAGACTCAGGGAAAACGCCGAGATCGCGAGCAACAGCGTCCAGCTCTTGAACAGGCCGCGTTTCTCGGTCACGGCCAGCGAGTGAATCAATGCCGTGCCAACCAGCCAGGGCATGAACGAGGCGTTCTCGACCGGATCCCAGAACCACCAGCCGCCCCAGCCCAGTTCGTAGTAAGCCCACCAGCTGCCGAGCGCAATACCGAGCGTGAGAAACAGCCAGGCAACCGTCGTCCAGGGCCGGGTCCATTTGGCCCACTGGCGATCCAGATCGCCGCTGAGCATGGCGGCAATCGCAAACGCAAAAGCCACCGAAAAACCGACGTAGCCTACGTACAGCATCGGCGGATGAATGGCGAGGCCCGGATCCTGCAGCAACGGATTGAGATCGGCACCGTCAGGCGGCGCGGGCGAAAGTCTCAGAAACGGGTTCGAGGTCAGGATCGTGAACAGCAGAAAACCGACCGACAGCAGGCCAAGCACGCCAATGACCCGCGACGCGAACACCTCGGGCAGATTCCGGCTGTAACGGGCCACGGCGACCGTCCAGAACGCGAGAATCAGAATCCAGAGCAACAGCGAGCCTTCGTGTGCACCCCAGACGGCCGACACCTTGTACAGCGTCGGCAGATCCAGCTGCGAGTTGTTGGCCACGTAGGCCACCGAGAAATCGCTTTCGAGGAACGCCCATGTCAGCGCGCCGAACGCAATGGCGACAAAAAGGAAGTGACCGCTCGCAGCCGTCCGCGCCACTGCCATCATGCGCTCATCGCCGCGATGCGCGCCGATGAGCGGAATGATCGACTGACACAGCGCCAGCGACAGGGCCAGGATGAGCGCGAACTGACCTATCTCGGGGATCATAGCTGGCCACACTCCTCGGCCGACAGCGACGCAACCGCGGTCATCTTCTCGGTCGCATGCTTGGCTAGTGATTCGGCAACTTCCGGCGCCATGTATTCCTCGTCATGCTTGGCCATGATCTTTTCGGCGACAAAAACGTCTTCCGCGAGGCGCCCGTGGGCAACGACGCCCTGCCCCTCGCGGAACAGGTCGGGCAGCACTCCCGTGTAGCTCACGGGCAATTCGCAGCGGGTGTCGGTCACCCGGAAACGTACCTCCAGCGAATCCGCCACGCGATCGACACTGTCCGTTACGACCAGCCCGCCGATGCGGAAGTTGCGTTCTTCCGGGTAGTTGCCGGCCAGCACTTCGGATATGTCGATAAAAAACATCATGTTGTCGTTGAAGGCCCGCAGGGTGAGTACCGCCGCAACGGCCAACCCGGCCAGCGCCAGACCCACGGCGAGCATTCTCTGCTGTCTCGGCTTCATGACTTTTCCTCCGCAGCGCGTATGCGCATCGCAACGTCCCTGTAAATTTTGCGGTGCCGTGCCCGAATCCGCCATTCGTTAATTGCGAATACAAGTATCGTTAGACCGAAGCACGACCACACGTAAGCCCCGTACTTGCCCATTGCCAGCGCTTCCATCATGCGCCGGCTCCTTCTGCGGTCACCATCTTGCGCACCCAGCCCGTGCGGCGCTCCCGGTACAGCACTTCGGTGCGCACCCGGCGCAACAGCCAGCCACCGAACAACAGCGTGAAGCCCAGCAGGTTGATCAGGAGCGGAGCCAGCATGCCGTCACTCATTCTCGGACCGCCTTCGGCAAGAATCGTTTGCCCCTGATGCAGCGAACTCCACCACTCGACCGAATAACGGACGATAAAGACGTTGACCACGCCCACCAGCGCCAGCACGGCACTGGCCTTGTCCGCCTTCGCAGTGTCGTCGATGGCGGAGCGCAGCGCCATGTAGCCGAAATACAGGAACAGCAGCACGAGGGCCGACATCATCCTGGGATCGGCCCACTCGAACCACGTGCCCCACATCGGTTTGCCCCAGATCGCACCGGTTGCGAGCGTCAGGAAGGCAAAACCGGCTCCGAGCGGCGCAGCGCTCGCGGCAACCGCATGGGCAAGTTTCATGCGCCAGATCAATCCGATCCCGCCCGCAATCGCCATGATCATGTAGGCCATCTGGGCAAGGTAGGCCGACGGCACGTGCACGTAGATGATGCGAAACGCATCCCCCTGCTGGTAATCGGTCGGCGCAACGAACAAACCTTTCCAGGTGCCGTACAGGATCAGCAGCAGGCCCGGGATGGCCAGCCACGGCGACAGGCGGCCCGCCAGCTGGTACACGTGCGGCGGCGACGCAAAACGATGAAACAATCGGTACAGATAATTCCACATAGCGGCGGATTCTACTCGTTCGTAATACGAAGTGCGGCGGCAGCCGCAAACGGCGCCAGGCTCAAAGCACCGACCGCGTAGGCCGCCAGCGCCCAAAGCCCCGGCGTGTAAAGGTCGTTGCCGGCGGCCAGCGATACGCTGCTCGGCCCCAGTATCAGCACTGGCATTGCCAGCGGCAGCACCAGCAGGCTCAACAGCGCGCTGCCGCGGTGCAGCCCGACGGTCAGCGCCGCGCCGATCCCGCCCAGCAGGCTCAGGATGATCGTGCCAAGAAACAGGCTCAACATCAGGACCCCGATCACGTCCATGGGCATCTGATAGGTTATGGCAAGCAGCGGCGAGACCAGCACCAGCGGCACTCCGCTGGTCAGCCAGTGAGCGAACACCTTGCCGAGCACCAGGACCGGCAGCGGCTGCGGACTCAGGAGCATCTGTTCGAGGCTGCCGTCCTCGAGATCCGCGATGAACAGGCTGTTGAGGGTCAGCAGGGTCGCCAGCAGCGCCGCCACCCACAACACACCCGGACCGGAAAACGCGAGCTGTTCGCGGCTGGGGCCTACCGCCAGCGGAAACAAGGTGCAGACCATGGCAAAAAACGCCAGTGGATTGAGCACGTCGCTGGGGCGCTTCAGTGCCAGCAGCAAATCGCGCCGCGTAGTCGCCAGCAGTATGGCCGCCAGGCCAGCGGTTTCGGGCTTGCGGATAGCCATCAGAGCGACAGCCTTTGAACCGTGCCGCGAACGTCGACGTCCTGATGTGCAGCCATCACGCAGAGCCCACCCCGGTCCAGATGCTCACCCACGAGTTCCATGACGAGTTCCCTGCCTTGCCGGTCGAGGTTGGTAAACGGCTCGTCGACCAGCCAGAGCGGCACGTCGGCGAGCAACAGCCGGCTCAGCGCTACGCGCCGCTGCTGCCCGGCCGACAGGAGCCGTACGGGCAACGAGCGCAAACGTGTGATGCCGAGGCGCTCGAAGGCCGCATCGAAAGCCGTAGTATTGCGGGCGCGTAGCTTGACGTCGAAACGAAGGTTTTCCAAGGGCGTCAGGTCCGACTTGAGACCGCTGCGATGGCCGAGCCAGGCAAAGTGGCTGCGAAACGTCTGCCGGTCCCGCTGCACGTCTTCGCCGTTCCAGCGAAACACGCCGTCCTCGAGTGGAAGGAGCCCCGCCAAGGCCCTCATCAGGCTGGTCTTGCCGCTGCCGTTCGCGCCTTCGAGCAGCATGAGCCCGCCGGATTCGAGCGCAAATGACAGCCCGTCGAACAGACAGCGATCGCCCCTGAACAGAGTCAGCCCTTCTCCAGTTAGCTTTGCAGTCAACACCTTAGATCCTGTCGCCAAGCGGCGACACCGTAAAACGCAAGGGTGAAAAATTCATTTAATCAGTGAATTACAACTCATTCTTAAGGCTGTTTAAAGCTAAAGGCCGTGGCCGATTGAGTTATAAGCAGTCAGGTAATCGGCGTTTACAAGCTGCGAAAGCCGATCGTAGACTCTGCCAAACGGTCGACAAAACGTAAAAAACCGACCGGATTCAAAACGATAAAGACAATTCGCGCAAAAAGACAGTGAGCGTGTTCAAGTAATGGATTTAGCCTCCGCCGGCCTTTCGGAACAACCCTTTCGAACACACGGCAAACCGATGCTTACGGTGCCGTATGCTTCGCATCGCGAAGCGCTCAAGGCGCTGCGTCAGTCTATCCAGGCGCCGGACGGCGTCGTATTGCTGCAGGGCCCCGCACTGTCCGGCAAGTCGACCGTCGTAAGTCAGTTCGTCGACACGCTCGACGCCGAGTGCGCGACAGCCGTCATCGACGGCAATGAACTCAACACCGCGCAACTGCTGCAGGCCATTCTGCGACAGTTCGGCTACGAGCTGGACTACAACTCGGCCAACGAACTGTTTGGAATGCTGCGCGTGTTCGCATTGCAGCAGGCTGCCCGCCATCAGGCGCCGCTGCTGATCATCGAGAACGCCCACGCACTGAAAGCCAGCGCCCTGCGGACCGTCTGCGAACTCGCCGAACTGCGCGTGCGCCAGGCCAGTGCCATTCGCACGTCCGCACTCCGCCTGATACTCGTCAGCGATCGCTCACTGCGCGCAATCGCCAGCGACGATCTGCTCGAACCGATACTCGAGCGGACCACGGCCGATCTGCACATGCGGCCGATGTCGTCCAAGGAGACCAGCTACTACCTGCAGCAGAAACTCAGAGCCGCGGGCAGCCTGGTACCGGAGTACGTTTTCCCGGGCAGCGTCTGCGAAGCACTGCACAAAGCGGCGGGAGGCTGGCCGGGCATCGTCGACCGGCTGGCGCTTCTGGCACTCGCCAAAGCCTCGGCGCTGCCGATCTCGCTCGAGCACATCGAGCAGCCGAAGCTGCCCAAGGGAACGTGGGACGAAACCGGGCTGGAAGCGACCGAACTGCCCGGTGGCTCCCCTACCGATCCGCCGCGCCTGATCGTCAGCAAGGACGGCCGCCCGATCCGCGCAATGAGGTTCGACAAGCCGCGGTTGCTGATCGGCCGCTCGGAACACAACGACATTGCGATACCCAGTCGCTTCGTCAGCCGGCACCACCTGCTGCTGGTACGCAACGGCAGCTCGACGTTCCTGATGGACCTGAACAGCACCAACGGAACGCTGGTGAATTCGAAACGGGTCTCCAACCAGGTGCTGGTGCACAACGACGTGATCAGCCTCGGGCATCACCGCATCAAGTTCCACGATCCGTACGCAACCAGCCGCGGCACGCTCGACGGTATGGATTTCGCCGATACGACGATCATGAAAACGCTGGAAGACATGCGCAAGCTGCTGGCGCAGGAAAACACAGAGATACTGCCGGCGGCATCCGCCGATTCACGCAACAAGAACAAGCACTCGGCCTGACGATACCGGCCGGGCTAGGTCAGGCGTAGAACAACGCCTTGAAGTGCTTGCGGCACATCGAAACGTAACGGTCGTTGCCGCCAATCTCGATCTGCGCACCTTCCTGGATGGCATTGCCGTGCTCGTCGAGCCGCACGACCATCGTCGCCTTGGAACCGCAGTGGCAGATCGCCTTGAGTTCCTTCAGGTTGTCGGACCACGCGAGCAGGTATTTGCTGCCCTCGAACGGCTCACCGCGAAAATCCGTGCGCAGGCCATAAGCCAGCACCGGGATGTTCATTGCGTCGGTCACCTCGGTGAGTTCGAACACCTGCTGCTTGGTCAGGAACTGCGCCTCGTCGATCAGCACACAGTGGATCGGTTCGTTCGCATGTGCCGCAGCTATCGTCTCCTGGAGATTGTCGCCGGGCCTAAAGGCCGTCGCCCGGGTCTCCAGCCCGATACGGGAGGTGACCTGCCCCACGCCGTACCGATCGTCCAGCTCGGGCGCCAGCACGAGCGTATTCATTCCGCGTTCCCGGTAGTTGTAGCTGGATTGCAGGAGCGAGGTCGATTTACCCGCGTTCATGGACGAGTAGTAGAAGTACAGTTTGGCCATCGGCGGTCCGGAGGCAGTCGTGAGCCTGCGGATTGTGGCACCGCGAGCCGTGGAAAAAAACCGCTTACAGGCCGGTGGGAGCAGCCGCGAACTAGTCTGCGGCAGGTTCCAGCCTGATGACCCTGGCGCCTCGCTCGCGCCGCGGCACTCGCCGCAGGCTGCCGTTGTCGATGGCTTCTGCGCGGCACGCCGGGCAAAGATTCGTCGGACGGCGGGTTGCCGTAATGAGTTGCGGTACCGGGCTGACCTTACCGTCGCGAAAACAGCGGCTGCAGAGCACCAGGCTCGATAACCGGCTGAGCAGGCGATAGTCCACGTTGCTTTCGATACTGGCAGGCATACCCGAACCTCCCGACAGGAGGTTCGTTTTTGGCAGCTTCCCGGTCGCCGGGCCAGTCGGCGGCGGCTTTTTGCCGCGAATCTGCGAACCAGTCGTCGTTTTGACTGTGAACCAGGTCCCCTCGCGCTAGCGGATACGCCGTACGCGAACGGTACGGTCGTAGCCGGCAAGCGCCATCTTGAAACCGAACATGTCTTTCGTCAGCGTGGCCTCCACGCCGCAGTCCGCTATCGCGACGCGCCGGCTTTTGGCCTGCTTCCAGATCTGACCGTTCTCGAAAAAGAACAGCATCTTCCCGTCGACGGCCTCCTCGCAACGATCGACGTCAGCTGCCCAGGACTCACGCGGCTTCTTGTCGCCACCCGCGGTCCGCGTGACGCTGCGCCCGACTTCGTCGTCCAGCGCCCGGACCTCGGCAACCGCCGGCGGCGGCTCTGGAGGCTGTTCCGTCGTATCCGGCAGCGGCGCTGCCGGCGTCGGTTCCGCCGCGACGGACGGTGCTGCCGGGCGTTCGTAAGCGCGTGCCAGCCGGTCGAAACACTCGAGACGCGACTCGCCGTCCACTATTGCCGCACAGTCTTTCAGCCCCTGTTCCAGGTCGGCCATAACCACCCCGGGTGCAAACAGAACCAGCAACAGCAGTCCGGAACGGACAGACCATTTTCTTGAGATCAGCATCGTAAAACTCGCAGGGAACAGCGCAAACAAGCGGGCATTGTAACGCCAAGCCGCCAGTCGAGACGAGGCCGAAACGGCACCGCAAGTGACACACACGCCTGCTTTGCTATTATCGGCGGCGACTCCACAATAAAAGCAAGAGGTCAAGAAATGCTTAAAGAGTTCAAAGAGTTCGCCATGCGGGGAAATGTCGTGGACATGGCGGTGGGTATCATCATCGGTGCTGCATTCGGCAAAATCGTCACCAGCATGGTGAACGACGTCATTATGCCGCTCGTCGGTGTTTTCATGGGTAAAGTTGATTTCAGCCAGCTGTACATCAACCTTTCGGGTGTCGACTACCCGTCGCTTGCCGCCGCGAAAGAAGCCGGTGCGGCAACGATCAACTACGGTACGTTCATCAACACAGTGCTGGATTTCACGATTGTCGCTTTTGCGATCTTCATGGTGATCCGCGCGATGAACAAGCTCAAGAAAAAAGAAGAGGAGAAACCTGCAGAGCCGCCCAAGCCGTCCGCAGAAGTCGAACTCCTGACGGAGATTCGCGACGCGTTGAAGCAAGGCAGCTAGACAGCACAAGACGCGAAAAGGCGCCGCGGACCGAACGGTTCGCGGCGCTTTTTCTTGTGGCGCCCTGCAGTGCTCGCCGAGACGCCGTGCTGAACAGTTACTGACGGTCGATCGTCATGTAGTGGATGGCGCAATTGGTCGAAGCGGGGAGCATACGCATCGATACCTTCTTGTCCGCAAGCTGCGCTGCAAGCAGTGTGGAATAAAGCTCATCGCTGTTTCCGACGGTCGTATCCAGCGAGACGTAAACGTTGGATACGGCCGTGCAGGAAAGCTGCGTCTCGTCCCCGCTGGTGCCCACGTAAATCAAACCGTTGACGGTGATGTACAACCGTTCGATGTGGACGGATAAACACACATCCGAAGAACAGTTGGCGTACGCACTGCCTCCCGCTAACGCCAGACCGATGAAGGCCACGAAATTCACGGCCAGTCTACGCATGAGTTCAGTACTCATGACGCGAAGTTGACGAACAGACGATTGACCTCGCAACCGGTGGACGTCTCGTCGTAGTTGATCGTTACGTCGGCTCCCACGGTAGCCGCAGTCATTGCCAGCGACAGCATGTTCTTGTGCGCTTCCTGCGTAACGCTGTTGTAGCCGACGGCCACATAGTAGTAATCGGGGGAACTGTTGGACGTGCAGTCGATGGAATCGCTGTCGAACTGCAAAACGTATCTTCCGTCGGCAAGCTGATAGATCAGCGTAATTTTTGCGGTATGCCAGGTCGCTGCGTTCGCCGACACTGCCGCGAACAGAGTTAGCAGAAACGTCACTTGTACTCCGTATCGCACAAGCCTTTGTACTCTCGTTGTCATCTTGAAAGCCTCCTTGAAGCTATTGCCTGGTGAACAAATGGTGAACGACGTCGTCATTCCGCTCGTTGGTGTTTTCGCGGGTACAGTTGATTTCAGCCAGCTGTACATCAACCTTTCGGGTGTCGATTACCCGTCGCTTGCCGCGGCGAAAGAAGCCGGCGCGGCAACCATCAACTACGGCACGTTCATCAACACGGCGCTGGGTTTCACGATTGTCGCTTTTGCGATCTTCTAGACGACACAAGACGCGAAAAGGCGCCGCGGACCGACGAATTCGCTGCGCTTTTTGTGGCGCACTGCGGTGTGCTCGGCTCTTTTCTATCAGGACGCGAAATTCGCACTCAGTCGGTTGACGTAGCAAGCCGTACCTGACGAGTCGAAGTTGATAGACACATTGATTCGCAAACTGGCCGCCGCCAACGCCACTGAGAGCATGTTATTGAGCGCCTCCTGGGTAATGGCGTTTTGCCCAACCCGCACATAGTAGAAATCGGGAGAACTCCCGGAAGTACACGCACTCGAGTCATTATCGAGCTGCAGAATAAACGCCCCGTCAGCAAGCGGATAGATACTATTGATCTTCGCCGTATGCCAAGTGGGCGTCGCATGCGCTGAAAACGACGCGAACAGCGCAAACAGCAACGTCAGCTGTACTCCGTACCTCACAAGCTCTTGTGCTCCCGTGATCATCTTGAAAGTCTCCTTTGGTTGGTATGTGGTCAGGAACATGTCGCGGATATTCGGGTGGCCAGTGCTACGCGGACAAAACACTGAATGGGGCGCAGCCGTCAACCCGAATGAGCGTGTTGCGTCTGCACTACTTGCGCAGAAGACAGCTTGACCGAATGAACAACGGCAAAAACTCTTCAAGATCACCGATCGTAAGTGCGTGAATGTCATCGGCGCGGCGACCCGTCTGTAGCCAAAGCCTTGAAGCCGACGAAGAGATACGCAACGATTGCGGGTTGCAAACGATGCGCTTTCGCTCACGGGCGCTCCGTCCGAATTGCGGCATAACAACATCTCGATCGTCCGCAGTTGCGCAGATTTTCCTTGTTACGACACAAAACCGGTCTATAGTCTCAGTGTGTGACGCGCGGTACGGGCCAGCGCTCAGAACACAGCACGCAGACAAGACAACCCTGGGTCCAAACCACAGACCTTCTTCCCGTGGGCGCCGAATCACACCACGGGGTGCCAGCACCCCTGCGCCCTATCGGCTTTCACTGGCCGGACGTTGACGACGCAAAGGAGAAAGACGTGACAAAGACTCTATCGAAACTCGCGCTTGCCCTAGCGGTACTGGTGCTCCCCCTGCAGGCCATGGCCGTCAACTGCTCGGGTATACCGGATACGGTGAAGATGGGAGAGTTCGGCGGACAGGAAGCCTACGCCATCGTACGGATCGGCGGCAGGGACTACCGGTTGGGCCTCGCAACGGATGACGCCACCAAGGTCCGGGTTTCGCTGGCTCAGACCGCGCTGACCGCCGACAAGACGCTGCTGCTGCGTTTCTTCGGTGCGGCGAGCTGCGACGATGCTTCCACGAACAACAGCATTCCGAACTCGACGCACCTCGTACGGCAATAGACAAGCCCGGGCAAAGCGCGATCCGTCGGGTGGCGCTGCCCTATTCAGCGCCACCCGACGGATCGCGCCCACGCCACCATTTCCTTTTGCCGCTGTTCGAAGTCACGAGGCCGTTGCTCGCCTTCGGCGGCCGCGCGCGTACGCATTTCATCGACCTTCTCGGACAACGGGCCCAGACCGACGGACTCCCTGTAGCTGTCCACGCGGTCCGGCGCCTGTAGCGGATGCGGACTCAGCATTCCATCGGCGTCCCAATCGAACTGCGTTCCATAGCGTTGCGGACGTCCCTCGAAAACGCAGATACGATCCTCGAGGTACGCGACCTGAAACGGAGGCACTTCGCCCGCTTCCGCCGATGCCTTCAACAACGGCAGACTGCTGCGCTGCAGCTCCGGGTGGGCGATCGCGTGCTGCAATATCAACCACGCCGCCTCTGCGCCGTCTTCGCCAGCCAGGGACCGGCCCGGCCAGCCGTGCTCCGCGATCAACCGCTGCAGCGCGGCGGCGTGTTCTGCGTGCACGGCGGCCATTCGCGCGTTGTAGCCGTCGAACAATTCTCCGGTGGCGGCGAGTTCGGCGCGAACGCGATTGTCGCGCTCCGCCATGGCCAGCAGCTCAGCTCGCAATGCTTCGTTCACCGATCATCTCCCAAGTCACATCCGGCCGGTCGTCGATGATGCCCGGCATGCGAACGAGTCGCTAGTTGAATTCGACGCTCACGCGGTTCACATGGCAGTACGGATGCGAAACACGCCCATCCCGCCGGGTAAATCGGGCCATTGGTCTGGAACGCTGAAGCAGGTTTCCGCGCCTCAGAACTCGGGTTGGCAGTCCATTGCTGAATACCGCTAAAATCGGCTCATCTATTTCCAGACTCGTATCCAAATCGAGGGGCCAACCCGGTCGGCGTTGCGGAAGAAACAACACCAACTTATCGCCGGCAACGGGGAGCACGGAAGACAATGCAGCAGGCGTATGAAAGAACGTTCGGCAGGCCGGTGACCGCGGAGATGATTTCGGAGGTCGCAAAAAGGATTGACTATCGCTTTGGTGAGCACAGTCTTCTGCTGGTCGCGCAATGACGAAACTGATTCCTGAAGAGGCCGGAAATTTTCTGTGCGAACTGCATGATCTCCTCGATGCCGCCCCCAAGAAACTGGACCTTCACGTGCCGACGCATGGCACCCAAAAGGACCTGGACCTGGTACGGACAGTCATTGGCTCCGAAGAACTGTACGAGCTGGAAATCTGGATAATGATCTGCCGCGGCCCTGTTCTTCTGCGCAGCCCGCTTGTTGGGTTTGGGTGGGAGAATTCCAAGAACGAGCCGTTTCACTACCGGGATATTCTCGACGGATATCCCGAGTGGGCAACACTGAAGTGGGTCCCGATTGCAAACGACGGTTGTGGAAACTATTACGTCTTCCCTCTGACCGAGAGCTTTCAAGGTCTTCGACCGGTGTTTTCGGTTTACGTCTCTGAAGACACCACTAAGCTCGCTGAGGTCGTTGCATCCAATCTCCTGATTTTTGTCAAGAGACTCATCGCCGCGGAGCTATATGAGGAAGAAGAAGATCCGTTCACCCGGGAAGCCATCATTCAGCATGATCCCGCAGTCTTGGAGATTGCCTTCGATGCTAGCGAAGCACCGCATCCTGGCGTGTATCACTGACATATTGCGATGAACCGGTCTCTTGCTGAACCTCAACGGGAGCGAAGTCAGCTCACGAACGTATCGCACGCGTACCGAATGAGGGTCCACCAATCCAGGACGTACACGCACACCAAGCAGCTGACTACGCTCGGCACCCCTCAGGCTTGAGGAAATGAGCGAATGGGACTCTATGGCGTACGCCTGTTTTTGACAGTGAAGACAACTAGATTGCACAGAACCCTATACGTCGTGTTGTTGTGCATGATGTCGCCTGCAGCAAATTCCGACGCAGACGCCCAGGAGTTTAGATATGTCGACTCTTACGGTGACGTGGCCGTAATCAGCGTCGGTACGGACCCAAACAGACTTTCCTTTCGCCGCCAGACTCACTCAGAACGGTTAGTGACCTGCGCGACAGGCAGTCTGCGACACTGCATGCGATCGAGGCTCTGGGAGTTTGCCCTACCGGCGGAAAAACTCGAACTGGGGCGCAGATGGCGCACTGAAAAACGGCAGTACTCGGTGACTGGGCGAAAGACCATTGAGATTGCGGCTCGAAAGTACAACGTATGGGAGATAGCTGCGGAACCGCTGGATCTTTCTGGTCTGGAGAGTCACTTCTTTTTTTCCAGATCTGACGGGCTGGTCGGATTTTCGATTCCAACGGTCGATTCGGTGGTCGACGCGCAATCCGGAGATCGGCTCGACGCTGTCGTCAACGAGGTACTTTGGTTGTCGTCAGCCAAAGGCCTGTTCTGGTCAGACAAGGAATAGACAAATCGCTCGTGCTGGCGACGATCGAATACAGGTATTTCGGGATATACACATTGCTTTAGCGAACAGGCCGCTGCACGATGCAGTCGGAATGGTCAGCGCCCCTGCAAGAAGACGAGCTTAGACGACAGCGGCACCGCGCACGTCGAGCACGCGGTCAACGTGCGAGGGTCCGAGGCAGGTCACTAAAGAGGTACTCAAGGAGGTGGGGCTATGCCCACTTTTCGGATGCAGGTAACAGACCTCTTTTTCGTCAGGGACGCAACTATTTTCGCTGGCAACTTTGAGTCAACATTGGACACATCGTGGCCGGCCCCAGCAAAACTAATCATTGATGGACAGGATTCGCAGCGCATTACAGTTCAAGGTCCGGTTCATGCTGGCCCCAAACACTTTGATCTCTGGACCAAAGACGACGTTGACGTAGATCGCGGCACCGTGATCTCAAACGAGGTTTGGCTCGTGGCGGAATAGCCCGACAGTCTGAACTCCTTGCCTCTATTTGCGGGGTAATCCTTCCATTAGCAGAGGATGATCATCAGAATAAACTAGGAGTCATAGGAGCGGCATTGCGCGCAAATAGGCGACTTCCGTGGCGGGACGGGCACTACAAGTCTTTTCTATCACTGCCGGCGCAGTTACTCGATGATAGGTCATTTGGAGGGAAAGGTCGGTGGCAAAACGAAGGTTTCGGGGGAGCGCAGACCTTGAGCCTATCGAAGCTACGCACATACTTACGGTAGCAATTGTCGGTTTCGTGGGTTTTCTCGTACCGCTTGTTTCGCCTGCGATCTTTTCCGATAACGAAACAGTCGCCGCAGCTTTCGGCAACTGGAAATCAGCGTTCTTTTTCTCGATGCTCTTTAGCCTTGGCGGGTGTTGGCTCGCCGATCTTTTGTTCCGTACAGTACGCAACTCAAAGAAACAGTAGAGAGCTCGGACAGCACTTGTTGAACGAGAACACTTTGCGAATAGACATTGATAACGAACTTCGTGGGATCTTCGTAGAGATCTCGAAAGAGGCCAAAAGCCAGGCTCAATGGGCGGAAACCGAGTCCGGGGATACGTTCCAGTCCGAGCGCTACTGCGGGGGATTCGATGCCGACGAAGGCGAGTTTATCTTCAGTTACTACGCAGAGGACGGCGAAGAGTATTGGTTTCACTTTTCGCTCGAGGACGTTCCCCGAGTTCTGGAATATCAGATCACCGGCTTCGAGGCGGAGGCTGCTGACTACTGAGGTACGCACACTGTGACGAAGGGTGGAACCCCTCAAAGACCTCGGACAGTCGTTTCTTTGGCCCCGGCGGTCGCGTTATTCGAACAGAGCCGCTCGATGATCTTGCCGATATTTAGCAGGGTACTCCAGAAGTGAAGCAAAACGGTATTACCATTAAATTCCACTCCGACCGCATGTTGCTGACTGTGGACCTGCAACAGCTGTTTAAGTCACTCTTCGAAACATTTGGCGACTGTCAAATCTGCTTTGTTCGAATGTCTGCACCCGAGATAGAGGTGGCAGTAGAGAGTATCGACGGTTTTGATTTTGTCAGGGAAAGGTTCTGGATACTGCGAGATGTTGACGGCGAAGTGGTCCGGGAACAGGCTCTCGAGGAAGAAGTCGTTCGTCGCGGTCAAAAGTAGCGGCGACTTATCATCCAGGACTGAAAGACGGCCGGAAAACGTCCGCCGGCAAGAAAACCTTCTCACAACTTCAATCTACAAGGAACCACCGAGTACAAATGAAGCTGTTTGCCATTGGGGTTTTAGTAGTTATCTCGAGCGCTTGCGCAGGTACTGGCAAGCCGATCGTCGACCCACACGATTTCGAAGACGTTGTTGACGAAGGCATGAAGGCAATCGATATGGGAGATTTCGCGAGAGCCTATGAACTCGCTGTTCCATACGCAGCTGCAGGAAACCCGGACGCCCAGTTCACAGTGGGTATATTGGTGGATGCGGGACACGGGAAAGAAGGCAAGCTGAGCACGAAGAAAAGGGAGAAAGCTGCACTCGAATGGTATAGAAAGGCGGCTTCAGGCGGCCACGAGGAGGCAATCCGACACATGTCAGATGCCTACGAGAGAGGTTGGTACGGCCTCGAAGAGGACTTGGCTACATCTCAGTGTTGGACTGACGTCTTGCTGAAAGAAAAGGTGCCAAGCGAGTGTTAAGACCCGCCCTTCTTTTCTTCGACCTCGCCAACCGCACTAATCGAACGCAGCCGCCCGATGAGTTTGCCGATACAGCTAGCGGCGTAGTTCAGAGATGAAGCGAAACATAGAGCAGGCTAGAGACAGTTCTGCGATAGCCATCAGGTAACCGGCCGAGGTTATCCAAGCTAAGAACCCATAGGCTCTGGTAGTCTGTCTCCGTTGTAGCCGGGGCTTCGACTCCCGACAGGGCGCAAAGCACCATGACCACCGAAGAAATACTGGAAAAACTCTATGCTCTTATGAATTCCTTGCTTGCCAAGGAAGGCACCTTCGCGGCGTTCGGCGTAGGACATATGAAAGAAGGTAAACTCCAGACAGTGATGCCCGCAGACGAGAACTCGGCACCGGTGATCTACTCGCAGTTAAAGGAAAAACTGCACAGCGGAGCATACGACTTTGCCGCTTACGTCGATTTCGTACGATATACGGACAAAGACCTCGATACCGATGCGACGTCGGTATCGCTTATGTACCCGAATGGCGTCGTGCAGGTGATTTACGTTCCCGTCCAGATCTCCGACGACGGAGTTCGCTACGGTAAGTCTTTTGTTATGGGTGAGCGAAAGGACATGCTTGAACAAATAGGGTGAGATCGAAAGTCATCTTCGCAACTCGAAGCAGCGTTGTGATTGCATTCGCTTACCACCAGAACGCCAGATCGACTCTCGCCTCATAGGCGCATATGAGATCGGCGGGCTTCCGCAGTAATTTCCGCAGGATCAGAGCACTACCAACCGAGCAGTAGAACGACTGAGTAAGGCCAACTGATAAGTGAACATTCGATGAGTGCTATGGATGCGATTGGCCCAAAGTTGGAACGCCTGAAAAGTGAATCGTTTGAGGACTTGTCCAATCTGCCGGAGTGTGAATCTGAGACTACCGACGTGGATGGCCGAAGAGTCTTACTAACCGTTTGGCGGGATAGGGTTGGTGAAAACGAAGTGCGAATCGTCATCCAGGCGTACAGACCTTGGATTCTTGGCGTAGGAAAGACTGACGCGCAAGGATTCAGGAAGGACTCAGCCGGCAGAGTGGGGAATCTGCCAAGTAGCGAGTTGTACGAGTTCCTGTAAGACGGAAGACGGCCCTTGCAAATCGACTTAGCGAAAGCCAGATCATTGCGTCTGCCGGAACTGCCAGATCCACTCGCCCCCATAGGCTCACATGCGATCGGCCGCCTTCCGTAGTAACCTCTACAAGGTCGGAACACCAGCAACCGAGCCGCAGAATGACCGAGGAAGCCGAGATCCGCGAGATCGCCAACCAGCACGCCGGCATGGACGGCGCGCTGATGCCCATCCTGCACGCCGTTCAGGACCGTTTCGGCTACCTGCCCCCGCCGACCACTGCCGCAGTGGCCGACGTCCTCAACGTGTCAAAGGCCGACGTGCACGGCGTCGTCACGTTTTATGACGACTTCCGGACCAAACCCGGTGGCCAACACAAGATCCGGGTTTGCCGATCCGAAGCCTGTCAGGCGGTCGGCGGCGAACAACTTGCCGAACACGCCCTGAAGCGGCTCGGTATCGGTTTTCACCAAACCACGCCGGACGGTCGCTATTCGCTCGATCCCGTGTATTGCCTCGGCAACTGCGCCTGTTCGCCGGCAATCATGATCGACGACACCGTCCACGGACGCGTCACCCCGGAGCGTTTCGATGAACTCGTCGACTAGCCCGCGGCGGATCCACATACCGAACGATACGGGCGCCCGCTCGCTCGGGGCCGACGAGGTGGCCGCCGCCCTTGGCGAATTAGCCGCAGTTACCGACGGCGGCTACGAGATCGAGCGCAACGGCACCCGTGGCCTCTACTGGCTGGAACCCTTACTCGAAATCGAAACCGCATCCGGCCGCATCGCGTTCGGTCCCGTTACTACGGAAGACGTCGATACTTTGCTTCAAGCGGACGGCGAGCCGAACGCGCAGCACCGCTGCTACCTCGGCAACGTCGAAGACCTCGAAGCACTCAGCGTGCAAAACCGCCTCACCTTCGAGCGCCTCGGCAAGACCCGCCCCCTTTCGCTCGACGACTACCGCAACAACGGCGGTTACGCCGGGCTGGAGAAAGCCCTTGCGACGTCGCCGCAGGACGTCGTCGAGACCGTCAAACAATCGGGCTTACGCGGCCGCGGCGGAGCAGCCTTCCCGACCGGCATCAAATGGCAGACCGTGCTCGATGCCGAGGGCAGCCAGAAATACATCGTCTGCAACGCCGACGAAGGCGACTCCGGGACCTTTGCCGACCGGCTCGTCATGGAATGCGACCCGTTCTCGCTCATCGAAGGCATGACAATTGCCGGTTTCGCGACCGGCGCCAGCAAGGGCTTCGTCTACATCCGCTCCGAGTACCCTCAGGCCATTGCCACGATGGCGAAAGCCATCGAGACCGCAACCGAAGCCGGCTATCTGGGTGACAACGTGCTCGGCAGCGGCAACCCGTTTCACATCGAAATACGCAAAGGCGCCGGCGCCTACATCTGCGGCGAAGAAACCTCGCTGCTCGAAAGCCTCGAAGGCAAACGCGGCACGATACGCTTTCGTCCACCGCTGCCCGCCATCAAGGGCCTGTTCGGCCAGCCGACGGTCGTCAACAACGTCATTAGTCTCGCAACCGTACCGATCATCCTGCGCGAGGGCGCGGACTTCTACCGGGACTTCGGCGTTGGCAATTCGCGCGGCACACTGACCGTGCAGCTGGCCGGCAACGTCGCCCGCGGCGGCCTCTACGAGGTCGACTTCGGCATAACCCTGGGCGAGGTGCTCAACGATCTCGGCGGCGGCACTTTGAGCGGCCGCCCGATCAAAGCTGTACAGGCAGGCGGACCGCTCGGTGCGTTGATACCGCCGCAGCACTTCGATACCCCGCTCGACTACGAAGCCATGCAGTCCGTCGGCGGCATGCTCGGGCACGGCGGAATCGTGGTCTTCGACGACACGACCGATCTGGGCGCCCTGGCCCGTTTTTCGCTGGAATTTTGCGCAATCGAGTCCTGCGGCAAGTGCACACCCTGCCGCATTGGTGCCGTCCGAGGCACGGAGGTCATTGACCGCATTCGCGGGGGCGAAAATGCCGATGCAAATCGCATCCTGCTCGACAATCTTTGTGACACAATGATAGACGGCTCCTTGTGCGGGCTGGGCGGCATGGCGCCGCTGCCCGTCAAAAGCGTGCTCAAACACTTTCCGGAGGAACTCTGACATGTCCTCAGATCCGACAGTGGATTCGACGGTAAAGCAGTGGAAGCCCTATCGGCGCGCCGACGACTTCGGCACGCCCGCGGCGCAAAGCGACGTCAGCGTATCGCTGACGATCGACGGCCAGGCGGTCACCGTGCCCGAAGGCACGTCGGTGATGCGCGCCGCCATCGAGGCCGGCGTCAGCGTCCCGAAACTGTGCGCAAGCGATTCGCTGGAGCCTTTCGGTTCCTGCCGGCTGTGCGTCGTCGAAATCGAAGGCCGGAAAGGTTTCCCGGCATCGTGCACGACCGAAGTGGCCGAAGGTATGCAAGTCAGCACGCAGACGCCGGCCGTTGCGAACCTTCGCCGCAACGTCATGGAGCTGTACATCTCGGATCACCCGCTCGACTGCCTCACCTGCCCGACCAACGGCGACTGCGAGCTGCAGGACATGGCGGGCGCCGTGGGTCTACGCGAAGTGCGCTACGGCTACGACGGCGCGAACCACCTGTCCGCAGAGAAGGACAAAAGCAACGACTATTTCACCTTCGATCCCAGCAAGTGCATCGTGTGCTCACGCTGCGTCCGCGCCTGTGAGGAGGTGCAAGGCACACATGCGCTGACGATCGACGGCCGCGGCTTCGCCTCGATGGTGGCGGCGAGCGACGACGTACCGTTCTTCGATTCCGAGTGCGTCTCCTGCGGCGCCTGCGTGCAGGCCTGCCCGACGGCTACCTTGGCCGAAAACTCGCTGATCGAAATGGGCCAGCCGGAGCACTACGCCATTACGACCTGCGCTTACTGCGGCGTCGGTTGCTCCTTCCGCGCGGAAATGAAGGGCGAACAGGTCGTGCGCATGGTGCCTAACAAGGACGGCCACGCGAACCACGGCCACTCCTGCGTCAAGGGCCGCTTTGCGTTCGGCTACGCCACTCACCCGGATCGCATTACCTCGCCAATGATCCGCGACTCGATCCACGAGCCCTGGCGTAAAGTCGGGTGGGACGAAGCGATCACTTTTGCTGCCGGCAGAATCCAGGCAATACAGCAGCAGCATGGACCGCTGTCGGTCGGCGGTATTACGTCCTCGCGCTGCACGAACGAAGAAACCTACCTCGTGCAGAAACTCGTGCGCGCGGCGTTCGGCAACAACAACGTGGATACCTGCGCGCGGGTCTGCCACTCACCGACCGGCTACGGCCTCAAGACGACACTCGGCGAATCGGCCGGTACGCAGACCTTCGACAGCGTCCTCGATGCCGACGTCATCATGGTCATCGGTGCCAACCCGACCGACGCACACCCCGTGTTCGCGTCACAAATGAAGCGACGCCTGCGTGCAGGCGCAAAACTCATCGTCGCCGACCCGCGGGCCATTGGCCTCGTTCGGTCTCCGCACATCGAGGCAAAACATCACCTGCAGCTCAGGCCCGGCACAAACGTGGCGCTGGTCAACGCCATGGCACACGTCGTCGTGACCGAAGGTATGGAAGACCAAGGCTTCATCGAAGCCCGCTGCGATACCGACGCCTACGAAACCTGGCGCACGTTCATTGCCAAGCCCGAGCATTCACCCGAACACTCGGAATCGATTACCGGCGTACCCGCCGCCGAAGTGCGTGCGGCGGCACGCCTCTACGCCGAAGCCGGCAATGCCGCCATCTACTACGGCCTCGGCGTCACGGAGCACAGCCAGGGCTCCACCATGGTCATGGGTATCGCCAACCTCGCCATGGCGACCGCTAACCTCGGCAAGCTGGGCGGCGGCGTAAACCCGCTGCGCGGCCAGAACAACGTTCAGGGCGCCTGCGACATGGGGTCGTTTCCGCACGAACTGCCCGGCTACCGGCATATCAGCGATCCCGCCGTGCGCGGCGAGTTCGAATCGTGCTGGGGTGTGAGCCTGTTGCCCGAGCCCGGTTACCGGATTCCGAACATGCTCGATGCCGCCGTCAACGGCGAGTTCAAAGCCTTGTACGTACAAGGCGAAGACGTTGCACAATCGGACCCGGATACCCAACACGTGACGGCAGCGCTGCGCGCGCTGGACTGCCTGATCGTGCAGGATATCTTCCTGAACGAGACCGCGAAGTACGCACACGTACTGCTGCCGGGCTCCACCTTCCTGGAGAAAAACGGCACGTTTACGAACGCGGAGCGACGTATTTCGCCCGTGCGCAAGGTCATGCAACCCGTTGCCGGCCTCGAGGACTGGGAAGTCACCTGCGCACTGTCCAACGCGCTCGGCTATCCCATGCACTACGAGCATCCGCGCGACATCATGGCGGAAATCGCCGCGTTAACCCCTACCTTCAGCGGCGTCAGCTACGACCTGCTCGACCGCCGCGGCAGCGTGCAGTGGCCTTGTAACGCCGAGCGGCCGGAAGGCACGGAAATCATGCACGAGGAAACCTTCCCGATCGGCAAGGGCCACTTCGCACCAACGCCGTTTGTCGCGACCGACGAGCGCACGACCCGGAAGTACCCGCTGCTCCTGACGACGGGTCGGATCCTGTCCCAGTACAACGTCGGCGCACAGACGCGGCGCACCAGCAACATCAACTGGCACGACGAAGACCGCGTCGAGATTCACCCGGAGGATGCCGAACTCAGGGGGATTGCCGACGGCCAGTGGGTAGGCATAACGAGCCGGGTCGGCGAAACCGTAATGCGTGCCGTCGTGACCGACGGCGTGTTGCCCGGTGTCGTCTACACGACGTTTCACCATCCCGAGTCGGGTGCCAACGTCGTCACGACAGAAAACTCCGACTGGGCCACCAACTGCCCCGAATACAAGGTCACGGCGGTCCAGGTCGTGCCCGTCAGCCAACCCTCCGACTGGCAGCAGCGCCACGCCGACTTCAGCGATAGGCAGGAAGAAGCACTGGCGTCGGCAACAAGGGTCGAAACGACCACCTCATGAGCGTCAGCATCGACAAGCTGATACGCATGGCGGAACAGATCAGCGCCAACATATCGATTGACGAAGACAGCCAGCACAAAGGGGAAAAGCTGGCGCTGCACATGCAGAAGTTCTGGGACCCGCGCATGCGCCAGAATTTCCTCGAGTACGCCCGTTCCGAATCGGGTGCCGGCGCGTTGAGCCCGGCACTTGCTGCCGCTGCCGAGCATCTGAGCGCGGACAACGCCGGGGCGTAAATGTCTTCGAACCATCCCGTGACCATCCAGCGGCTCGATGGGGAATCGTCGAGCCGCCTCCTCGACGCCGTGGCCGTCGAGGAGCCGCTGGAAATTCGTCTGTCACTCGACTTGCTAATGCCGGGCGACCACAAACCCGTGTCGATCACGATGCGCACGCCGGGACACGACGACGAGCTGGCGGTCGGGTTTCTGTTTTCTGAAGGGATCCTGGCATCGCCGGCACAGATTCGAAACGTCTCACACTGGGGACGCCCGCCTCCCGGCAAGGCCGAGCGTAACGTTGCGGTCGTGGAGCTGGCACCCGACGTCGACATCGATCTTGCGCGCCTCGAGCGGCACTTCTACACGACCTCGAGCTGCGGCGTGTGCGGCAAGACCTCGATCGACGCGCTCAGGCAGGAGCGGCCGTTTGCCAACTCTGACGCCTCGAGCTTTCACATCACGACCGAGACCCTGCTGGCGCTGCCGGACGCACTGCGCGAACACCAGGCGTCGTTTGGCGTCACGGGTGGGCTGCACGCCACGGGCTTGTTCAATGCGCAAGGTGAGGTCGTACTCGTCCGAGAAGACGTTGGCCGCCACAACGCAATGGATAAGGTCATCGGCCGGTTGTTTCTCGACGACAAGCTGCCGGCGGCGGATTACGGAATGATCGTGAGCGGCCGGACCAGCTTCGAACTCATGCAAAAGGCGGCCATGGCGGGCGTCAGCACGCTGATTGCGATCGGCGCGCCTTCGAGCCTTGCGATAGAAATGGCGGAGGAGTTTGGCATGACGCTGGTCGGCTTCATGCGCGACGGTCGCTGCAACGTCTACGCAAACGGGCAGCGAATTAGCTAGAACGTAAAGCCATCCAATCCAAAACGATTTTGAGCCTCACTGACTAAAATCGTTTGGCTTCGAAGTGCTGGAGATACTACCGTCGTTTTCGTCGAGCCGGACGATAATGCTGAGCTCGTGTCGCGGGCCCGGGTGATGCGGGTCGTTGCCGAAGCGCCACCGCAAGAGTGTGAATTCCTTTCCGGGATGGATAGTGCCCCCCTGTCTGAAGGTAACGGCGCTGCCGACCTCCTTCCCGATCGGGAGGTCCGCCGTGGTCCTGATGGCCCCGCTACCCGTATCGATATGGTGCAGCCCGAACAAAAGACGCCGCTGGCCGCCTGTCCACCGTGCCGCAATGATGAGCCGCTGCCGTCCGGCCAGGTTGCAGACGACGTCGTTGTATGGCCTCCGCTTCGCGCGCTGGCCATTGATTTTGTGGAGATATCCGAGAACGAGACAGAATTTTTCTTTCGCTTCGAACTCGAATACCTGGAATTGCATGTCATCTCCCAGCAGTACATTCAGGTCGGAAACGCTGATCGGCCCCGTGTTAACCGGCAAAACCGAGACTTCCGACATCTGCGCGGCGACGTTTGCTGACAACAAAGCCGCGCCCAGGGCCGGGAACACAAAACGATTGAAGCGGCTTACCCATTGACTAGTCATGGGTCATCTCCGGGGTTTCGGGATACTCGTAGCGGGTTTCACGAATGATCAGGTCACCCTCCTGGCGCAGCTCACTGTGAACGAGCATTGCGTTTGCAGGGGCTTCGCGATCGTCCTCGATCCAGTTGGCAATGTTCAGAACCAGCGAGGCAGCAAAGAGGAGCGCGAGTCCGATCGTCGCGTATCGCCACCGGCGACTCACCAGTTGCGCTGCTCCGTCAAACTCATCGATTTCTGCCAGACCCCGCTGCAGATAGTCCGGCGAGGGTTCCGTCGGCTGCACCTTTCGCAGCACTTGCTCGATTTCATTCATTTTCCACCTTCAATTCCACCTGCAGCTTCTCGATTCCTCGCCGGTACCAGGCGGATACCGTGTTGATGGAGCGTCGCCGCAGGTTGGCGATCTCCTTGAACGTCATGCCCGCATAGAGCCGCAATAGGATTGTCTCCCGCTCGCATCGATGCAATTGAACGAACGCCCGGTCCAGCATTCCGAAGGCAACGGTGTCCGGCAACTCGCCAGTATCGACGAGGAACTCCTGTTGCATCGGCTCTTCGCGCTTTCCCTTTCTTACGATATCGATCGCAGCGTTGCGGACCGTTCGCACAACGTACGCCGTTATGTTATTCGGACGGCGACGCTTTTTGAGCAGGCGCAGCAATGCGTCGTGCACGGCGTCCTCCGCCTTCTGGCGGTCAAGCGTAATTGCCAGAGCAACCAGGTAGAGGCGGCGGTGCTGTTCTACGTAGCAAGCACGCAACTCCTCAGCTTTCATGAAAATCCACTCGCTTTATCGATATAGACGAAGGAGAATCGATTTTTTGTGCAGAACATCGGGCAACCGATGCGCTTCTTCCTGATGGCCGAAGAATTCGGCATGACGCTGGTGGGCTTTCTGCGCGACGGTCGCTGCAACGTCTACGCGAACGAGCAGCGGATTCGATAAAGCCGGCTTTCGCTCTGTCTTAGTTCCACTCCAGTCGCAGCGTTCTTCGCACGTGGTCCTTAAGCCGCTCGGGGATCTCCAGCTCCGCTGCGATCTTCGGCCATGCCGAGAACGCGTCCAGCGTTTGCTCGAGGACGCGCTTTTCCCGATTACCGGGCAGCCCGGCGTACTTCGACAGGTGCTTGAGGTCCTCCATGGTAAATCCCGACGTCTTGCCGTTGATGCTGAGCTGGTGAAAACGCGTGAAGTCGCTGCCCTCGGCGTGGCAGAGATCGTAAGCCGGCGCGAGGCTCCAGCCACCCTTGCGATCCATCATGAACGCAAAGTTTTTGACGTGATCGTCCTGATTGCAGGCCACGAGATTGAACACGGTACGCCGGAACTGCTGCTCGATGTCCGCCTTCGACATGCCGAGTTGCCGCATCGTCATGAACAGCTGCTCGTAGGAATACGCGCCGCTTTCGTAGTAGTCGAAATGCGCTAAAGCCGCGAAGGTCTGCACGAAGCGCTTGCCGCCCTCCTCGTCGCGATCGAAGCGGCGCGTCATGAAGTGATTACGGCCGTTCTCGCTGAACAGGCGGCTTTCCATCATGTCGATGCCGCACTCGCGGGCAATCAGGTAGTAGCTGTACTCGAGCAGGCCGTATCCGGCGGGATCGGCCACGCCCCAGTCGCCGCTGAAGGCGACGCCGTCGAACTTGATCAACCAGTGCTCGAAACCTTTACCGAGATCGAGCTGGCCGGAGCGCACCTGCTGTGTTTCGGGGTTAAAGGCAATAACGGCTTTTGCCCTCGCGCCGCCGGCCGAGGTGCCGACGCTCAGGATATCGAGCAGCGCCTCCTCCTCGTGCCCCTCCGCAAAGCGCGTATCGAGTGTCGATTTGTCGGCAAACGCCATCGATGCAAGCTTGACGAGATCCTGTACGTCGAGCAGTTCGTCCTGACCGGCGTCGGTGCCTGTCGACGGCTCGAACTCGAGCGCGCCCATGCCCCGCCGCCCCGTGTAGCAGAGTCGGTCCACGGCGTTGAAGTCTTCGGCCCGCCGCCCGGTGCTCGCCAGCCAGACGTCGATGAGCCGGTTGCCGTATTTGTCGGGCAGGCTGTCGGCAAGCAACCCGGGAAGGCCGTGAAACGATCGCGGCTGCAGCTCGGGAAACTGGTAAACGCGCCGCGCCCGTACCGGCATGTGCAAGGGTGCCGGCTCGACACCGAATTCGACGAAACCGGGATCGTATTCAAAGCGCGCGAAGCGCTCGCCGGCGTTCATCGAGACATAGCCGATCGGTGTGCCCCACAGGTAGACCGTGGCGTGACTCACTCGGCTTCGTCTCCCCACACGATGCCGGCCGACGACGGCCGCGAGCGCTTGCGCCTCGCCGCATCGCGCACTTCCGCCATGGGCGAGCTGAAAGTCTCAGGCAGCAGCGCATCGATGGCGGAGGCCATGCCGAGCGCCTTCAGCAGCTTGAGCCAGGACTCGAGCTGGCTGTCCTGCCCGCCCTCGATCCGCCGCAGCGTGGCCACGCCAATCCCCGCCTCCTCGGCAAGGGCCGTCTGCGTGAAACCCTGCTGCTTGCGGACCCGCGCGAGGCGCCGGCCAAGCTCGTTCAGCGTCTCCGATTCGGGGACCAGTTCGTCAATCTTCAAAATATCACCTTCGATATCTTTCGTGCTAGAAAGACCAGTTTAATATCAGAAACGATAGCATATCAGAGAATACCGGCTTTCAGCCAGTAAAATATCAAAAATGATACCTAAAGCGGAAAAATAGCAGAAAAATATTAAATATGATATCTGCTGAACTCTCGCCGACGCTGAACCGCGCGTATCCAGTCCCGACACTACGGTAAGAATTCGGACAGATCCCCGCACCAGGGTGTCCAGCAGTCACCAATCTCAGGAAGCGGCAGCTGCAAAGACCAGACGTTGTAGATGGTGATCAGGATTGTGTACAGGCTAAGTGCTGCACTGCAGGACCATAACAAGCGCACTACCACGCTTGTCACACCACCAACCTCACCTTCTTTGCTCATGACAACCGTTCTGTCCGCCAGGAAGAAAACCACCCATGCGATTACGGCGTTTGCTGCCGCGGCAAGCTGCCATCTGGGGATTGGGCCGACCGGCGCAACAAACAGCTCTATGAATTGCGGGTGTGTGCTTATCTCCTGAAGGTGCGCATTCGCCGCGCGCCACCAGGATTGAAAGAGCACTTTGCTCGCCACGAATCCGATGACGAGCAGACCAAACCAGCGGCGGAAGACAAAAAAGGCTAACTCTCTGATCTCCTTGAGCCTGCCCCAGATGTCCTCCCGGCGCGCCACGTGCGCCACCCAGAGCAACGGCAAGTAAAGGACAGAACTTCCCTTCAGTGAAAACCGATAAAGCACCGAAGGTAAACAAGCAGCAATGATGAGTGGGAGCATAACCAGATAGAGGGAAGCATTCGCAAGCCAACTGTGGCTGCGGTCATACTCAAGGAGATGCAATGGCTCCGCGATCCCGTAGGGTTCTCGCCCACTTCTCCGCCTAACCGCATATCCGGGCATCACTTCAGGCACATGACATATGTCTGTACACATCGAAACACGAACCCAATTTCTTGGGATACTCCGAAATGCAGTGACCGGGTGCAAAACCGTTGACCTAATCGTTGCCCACACACGCATAGCCATTTTCTCTAGAACCACGATTGCGCCGATCACGGACCCTGCGCCGATTACGAACACTGTCCCCACAAACACTAGAGTTAGGCTGGAATCTTGAGCCAAGAACCTGCGTTCGATATCGACAGACTTCGACCTGAGCCAATCAGAGAAATGCCGGAATTTCGATATGTGCTCAAATGCGTAGGACGTTGACGCATCAGTACGCAATAGCAAAAGCGGAGCAACAATAGCAGCGACAAGCAAGTGTATCGTGTACCCCTTACTTGCAAGCCACATGTACGCACCGACAGCAATCAGGGTTTCAACGACGGCAAGAACGCTGAGTTCGTTGTTGGCTGCTGATTCCGGCGTGGAGTACCAGCGCCAACTCCGCTTCGACGATCCACCTGCGTCTTGGTCAAACATATCCCAACTAACACACTACGAATTTGCCACCAGCAGACTACATGTGTTCCGGCAGGTGCAGCAAGGTGATGACCAATCGGCTCTCGCACGGGGTTCCCGTGCGGCCTCGGCGTTTCGTGTACCAATCACCAAAGCTGTACGTTGCAGGCAGGCTCAAACCCGTTGAGAGACTGCTGCTATAGCCAAGACGTCTGGGGCAGCAGGAACATCACAAACTGAACGGCAGCTCACTCCCCCACAATCAGTCGATACCCGAGATCCAGCTCGCGCCGATCGAGAAGCTCTTCGTATCGCGAGCGCCAGCGGCCGCGCTCGAGATCGTCGCGGAGCCGCGCCAGCCCCTCCTCTCTGTCGTTCACGAGCGAAAAACTGGAAATGGCCGCCTGCACGGCCGGATTGAGATACGCCTCCGGCCTTCGCCAATAAGCACCCAGGAAACCGTCTACGCAATTGTGCGGAATCAGAACCGGCAACACTTCCGCACTCGAAAACCGCGACGCGATGCCGTCAACGTCCGGCCCGATCTTGCGATCCAGCGCCGCAAACTCCGGCAGATAGTCGTACAGCCAGAACGACTGCACACGTGAATCGAAGGTAAAGATCACGACGCGCTCGCGCGCCACGCGGATCATCTCCTCGACCCCTGCCCGCTGATCGCGCCAGTGATGCAAGGTCAGACACGCCAGGCAGGCATCGAACGAGTCATCCGCAAACGGGATCGACTCCGCCCAACCTTGCACTGCCGGCGCAGCATCCTCGGCTCGCTGTTGCAGCATCTCCAAAGACGGCTCGAGTGCGACGACGTCACAATCCTTAGGCTCGTACGATCCGGCCCCGGCACCAACGTTCAACACACTACGGACATCGCCGAGCGCATCGCGAATCGCGGCGGCTATCCGCGGGTCCGGCTGCCGGCGCGTCGTGTAACCGATACCGATGTCGTCGTAGATGGCGTGCGGCTGATTGGTCACATCCTTTCGTCCTGTAAGCGGATCGGTTCACCGCAGGACCATTGTATATCCCCCACGATTGATGTCATTTTCGACAAGCCGTCCTCCATTCCCAAAGGGAATATCCATGCCCATCAATACGAAACCCAAACGTTTACTCGCTGCTGCTCTGTTCAGCGGTATTGGCAGTCTCAATGCAGCAAGTGCCGAAGAAGCCAGCAGCCTCGCCCCGGAGGCGACAGCCGCCGAAGCTACGCTCGCTTTTTGGGATATTCCCCCTCTTGAGAATGCCTTTGTCGATACAACACCGGCGGATAGAAAAGACGCGCTTATCGTGGGAGAGCTGGGCATTGATGGCGGCGATAAAAAGACGATTCTCAAACTGGCCCAGGAGATTGGCGACGGCCAGCACGGGAACTACGACAGCCTGCTTATCGCCCATAAGGGCAAACTCTTGTTTGAATCCTACTATTTGCGCGGTCGCATCAACCTGCCCCACGCCCAGGCTTCAGCAACAAAAGCCTACACCGGCCTGGCGCTGGGCCGCGCGATCCAGCTGGGTTACCTGACTATGGCTGATTTAGACAAACCCCTGGTCAGTTTTTTCAGTGATCTGGATTCAGCAAAACTTGTCGACGGGGCAAAAAACGTCACCCTCCACAAGGCGCTAACGATGCGTTCCGGCATCCGCGTCAGCGAAGGGCAGAGAGAGGAATTCGAGAACAATCCACTTCAACTCAAAGGCCAGGGGCAGGTTCAGGCACATCTGGAGCATAGCGAGCCTATTACTGAAGAATCTCAAAGCTTTTTGTATCAAGGCATCGATCCGAACCTGGTGATGCAGGTCATAGAGGCGGTCGTGCCGGGCACTGCCGAAGACTTCATCAAGAGCGAACTGCTCGACAAGATGGACATCACGAACTATCGCTGGCCGACTGCCATTACCGGCCTGCCTCAGGCGGGTTCGCGCACGAGCATGACATCGCGCGATATGCTCAAGTGGGGCCTCCTGGCCATGAACAAAGGCCAATGGAACGGCGAACAGCTGATCCCGGAAGAGTTTATCGCCACAGCGATCAACAGAATCGTCCGCCACAGCGACGATGAAAACTTCGCTGACGATGGAAGTGTTTCCAATATCGGTTACGGCTATTTCTGGTGGCAGGCGGACATGCAGTCCGGCGATAAGAGCTATTTCAGCACATCGGCTCAGGGAGGTAGCGGCCAGACTGTCATCTTGATTGATGAACTCGATCTGATCGTAGTGACCACCGTCCATCGATTGGAGAACAGCGTGCTGCGGATGACGGCCGAGAGAATCCTACCGGCTTTCGCCCAATAAGATTCAAGTGAGCGCGAAACTTCGTCGGTGCCCAACTCCGCTTCGAAATGGTGCCCAGGACGAGACTCGAACTCGTACTTCCTTTCGGAAAGCGGATTTTAAGTCCGCTGCGTCTACCAATTCCGCCACCCGGGCAAACGGGCTGTTGACGCGCCGTAAAGTAACATAAGTGCGGGACAAGTTAGTGCGTTCCCTGCCGCCGCGGGACACCCCTTTCTGGCATACTGCGCGCCCGCAGACGGCAACCGACGGCCCGGACCCGTGCACGGCAAACCCGAATCCGACATCGAAATCACGGACGCGCTGGTCAGGCAACTGATCCAGGAGCAACACCCGGACCTTGGCGACGAAGCGCTGACCCCGGTGGCCAGCGGCTGGGACAGCGAAATCTATCGTCTCGGCGAGTCGCTCGCAGTGCGGATACCGCGCCGCGAAATTGCCGCCGGCCTGATCCGCAACGAGCAGCGCTGGCTGCCCGAGTTCGCTGAACGCTTGCCCATCGACGTCCCGGCCCCCGTGCGGATCGGTGAACCCGGCTGCGGGTTTCCGTGGCACTGGAGCATCATCCCGTGGTTTCCCGGACGCTGCGCCGATGAGGTGGCGCTCGACAAAGCGGCCGTCGGACAATTTGCCGGGTTTATCGAGCGCCTGCACGTTCCGGCGCCCGCCTCGGCACCGCTCAACCCGGTTCGCGGTGGGTCGCTATCGGTTCATTTGGAGCGCCTCCAACAGCGCATGGCCAACCTCGCCTCGGCGGGCGTGCGTATTGCGCCAGAACTGCTAAAAGCTTGGCAGGACGGACTCGGCATGCGGCCGCCAGAGGACAAACACTGGCTGCACGGCGACCTGCACGCGCAGAACGTCATCGTGGAGGACGGCCTCATCCGGGCCGTCATCGACTGGGGAGACTTGTGCGCGGGTGACCGCGCCGCCGACCTAGCGTGCGTCTGGAGCCTGTTCGCGCAGCCGAGCGACCGCCGCCGGTTCTGGGACCAGGTGGGCGTAGACGATGCGACCCAGCGGCGATCGACCGCCTGGGCCGTGTATTTCGGGGTTGTGCTGCTCGACGCAGGGCTCACCAACAGTCCCCGGCACGCCGAGCAGGGCCGTATCCTGCTCGAGCGCCTTGCATACGACCTGAGGCCGAGTCGATAGCGTCGGCGCGGACTCGGACAAAATTGATTAACTCGGTCGCAGCTGTATACTTCGCCAACTCGCAACCGCGAACACGTTGGCCGATCAGGCCGGCAGACACACCTGGCTAGGTGGCAGAGTGGTTATGCAGCGGCCTGCAAAGCCGTGGACGCCGGTTCGATTCCGACCCTAGCCTCCAAACACTGAAAGGCCCCCTGGATGGGGGCCTTTTTGTGTTTGAGAGGATGGCGGAAGCCGGCGTGGGCGCCCCCAGGCTCCTGTTGTCAGTGTAAACTCGGCACTTCTGGAGACGCGCTACTGTCAAAGCAATGAGAGTCGCTCCTGCCGTTTTGCCTCTGATTCTGTGTGGAGGCTGTACCACCACTCCGACGACACCTCGGATGCAGGACCCAGACACTCAGGCTTCATAATAGTTATTCGTTAACGACAAGAAGCCCTCTGTTCAAGGTGACCTAAGTTGGATCAGGAAAACAACCGATCAGCGCCCTTTCTCGGCAGCAATCTGAAGCTGTACGTTCCCGTTTACACTCTAATTATTGCTTCGATCTACCACTTCGGATTCTGGTCCAGGTTTAACGTCAATGTATTGGAGTTCGTGGGGATATCTGATCTTCTGGCTCTCGCTGTATTCCCATTGATTGCTTCGATCACAGCTTTCGTACTTGGCTTCACTGTCTCTGTGATCCAGTCGTTAGTGCGCGGGAGAAGAGTTCTTTCAGTCATAGCGCTGGGGACCCTATTGGCAATTGGGGTTTCTTACTTCTTCGGAGCGCATGTCGCGCTAACACTGACTGCTTTCGCGTTGGTTCTCTTCGTCTCTTCCAGACGGCTCAAGCTAAACGAGGTGCTCGGAGATCCGAAAGTCGAGGGTGCTCGGATCCTTGTTCTTTCTTGGCTCGTTTTCTTGTTTCCTGCTTTGTCGTTTGGTTACGGAATCTCTCAAGCTGACCTAATTCTTGCAGGGAAGAAGTACGTATCAGTTAAGTTGAGCGGCTCCGAATATCGCTACGTCGGTTTTGTAAAGGACAAGTACTTCCTGTACTCGCCTAGCAGCAAGAGCGTAACGATAGCGCCAATAAGCGAAGTTGGTGTCCTCGAACTCCGCTCATCCCCGGAGCTTGGTGAGCGACCGTCAGCATCTGACAGGTGGAACGCCCTGTGGAACGACTAGGACAGCTATTCAGATTGATAGGGTTGCTAGCGACCGAGTCAGTAAGACTTTAGCGATTCTTCGAACTCATGTTCCATCCGTAGCACGGATCTGATGTGTCGAAGAACGTTGTCTAGCCCCTGCTCATAGTTGTTTGAAAACTCGTCGTTCGCTTCGATATCTAGCGGCGCATACAAGATACTGCGATCGAGATCGTTCCCGTCATGTTCAAGGTTAGAGTTAATCTGATCTCGGTATCCCCGAAGGTATGTGCCCTTGGTTGGCTGCGGGGATACCCCATTTTCGTTCGTCTGTGAGCCACTCCGAGAGGCTCTCGCTGCCTGCTAGTCGGTTCGATTCCGACCCTAGCCTCCATATTCAAGAGGCCCCCTTTACGGGGGCCTTTTTTGTATTCGGCGCCTACCGCTCAGGCGTTTAGTTAACTACTCCGCTGGGAAAGCAAAGCAACTCAGATCCTCCGCAAGCTCAATCGGCCCCGAGTACCCTGCCCGCACCGCCTCGACATTCGCATCCAGCGAACGCAGGCTGCGCCGCATGAAATGGCTCAGCACCAGCCTCTCCGGCTCCGCCTCTCCCGCGATCCGGCCAATCTGACTGGGCGTCGCGTGCAGGCGCTTCGCAACCCGGTCCGCGTCCTCGGGTATGGGCATGTGCATGACCAGTAGATCGGCGCCTCGTGCGAAGTCGACGAAGGCCGGGTTGCTGCCGTTCTGATCGGAGCCGAACACGAGCGTATGGCCACCGGCGCGCACCCGGTACGCAAGTGACGGCACGATGCCGTGCGGTACCGCGAGTACATCCAACTCGTAGTTGACTGTCTCCCCAAGGGCGACAACCTGAACACCTTCGTCGGGCTCGACCGGGAACGACTGCACAGGCATGAGCGGCAGGCGGCCCTCGCCGTCGAGATAACCCGACAGATAGCCGTACGCGCCGTCGCGCCCCAGGAGCGCGTTCACGAAGTCCTGCACGTCCGGAAACGGCCCGCCAGCGGCCGGCCCCGTCAGCAACAGCGGACGCTGCCGACCCGAAAAACTGCCCGACTTGAGCAATGCAGGCAGAGCGGCCGAATGGTCAGTGTGCAGGTGGCTCAGCGCAATGACGTCGAGATCCTCGAAGCGGCCGCCGGCCTCCCCGAATCTGAGCGAAATCCCTCCGCCCGCGTCGACCAGCAGCCGCGATTCCCCGTCGATCCAGACGAGATACCCCGTCGACGCACGCGCGTCGTCGGCAATCGGCCCGCCGGAGCCGAGCACCTGCACGGCTACGCCCTGTTCCGGTGCACATTGTTGCGCCTGAGCGCAGCCCGCGAGGACCGCAAGGAGAATCAGCGGGTACCGGTAGACGAGTGAATTCATACCAAAAGTTCTCGAAAAAACTGAGCGGGCGGACACAAAACCCTGACACATCCGGAAACAAGTCGAGACGCTTCTGTCACCGTCGGCTCCCGGCCCGCCACTAGACTGATCAGGTGTGAGTGGCAGGCAAAACCGTTGATGTTCCGCAGCCAACCGTTGGTGCAAAGCCTGCTGAAAAGCCCGATTGAGTTTCGTAAAAAAGGTTTCTCTTCCTATCACGCTACACAAACTCTACAGGTCACTTCAATGAGCAACCACTCCCCCGGAGCCTACCTCTTACTAGGCACCCTGCTCTTCGTAACTCTGCTTCCGGCAGCGACGGCAGAGGCGCAGACGGCACAGGGCGCCATCGAAGTCCGTATCGTCAGCAACGAGACACGGCGGCCGCTGGGCGGCGTCGAGGTGGAAATCCGCTCGCGGGACGACGAAACCCAACGGTCGACGAGCAACGCGGACGGTGTCGTCAGGCTCAGCGAGCTGGACGCGGGTCTTTATTCGCTGACAGCCAGCGGCGACGGCCTCGTCGTGGCCCTCGAACCCAGCGTCCGCGTCGTGGCCCGGCGTACCACGCCGATACGCCTCGAGATGCGCTCGCTAAGCACCCTGGAAACCGCAGCAGCCGATGCCACGATCGAAGAAGTGGTTGTGGTCGGCCGTGCAGTCAGCGCTGACGTCTACGGTGCCGCGAGCGGCAGTTATCTCAATCGAGAGGAACTGCGCAGCGCCGTCGGTGCTGGCAGCGACGTGATGCGCGCTCTCGACGGCCTGCCCGGACTGGTGTCGACGGGCGATTTCGCGAACTTCTCGGTCCGCGGCCGCGGGCCGCGCGATAACCTGATCTTCGTCGACGGCCTGCCGTTCGACAAAGTCGTGCACTTCGACCAGACCCTCGGCGAGGAAGAGGACATTGGCGGCGGCGGCCGGTTTTCGATCTTTGCGCCCAACTCCATTCAGGGCGCCGAATTCTCCCCCGGCGGCTGGAGTGCAGCGTACGGCGGCCGCTCCGGATCGCTGCTCAAACTCGACGTCGTGGGCGGCAGCCCGACGCCCAGCGCCAGCCTGCGCGTGGACATTGCGGGCTTCGAGCTGGGCTACGACGGCCCGAGCGGCTTTCACGATGACACGACCCTGTTCCTGACGGCGCGCAGCTTCGATTTTGGCCGGGTCTTCGAGCAGATCGACGAGGAAGACATTGGCCAACCCGAACTCTCGGACTTCATCCTCAAGACCGTTACCGAGATCGACGCCAACAACAGCTTCGAAGTGCTCGCCATACTCGCACCCGAGGACTACACGCGCGACATCGACAACGTGCTCGCCTCGCCGAACTTCGAAGACGTGGCGCTCCTGAACGCCGAACAGGATCTGGGCCTGCTGGGACTCACCTGGCGGCGCCTGATCGGCGATTCGGGCACGTGGACCAACCGCGTCTATATCCGCGACAGCGACAAAACCAGTTCCGAGGGTGAGGCCTTTCCCGATCTCGTCCCCGAAGGCACGCCGGCCGAGGACGTGCCGGTCGACGAGAACCTCATTACGATTCGCGAACAGGAAACCGAAATCGGCTGGCGCAGCGACTACGAGACCCGGAACCGCTTCGGGCCGTTCAGCACTGGCCTTCGGGTCGTGCAGACCGACGTCGATTACTCGACAGTGCTGAGACAGGACTGGACACGTTACGTCTACGAAAGTACCGACCCGCGGCCCGCGGGCCAGAACTTCATCGTGCTGACGCCGGACGAGGTCAATTCCGCATTCCAGGCCGACGAAATCAACTACTCGGCCTACGCCGAGCAGGTGTTCGACTTCGGCGCCTGGGATCTGCGTACGGGTCTGCGCTACGATCGCGACGGCTTCTCCAGCGAGTCACTCGTCTCCCCTCGCCTGGCCGCCAACTGGCGCCTGAACCCCGAGCTGCGGATCTCCGCAACGGCCGGCGTCTTCTACCAGTCGCCGCGCTACCTTGCACGTGCCGCCAACCCCGACAACTTCGAGATCGAAAACGAGCGCATTACGCATTTCAGCATTGGCTTCGAGCGCGACTTCGGGCGCAACTGGCAGCTGCTCGTCGAACCCTACTATCAGCAGCTGGACAACCTCGTCGTCGAGGAAGGCCGCACCAACGGCCGCGTCACCAACGACGGCGACGGCACGAATCTCGGCGTCGATATCGTGCTGTCACGCTTCTTCAACAACGGCTGGTCCGCCAACGCAACGTATTCCTACAACGACGCCCAGGTCAACGACAACGACGGCGCCGGCGACTACGACGCCGATTTCAACCGCCCGAATTTCTTCTCGATCGGCGGTACCTGGGAAATCAACGAACGCTGGCAGGTGGGCGCGCGCTGGAAGTGGGCGGACGGACGGCCTGACGACGCGTTTATCATCAACGAGGACGTCCTCGGCCCCGGACAGCCGCTGCGCTTCTCCAAGGAATTGATCTCGAACAATACGGAGCGGCTTGACGACTATCACTCACTCAACATTCGCGTCGACTACCGCCGGACACTTGGGCCCGTGGACCTCGTGGCGTTTGTCGACGTGATCAACGTCTACGGCGGCCCGAGCGCCAACTCCAGCGAGTTCGATCCGCGGCGGGGTGTCATCGTCGAGGAGGAAGACGAGGCCTTCCCGATCATTGGGCTGATCTTCGAACGGACATGGTAAAGAAGGCTGCTGCCAGGGCGCCGGTTGTGACGACGGCGTCACCGGCAACAGCCTCAATGGCGTCTACTCGGATTGTTCCCGGCGGACGAGCAAGCCGATTCCGGATCTCATGATTCTACGTACAGCTGGCCGCCGCGAGATTTGAACACAAGCCGTCACTGATAAATTCTGATATAGGACAACGACTCCTGCCCGGAACCCATAACGTCGCAGTTGTCCTTGCCGAACGCCTGCACGCTCAGACCGGCCACCTGCGCGGAAAGCAACATGGACAGCATCGCCTTACCTGCCTCGGTTGCCGGGTTCAAGGCGAGCCGGGCCGCGTCGGATGCGCAGGCCGGTCCGCCGGTCACGTCTTTCTCGAACGTCACGAGTACGTAGGCGTCATCCGGCGTATAGCCATATCCGGCCTGAAGACGTATTACCTTGCCATTTACGGTGCCTGCGGACACGGGTGAGCAGAGTGCGAGCGTGCCTATCGCGAACATCAGGACGCGAATAATCTTCATGTTCCATCTCCCGGAGTTTTGTTGAGTCAATGCGGCTACGACGTGCAGCCGCTCAGTAACCACCTCGCTCGCTAGACCGTTATGGTCAAAGCGCACACAGGGTGTAGCGGTCAAATGGCATCTACGTATCGCGTGTCAGGGAGAGCTTGCATATCCATAGGTTGGCCGCTACTGAATATCCACGTTGCCGTTGCACTCACACATACCGCCCGGGCCGTTGATCGTCTTGTCAATGACGACACCGAGCTGTTTGCCGGACGCCTGGGCGGACAACGCCATCGAATAGGCCCTGTCCACGGTCTTCTCCGGTAGCGTGAGTTCACGGAAGTAGACGTACTCCCACTGGCAGTCGCTCAGCGCAGTTGTCGTCATCTTGACGACAAACCCGCCGTTGAACATGTAGATGCGTTCGACGTTCCCGTAGTACCACTGAGGCGTCGCCATGGATGGCGACGACCAGAACGAAAGTAATGCAATCAGACAAACACTCACCGTTGTTGCTCGAATCATTTCCGCCTCCCGGGGAGTCTGGAGTCGATGCGGCTGGCCTAAGCAGCCGCCCGGTAGCCATCTCGCTTGCATGACCAGTATGGTCAGTCAAGCGCACATGAAATACGCAGTCAACAAGTAATGTACGTATTGCTAATTTCGGCGAGCCAATATCTTCATAAATAGACCAAATAGAAAGTTTGTAACTTTATATGTGCTACTTTCTCTCCAATTGATACACCGGCCGTTTCCCGACAAATATGGAGTGAGAGATGCAAAAAAGTCTGTACGTCTTTATCGTTGCGTTCGTGTTTGCAGTCGGTTTTTCTTCAGCCCACGCCTATACGGTGGGCAGCAAAACGATCAAGTCCGTGCACGTGAACAGCAGTGGCGGAATCTACTTCGAGACAAACGAAGCCATGGTCAACCCCGATTCGTGCTTGCAGGGCGGGTTCTACCACGTGGCCCGAGCTTCGAACTACGAGAAAGAGATATTTGCCCTGCTCCTGGCCGCCAAGACGACAAGTACAACCGTTACGTTCTGGCTGGATGGGTGCGAGGCCAACTACCCGAAGGTGACCTGGGCAAGAATCGAGTCGTAAGCCGGGCGGCTGGCTTTGGTCGTAAGGCACTGTCCGATACTGTACGATCGATTCAAATAACCGTTGCTCTGCCGACGGAAATCATCATCAGCAAACGTCGACAACGGGGGACGTCGTCATCGAAGAGCCTGGCAAAGCTGCCGGATCGATACAGCGCCTGTTGACCTGGATCGGTCACCATGAGCGTCTCACGCTCGTGGCGCTGCTGCTCGCGGCCGCGGCCATGTGGGGTTTCGTCGAAATCGCCGACGAGGTACTGGAAGGCGAAACGGCCTCCATGGACAGAACGCTGCTGCTGGCGCTGCGCTCGCCGAACGACACATCCGATCCGATCGGGGCCGACTGGGTTGAAGAAATGGCACGAGACGTCACGGGCCTTGGCGGAGTCGGCGTGCTGACATTCCTGACGTTTGCCTCAGCCGTGTTCCTCCTTCTGCAGAGGAAGGGCCATCTGGCCATCTATTTGCTGACGGTCATCGGGACCGGCATTCTCGCAAGTACGTTGCTAAAGAATTTCTTCGACCGGCCGCGGCCGGATCTCGTACCGCACGGTTCCTACGTATACACCAGCAGCTTTCCGAGCGGGCACTCGATGATGTCCGCCATTACCTTCCTTTCCATAGGCGCGTTGCTCGCCAGCGCACAACAAAACCTGCACATGAAGGCCTATTTGCTCGGCGTCGCCGCATTCCTGACGCTAATGGTGGGTCTGAGCCGGGTTTATCTCGGCGTGCACTGGCCCACCGACGTTCTGGCCGGCTGGACCGCCGGGGCAGGCTGGGCGCTGATGTGCTGGGTACTCGCAGAACGGTTGCGAACGCGCGGCCGGGTGGAGTAACGAGGCACTCCCGCAGCCCGAAGGCGCTGCCCCGACGGCTGAATTGACCTTCGATCACGCTCCGCAAGATGTACGGATCAATCGCCCAAGGTACCGGCAAGAAAGCTCAGCGCTACAAGCAAACCTGCCGCAATCCAAATCCCCCGCCTTAGCTTGTATTCGCGTTCATGAACCGCGTCGCTGACCGGTCGCAGCGGCACCAGGGCGAACCACAAAACCGCGCCGACAATCGCCAATCCGAAATACGTATAGACCGGCCACAACATGCTGATTGTCAGGGCGTAAAAGATAACCACGAAGGGAGCAAGGCCGAGAAACAATGCCGACAATGCACGCCCGCCGACGGGCTCCGAGGACAGCTTCCCACAGAGCAGACACCTGGCGGGCGTTGCGGGTGTCGAGCCAAGCTTGTGAGCCGCGGGAATGGACTTTTCCCCGCAATGCGGGCACTTGAAATTCATCTCGACCTTGGCATCTGCAGGCGACATCCGAATGTCGCCCTTTTGGGTCAGTGACAGTCAGCTGAGACTGTAACATCCCCATGCCCGCTTTCGGATCAAAGCAGGCATTCGTGCCCTGGATAGGAATGTGACGTCCGGCGGCAGCCGCACGAAGTGCACTCAGGCAGCGCGCTCCCGATCGTCCGTGTCGTAGGACGTGTCGCCCTCGAGATCGTTCTCTTCGAGCGGCCGCGGCATGACGTCCAGCGTGCGCATGACCGTGGACAGGAGCCGGTCGCGTTCGGCACCGAGCGTTGCGTCGTCGGCATCGGTCGGTGCGTAGGCTTCGATCTCCTCACCGAGCGGAATACCGTGCCGCTCGATGATGCGCTCGGTGACGTACTGGCGCTCGCGCAAGGTCGAGACTTCGGCCGTTAGTTCGAGCACCATGGACACGAGTTCGTCGACGCCATCCGCTTCGAAGAAACGGTTGCGGCGGCTTTGCGCCATGCGTGGGATACGTGCAGCCATCAGTTTGCCTCCTTGAGCGAGCCGCGCTTGAACGCGCCGAAGCCGTACCAGCGCGTACCTTTCGGATCCATGCGGCCGGTGTGCTTGTCGAAACGGGTCGGGCCGTTGACGGCCGCCTTGAAATCGCCTTCGTCCATGAACGTGTAGCGCGGCACGGTGGCCTCCATGAAATCGGCGTCCGCAAAACCGGCCGTACGCAGCAGCTCGCGATAGTCCTGGTCGCGGAAACCTTTGTAGAACGGTTCGCTGTTGTAGTAGCTGTCCCAGTCGAGATAGAAGCTTTCGTAGGGCTGCATGGCCGAGTTCGGCGGCAGCTCCATGTTCCACAACAGGCCACCCGGCTTGAGCACGCGATAGGCTTCCGCCAGGTAACCGCGGATATCCTTGTTCGGCAGCTCGTGCAGGAACATCGAGGAACAGACGATATCGAAGGACTCATCCTCGTAGTCGAGCGCCGTCGCGTTCATTTGCTTGAAGTGAACGGCTTCGCCCAGCTTCGTTGCCCGTGCACTGGCGTAACGCAACACGCCCGGCGCCACGTCGATGCCATGAACTTCGGCTTCGGGGAAGGCCTGTTTCCAGGGCACCGTGTTGATGCCGACCGTGCAACCGCAGTCGAGTATGCGGGCGGGCTCGAGTTCCGGATAGCGGAAACGCACGTAGTGCGCCATCGTCTGACCTACGTCGTCGCCGTCCTTGCCGAACTGTCCGAACGCAAACACCTTGATGGCGTTCTCGTACACGACGCCCAGAGCCACATCGTCTTCGGTGTATTCGTTGTGGTAGCTGCCCGGTGAGCGGTGCACTTCGATATCGGCCACGTTCCGCGGCACCTCGAGGTCGGGATCGAGCGCGAGCGAACCGCCCACCTCCGGGGTTTTGGCGCGCAAAGCACGGCCTTCGTCCGCCAGCGCCTCCAGCTCCCGGTCGACCGGCGGCACCACCGAACCGTAGACCATTTCCTGAGCGTTGCTGCGCACCGCGCTGTAGAAACGGAAATCCCGGGTCGGCTTCATGAGCTTGTGGACTTCGGGGCCGTTTTCAGGCGCACGGCCGTTCAGATGCTCGAAGGCCGGCCTGGCGACCGTGTCGTAGTGACCGCGCATACGGTCAGCGGATTTGGTCAGAACGTGCCGCCTGAGCGCGGAAACGAAGTCCTTGCGCGCTTTTTCGTCACGCGTTGGCGCGGTATCGAGAACAGCCCTGTCGGTCATGTCGTTGGCCCCGGGTGAAAAGAGCTTGAAATTCTATTTCTTAGGTTTACAGTGTCAATAACAAATATTTTTTGTTTTTAGGTACTAACCACCGCTCGCCGGAGAAAACCGTGGAACTCAAGCAGCTCGAACGCTTCCTGAGCGTCGTGGACGAAGGCACGATCGTCTCGGCGGCGCGCCGCCTGGGCCTGACCCAGCAGGCCCTGAGCGCCACGCTGGCGGGCCTGGAGAAGGAGCTGGATGTCCGGCTCTTCGACCGGAGTCCCGGCGGTATTACGCGCCTCACGCCCTACGGCGATGCCCTGGTGGCTCACGCGCGCTCGCAGGTCGCCGCTGACCGGAGGGCTCGAGAGGAGATCCGCAGCCTGAAGCACGCGGAAAGCGGCGTCATTACGATCGGCATCGGCGAGACTTTCGCCGGCGATATCATTGCCGAGGCCGTCACGCGCCTGCACCGGAAAAACCCGGGCCTGCGCATCAACCTGATCGAAGGCTACTCGGAATCGATCATTACCCGCCTCTACAGCGGCGAATTCGACTTTGTGGCCGCCGCCGTCGGCGGCTTCGGCCTCAAGGAGGGCTACTCGGCCGAGGCCGTGTATTCCTCCAGGGACGTGATCGCCTGCCGCGCGGAACACCCGCTCACCCGCAAAACGGACCTCGAGCTGTCGGACCTCTCCGACTGGACCTGGGTGATCCCCTACTCGCGTCCCTCCGACGTGGACGTCATTGTCGAGACTTTCGCCGCCGCCGAACTGCCGCCACCGCGGCGTTTCATCGGCTCCGACGCGTTCCGGATCGGCATGAAGGTCATGGCGGCCAACGATTTTCTGGTCATGTCGTCACCGGCCCTCGTCACGAGCCGGCTGGCCACGGAGACCTACGCGCTGCGGGTGCTGCCGATCGACGAACCCACGGTGTTGCGCAACGCAAGCCTGATCACCGACAGCCGTCGGCCAATGACGCCGGCGGCGCAAGCACTGCTGGACGCCATCCGCGACGCCGCCGTGGAGTTTACCCGGAGCGGCAAGGCCGGGCTGGTCAGAAATAAAAGCGCAGTGCTGCGTTCGCCGTGAGCACCGAGGTATTGCCGCTGGCGCTGTCGAAGTCGGTGTACTCGACACCCGACATCAGCTTGAGTTTGTGGCCGTAGAAGTAATAGTTGAGCCCGAGGTAGACGGCCTGGTGCCGGTCACCCAGTTCGAAACCCTCCGGCACGGCACGCCTGTCGTAGCGATTGAGCAGCCGGATACCCGTGTCGGTATCCGAACCGGACCACGTGTAGCGGCCGACGAGTTGCAGGCGATTCGTCAGCATGTAGTGCGGCAACACGACAAAACCGTAAAGGTCACCACGCGCTTCGGGCAGCGCGTCCGCGTAGATCAGATCGGTAATCAGACCCCAGCGGCCCGACCGCGTGTAGGAGTTGAGCGAGACGACATGCCGGTACGGTTCGACGTCGGAGTTGTCGGGATCACCGGGGTTGTAGAGATAGTCGAGCCTGAGTTCGGTGATGGGGGTAATCTTGTGCGCCACGTTGCCTTTGAACATGACGCTGCCGTCGAGCGTCGGCAGCGCAAGGTTGTCGCTGGTACTGCCCGAAAGCACACCGCCGCCGAACGCCCAGTCGCCCTGCTCGTGCACCAGGAAGACGCCGCCCACGTTGTCGACGAAGAAGCGCGAACTCAGCAGCGATCGCTCGACGGTCAGGATACGATTCGAGGACATACTGTCTTCGCGGGTCAGCGGATTGCGCCGCAGCTTACCGATCGAGAGCGCCGTGTTGTCGCTGAACGCGTAGTTCAGGGCCAGGAAATCGAAGTTGTCGAACAGCGGCGTTCCGCTGTTTCGCCGCATGTTGAAATCGAACGCGAACTCGAGCTTTTCGCTGAAGACGATATCGAGGCCCAGACGGATACGCCGGTTCTCCCAATCGCTGTCGTTGCCGCCGTCACCGTCGACGGCGAACGCCTGGCCGTGATAACGGCCACGCAGCTTCACGAACGGAAACTCGAAATCGTCGCGGTCGCCGGTCAACTCGACCGAACGCCACAGCTCGCTGAAAAAGGCGGTTTGCTCGTCACCTTCGACAGGCTGTTCGGCACCGGCGGACGCGGTGCCGAGCACCGCAATCATTGCGAATGTGTATCTTTGGAACCCGCGCACGCCCTACCTCTCCGTCGCCGGCAAAGCGCGGAATGATCTGACGGATCGTGCCGTTTGGGAATTCGTTCTGCTCGAACCTCAGTTTCCGAAAATTCGAATCAGCAAAACCGTCCCCCGAACCGCCGGCGGGCGGCTGAACTCAGCTGAACGCCAGTATGAGCGCGTATACGACACACGCGAGCGTCAGCAGCGCCGTGGTCCCTGCGCCCACCGCACGCAGCGGGTGCTCGATGTTGTCGTGTTTGAGACCCATCGCATGCGCAATGCGGGCCAGGATCAGCACAGCCCCGACAATGTACAGAAACAGCGAATTGCCGCCCGAGAGTTCGATACCGGCCATGAGAATCAGCAACAGCGGCACGTACTCCAGAAAGTTCTGATGCACACGCACTCGTTCCGCCAGCTCCGCGTTCATCGGCTCACCGTACAGAATGGATACCCGAACTTTGCCTCTGAACAAACCCGCCCTTGCGCTGAGCGCGATGGACATGACCGCCAGCACGGCGGCGTACAGCAGCGTGATCTTCACCATGGGTCTTCCCCCTTCTTGTCGCTATTGGTACTCCGGGCTTTCTGGGAACCCGGTTCCTGCCTGCACGCGAACAGACCGTTCCCCCACGTGCAAGCGCGTTCTGCCGGGTCTCCTTACTCGACTTTCAAGGAGTCGACAAATGGCTTGACACCTACCGCGCGGTAGAGTTCATCCGGCCGATACAGGGTGTTGCCCTTCATGACCAGCAGCGCGCGGCGCACCGCACTGATGTCGTCGAGTGGGTTGGCGTCCAGTAACACGAGATCGGAATCCTTCCCAACCTCGATCGACCCTTTACTTGCATCGACGCCCGTTACCCGCGCCGAATCCAGCGTGGCAATACGCAGAACGTCCGCGTGCGAGATGCCGGCTTCGGCATACACTTCGAGTTCGCGATGTAGCGTAAATGCCGCTATGTAGTCGCTGCCCGGAACGATCTGTATGCCGTAGTCGTGCAAGGCCTTGAGCATCTCTGCCTGACGCCGCTCCGATTCGGCCCACTCCCTGTCCATGCCGCGCATGTCCATTTCGGGGTTGTACAGGCCGCGGGCCACGTTGGACGGCAGGTGATCGATCACGGGCGCAAACGTCGGGTCCGGCGCTCCGGCTTTGTGAATCAGCTGGGTCTGGAAGATCGCCGCCGTTGCGTCGACGACAACGTCGTTTTCCTTCAGCAACTTAAGGAACGCCTGCGCTTCGTCGCTGTCGAGATCGACGGTACCCGCCGCGTCTCCGTACAGTACGAAACGCAGTTGTTTGCGCGTGTCCTCGCGGTCACCCGCGAGGAAATTGAGAAACACCATGTTGATGTGCTGGATCTCGTCGTAGCCGGCACGAATCGCCTGCTCCGCCGACATGAACGCGGGTATGTGGCCCGAAACGCGCATGCCGTGTGCGTGTGCCCGCTCGGCAATCGGCGCTACCCAGCCGGGTTCGATCGAGCTGTACAGCTTGATCTGGATATAACCGTTGTCAGCATAGAAATCGACGCGATCGAGCGCCTGCTCGAGCGTCTCGGCGGCCCAGCCGGACGCGAACGGCCCGGCTTTGTCCATGAACCCGGCGCGGAAGGTGTTGGGGCCGATCACGGTACCGTCATCGTGCTTGGCCGTGAGTTCCATGATTTTGTTGTGCACCGAGCCAATGTCGCGCACGTTGGTAATGCCGCCGGCAATGTTCAGCACGCCTTCCGACAGATTGAAGTGACCGTGCATGTCCCAGAGACCGGGAATCAGGTAGTAACCGGCGGCGTCGATACGCACCGCTCCGGGTGTGTCGATCGGTTCCGCCGCTATCTCCGTGATCTTGCCGTCCTCGGCGAGTACGTACCGGCCCTCCCGCACCGCACCGGCCACGACGTCGACGAGCCGTACGTTCTCGAACAGCACGGGTGCTGACTGCGGATAGGCAAGATCCCCCGCCAGCGACTCGATGTAGCGGCCCGCCTCCTCGGACTGGGCCTCGCTGATCGCCCTCAGCACGTCCGGATTCCAGCCTTTCGGCAGCATGCCGAGATAGCCGCTCATGTCGTAGGCGGCGATCTTCATGTCCTCGTCGAGCCAGACGTAGACCGGCGTGAAGTCGATGCCGCTCAGCGAATACAGGGACAAGACCGCTTCGCCCTCGAGCCCCTGGACCGTCAGCTCGCGCACTTTTTCCACGGTGACCGAACCCGAAGGCAAAAGCTCCAGCGTGTTGCCCATGCTCTCTAACGCTTTCCGGATCAGCGCTTCGAGAGCGCCGAACGCAATGTCTTCGTTCGGCAGGTAGAACGCCGGCTCGTCGGTCGTAACCGAGCCACTTTCTCCCGGTGTGCTCCACGATGCCGTGCCGTTTTCGTAGCTGAATTGCTCGTCGATCGGAGCCTGGAACGGCGATATGCCGGTAATCTTCTGCGCAACGATGCGGCCCTGGTCGTCGAGCTGCAGTTCGGAGTCGACTTTCCAACGGCGGTTGTTCCAATGCACGTAGGACTCGTTCTGAACCTGCCCGTCGCCGTTGCGGGTAACCGTCGTGTTGCCCGCCGGCGTCATGGACTGCATGTACCACGCGTATTCCGTGGTCTCACCCACGGCAGGTAGCGGCGCCGATGCCGGGGACGACGATTCGGCCGTCGATTCGCCGGGTGGCGAGGAGTCGCCGCTACAGGCGTACAGCAGAATCGTGGCGAAAAGGAGCGGTAGGACGGTTCGAAACGACGTTACGGACATGGACTGAGCACCTCTTGCGCGGAACGGCCAGGCAGCAGATTGCCCGGCCACGAGGTGCTCTATGTTAGCGCAACCGCACGCGCCGGAACCAAAGGCAAAAACCTGCGACCAGCATTGCGAGCAGCAACAGCGGCGACAGCGCACCGGAACCGCTGACCAGCACCGGCGGATCGTCCTGCGGCGGATCGATTGCGGTCATTAGCGTCAGGTTGCCGGCATCGAAACGCAATTCGGTAATGTATTCCTCACCGAAATCCACCTGCTGCAGCGGGCTACTCGAGATCACGTTGTTGGAATTCTGCAGAAGGCCCGTGCCGTCGGCCCGCAACTCCAGCAATGCCGGGTGAAAACGGCCGTTGTCGATTTCCCGGCCATTGAACGTAAACACAATGTCCATTCCGCTGAGTTCGGCCACCTGCACGCCGTCGGTCAGTACTGCGTTGGCGTCCACCTCGAAATTCAGGGAGCTGCCCTGAGCGTAGAACTCGGTGCCGGAGATTTCGCGCCGCAGCTCGAATGCCGGGAAGCCCGAGGGCGTGTTGTTAAGTTCACCCGTTACCGTGTAGAACACGCGCACGAGATCGGGATTGTCGTAGACCCCGGGCTCGAGCGGACGATCGATCTCGATCTCGAAGCTGAACAGCGGCACGTTGTTGAACGCCGGCGTCACGACGAAGTCCGAATCGCTGAAGGCAATGCGGGTCGTTTGCGCCAGCGTGACGCTGCTGGTGAACAGCAGCAGGACGGTAACGAGGGTTCTCATGGCAACTCCGTATGCAATGCTCTGTGCTCTGGCAACTATATGCTCTTAGGTTCCGGGAATTCCGGTTAGTTCGCACAGAATTGCGCTTCAGGCACAGAGTTCTTTTTCCATAAACACGCTCAAGGGGTCCAGCCGATAGTGGCCGAACGGCCCGCGTTCACGATAGCCCAGTTTGCGGTACAGACTGAGCGCTTCGGGCTGCAGCGGACCCGCTTCGAGGCGGACTGTGTGGATGCCGTTTTCGAGCAAATAGGCTTCGAGGTACTGCATCATCGTGACCGCCAGACGTTTGCCGCGGTGCTTTTCGTCGACGAAGACTCGTTTGACTTCCCCAAACCGCACGTCGCCTTCGAATAGCTTGATGGCCCCGCACGCCACGATGTCGTCTTCGATGTAGCCCGCAAAAAAGGCGGCATCATCGGCAACCAGGACATCCAGCGGTTCGGCATGATTGCTTTCCGGCGGATAAAGCTCACTCAGATAGTCGTCGGACCTGGCCACCAGAGCCACAAGCCCAGGATCACTGATATCGAAAACCCGGCATATTTTCATCTGCGTTTGCACCATCGGAGCCCAGCACTCATTTCAGTGGAGAGTACGATTCTCACAGATTGCCGCAATGCTGCCAGACAGGACGGCAAACGTACTTACCAGGGCCGATCGCAGCGGGAGCGGGAAACCCAGCGTCGAAAAGTGACACAGCCCGAACGCCTCTCCGACAACCAACTCCGTGCGGTAACCAGAGCGCCAGGAAAAGCGACGTCACCTCGGGGCTGCTGCCCGGCCAAACACACCGTGGCTCAAGCGAGACCTCTCCAAACAAAAAAAGCCGCCCAAAGGGCGGCCTTTTCTTGTTTGGAGCGGGAAACCAGGTTCGAACTGGCGACCTCAACCTTGGCAAGGTTGCGCTCTACCAACTGAGCTATTCCCGCGGAGGGCTGTGCATTCTAGCCGCTGCCCCGATTGTGTCAAGCTAATTGCGGCTATTTTCAGGTTCTCAATGGCCTGTCCGGCTCGCCGCCGCTAAATCCTTATTTCTTCTGCGATTTATCGGAAGCTTTCTATTTTCCGCCGCCGCGTCGAGCACTACGTGAGAGGCGATATCGAACGTTGTTCTGCTTAATCTCGATGATACGCCTTTTTTCGAGCGTCGCGACGAGCCGATCGAGCTGCTCGTCGGTCATTTTCTCGGCAATCAGGCTGCGAATGGTGTTCTTGAGGGTCGACACCTTGCGCGGCACCGAGCGGCCACGCGACTTCAGGTTCCTGACGATCGCCTGGATCTGCTCGTCCTGGCTGGTCCCGGCGGCGATCCTGAGCGACGGAATCTCGGCCACGTCGGCAACGCGCCGGGCCCGGATATTGCGCTCCTCGTTGAGATGGCGGATCACCGGATCGAAACCGCGATCCCGGCTGACGACGAAGAACTCGGTATCCGGATTCGCCGCGGACAGCTCACCCAGATAAAACGCAATGTGAAAATCGAGCGCATTGCGGCCGCTGCCGCTGATGAACACATACTCCGCATGTTTGCCGAGCTTCTGCATGGCCGCCGCCAGCGCGACGGGGACCTTGGTCTGGTTCGCGCCGACGAACACGCGCACCTCGAACGGCCGCTCGGCCAGGAGTTCCAGATTGCGCGGCTGAACGTTCTCGAAGTCGACCAGTACGTAGCCGCCGGATTTATTGCCCGCCATTTGCCCTCGCCTCCTCAGCCCGCCGAGTCTTTCATGGACGGCCAGGCCGCTTTCAGGTACGCGAACATCGAGTAGATCGTCAGAATCGCCGCGGCAATCAGCAGGTAGTAGCCCAGGCGGTAGATGTCGATACCGAACAACGGTTGCTGCCAGACCATAAACGCAATACCGAACATCTGGAACGTCGTCTTGAGTTTGCCCGAGAACTGCACTTTGACGGTGCTGTGCTCACCGATCGACGCCATCCACTCGCGCAGCGCCGACACCGTGATCTCGCGGCCGATGATGATCATCGCAATGATGTCCTCCCACAGGCTCGAATGTGCCTGCACGAGCATGACGAGCACGATCACCACCATTAGCTTGTCGGCAACCGGATCCAGGAACTCGCCGAACTTCGACATCTGGTTGAAGCGCCGCGCAATCCAGCCGTCGATCAGGTCGGTCACCGCCGCGATGCCGAACAGCACGGCTGCCACGGGGCGGGCGTTGTCGAACGGCGCATAGAACAGGACGACCACAATGGGGATCGCCGCTATCCGAAACAGCGTGAGAATATTCGCGAGATTGAGTTTCAAGGCTGGTCCGTTCTTCTAGTTCGGGCTATCGGCGTGCAAATCATTGTATATGGTTTCGGCCAGTCTGCGGCTAATGCCGTGCACCTTCACGAGGTCGTCGACGCCGGCCGCAATAACCCCCTGCAAACCGCCGAACTGCTTGAGCAGGTCGCGCCGCCGTTTGGGGCCCAAACCGGGGATTTCCTCGAGGCGCGAGGTGCGCCGGGCCTTGCCGCGCCGCTGCCTGTGCCCCGTGATGGCGAAGCGATGGGCCTCGTCTCGCAGCTGCTGAATCAGTAGCAGCGCCGGCGAATCCGCGGGCAGGCTCAGCGGCCGGGATTCGCCGGGCAGGAACAGGCGCTCGGCGCCCGGCCGGCGGGCCCTGCCCTTCGCCACCGCCACGACTTTCAGCCAGTCGAGTTCGAGCTTTTCGAGCACGCTCACGGCTTCCCTGAGCTGCCCCTTGCCGCCGTCGACGAACAGGACGTCGGGCATTGGCACTTCACCCTGCTTGACCCGCGCATAGCGCCGCTCGAGCGCCTCGGCCATCGCCGCGTAATCGTCTCCGGCCGCTTCCGGCTTGAGATTGAAGCGCCGATAGTCGCTCTTCAGCGGACCGCCCTGATTGAACACGACGCAGGAGGCCACCGTAGCTTCGCCCGACGTGTGGCTGACGTCGAAACACTCGAGTCGTTCCGGGGGCTCCTCGAGTTCCAGGAGTTCGCCGAGCGCCGCAAACTGCTTCCTGATCGTGGCATTGCTTGCGGCCTTGAGATTGAGCCCCTGCTCGGCGTTCGTTGCGGCCAGCTTGAGCCAGCGCAGACGGTCGCCACGGACCCGCGAGCGTATCGCCACCTTGTGCGTCGATCGGGCCGACAGCTCCGCGGCGATCAGCTCCGCATCCTCGATCTCGCAGTCGAGGATAATCTCCGAGGGCGCATCCCTGCCGAGGTAGTACTGGCCGACAAAGCCGTTCAGCAATTTTTGTTTGTCGGTCTCGCCGGGCAGTTTCGGAAAATGGTCGCGACTGCCGACCACGGCGCCGCCGCGAATGAACAGTACGGTCACGCAGTGCAGCGCGCCGTTGGACGCAAAACCCAGCACGTCGAGATCCGCGCCGTCGCTGCGCGATACAAGCTGCCGGGCCTCGACCTTGTTCAGGCGTTTGATCTGATCCCGGAAGCGCGCCGCCTGCTCGAACTCCAGTTGCTCGGAGGCGTCCTCCATGCGCTTCGCGAAGCCTTCGATCACGGCCTGGTTCCTGCCCTCGAGAAACTGTATTGCCGCATCGATGTCGCGGCGGTATTCCTCGCCCGTCACGAGACCCACACACGGTGCGGTGCAGCGCTTGATCTGGTACTGCAGGCAGGGCCGCGTGCGGTTGCGAAAGAACGACTCGCTGCAGTTGCGAATCATGAACAGCTTCTCGAGCTCCGCCAGCGTCTGGCGAACGGCTCCTGCGCTGGGATACGGACCGAAGTAGCGGCCTTTGCCTTTGCGTGCGCCGCGGTGGAAGCGCAGCCGCGGAAACGTCTGGTCGGTCGATGCGTAGATATAGGGGTAACTCTTGTCGTCGCGCAGCACGACGTTGTAGCGCGGCCGGGTCTGCTTGATCAGCGTGTGCTCGAGCAACAGCGCCTCGGCTTCGGTATTGGTGACCGTGACCTCGACTTTCGCCACCTGCGCCACCATCGCGGCAGTCTTTGCCTCGTTGACGCTTTTCTGGAAGTACGTCGTCACCCGCTTGCGGAGATCGCGCGCCTTGCCGACGTAGATCACTTTGTGCGCAGCGTCGAGCATCCGGTACACGCCCGGCCGGTGGGTAAGCGTGCGCAGGAAAGAGTCGAGATCGAATTCGCTGTCGGTCATCGCCTGCCTGCCGCTGCTCCGCTCAGAGCAACGATTTTGCGGTTCGGAATACCGATTCGAACATATCCCGGGTCAGCCGTCCCGTATTCGTGTTGTAGCGGCTGCAGTGGTAGGAGTCGAGCATCCTCAGGCGGCCGAGATCGTGCAGCGCCTCATGCCCGAATTTGTAGTCGGCCTGGCGCAGCCCGAGCGCGCGAACAATGGCCTTGTGGGCAATACCGCCGAGCGCAATGACGACCGAACCGTCCGCAAGCGTTGCCAACTCGTTCGCAAGGAACGCGTTGCAGGTGTTGACCTCGGCACCCACGGGTTTGTTGTCCGGGGGCAGGCATTTGACCGCGTTGGTGATCCGGCAGTTCGTGAGGGTCAGAGCGTCATCAGCCGACACCGACTCCGGGTGCGAGGCAAAACCGAACTGATGCAGCACCTCATAGAGCATGATCCCTGCATGATCGCCCGTGAACGGCCGGCCGCTGCGGTTTGCCCCGTGCATACCCGGCGCAAGTCCGACGATCAGAAGCCTCGCGGACAGATCGCCGAACGGCGGCACTGGCCGGCAGTAGTAATCCGGGTAACGTTCGTTGACCTCGTCCAGAAACGCAGCGAGCCGCGGACACGCGCGGCAGTCGCGGTCGAATATCGCTGCCCCGCTAGTCATTCATGTGGCGGATGACGGCTTCGCCAAAACCGCTGGTACCGACCAGCGTTGCGCCAGGAATCAGCTGCTCGAGTACCTCGTGAACGTCCTTTTTCTCGCCCGGGTCTTTCTTGACCGGCTGGTGGATCGCTTCCCTGAGCTTCGCGAGATCGAAGGTCAACTCCTTCGCGGCAATGGTTCGCGCCACGCCGTTCATGATGTTCTCCGCCGCCTCGGTCCAGCCCATGTAACGCAGCATCATCTCAGCCGAAAGAATCAAAGAACCCGGATTGACCTGATCCTTGCCGGCAAACCCGGGCGCCGTGCCGTGGGTGGCCTCAAACACGGCGACTGCATCGCCAATGTTGGCCCCCGGCGCAATGCCGATACCGCCGACCTGCGCCGCCAGCGCGTCCGAGATGTAGTCGCCGTTCAGGTTCAGCGTCGCAATGACGTCGTAGTCCTCGGGCTTCATGAGGATCTGCTGCAGGAAGTTGTCGGCAATGACGTCTTTGATGACGATCTCGTTGCCGGTCTTCGGGTTATTGAACGAAAGCCACGGTCCGCCGTCTTTCTCGGTGGCACCGAACTCGGCTTTGGCCATTTCGTAACCCCAGTGGCAGAAGGCACCTTCGGTGAACTTCATGATGTTGCCTTTGTGCACGAGCGTCACCGAGCCGTAGTCACGATCGATGCAGTACTGGATGGCCTTGCGCACCAGCCTTTCAGAGCCCTCGCGCGAGACGGGTTTGATGCCGATGCCCGAGCTCAGCGGGAAGCGGATCTTGTTGACGCCGAGTTCGCTCTGCAGGAAATGGATCAGCTTCTGCACTTCCTGTGAACCCGTGGGGTACTCGATGCCGGCGTAAATGTCTTCCGTGTTCTCGCGGAACACCGTCATGTCGACGAGATCGCTCTGCTTCATGGGCGTCGACACACCCGGGAAGTAGCGGATCGGGCGGACACAGGCGTACAGATCCATGGTCTGCCGGATCGACACGTTGAGCGACCGGATGCCGCCGCCAATCGGCGTCGCCAGCGGGCCTTTGATCGACACGACGTAGTTCTGCAGCGCATGCAGCGTCTCGTCGGGCAGATAGACGGCTGCGCCGTAGATTTCGGATGCGCGCTGTCCGGCGTAGACCTCCATCCACTGGATTTCCCGCTCGCTGCCGTAGGCTTTGCTGACGGCAGCCTTCACCACGTCCAGCATCACGGGACTCACGTCGATGCCGATACCGTCGCCGACAATGTACGGAATGATCGGCTTGTCGGGGACGTTCAACGTGTGATCGGCGTTCGCCGTAATCGGCTCGCCGCCGGCGGGCACCTCAATGTGGTCGTAATGCATGGCGTCTCTCGGAGTCGGGGGAGGCACGGCAGGTGCCGCGGACGGCGTGCATTGTACTCGCCCACCCATAGACCTCAACCGGCCGCGGGCGACGGTCACCTCCGCAGACAGCCCCGCGCGACAGGCGCGAACGAGTTTTGTAGGCTCACGGAATGCCGCTGATCCTTTTCAACAAGCCGTTTCGGGTCCTGTCGCAGTTCTCGGCCGACGGCGACAAAGCGACCCTGGCCCACTGGATCGATACGACGAAAGTCTATCCCGCCGGCCGCCTCGACTACGACAGCGAAGGGCTACTGTTGCTGACCGACGACGGCAGACTGCAGGCGCGCATCAGCCAGCCGAGATCCAAAACGCCCAAGATGTACTGGGCACAGGTCGAGGGCGAAGCCACGCCCGCGGCGCTCGCCAGGCTCGAAGCCGGCGTCCATCTGAAGGACGGCACGGCTCGCGCCGTTTTCGCCAGGAGCCGGCCCGAACCGGCCGGGTTGTGGCCCCGGGACCCGCCGGTACGCTACCGCAAGTCGGTGCCGGACTGCTGGCTGGAGCTGGGGCTCACCGAGGGCCGAAACCGGCAGGTACGCCGTATGACGGCCGCGGCAGGGCTGCCGACCCTGCGCCTGATCCGCTACTCGGTAGGCCCGTTCACGCTGCAGGGACTGGCGCCCGGCGAATACCGGGAGATCGGCAACGCCGAGGCCTGGCAGGCACTCAAACGCCATCGCTGAAGCCGGCGGCGGGGCCGGCGCCGGTCTCAGCCGCGGTGCACGCCCGAGATACGCATTGCCACTTCCATCGCCTGCTCGTAGTTCAGACGCGGATCCACGGTGGATTTGTAAGCCCGGGCCAGGTCGCCATCGGTCAGACCGCGCGCGCCGCCGGTACATTCCGTGACGTTCTCTCCCGTCAGCTCGAGGTGTACGCCGCCCAGGTAGCTGCCATTCTCCTGATGCACGCGGAAAGCGGCCTCGAGTTCGCTGACGATATTCTCGAATCGCCGGGTCTTTACGCCGTCGGCCGTGCTTTCGGTGTTGCCGTGCATGGGGTCGCAGACCCACAGTATCGGCGAGCCGGTTTCCTGGGCCGCCTTGATCATGGGCGGCAGATGCTCCTCGATCGACTTGGCGCCGAAACGATGGATCAACGTCAGCCTGCCCGGCTCGTTGTTCGGGTTCAGCACGCTGATCAGCCCCTGCAGCCACTCGCGGGTCATCCCGGGCCCGATCTTGATGCCGACCGGGTTGGCGATGCCGCGGAAGAACTCGACGTGAGCGCCGTCCAGCTGCGCCGTGCGCATACCGATCCAGGGAAAGTGGGTGGTCAGGTTGTACCAGCGCTGCCGGCGCTCGAGATAACGGGTCTGCGCCTGCTCGTAGTGCAGGTGCAGGCCTTCGTGCGCCGAGTAGATGTCCGCCCGCTGGGTCTTGTGCACGGGCGAGCCCGACACGGTTTCGAGGAAGTCCAGCGAATCGGAGATGGACTGCACGATATTGCGGTACTCCTCCGCCGTCGCCGAGTGCCCTACCCAATCGAGGTCCCAGTACTCGGGATGGTGCAGGTCCGCAAAGCCGCCGTCGATGAGCGAGCGAACGAAGTTCAAGGTCAGCGCCGCGCGCTCGTAGCCGCGCAGAATGAACTGCGGATCCGGCGTCCGGTCGCCCGACGTAAACGGGCTTCGGTTGACGAGATCGCCGCGAAAGCTCGGCAGCGACTCGCCGTCCCGCGTCTCGGTATCCGCGGACCGCGGTTTGGCGTACTGACCGGCCATGCGACCCACGCGCACGATGGGCTTTTTCATGCCGTACAGCATGACGACGCTCATCTGCAGCAGAATCTTGAGCTTCGCGACGATGTTCTCGGACGTGCATTCGGCGAACGTCTCGGCGCAGTCGCCACCCTGCAGCACAAACGCTTCGCGGCGCTGCGCCCGCGCAAACTGCTCTTTCAGCGCATCGACCTCCCAGGAGGTCACGAGCGGCGGCAGTTTCGACAGCTCGGACACGACGGCGTCGAGCGCCGACCTGTCGGGGTAAGCCGCCTGTTGACTGGCGGAGAACTGGCTCCAACTGGCGGGATGCCAGTCGGTTCCTGCTTTGGATCTGGTCACGACTACCTCGATACGGCACACCGGCGGAAAGCCGGCTTCTGAAGTCGCAGACTATGCCATCTCGACTACACGCCGGCAAAAGTTGCGACGGCAATCAATCAGTTAGCCGCGTTTGTCGAGAGTTCGCTTAGTTCTTGTCATTACAGCGGTTATTGCCTGCGGACATAAGCTCGCCGACAGCTGTCGACAAGCCCGAAAAGCGCTGGCACTCGCCTTGTTGCGGATGCACAATGCGCGACTTCGAAATGAGCCGTCGGCCGCACCGAGCGGCCGTGGGAACAACGGCTCCAGCCTGTTCTTGAGGGAGACAGCATGCAAAACATCCTGGTTCTGGGAGCCGGAAAAATCGGTTCGCTGATCGCAGGCCTGCTGGGCGAATCCGGCAGCTATCGCGTCCAGCTGGCGGACAGCCGTCCGGGGGCCGCCGCAGAGGTCGCAAAAGCGCACGGACTCGACACGGTCAGCGCTTACGATCTCGACGCCACCGATTCCGCAGCGCTTCGCGCGCACGTGGAAAGCCACCAGCCGGTCGCCGTCGTATCGAGCCTGCCCTACTACTGCAACGTGCCGGTCGCCGAACTGGCCCGCGAATCGGGCATGCACTACTTCGACCTGACCGAAGACGTTGCGGTCACCGAAGCGGTACGCCGTATTGCCGAAGGCGCCGAGACGGCCTTTGCGCCGCAGTGCGGCCTGGCTCCGGGCTTCATCAGTATTGCCGCAAACGAACTCATCCAGCATTTCGATACGGTGCGCTCGGTCAAACTTCGGGTTGGCGCTCTGCCGCAGCATCCGAACAACGTCCTCAAGTACTCGCTGACCTGGTCCACGGACGGCGTCATCAACGAATACGGCAATCTCTGCAACGCCATCGTTGACGGTACGGAGGTCGACGTACTGCCGCTCGAAGGCCTCGAAGAAATCGAAATCGACGGCAAACTGTACGAAGCCTTCAACACCTCGGGCGGATTGGGCTCGCTCGCCGAAAGTTACGGCGACCGCGTGACCACGATGAACTACAAGACCATTCGTTACCCTGGCCACTGCGAGCAGATGCGGCTGTTGATGAACGGGCTCAAGCTGAATCACGACCGCGACACGCTGAAGCGGGTGCTCGAGAATGCCGTGCCGCAGACCCTGCAGGACGTCGTCATCGTCTATGCCGCGGTCACGGGCATGCAGGACGGCGAGCTGCGCGAAGAGAACTACGTCAACAAGGTTTACCCGCAGGTCGTGGCCGGGCGCCTGTGGTCCGCGATCCAGATTACGACGGCGGCCGGAATCTGCAGCGTCATCGATCTCGTGATGCGCGAACCGGGCGAGTGGCGTGGATTTGTCGCCCAGGAACAGTTCGAATTGCCGCACATCCTCTCGAACCGCTTCGGACGTTACTACGCACACGGCGGCAGCAACCAGACATCGGCCGAACTCGTCGCACGCGGCGAAACCGGCACCCAACGCGTCAACGCAGGAGGCAGCTGATGCACGACATACTCGATACGCTCGACCTCGAGGACAACAATCCGGGCACCTGGCTCGGCAAAAACGCACTCGTCAGCGACGGCGCCGACGTCATCGATTCGATCAACCCGGCAACCGGGGATCGCATCGCCAGCGTCACGGCAACCACGGCCGACGAGTACGAGCAGGTCATCCGTGCAGCGGAAAGTGCCTTCCTCGAATGGCGCAAGGTGCCCGCACCGGTACGCGGAGATGCCGTGCGGCACATTGGCAACGTGCTGCGAGACTACAAGGACGCGCTCGGCAGCCTCGTTACGATGGAAATGGGCAAGATCAAGGCCGAGGGCGACGGCGAAGTCCAGGAGATGATCGACATTGCGGATTTTGCCGTGGGTCAGTCGCGCATGCTGTACGGCAACACGATGCATTCGGAGCGGCCGCAGCACCGCATGTACGAGCAGTGGCACCCGCTCGGTATCGTCGGCACGATCTCGGCATTCAACTTTCCGGTGGCGGTGTATTCCTGGAACGCGTTCGTTGCCGCTGTCTGCGGTAACGTCAACATCTGGAAACCGTCGCCGAAGACGCCGCTGTGCGGTGTTGCCGTGCAGAAGATCGTCAATGAAGCCATGACCGATCTCGACCTGCCGCCGGTGTTCTATCTCATCAACGACGCCGGCAACGAACTGGCTCAAAAGTTCGTCGACGACGAGCGTGTTGACCTGCTGTCGTTCACGGGCTCGAGCGCAGTCGGGCGCCAGGTCGGCGAGCGCGTCGCCGCGCGCATGGGCAAATGCCTGCTCGAACTCGGTGGCAACAACGCCATCATTGTCGACGAGCACGCCAATCTCGAACTCGCGGTCCCGGCCATCGTATTCGGCGCCGTAGGGACCGCCGGCCAACGCTGCACGACGACACGCCGCGTGCTGGTGCACGAATCCCGTTTCGAAGAACTCAAGGCGGCGCTCGTCAAAGCCTACGACCAGGTGCGCATCGGCAACCCGCTGAACGAAGACACGCTGATGGGTCCGCTGATCGACGAAGCCGCCGTGGCGCGCGTCGAGGCGGCAGCGGCGGCCGTGCGCTCCAAGGGCGGAGAGATTCTCTGCGGCGGCGAACGGGTCGACGGTTCCGGCCATTTCATCAAGCCTGCGATTGCCGTTGCCGACAACAGCTGGCCCATCGTGCAGACCGAAACCTTCGGACCGCTGCTCTACCTGATCTCGTACTCGCAGCTCGACGAAGCGATCGAGCTGCACAACGGCGTGAAACAGGGACTGTCGTCGGCGATCTTCACCGACAAGGTGCAGCACGCCGAGTACTTTCTGTCGCACTTGGGCTCGGACTGCGGCATTGCCAACGTCAACATTGGCACCTCGGGCGCCGAAATCGGCGGTGCTTTCGGCGGTGAGAAGGAAACCGGCGGCGGGCGCGAAGCCGGCTCGGACTCCTGGAAGGCCTACATGCGCCGGCAAACCAACACGATCAACTGGAGTTCGGCACTACCGCTCGCCCAGGGCATCGAGTTCGACCTGTAGGCCCGCCGGCCACCCGGGTTATACGCGCTCGAAACGATTCTCGGCGCGGTTCTTTCGAACCGCGCCGGCATCGAACACCTGGCCGCTCATGGCAATGTAGACACCGGGCTTCGCAACCTGCACGGCCGCCACTGCCATGCCGACGTTGAATACGGCGTCGGTCGTGCGAAAACGCGCAGGCGCCAGGGCGCCGGTCAGCACGATCGTCTTGCCGTCGATACCCGCCAGACTGTCGGCCGTATCCACCATCGTGTCGGTTCCGTGCGTCACCACAAAATGTGTCGCCGTGTCGTTCTCGATATAGCGTCTGAGCGTGCTGCGGTCCTCTGCGGTCAGCTCCAGGCTGTCCTTCTGCAACAACGGCTCGATCCCGTAGTCGAAGTCGACGAGCGCTTCGGTCAATATGTGCTCGACCTGGGATTCACCCACCTCGAACTGGCTCAGGGCGTCGAAATAGATCTTGTCGATCGTGCCGCCCGTACTAATGAATCGAATGTACATGGCGCGAAGCATGCCACCGAACGCCGCCAATCTGAACCTTGCCGCTCCCGCGGGAGCCCTGCTCCCTGCTATGATTGAGCCTATGAAAACGTCGAGACAGAGCCCCACCCGATTCCGCTTCACCGCAGGCTGGCTACTCGCAGCCTCCGCGCTGCTCACCTCGATTCCCGGCTTCGCACAGGACCGCGTCGTCCAGCTGGAAATCAAAGGCGGGATCGGCGTAGCCACGGCCGAATACGTCATCAAAGGCATCGACTACGGCAACGAGCAGAACGCCAACCTGATCGTTCTCAATACCGATACGCCCGGCGGACTCGTCACGGCCACCCGGGACATCATCCAGGCGATTCTGGCCTCCGACGTACCGGTCGCCACCTACGTCACGCCCGCCGGCGCACGGGCCGACAGCGCCGGCACCTACATTCTGCTGGCAAGCCACATCGCGGCCATGGCGCCGACGACGCACATTGGCGCCGCAACCCCGGTGTCAATGACCGGCGACGACATGACGCCCGCGCCCGAAGACATAGAGCGGCGGATTCGCGAAACGGCGCCCGACAGCGGCGAGGAACAACCGGCAGCGGACGGTGAGGAACAGACCGGCCAGGACGGCGACGGCGATGCGCCCGCCGAAGAACCCGCCGACGAACCCGTCATCCAGCCCGGCTCGGCCATGGACCGCAAAGTCCTGAACGACGCTATCTCCTACATCCGAACGCTCGCCGAACGGCACGGCCGCAACGCCGACTGGGCCGAGCGGGCCGTCACCGAAGCCGCAACTCTGACCGCGGACGAGGCGCTCGAACAGAACGTCGTTGAGTATCTCGTGGCCACCCATGAGGAGCTGTTCGCAGCGGTCAACGGCACGACCGTCGAGACCACTGCCGGCGACGTGACGATTGCCACGGCCAACCCGGAAGTCGACGAGTACCAGCCGAACTGGCGCCTGCGCCTCCTGATGGTGCTGTCGCAGCCGGAGATCCTGCTGCTGCTGGGGCTGGTCGGCGTCTACGGGCTGATTCTCGAGGGCTGGAACCCCGGCGCGCTGGTGCCCGGCACGCTCGGGGCCATTTGCCTCCTGCTGGCCCTGTACGGGTCCCAGACCATCCCGATCAACTACGCCGGCGTTGCGCTGATCCTGCTCGGCATGGGTCTCATGGTCGCCGAGGCGTTTGCACCGAGTTTCGGCATTCTTGGCCTGGGCGGCATCGCCGCATTTGTCTTCGGGGCCATTCTCACCTTCGACAGCGGCATCCCGGGCTTCGGCATTTCGGTGGCGTTTGTCGTCGCACTGGCCATCGCCGCGGCGCTGTTCATCGTCTGGGTCGTCAGCTACCTGCTCAAACTGAGAAATCGAGGCGCCGTCTCGGGCAGCGAATCGATTGTCGGGGGCCTCGGTGTCGTCGTCGAAGACTTCGACGACGAGGGCAAGATCTGGCTCGAGGGCGAAGCCTGGCAGGCACGCACCCGGGTACCGCTCAGAAAAGATCAGGAAGTCGTCGTCACCGCCATGGACGGGCTCGTGCTGGACGTCGAGCCGGCAAGCGCCACCGGGCAGACCGCTGCCGCCGAGCCGGCGGCTTGAGCAACATCTGTTGCCTACACTTTAGACTCAGTAGAGGAATTTCATGGACCTTGCAGTAATCGGAATTATCGTCGGCTTGATCGTGACGATCCTGTACAACACGATCAAGATCCTTCAGGAATACGAACGCGGCGTCGTGTTCTTCCTCGGCCGCTACCAGACGGTCAAAGGGCCGGGCCTGATCATCCTGATCCCCGGACTGCAGAAAATGGTGAAAGTCGACCTGCGTGTTGTCGTCATGGACGTGCCTACACAGGACGTCATTTCCCGCGACAACGTGTCGGTACGAGTCAACGCCGTGATCTACTTCCGCATCGTCGATCCAGAGAAAGCGATCATCCGGGTTGCCAACGTGTTCGAAGCCACCAGCCAGCTGTCGCAGACCACACTGCGTTCGGTGCTCGGCCAGCACGAACTCGACGACATGCTCGCCGAACGCGACAAGCTCAACGAGGACATTCAGAACATCCTCGACCAGCGCACCGACAACTGGGGAATCAAGGTCGCCAACGTCGAGATCAAACACGTGGATCTCGACGAAAGCATGATCCGCGCCATTGCGCAGCAGGCCGAAGCCGAACGCGCGCGGCGTGCCAAGGTCATCAACGCCGAGGGTGAGCTGCAGGCTGCCCAGAAGCTTGCCGACGCTGCCCGCACGCTGGCCAGCGAACAGCAGGCGCTGCAGCTGCGCTACCTGCAGACGCTCAAGGAAATCTCCAGCGAGAAGACCAACACGATCGTCTTCCCGATGCCCATCGAGTTCGTCGAGCCGATCATGAACGTCGCCAAGGCGCTCGGCGACAAGAGCAAGCCGATCGCCTGAGGACAAAGCCAGAGGCCGGCGTCCTCGACGAGGGCGCCGGCTTTTTTTTCAACCGCGTCAGGTGCGCGGGCGCTGCGGCGGAATCGTTACGGTAAACTGCGCGCCGCCAAGAGCGGACTCCTGAATCGCCAGGTGGCCCCCGTAAGACTCGGCAATGTCCTTGACGATGGCGAGACCAATGCCGTGCCCTGGCGTGTTTTCGTCCAGCCGCATGCCGCGTTTGAGAAGCGCCTCGCGCGCTTCGGCGGGCACCCCCGGGCCGTCATCGGCAACCGACAGCAGCAAACCGCCGGAACCCGCCGGTTTCACACTCACGCGCACGTCTCCCCTGCACCACTTGCAGGCGTTGTCGATGAGGTTACCCGCGATCTCCAGGAAATCGCCCGTGTCGCCGCGGAACTCGGCGCCCGTCTCGACCGACACGCGTATGTCCGGCGCCTTGTCGCGGTAAACCTTCCGAAGTCCGTCGATGAGCCGACTAATTTCCTGCTCGATATCGACCGGCGCCAGCAGCAGCTTGCCGGCCGGCGCGGAACTCGGTTTGCGCAGCTGATAGCGTACGATCTCGTCCATACGATCGATCTGCTCGTTGAACCGGGCGTTCGTTGCCGCCGCCATGTCGCCGGTCAACGAGCGCATCGCGGCCAGCGGCGTTTTGAGGCTGTGCGCCAGATTGTCCAGCGTGTTGCGATACCGCTCCGACCGGCCGCGCTCGCTGTCGATCAGGAGATTGAGATTGCTTGCCACGCCCGTCAGTTCGTTCGGAAAGTCGGACGACAAGGCCGTGCGCCGGCCGTCCTCGATGTCGGCAATTTCGGTTTCAATCTGCCGGAGCGGACGCAAGAGCCCGCGTAGCAACAGCGAGATCGACACGAGCATGATGGCCGCCAGCGCGGCAAACCAGCCGAACAGCTGCCGGCGAAACCCTGCCACCTGCGCATTGAACGAATCGAGACTTTCGACCACCGAGAACACGAACGGCCGAAGCTCATCCTCGGCAATTTCCCACTGTACAGCGAGGGTCAAACTCAGCAGCGGCGTGCCGTCGTCGAGCCAGAGGCGCTCAAAGACCTCCTGCCCCGGCGCGCCGGGCGGTGAGGACGGTATGCCCATACCCAGGCCGGAACGCGACTGGTAAATCACGTCGTTGCGGCTGTCGCGTATCGAGGCATACAGGCCGGAACCCAGTGTGGAGAAACGCGGCTCGGGCAACTCGCGGCGCAGCGCCAGCTCACCCTGTTCGCTAACCTCGGCCGCGGCCAGCAGCGACATCAGGTGACCGTCGAGTATGTCTTCCCGAGCCTGCTCGCCCGCCGTGCGAAACGCCGTGTCCAGCACAACTATGGTTGCGCCGAAGAACAGGAGTAGAAGCACGCTGACGGAAATCAGCAGACGCGCATTGAGCGAGTACATGCGCCGGACTATGCCGCCTGATTGCGCTCCAGTGCAAACCGGTAGCCGCGGCCACGCAGGGTTTCGATCGGCTTGAGGCTGTTGTCCGGGTCGAGTTTCTTGCGCAGGCGGCCGATGAACACCTCGATCACGTTGGAGTCGCGCTCGAAATCCTGGTCGTAGAGACGCTCGGTCAGCTCAGTCTTCGAAATCACTTCGCCGGCGCGCACCATCAGGTACTCGATGATCTTGTATTCGAAGCTCGTCAGCTCGACGCTCTCCTCGTTGACCTTGAGTTCCTGGCGGGACATGTCGAGCGTTACCGGGCCCGCGGAGAGAATCGACGACGCCCAGCCGCCGGTACGCCGCACGAGCGCACTCAATCGCGCGTTGATTTCCTCGAAGTGGAACGGCTTGACGACGTAGTCGTCAGCACCGGCGCTCAGGCCGTCCACCTTGTCCTGCCAGCGGTCCCGCGCCGTGAGAATCAGGATCGGGAAGGTCTTGCCGGCTGCACGTACTTCGCGAATGATGTCGATACCCGAGACCTCGGGCAGCCCGAGGTCGACGATCGCCAGGTCGATCGGATACTCCTTGGCGTAATACAGGCCCTCCCGGCCGTCGGCAGCCTGTTCGACCGCAAAACCCTCGGCACCGAGTTGCCTCGCAAGGGTCTCGCGAAGCGTGTCGTCGTCTTCGATGATGAGCATACGCATGGGGCTTTCCCGTCAGCGGCGCCGGCCGGGGATGACGTCCGTTTTGACCGTGCCATCCTTGGTCATGTACTTGACGTGATGCATTTCCTGACCGTTCCGCATCTTGGTTTCGCCCGACAGCACACGCTGAACGTTGGGGCGACGACGTACCGATTCGATCGCCTCATTGAGGCTCATGCCGCCACGCTGCACGGTCTCGAACACCGTCTCCGGATGCGACGCCTCCGGCACCGCCGGCTTCAACCGCGCCTCGGAGGTGAACGGCAGCAGGCAGAGAACCAGCAGAGGTAAGGTCAGTCGATTGAACACGTTGTCGTCCTGTTTCAGGTCAAACACTCAGGAAGGGTGCGGCGATGCAAGCGGCAGCCCGACGGCCAGTTTGGGCCGTCGGATTACCGATTGCAACGCGCCAGCGCACATCTCGAGGCTTGAGACCGTTCACCCTGCCGGGCGGACGTCGACGCGTACCCGGATCTCACGGCCCGGATCGTACGGCAGCTCCGTCGCGTAGCGCTGACCGTTGTAGCGGTACACGACGCGGTAACCGTCGATCCGCTCCTCCTGGTGCTCCTGGAGCGTCGTCGAACAGCGCTCGACGGGACGGGAATACACTTCCGAAGTGGCGTGACGGCGATTGTGTTTGCGGGCGGCGTCCGAGCCGATCGCAGCACCGATCAGGCTGCCGGCTACGGTGGCCGCATCGTTACCAAGACCGCTGCCGAACTGGTGCCCAACCACACCACCAATGATGGCGCCAACCAGCGCGCTGCCGCCCGTGTTGGCCCGGCGGCGATCCACCTCAACGTACTCGGTGTCCTGCCAGCACTCGCGTACCGGCGTCTTGACGGTCACGTAGCGAATGATGGGCTCCGAGCTGATGACGGGCGCATAGTCGTATTGTTCGCTATGCCGGCTACGGTGGCCGTACGCGTTGCCGCGGCTGTGATAGCTCGCTTTCGTGTAGCTCGAGGGCGCGTCCCAGCGGCTGCTGTAGTCGGCGGCGGCGCTGGCCGAAAAGCCGAGCGCAGCCACGGCAAGTGCGGTACTGGCGACGGTCGCCAGCGTGGGTGCTGCTTTTCGATTCCGTGGTGACATGATGTTCCTACTCCGTTTGGCGACTGGCCTCTTGCCAGCCTGGGAGCAAGACTAGGGGATCGGCAATGAACGCTGCCTGAACGCCGCAGGCGGCTGTTTCCGCGGTGTCCAGGGGTTTTCTGCGCCCGTCGGGCCCGGCAGAGTTCCGCTCAGCGGGATTCGCCGTCCTTGACGGCCTGCCAGACGTCCTCAAGGGCCTCCAGCGGCAGCGTCTCGACGCTTGCACCCTTTGCCGCAACGGCCGCCTCCAGCGCGCGAAAGCGCCGTTCGAACTTGCGGTTGGCCCTCGAAAGCGCAGCCTCGGGGTCGACGCCGTGGTGCCGGGCCAGATTCACGAGGGCAAACAGGGCATCACCCACCTCCTCGTCGATCGCCTCCGCAACGCCCGTTTCCGCCGCCTCGGCAATCTCGTCCAGTTCCTCTTGCAGCTTCTCGGCCGGCCCGAGCGCGTCCGGCCAGTCGAAACCGACCCGCGCGGCACGTTTACCGAGTTTCTCCGCACGCTTGAGCGCCGGCAGCGCCAGCGCAATACCGGCCAGTGCGCTGTCGTCTCCTTGCCCTGCCCGCTCGTCGGCCTTGATACGTTCCCAGCTCCCAGCCACCTTGCCCGCCGTTCGGGCCTCGTCGTGACCGAACACGTGCGGATGCCGGCGGCGCATCTTGTCGGTGATGCCGCGCGCGACGTCGTCGAAGTCGAACAGTCCGGCCTCCGTGGCCATCTGCGCGTGGAACACGACCTGCAGCAAAAGATCGCCGAGTTCGCTCTTTAGATCCTGCATGTCGTTGCGCGAAATCGCGTCCGCTACTTCGTAGGCCTCTTCGATGGTGTACGGCGCAATGCTGGCGAAGTCCTGCTCGAGATCCCATGGACAGCCCCCATCCGGGTTCCTGAGCGCCCCCATCAATTCAAGCAGATTATCGATTTCAGCCATATTTATTTGTTTTCTAGAATATTTTTTAGCTCGACGAGCATATGCGCAGTGGCACCCCAGATCCGATGTCGCTCGTAATTGAACTCCACGACGGGAATCTCCCGGCCCTGGTAGCGCCGCACACCCGCTCGCTGGTTACGTTCGTCCATGACGTAGTCGAGCGGCACCTCGAACGCGTCGCTCACTTCCGAAGGATCGAGCACCAGTTCCACCGAATCGTCGACGAAGCCAATGACGGGCGTCACGGCGTAGCCGCTGACCGTCGGTAGCGGCTCGAGATAGCCTGCCAGCTGCACGCGCGACGGCGCAATGCCCACCTCCTCGTGCGCCTCGCGCAGTGCCGTATCGGCAATGGTGGCATCCTCGCGCTCCATACGACCGCCGGGAAACGCAATTTGCCCGGCGTGGTGCTTGAGCGCCGACGACCGCTCGGTGAGCAGCACCGTCAGCTCCGCACCTCTGTCGAACAGCGGAACCAGCACGCCGGCAGGGGTCAGCTGCCCGTCAGGCGGCACGAACAGGCGACGCATCGGGTGCGTGCCCGCCTCTCCCGCCGGAACCACCCGGGGGTCGCCCGGAGGGCGGGTACGCGCCAGCCTTGCCGTGACAAAGCGGGCATTCAGCGGACGGGACACGGCGTAGCGGGCCTAGTGCTGGATGCCGCCTTTGGTCAGTGCCGCCGGATCGAGCAGGCGATCCAGTTCCTCGTCGCTGAGATCGGTCATCTCGCGCGCGACATCCTTGACCGGGCGGCCCTCCTTGTAGGCCTGCTTGGCGACGGCCGCACCCTTTTCGTAGCCAATGACCGGATTGAGTGCCGTCACAAGTATGGGATTGCGATCGAGCGCCCGGTTGATGTTCTCGACATTGACCGTGAAACCGGCAATGGCCTTGTCCGCCAGCGACCGGGACGCGTTGCTCAGGAGTTCGATGCTCTGCAACAGGTTGTAAGCGACGACCGGCAGCATGACGTTGAGCTGGAAGTTGCCGGACTGACCGGCCATCGCAATCGTTGCGTCGTTGCCCGTCACCTGAGCCGCAACCATGGCCACGGCCTCCGGGATCACGGGATTGACCTTGCCGGGCATGATGCTCGATCCCGGCTGTAGCGCGGGCAGTTCGATTTCGCCGATGCCGGCCAGCGGCCCCGAATTCATCCAGCGCAGGTCGTTCGCGATCTTGGTCAGGCTGACGGCGAGAACACGCAGCTGCCCCGAGACTTCGACGGCCGTATCCTGCGACGACATTGCTTCGAAGCGCGATTCCGCCGAGCGGAATTCGATACTGGTCTGCTCGGACAGCAGTACGGCCACCTTGTCGCCGAACTTGGGGTGCGCGTTGATGCCGGTACCCACGGCCGTGCCGCCCTGTGCCAGCCCTCGCAAACGCTCCAGCGAGTCGCGCAGTCGAGCCGCGCCGCTGTCGATCTGTGCGCGCCAGCCGTCGAGTTCCTGCCCCAGCGTGACCGGCATGGCATCCATCAGGTGGGTGCGGCCGGTCTTGACGATCTCTGCCGTTTCTTCCGCCTTTTCGGCAAGCACCGTGGACAGGTGTTCGAGCGCCGGCAGCAGGTCGTTGCCAATCGCCATTGCGGCGCTCACGTGCACACAGCTCGGGATGACGTCGTTGCTGCTCTGACTCATGTTGACGTGATCGTTCGGGTGCACCTCACGGCCGAGCCCCTCGGTCGCAAGATGCGCAATGACCTCGTTGGCGTTCATGTTCGAGCTGGTACCGGACCCCGTCTGGAACACGTCGATGGGGAATTCCGCATCGTGTGCGCCGTCTGCGACGTCCAGAGCGGCCTTTTGCACGGCCATTGCCAGGTCGCTCTTCAGGAGCCCGAGTTCGGAATTGGCACCCGCGGCCGCCCACTTCACGAGGCCGAGCGCGGCAATGAAGGCTCGCGGCATTGTCAGGCCGCTGATCGGGAAGTTCTCAACGGCACGCTGGGTCTGCGCGCCCCACAGCGCGTCTTTGGGCACCTTGAGTTCACCCATGCTGTCTTTTTCGATGCGGTAGGACTTGTCGTTCATCGCGTTGTCATCTCTTGAGAATTCGGTACGTGGCGGACGGCTGTCGCGCGAAGAGCCGGCCGGAAAACGTGTATGATTCGCGCTTCGCGCGCGCAAGTCTACACTGGTTTTTTTCGCATGAAAGTATCTCAGCTTCGAGCCGTTTCCCCGGCCGACGGGCGCTACGCCAGCAAGGTCGACGGTCTTCGCGACACGCTGAGCGAATACGGGCTGATCCGCTTCCGGGTGCTCGTCGAAATCCGCTGGCTGCAGCGGCTGGCCGACGAGACCGACATTGCGGAGCTGGAGCCCGTCTCGTCGGTCATGAAAGACGTGCTCAACGGTATCGTGGACGGCTTTTCCATGGACGATGCCGAGCGCGTCAAGGCCATCGAGGCAACCACCAACCACGACGTCAAGGCGGTCGAGTATTTCATCCGCGAAAAACTCGGCAGCGGCCCGGAGACCGGGCCTTTGAAAGACTTCCTGCACTTCGCGTGCACGTCCGAGGACATCAACAACCTGAGCTACGCACTCATGCTCAGATCGGCGCGTGGCGACGTAATGCAGCCCGCGATGCGCAGCCTGCGGATTCCGCTGTCGAACATGGCACGACAGCACGCTGCCGTGCCGATGCTGTCGCGCACGCATGGTCAGACGGCAAGCCCGACAACGGTCGGCAAAGAATTGATGAACGTCGTGCACCGGCTGCGGCGCGCCGAAAACGCGCTCCTGGCCGTGCCGATACTCGGCAAATTCAACGGTGCCGTCGGCAACTTCAACGCCCATCTGATCGCCTATCCGAATGCCGACTGGCCGGGTATCAGCCGGCGCTTTGTCGAGTCTCTGGGCCTCGAGGCCAACACCCACACGACACAGATCGAGCCGCACGACTGGACCGCCGAATACGCGCACGCGCTGATTCGCTACAACAACGTACTGCTCGATTTCTGCCGCGACGTCTGGGGCTACATTTCGCTCGGCTACTTCCGGCAGAAACTCAACAAGGACGAGGTGGGTTCGTCGACCATGCCGCACAAGGTGAATCCCATCGACTTCGAGAACGCCGAAGGCAATCTCGGCATGTCGACGGCACTGCTTGGCCATTTCGCCGAGAAACTGCCAGTGTCGCGCTGGCAGCGCGATCTCACGGACTCCACCGTGCAGCGCAACTTCGGCGTTGCGCTCGGCTACACCCTGATTGCCCTGCAGTCTGCCGAAAAGGGGATCGGCAAGCTGGAACTCAACCGTCCCGCCATCGACGCCGACGTCAACGAGGCCTGGGAAGTGCTGGGCGAAGCCGTGCAGACCGTCATGCGCCGTTACGGCATTCCTGAACCCTACGAAAAACTCAAGGCACTGACCCGGGGCCGCGAGGTCGATCAGGCCATGCTTGCGGAGTTCGTCGGAACCCTCGAGATCCCGGACGACGAAAAACAACGGCTGCTTGCGCTGACGCCCGCGAGCTACATTGGACTCGCCGCCCAGCTCGCCAACGACACGCCCGCCTGACGCCGTGAGTCTGTCGAGGCTGCCGCCGGCAGACGGACACAACGGCGTTCGCCCATTCCTCGACACACACTGGCAGCAACAACCGCTATGGCTGCCGCGGGCGGTGGACTGTGAAGCACTGCCGCAGATCGACGCAGACGAGCTGGCCTGGCTGGCGACGCTGGACGACGTCGAGAGTCGGCTCGTCACCACGAGCGAGCGCAACGGCCGGCGCCGGTACGCACTCGAGACCGGTCCTTTCGACAGCGAACGGCTCGAAACGCTGCCGCCGCGCGACTGGACGCTCCTGATTCAGGACGTCGACAAACACCTGCCCGAATTTCGCCACTACTTCGATCTCGTGCCTTTTGTCCCGGACTGGCGCATCGACGACCTGATGATCAGCGTTGCCGCCCCGGGGGGCAGCGTGGGTCCGCACGTCGACAATTACGACGTATTCCTGCTCCAGACCGAAGGTTCGAGACGCTGGCAGTGGACGGTCCGACCGGTGGCCGCCGACCCGTCGGCCAGCGACGCGCTTCGACTGGTCGAGGCATTCGATGCCGACGGCGACGTCGTCGCACACCCCGGCGACGTGCTGTACCTGAACCCGGGCGCTGCACACTTCGGCGTGGCTGAGAACCTCTGCGTAACGGCCTCGATCGGCATGCGCGCACCGACGCTCGCCGAACTCGGCAGCCGCACACCGGGGCACGCCGAGGTGTTCTACACGGACCCCGCCCGCGGCCCCGAAACCGCACCGCCGGGCTACATTGACCGCTCGGCCGTCCGCCGTGCCGTCGAACTGCTCGGAGTGACCGGGCTCTCGGAGCATGCGGCGGAATCGGCCCTGGGTCGCTTTGCGACCGCCAACAAACCGGGACTGGAGCCCGAACCACCAGACGTCGACGCGCCGCCTGACCAAGTGCTCAATGTCCACGGGATGGCCCGCCTGGCCTACGGCGAGCAGTGGCTGTTTGCCAACGGCGCCGAACGGGACCTGCCCCGAACGCTCCGCGCCTGTGTCGCCGAGCTCTGCACGCGGCGCGCCATCGATGACGAAGACCGGGCCCGGTGGCGGCAGATCCCGGGCGGAGACTCCGTATTGGGCTGGTTATGGCGTCACGCGGCCTTCGACCTGCCCGATTGACGGCCAGATCGACCCCCAGACGCCCTCCTCGAGAAAACCTCTGAGAGGACTGGCGACCATATGTGTAATTGTTTAGCCTAGACTGAGCGTAGGAGATCGCCTCAAGCCCTTGTGCGACAAGGCTTTGACTCTCTCCAAACCGCAGCGCGAGAGCAAAAAACGTGACGCAGTTGGCAATGCTTCACACCGCGCTCCGCGTACACTCGGGGCCTAAGCCTCAAGGAATCAAAAAACGTGGCAGGCCGAAACCCACAGCGATCTTCCCTCATGGATTACGAAGACGAAAAACAAAACAAACGCTGGGTCATTTCCACGCGCGAAGAAATGCGCCAGGCGGTCGTCAAAGTGGCCAGGGAAGCCAGCCGTAAAGTATCCATTTTTACGCACGACCTCGAACCCGGCATCTACGACGACCCCGAATTCCTGGAAGTCATAAAACGGCTGGGGCTGTCGCAAACCTATTCGCGGATTCGCGTACTGATCGCCGACCCGACACGCGCCATCAAGAACGGCAACAATTTTGTGCACCTCGGACGCCGGCTGAACACCTACATCGAGTTCCGTCACGTTCGGGACGACCTGCGCACCCACGCCGAGTCGTTCTGCATTGCCGATCAGAAGGCGCTCGTTTACCGCCTGCAGGCGGAGCGCTGGGAAGGGATTGCCGATCTGGACGAGCCGGCCGTTGCGAAACTCTACAGCAGGATGTTCGACGAAATCTGGACGGCGAGCGAAATGGAACTCGAGTTCAGGCAGCTGGGCATCTAACGCCAACAAGCACTACGGCTGGCATAAGGGACACCACCGACAAAATGTATCCTACCGATCTCACCGTTGCGGCGGTTGTCCTCAATGAGGGCCGCTACCTGTTTGTCGAAGAAACGGCCAGCCGGCGCCGGGTGCTGACCCAGCCGGGCGGGCACATCGAGGCCGGCGAGTCGCCGGAACAAGCCGTGGTCAGGGAAACCCTGGAAGAAACCGGCTGTACGGTCGTCTGCGAGGATCTCATTGGCGTGTACCTGTGGATACAGCCGCAGACGCGCCAGCAATTCCTACGTCTCGTTTACTCGGCGGACTTCGTAAGCTGCGACGAACACGCAACCCTCGACGACGGCATCATCGAGCGCCGCTGGCTGACGCTGGCCGACGTGGAGAAAGCGCGTCAGCACCTGCGCTCGCCCGTTGTCCTGCGCTGCCTGCACGACTTCGAAGCGGGCAAGCGTCAGTCCGATGCCCTGATCACCGGCATGCTGCCGCTGGAGCGCAACGTCGCCGCCGTCATGGCGGCTGCGGATCTCGTATAAAGCCGTATCTTCAGTCTGCGCTCGCCGACTCCAGCCGCTCGGCGTGACCGAGCTCGTAAGGTGGCGGTTCGCCGCCCGGTCCCTTGAGATAGTGGTTCATCCAGCGCATGAAGCGCAGCGCGTAGTCGTACTGTGCTGCCGTCTTGCTGTTGCCGTGGCCTTCACCGGGATAAACACCAGTCGCACGGGCGTATCGGTCTGCAGTTTGACGAACCGGTACATCTCCAGCGACTGCGCAGGGTGTACGCGCGGGTCCGCATCGCCATGCATGAGCAAAAGTGGCGTGCGGGTCTTGCCGGCGTGATAGACAGGGCTGCGTTTCAGCATCCACATCCAGTCGTCCCAGGGCCACGCACGAGAATGCACGTTGTACATTTCGAGCGGGATGTCGCCGGTGCCGAACTTCGAGATCTGGTTCGAGATACCGACAAACGCTACCGCAGCCGCATACTCTTCGGTGAGTGCGCTGGCGCTCCACATCGACGCGTATCCGCCGTAGGAACCGCCGGTAATACCCACCCGGTCTGCGTCGACCAGCCCGGCATCGACGAGGTGCCGTTTGAGATCCACGATGTCGTTGAATTCTTCTTCGGCGTAGTCGTTCTGGCCCATCTTCGAGAACTCGACACCGCGTCCGGTGCCGCCGCGGTAGTTCGGATAGGCCACCAGATATCCCTGTGCCGCCAGCGTATGCGCCGGCCGGCTGTAGGCCGACATGAAGCCGTTGGCGAAGTGCGCCTCGGGCCCGCCGTGAACCACGAGCACGGCCGGGTTGCCGCGGCGCTCCTTCTTCTCGGGGTAGACGACAATGGCTTCCAGTTCCAGGCCGTCGCGTGCCCGGTAGCGCACCAGTTCCTGACGAACCGTCGCACGCTCCCCGAGTATCGGGTTCGAATTCGTCAGCCGAACGGGCGCCTCGCCGTCTTCGAGCAGATACACCTCGGGAGGATGCTCGGGCGACTCGACCAGCGCTGCAGCCGCCGTATGCCCGGGGTGCGAGTGCAGAGCGCGGACAATCGGGCCGGACGTCGGTGCCGGCCCTGCGTCGCCCGTGGCCGCAATATCGACCACCTGGACCTCGGTCCACACGCTGCGATCGCCCAGCCAGCGAATCCGGCCATCGTCGATCCAGTTGAATCCGTTCACGTGCCCCATGTAGTCGGGAACGAGTTCGCGCCGCTCGCCGCCCCTCACCGAAGTCAGGTACAGCCGGCCGTCCTTCGGATCGTGGATGTCGACGCTGCCGATGTAGGCAATGCGTTCGCCGTCCGGCGAAAACGCAAAGTGCCCGAGCTTGCCGACCGAGCCCACCGCATTGCGCACGCGGCCCGAGTCGGCGTCGACAACGTGAATGTCCCGCGAGGTGTACACGTCGTCCACGAGCGGTGTGGGCGCCAGCGCAACGGCGTAGCGGGAACCGTCGCGATTCCAGGCGAACGCCGAGGCGTTGCCGGGCAACTCATGCGCTTCGGCCGTGCGGGTGTCGAGGTCCAGCATCCAGACCCTGGACACGGGCAGCGACTCCTCGTAGACGAGCGCCTTGAAGCCTTTTTCCTCGAGTTCGGCTTTTTTCGCGGGCGGCGCGTCGGGCGCAACAAACGCCAGCGACCGGCCGTCCGGCGACGGATGGATAGCGGCAATGTCGTTGACGTGGCTGAAGACTTCCTCGGCCTCCCCGCCCGCCAGCGAAATCCGGTAGAGCGTGTTGAACACAGCTTCGGGATTGCGCTTCGCGACAAAAAACAGTTGCCGTCCGTCAGCGGAAAAAGCGAATGCCGAGATCGCAAAGGGCCCCGTGACGTAGGGCCGCGACACACCGGCCCGATCGACGACGTGCAGCTCTACGTGCGCCGGACCGTCCGCATCGACGTACGGCGTCCTCGGCACACTCTTGAGGTACGCAATCAGATGCCCGTCCGGACTCATCTGCACTGCGGTCACGCGCTCGAGCGCGACAATTTCTTCGAGCGAAAGCGCTTCGTCCGCGGCAAACGACATGGCGGGAGTCAACATCGTGGCAACGATCAACAGGAGAATTCGACGCATGGGGCACCGTTCCGGCAGAAAAAGAGCGCCTGAGTCTACTCATTTCGCGCGCTCGGCATAAGACCGTTTGCACCGCAGCCAAGCTTCGGAAAAACCGAAGACCGCGCCGGCAGTGATACCATTCGCTTGTGAAGATCCTCGAAGACAGAGTAGCCGGCCGCAAGGTCATTCTCGGCCTGTCCGGCGGTGTGGACTCGGCCGTCGCTGCCGTGCTGCTCGCCAGGGCGGGTGCAGAGGTCGAGGCCCTGCACATGACCAACTGGGAGGACGACGAGGGCTACTGCACGGCCGCCGAAGACCTGCAGGACGCCCGGCGGATCTGCGATCGGCTCGAAATCCCCCTGCACCACGTCAACTTTGCGAAAGAGTACCGCGAGCGCGTATTCGAGTATTTCCTTGCCGAGTATCGCGCCGGCCGCACGCCCAACCCGGACGTTCTGTGTAACCGCGAAATCAAGTTCGGCGCCTTCCGCCGCTATGCCAAACGCCTCGGTGGCGAGCTGCTCGCCACGGGCCACTACGCTCGCAGCGAACTCGACGGCGGGCGGGCTGCCCTCTTCAAGGGTGCCGATCCCAACAAGGATCAGAGCTACTTCCTGCACGCCGTCAGCGCCGACGCGCTGGCCGAGACCGTGTTCCCGCTGGGGACCCTCGTCAAGGACGAGGTCCGGCTGCTGGCGCGTGAACACGGATTGCCCGTCTACGGCAAGAAAGACAGTACCGGCATCTGCTTTATCGGCGAACGCCCTTTCCGGGAGTTCCTCTCGACCTACCTGCCAGCCAATCCGGGTCCGATCCGGAGCCCGGACGGCCGGACGCTGGGTGAACACGGCGGCCTGATGTTCTACACGCTGGGACAGCGGCAGGGGCTCGGCATCGGCGGCCGCAAAGATGCCGGCGACGCCCCCTGGTACGTCGTCGACAAGGACCTCGACGCCAACACGCTGATCGTCGACCAGGGCGACAGCCGCCGCCTGATGAGCAATGCCCTGATTGCCAGCGACCCGAGCTGGGTGGGCGACGCGCCGGCGCTGGACGATGCACGTCTGGCAGCCAAGGTGCGCTACCGCCAGGACGATCAGCCCTGCCGCGTACGCTCGCTTGCCGACGGCCGCCTCGAGGTCCGTTTCGACGAGCCCCAGCGGGCCGTAACACCCGGCCAGTACATCGTTTTTTATGCCGGCGAGCGCTGCCTCGGCGGTGCGGTCATCGACCGGGTGGAGCGGAACATCCCGTCATTGGAGGCTGAGCACAATTTGCCGCGGCATGCGACCAATTGACGAAGCGAGCCCGACCCCCTTTCGCTATAATCGCGCCCCGGCGGTGGCAGGAAGCCCCCCGTAACCCCAAGAACATACCCGACAACACCCCCGGAGACAGAACATGACGGACAGCTTCGGCGCACGTTCGACGCTTTCTGTCGGCGGCGAAGACCTAGAGATCTTTCGCCTCGACGCCGTGCAGGAAGGGCACGTCAACCGCCTTCCCTACTCACTCAAGATTCTGCTGGAGAACCTGCTGCGCCACGAAGACGGCCGCGACGTGACTCGCGACGACATCCTGGCGCTGGCGAACTGGGACCCCAAGGCAGCCCCCAGCACCGAGATCTCCTTTACGCCCAGCCGGGTCATTCTGCAGGACTTCACCGGGGTCCCGGCGGTCGTGGACCTTGCGGCCATGCGCGACGCCGTGGTCAAACTCGGCGGCTCCGCCGACAAGATCAATCCGCTGTCGCCGGCCGAACTCGTGATCGACCATTCCGTGCAGGTCGACAAATACGGCACTGCCAACGCCCTCGATCTCAACAACAAGATCGAATTCCAGCGTAACCGGGAGCGCTACCAGTTCCTTCGCTGGGGCCAGTCGGCATTCGAGAATTTCCGGGTCGTACCGCCCAACACGGGCATCGTGCATCAGGTGAACCTCGAATACTTAAGCCGCGTGATTTTCAACGTCGACAAGGACGGCACGCGGCGCGCGTATCCGGACACGGTCGTCGGCACCGATTCGCACACGACGATGATCAACGGCCTGGGCGTGCTCGGCTGGGGCGTCGGCGGCATCGAGGCGGAAGCCGCCATGCTCGGCCAGCCCATCACGATGCTGATTCCGCACGTTATCGGCTTCAAGCTCACCGGCAAGCTGCGCGAAGGCGCTACCGCAACCGACCTGGTACTCACGGTGACCGAAATGCTGCGCGACAAGGGTGTCGTCGGCAAGTTCGTCGAGTTCTTCGGCGACGGCCTGTCACAACTGCCGCTGGCCGATCGCGCGACGCTCGGCAACATGTCGCCCGAGTTCGGCTCGACCTGCGCCATTTTCCCGATCGACGGTGAAACGATCCGCTACCTGGAACTGTCCGGCCGCGATGCCGATCAGATTGCCCTCGTCGAAGCGTACGCCAGGGAACAGGGACTGTGGCGCGTCGACGGTCAGCCGGACGCGCTGTACACCGATACGCTGGAACTGGACCTCGCCACGGTCGAGCCCTGCATCGCAGGACCGAAACGTCCGCAGGACCGGATCGAAGTGTCGGTTGCCGACAGCACCTACGAGAAGCACCTGACCGAAGCCATCAAGAACCGCGACAACGACGGCAAAGCCACGGCAAAGATCGACGGCGCCGACGTCGAGATTCGCGACGGTGCCGTTCTGATTGCGGCCATCACGAGCTGCACGAACACCTCCAATCCGGCGGTCATGATTGCGGCCGGCCTGCTCGCGCGGAACGCTCGCGAGAAAGGCCTCAAGGCCAAACCCTGGGTCAAGACGAGCCTGGCGCCGGGCTCCCGCGTGGTCACCGATTACCTCGAGAAATCGGAACTCCTCGACGACCTCGACGCGATTGGCTTCTACACGGTCGGCTACGGCTGCACGACCTGCATCGGCAACTCGGGCCCGCTGCTGCCGGAAATTGCCGACGCCGTGAAGGAAGGCGATATCGTTGCCACGAGCGTGCTGTCGGGTAACCGTAATTTCGAGGGCCGCATTCATCCGCTCGTACGCATGAACTTCCTCGCGTCACCGCCGTTGGTCGTGGCTTATGCGCTGGCAGGGAATCTCGACGTCAACCTGTTCGAAGATCCCCTCGGCGAAGACTCCGACGGCAACCCGGTGTTCATGAAGGACATCTGGCCGAGCCAGCAGGAAATCATGGACTTCGTGAGCGCCAACATCGACTCGAACATGTTCAAGTCGAGCTACGACAGCGTCTTCGACGGCGACGCCAACTGGAACGGCCTCGACGTGCCGACCGGCGAAATCTACACCTGGGACGCCGATTCGACGTACGTCAAGAATCCGCCCTACTTCGAAGGTATGTCCGCCGACCCGGCACCGGTCGAGAACATCAGCGGTGCCCGCGTTCTGGCGCTCCTGGGCGACTCGGTGACGACCGACCACATCTCGCCGGCCGGCTCGATTGCACTGGACAGCCCGGCCGCCGAGTACCTTCAGGCACAGGGCGTGAAGCCGGCCGACTTCAACAGCTACGGCTCCCGCCGCGGCAATCACGAAGTCATGATGCGCGGCACGTTCGCCAACATTCGTCTTCGCAACCAGCTCGCACCGGGCACCGAGGGCGGCTGGACGAAACACCAGCCGAGCGGCGAGCAAATGAGCATCTACGACGCCTCGCTCAAGTACAAAGCCGAGGGCACACCGTTGATCGTGCTCGCGGGCAGCGAGTACGGCACGGGTTCGTCACGCGACTGGGCGGCCAAGGGCACCATACTGCTCGGCGTCAAAGCCGTGATTGCCAAGAGCTTCGAGCGTATCCACCGCTCGAACCTGATCGGCATGGGTGTGCTGCCGCTGCAGTTCCAGGACGGTGAAGATGCCGGGTCGCTCGGCCTGACCGGTACCGAAACCTTCGAGATTACGGGTCAGACGGATCCGGAGGCGAAGACCGTTACCGTGACCGCAACCCCGGAATCGGGCGATCCGATCACCTTCCAGGCCGTGGTTCGTATCGACACGCCGAAAGAACGCGACTACTACGAAAACGGCGGCATCCTGCACTACGTATTGAGACAGCTCGCCGCCTGAGTGACACGGGCCGGCTGGCCTCCTTCGAGGTCAGCCGGCACCACAAAACGCCTTTCCCTCAAGCCGGCGGCAACTCGCGGACCATGAGTATCCAGTTGTCGCCAGGGCCATCCCAGCCTTCCTTCACCTTCGGGCGCGAAGCCGCCACCCGGTAACCCGAACGCTCATAGAGCCTCTGCGCACCCGGGTTGGCGTCGGACACGATGATCGACAGGCCGGGGCACCCGGAGGCCACCGCAAGCCGATCGGCAATCCCGAGCAGCTGGGAGCCGTAGCCGCGCCCCCGGTAGTCGGGATACGTCGCCAGTACGTTGACGTACCAGGTTCCCGGCGCCAGGTTTTCGAGCTCGAGGAGCGGCACGAACATGGGCTGCGTATCGCTGTCGACGGGTTCGGGGGTCTCCGCGAGCGGGTACCCGACCAGGGACGCCACGGCTCGTCCGTTTTCCTCGCGGACGATCGTGTTACGGAATGAGAAACCGCCCTGTTCCCGGCGCGCGCGCTCGCGACCGACGTCCCAGGGGCTCTGCCCGTCCGTCGCGAGCTGCTGCCAAAGGTAGACGGGCATGCCTTCGCCCGCCATATTTACGAGTTCAGCCAGCTCCGTGGCGTCGTCACGGGTCGCGTTGCGGTGTGGTTCGGTTAAGGTAAACATAGGGCGGGCAGTATGCCGAAGAAATTGTCGAGCGTCTGTATGGCAATTGTCGAGCTTGCCGAAGCCCTTCGGTCGGCGAACCGCGTCTGTGTGCTCACGGGCGCCGGCATGTCCGCGGAATCCGGGGTGCCGACGTTTCGCGACGCTCAAACCGGCCTGTGGGCAAAATACGATCCGCTGGAGCTCGCCACGCCCGAAGCCTTCGCGGCCAATCCCGAACGGGTCTGGGACTGGTACCAGTATCGGCGCGAACTCGTGCTTCGTGCGGACCCCAACGACGGGCACCGCGCGCTCGCGGAACTCGCGGGCCTGGTGTCCGACCTTACGATCGTTACGCAGAACGTCGATGGACTGCACAGGCGGGCCGGCAGCACCAACGTCGTTGAATTCCACGGCAACCTGTTCGTCGATCGGTGTTTTCGCTCGGGCAGCGTCGTCGAGGGCATGCAACCGGGCCCGCTGCCCCACTGCCCCGGCTGCGGTGCGCCGATCCGCCCGGGCGTCGTCTGGTTTGGTGAGGCCATACCCGAGGACGCACTCGACCGTGCCTTCGCCGCGGCCGGCGGCTGCGACGCTTTCGTGTCGATCGGTACGGCGGCCGAGGTCTATCCGGCCGCCGGCCTCATCGACCGGGCGCGCCGCAACAATGCCGTGGTCGCGGAAATCAACCCGCAGCTTACGGGCACTGCAGCCGGCGGCATCGAGATCGCCGCCACGGCCGTCGAGGCGCTGGTGCCCCTTGTCAATCGCCTGCGCGCCCCCAGAACGTTAAACTAGCGCCGCCTTTTTCACGTGTTCCGCACCCACCTTCAGCATCGAACGGAGTTGCCGTGAGCAAACAAACCGCCGCCAGCATCCTGCGTACCCCGAAATGGCGCCGCACCAGCCTGATTGCGCTCGGCGTCATCCTGCTCGTGTGGACCGTTCTGGCCATCTACTGGTCCCGTACGCCGAAGGTGTTCTGGGTCAACGACTACGTCGAGGACAACCGCACGGTCGTCGGTTACGCCACGACGGATACGCTGATCCGGGTTGCGGAAACCCTGCTCGACAAGCCTGGCGGCTACCTCTCCAACGACCGCACTCCGCCTTCGGTGTTTCTCGATAACATGCCGAACTGGGAGTTCGGCGTCCTGCAGCAGGTGCGCGATCTGTCGCGGGTGCTGCGCAACGACTACAGCCGCAGCCAGTCACAGTCCAGGGAAGACGAGGACCTGGCCGAAGCCGAGCCGCACTTCTTCTTCGACAACAACTCCTGGATCCTGCCACGCACCGAAGCGAAGTACCGGGATGGCATTCAGGGCGTCAGCCAGTATCGCGACCGACTCGTGGGCCTCGAACAGCCGAACGCCGAGTTCTTTGCTCGCGCCGACAACCTTCGTGAATGGCTCGCGCAGGTCGAGAAGCGCCTCGGCAGCCTGACCCGCCGGCTTGGCGACAGTGTCGCCACCGACCGCATCAACGAGAACCTCGCGGGTGACGCTGCCGCGGAAGCTGCTCAGCCGCAGCCGGATCGCGTCCGCACGAAGACGCCCTGGTACGAAGTGGACGACGTCTTTTTTGAAGCCCGAGGCACCGCGTGGGCTCTCGTGCACTTTTTCCGCGCAGCGGAACTCGACTTTGCAGAGGTACTCAAGGACAAGAACGCCGAGGCGAGCGTACGTCAGATCATTCGCGAACTCGAAGCAAGCCTCGACCCGCTGCGGTCCCCGATCGTGCTGAACGGCGGGGGCTACGGCTTGTTTGCGAATCATTCGCTGGTTATGGCGAACTACCTTGCGCGCGCCAACGCCGCCGTGATCAATCTGAGGGAATTACTGGATCAGGGCTGACAAATCACATCAGATTCCAGCAATAAATAACTGTAAAAAAAGGATTTTTGGAATATTCGGATCACCGTCAGTGCCGAGCCGGCGGTCAGTAAATACCGACCCAGACCGGGATCTCCTGCCACGCAGCGGACAAGCGCTTGTCGAGTTCCCGGTAGCCGGGTTCGAAGCGCTCCACGTGGCGCCAGAACCGACGCGAGTGATTCATGTGCCGCGCATGACACAGTTCGTGAATCATGAGGTAGCGCACCAGCGCCGGATCGAGGAACAGCAGGCAGTAGTTGATGCTGATCGTGCCGGTCGAAGAATGACTGCCCCAGCAGGTTTTCTGCGCCCGAACCTGCATGCGTTTGTAGGGATTCCCGGTCAGGGACGACAGCGCGAGTAACCGCGGCGCAAACTCTTCCCGTGCCACACTCGCGAGCCAGCGCCGCAGCGCCTTGACACAGGCCTGCTCGTCGCCGACGTCACCGCTCAGGACCAGCGTGCTGCCCAGCTGACGATATCGGACGGAGCTGGCGTTGCGACGATGCTGGTAGCGCACGTGGAAACGGCGATCGATTGCCTTCAGCGCAATCGTGGCGGGGAGCCTGAAAGGTTCCGGTGGATGCTCGCTGGCAAAATCCCGGCGGGTCCTGTCGATCCACTCCATGTGCTCGCTGACGAAGGCCTCCACGTCGGCCGCTCGCGTCCGCGGTGGAACGACCACTTCCACACGTCCGCGCGGGTAGACCTTGATCGAGAGGCGGCGCGCTCTCTGGCTCTCGCGCACAGAGAAAACCGACGGCTCGTGGAGAACGTCGGTTTCGCCAAATAGCGCCAGTTGTTTGGTAGCGCGGCTCACGGCGCCATTCTAGCGGGTTCAGGGTGCGGAGGCCGCAGGTTTTTGTGGGGGCCCCGGCAAGCTACGAGCCGGGCGTACACCCGGCCGTAGCCTTTACCGGTTTATCCTCGGAGCTTAGGGCCGCTGGCCCGAAAAGCGTACGGCATCGCCCATGCTCATAGCACCGCTGACGCCACCCACCTGTGCCGTCTCGCTGATGTAAAGCTCGACTTCACGCTCGAGTTCGATCGTGCCGACCACAACGCTGCCCGGCCCGATAATGACCCGCGGCTTGCGTTTCTTGCTGTTGTTCCAGCCCCAGCCGCTCGGCTTCTCGATCACCAGATCACCGCGAAGCGTCGACCCCTCGAGTAATTCGACGTCGCCGTTGACGGTCTCCAGGTTGCCGCCCACTTCGACCCCGGAAAGCTCGATCGAACCGTTGACGTTGGCGACTCCCCCGGAGACGCGAGTCCCGTTGCCGAGGGTTATCGAGCCGTTGACGGCCTCGACGGAGCCGTCCAGCTGACAGTTGTCAGCCGCCCGGATCGAGCCATTGACGGTTTCCAGGCTACCCGCACTGACACTCGAGCCCAGCCGTAACGCGCCGTTGACGGTCGAGGCGTCCTCCACCTGCGCGTTGTCGGCGATGCGGATAGTGCCGTTGACCGTACCCACGTCACCCGTGACGACAGCGCCGGCACCCACGGTAACGCTGCCGTTGACCGAAGACGCGCCGCTGGAACTCTCGCCCGCCCCGATCTTGATACTCTTGTTGATGCTCGCAGCAGCCGGCAACGCGAGCAGCAATCCCAGCAAAGCGACCACACTGCGTTCCAGAACCCTGTTCCGGATCATCCGATAGTTCATGAGGAATCACCCTTATCTTTAACGAATTCATGCTTTTGATACCGCTCGCGCGGTTTCGGTTTACGGGGCTCGCGCCAGGGGCGCCCGAAACCGCGGCACACGGTGGTGGCAGCCCACGCGTTCCGCTAGTCTTGAACCCTTCCGAACGACCAATCCCCGCTAACGAATGAGTATTGCACTCGAAGCCCGCCACCTCGTCAAACGCTATCCCGGCGTGCTCGCCGTCGACGACGTGAGCTTCGAAGTCCGCGAAGGCATTTGTTTCGGCCTGCTTGGACCCAACGGCGCCGGTAAAACCACAACGGTGGAGATCATCGAAGGCGTAACCCCTGCCACGTCCGGCGAGGTCTGGTACTACGGGGAACCGGCGGGACAACGATTCCGGGAGGAAGCCGGCATTCAGTTCCAGAATACCGCCCTGCAGGACCATCTTACCGTGGCCGAGACGCTCGAGATGTTCCACGCGCTGTACGACCGCCAGGCCAGGCTCGACGACATCATCGAAGCATGCTCGCTCGGCGAGCTGCTGGATCGCGACAATCGCAAGCTCTCCGGCGGTCAGCGCCAGCGGCTGCTGCTTGCCGTTGCGCTGGTCAATCGTCCGCGGGTCATATTCCTCGACGAACCGACGACAGGCCTCGATCCGCAGGCGCGACGCAACTTCTGGGACCTCGTGCAGAACATCCTTGCCGGCGGTGCAACCGTGATCCTGACCACGCACTACATGGACGAGGCACATGTGCTGTGCGACGAGATTGCCATCATGGACGGCGGCCGCATCATTGCGCAGGGTTCGCCCGATGCGCTGCTGAGCGAACGCTACGAAGGGCTGATCATCGAACTGCCGAGTGAGACCGTCGGAGAGCGTCTCGGCGAGATCGAACACAGCGTCCATGACAAGCTCGGTATTGTCGAAATACAGTCGACGGACGTCACGGCCAGCCTGAAAGAACTCGACAGCAAGGGCATTGCGCTCGATCGCGTACGTATTCGGCACGCCAACCTCGAGGACCTGTTCCTGGACCTCACCGGCCACTCGCTGCGCGCCTAGAGTCGACGAACCAGGGCCGCAAGCACAAGGGGATAGCTTTACCGTGTTCAAACGTATTTATGCGATTTTTCGCGCGCGCAACCTCGAGTTCGTTCGCGACCGGGCAACACTGGCCTGGAACATCGTCCTGCCGCTGGCTCTGATGGGCGGTCTGTCGCTCGCGTTCGGCGGCGGAGACCGCAACGAGTACACGATTGGCGTGCTCGGCGACCCGGCAAGCCTCGCTGACGAAACGCACCCCTTCCTCGAGACCCGCTACATAGAGTTTGTGCCGGTCGAAAACCTCGCCGACGGACAACGTAAGGTCGCCCGGCATCAACTCGACCTGCTCCTGCGGCTGGACGAGCCGCCGGGCTACTGGGTCAATCCCGATTCCGCGAAAGGCTACTTTGCCGAACGCGCCTTGCTGCAGGCTGACGCGTCCGCGGGCGGACGTATGCTCAAGGAGAACATCGAAGGAGACGCCATCCGCTACGTGGACTGGGTGTTACCCGGAATCCTCGGCATGAACATGATGTTCAGCTGCCTGTTCGGCGTCGGCTACGTCGTCGTGCGCTACCGCAAGAACGGGTTTCTCAAACGGCTGCGCGCCACGCCGCTTCAACCCCTGGAGTTTATCGTTGCCCAGGTCGCCTCGCGCATGCTGCTCGTCCTGAGCATAACCGTGCTGGTCTTCACGGGAACACATCTCCTGCTCGATACGCCGGTGGAAGGCAGCTACCTGAACCTGTTTCTGATCGCCTCGCTCGGCACGATCTGCATGGTCGCCCTGGGACTCATGGTGGCCGCCCGCGTGACGAGCGAAGAACTCGCCGGCGGCCTCCTCAACATGATCAACTGGCCCATGATGTTGCTCTCCGGCGTCTGGTTCTCCCTCGAAAGCGCGGGCAGCTTCGTGCAGAACCTCGCCAAAGCGTTCCCGCTCACGCACATTCTCGATGCATCGCGCGCCGTCATGCTGGACGGAGCCAGCCTTGCCGACATTACGCCCAACCTGCTGGCCCTCGGTATCATGAGCGTCGTTTTCCTGGCGCTCGGCGCGCGCGTATTCCGCTGGAATCCACTATGACACCTCTGATCGACATTGGCGCCAATCTCGCGCACGACAGTTTCGACGCCGACCGCGCAGACGTGCTGCGGCGCGCCGTCGACGCCGGCGTCACACGCATGATCGTCACCGGCAGCAGCGACGACAGCAACGCCCGTGCCGCGGAACTCGCCGCTGAGCACCCCGGGGTCCTGTACGCTACCGCAGGTGTCCATCCGCATCATGCCAGTGATTACACGGAATCAAGCGACGCGCTGATACGGCGGCTTGTCGCCGAGGACGCCGTGGTTGCCGTCGGCGAATGTGGCCTCGACTATTTCCGCAATTTCTCGCCGCGGGACGCCCAGCTGGCAGCGTTTGCCGCACAACTCGACGTTGCTGCAGCCTCCGGCAAACCCGTGTTCCTGCATCAGCGCGATGCACACGACGATTTTGTCGAAACGCTGGAGCCTGTACTGCCGAAACTGACGCGCGCCGTTGCCCACTGTTTCACGGGAGAGCACGAATCGCTGCGGGAGTACCTGCACATGGGACTTTACATCGGCATTACCGGCTGGATCTGCGACGAGCGTCGCGGCAGGCATCTGTACGACATCGTAGGCGACATACCCGACAACCGGCTAATGATCGAAACCGACGCGCCGTATCTGTTGCCGCGGACGCTCAAACCGAGGCCCAAGACGCGGCGCAACGAACCGGCCTGGCTGACGGAGGTCTTACGCGTGGTCGCTGAGGCACGCGGGCAGTCCGTCGAGCACGTTGCCGCCATCAGTACCGCCAACGCGGAGCGCTTTTTCGAACTTTCCTAGAAGCGATCTCCCTCACCACGAGTCCATGAGATGCTTGAACAACTGAAGGACATTCACCCGCTGTTGTTGCCCGTCGGCGGCATCGCCGCACTGCTGTTGCTGGCCGGCATCGTCGATTTGATTGCCAAACGCGTCGTCCTGCGCACGGCGCGCAGCCTCGCGGCGCGAACGAAAACGACCTGGGACGACGAATTCGTACGGCACAACGTGTTCGGCCGGCTCGTACACCTGATACCGGCGCTGCTGGTTTTTTCCGGCATTACCTTCGTCCCTGAACTGCCGGACACGGTTGTCAGGCTCGTCCGCAATGTCGCGATGGGCTACATGGTGCTGATGCTGACCATGGCGGTGGTCGCAGCGCTCAGTGCCGCACACACCATCTACGCGCGCTCCCCGGCGGCCCGCGAGCGGCCGCTCAAGGGTTTTGTGCAGCTTCTGCAGATCATCGTCTGGATCTTCGGACTGCTCATGATCATCTCGGCGGTTCTCGACCGTTCGCCCATCCTGCTGCTGAGCGGTGTCGGCGCCATGACCGCCATCCTGCTGCTGATCTTCAAGGACACGATACTGTCGCTCGTTGCCAGCGTGCAGCTCACGGCACAGGACATGGTCCGTGTCGGCGACTGGATCGAAATGCCGCAGTTCGGCGCCGACGGCGACGTCGTGGACGTTCAGCTGCACACCGTGAAAGTGCAGAACTGGGATAAAACCATTACCACGATCCCGACCCATCGGCTCATCAGCGATTCTTTCAAAAACTGGCGGGGTATGTCGCGGTCCGGCGGCAGACGCATCAAACGCTCGCTGCACGTCGATCTCGCCTCGGTGCGCTTTCTGAGTGACGACGAGGCGGAGCATTTCCGGCGTTTTACCTTGCTCGAAGACTACGTGGCCGAGAAGTTCGCGGCGCTCGCAGACTACAACGCCAGGGTCGAAGTGAAAGCCGACGTCAACCGGCGCCGCCTGACCAACCTTGGGACGTTTCGTGCCTATGCGCTGAACTATCTAAGGCATCACCCATCGATTCATCGCAACATGACGCTCCTGGTCCGACAGCTTGCGCCGGGCGCCGAGGGTTTGCCGCTGGAACTGTACTGCTTCACGAACACCACCGCGTGGAGCGAATACGAAGACATTCAGAGCGACATTTTCGACCATCTCATCGCCATTGCACCCGAGTTCGGGCTCAGGCTGTTCCAGGCGCCTTCCGGCAACGACGTCGTAGGACTGACCGCCGGCCGCTGGAGCAGCGGTCAGAGCGCAAGCGACATTAGCCAGTCGTCGTAACGGCGTTCTCCCAGGTAGAACGGCAGCTCACCGCTCCTCTCGAAGCCGTAACGGCGATAGAAGCGAACGGCCCAGTCCGCCTCGGACCAGACCTCGAGCCACAGCGTCTCGAAGCCCTTTTGCCGGGCACTCGCAACCGCTGCGTCGAGCAGAGCCCTGCCGGCGCCGGCCCGTTGGCAGGCACTGTGCACATACAGATGCTGAAGCTGCAGCGGACGCGGGCCCGTGACGTTCTCCGGCGGCTCACCCCAGCCCAACTTGGCGAGCCCGACCGGTAACTCCGCTGAGGTTGCGATCAAATACTCGCGATCGCTCCGGGCCATTTCGCGGCGAATGGCGCGTTCGCCGAAATACGCGTCGATGTGCGTCGCAATATCCGCCTCAGCCGCGGTTGTCCCGTATGCCGCCCGGAAAGACTCGTTGCCTATTGCGGCAAGCGCAGGTGCATCGGCGTCGATCGCCCGTCGGACATCGATACCACCGGTGAGCATTACCGGGGACCGGTCACCGCGTGCCCTGCCAGCCGCTCCCAGTGCGGCGTAAACGACTCGACCTTGCGCTTTGCAGCCGCCTTGTCCACGTCGCTGAACTGGGCGATCAGTTCGTCGGGCAGACAGACCAGATCCGGTACGCCTTTGGCAAACTCGGAACCCTCCAGGAACAGGATGCGTCCCTCCACCGGGACGTCGCGGACAATCTGACGGATCGCGGCGATTCGGTCGTACAACGCGTGCTGGGGGTTGGAAAACGTGTAGCGCCGGTCGGCCGCAATGACGGTCCAGTCCTGCAGCTTGTCGCCGCCAAACACAGTGCCCGGCGCTTCTTTCACGTGCAGCACGAGCAAACCCTGCGACGTCAGGAGCAAGTGATCGATCTGGATGACACCTTCGTCCCCGTTTGGGACGACGAGACCGTCCATGCGTTCGAACGCAATACTGTTCAGCACCCGGTCCAGACCGGTCCGCACGACGTAACGCCGCCGGTAGGCCCACCAGACCGCCAGCAGCACTGCAACCAGCAGCAGCAGCCAGCCTGCATCCAGTGTGTTCAGATCCTCCGACATACGAATCCCGTGCCGTCCCCGCGAAACGCTTATCTACGCACAGCAGATATTGAGGTCAAGTCGGACCTAGCCGAAGTGTTCGCGAAGGCGTGCGATAAAGGCGTCGAGCTCGGGTTCGACGTCCACGGCGCGGCTCGGTCGCGTCAGGATTTCCGCAAGCTCCGTCGGCAACGGCACGGTTCTTCCGATCAGCGGCTCCACCACGGTTTCGAACTTCGCGGGATGCGCAGTCGCAACCAGCACCCAGTGTCGATCGTTGCGCAGCGCAGGCTCGAGTTTGCGCCACGTGTGGGTTGCGGTTGCGGTATGCGGACAGGTCGCAAAGCCGAATTCGTCGAAATCGCGGCGAAGCGTCTCGCGAATGGCGTCGTCCGGCACGGACAACACACCGATGCGTTCGCGCAGCGCCTCGGCATCGCCCAACAGGTGCCGCAGACGCTCCATGTTGCTCGGGTTGCCCACGTCCATGGCCGACGCCAGCGTTTCGAGGCTCGCCCGCGGTAACCACTCCAAGGTGTCGAAATAATCGGCGATTGTCCGGTTTGCGTTGGTCGCCAGTATCACCGGCCCTATCGGCAGCCCCATTTCGCGCGCCATGATGCAGGCCAGGGCGTTGCCGAGATTGCCGGTGGGGATAATGAACCCCGGTTGCTGTCCGGTCTGCCGGTCGATGTCGAGGCTTGCATGCGCGTAGTAGATGCTTTGCGGCAAGAGGCGGCCGATGTTGATGCTGTTTGCCGAGCTGAAGCGATAGCGAGCGGCAAGATCCGGTTCCGCGAGCGCCGCCTTGACCAATGCCTGACAGTCGTCGAAAGCGCCCGACACGCGCAGGGACAGGACGTTGTCCCCCCAGCAGGTCAGCTGGTGTTCCTGTCTTGCGGATACCCGCCCCTCCGGAAACAGTACGACGACACGCATACCCGGCCGCCCGTCGAACGCGGCCGCAACCGCGCCGCCCGTGTCCCCGGAGGTCGCCACGAGTATGGTCAGCGGTGCCTGGGCGTCACCCTCGAGACGGGTCAGGCAGGCGGCGAGAAAGCCGGCACCCACGTCTTTGAAGGCAGCCGTCGGTCCGTGATACAGCTCGAGCAGGTCGGCGGTGCCGGCTGCCCCGTCGAGGCGCCTGAGCGGCAGGTCGAAACGAAAGGTCTCGTCAACAATGGCAGCGAGTTCGCCTTTCAGCGCCGAACCATCGAAGAAAGGCTCGAGCAGCACCGCTGCAACGTCCCGTACCGAGTTGCAGTCGGAAAAGTCTTCACTGGAGAATTGCGGCGGGCGTTCCGGCAGGAACAGCCCACCGTCGTCGGCAAGCCCCTGTCGAAGCGCCTCGTCGAGGCTGACGGGGCCGGCTCCGCGAGTGCTGAAGTAGCGCACGGCTAGTCTCCTGACCTGCAGACCGCGGACTTGTCTTCGGGGCAGTACACCTTACACCTCGATACGCGCGCCCGGCGCGTCCATGGCACTCACCCACGACTGGCAGTCGATACCCTCGGCGCGGCAGGCCTGCTCCATCGCTGTCGCGAGGTTGACCGCATGCGGCTCGCGGCACAGCGCAAAAATGCTAGGACCGCTTCCGGACAGACTGACACCCAGGGCACCGGCCTGCTCCGCCGCCGCCTTAACGGCTGCGAAACACGAGACGTTGCCTGCCCGCTGCGGCTCGATGACGACGTCCTTCAGGGTGCGCCCGATCAGCTCGATATCGCCGCTGTGACAGGCCGCAATGAAGCCCGCCAGGAAACCCTGCTGGGTGACCCAGTCTTTGAGCGTGACGCCGCGGCCCAGGCCGCGCCTGGCCTGCGCCGTGTTGACCTGCAGCTCCGGGTGCAGAAGGACTGCACTGACGCCGGCCGGCGGCGGGATTCGCACCGTTTGCGGCAGCAGCGCCTCGGGGCACAGGATCATGCCGCCCAGCAGGCTTGGAGCCACGTTGTCCGCGTGCAGGCCGCCGCTCGCGTATTGCTCGCCTTCCAGCGCAAACGGCAACAACGCCTCCGCAGCCAGGGGTTCCGGCAGCAAACCGTTGGCAGCCACGACCGCCGCTACGGCGGAGGCGGCCGAACTGCCCATTCCCGACTGCAGCGGCACACCCTTGAGGACCGTCAGGCGGATACCGCCGGTCCCGTGAGCACTCCAGAGTGCCTGCGCAGCAATCGATGCCGTGTTGTGCCGGGCATCGGTCGACAGATACGGATGCGGTTCGCCGTCGAGACCACGGACTTCGGCAATGGACACACCCTCGGCATCGCAACGCTCGGCAACCACCCGGTCTCCGGCGCCTTCGAGCGCAAGTCCCAGCACGTCGAAACCGACGCCCAGGTTGCCGATGGATGCCGGCGCAAATGCCGTTACGCGATCAGTCATGCCACGCACCTGCGCTCAGGTATTTCGCAAGCCGTAACAGATCGCTGAACACCCCCCCCGCCGTCACTTCGGGTCCGGCTCCCGGTCCCTGAATCACGAGCGGGTTTGCGGAGTAGCGTGCCGTCTGGAACTGCACGATGTTGTCCGTGAGGTTGATGTTGTTGAACGGGTGCGACTCGTCGACCGCCTCGAGACCGACACTTGCACTGCCGTCGGCGGTCAGTCTGGCGACGTAACGGAGCTTCTTGCCGTCGCGCGCCGCCGCCTCGAAACGCGCGAGCATGGCCGCATCGATCTCGTGGAGACGTTCCAGGAAATCGTCGACGTCGAGCGCCAGAAGCTCCTCCGGCACGAGATTCTCGACGGGCAGTTCGGCGATTTCCAGCGGCATGTTGTTCTCGCGGGCCAGTATCGTCAGCTTGCGCGCAACGTCCATGCCCGACAGGTCGTCGCGCGGATCCGGTTCGGTGTAGCCGCTGTCCTTTGCGGTCCGAACGATCTCCGAAAACGGCACGCTGCCGTCGAACACATTGAACAGGTAGGCCAGCGTTCCGGAAAAGATCCCCTCCACGGAACGCACTTCGTCGCCGGTGTCCACGAGATCCCGCAGCGTCGAGACAACGGGCAGCGCCGCACCCACCGTCGTCTCGTACAGATAGTGCGCACTGCCGGTTCGCGAGTCTTCCATGAGCTGCTTGTAGTACGCGTAGGAATCGCTCAGCGCCTTCTTGTTGGGCGTAATGATGTGCACACCCCGGCGCAGCCATCCGCCGTAGCGGCCGGCCACTTCGTCGCTCGCGGTGCAGTCGATAATGACGGCGTGCGGCAGGTGATCGGGATTGACGTGGGCCTCGAAGCGCTCCCAATCCAGCGGCTCCGCGTTTTGCTCCCAGTCCGTTTGCCAGCTGTCGAGATCCACCCTGCGATCCCCCAGCAGCATGGCTCTCGAGCGCGCGATTGCCCGCACACGAATATCGAGATTGAAGTCGACTTTCAGTCGCTCCGCCCGGCGCTCGATCTGATCCAGCAGCGTGCTGCCGACGACGCCGGGACCGATCAGCCCGATCGACAGCGTTTTCGAGGACAGATAGAAACCGGAGTGCGCCGCGCGCAGCGCGCGGGTAGCCTCGTCCGAGTCCACGACCGCTGAAATATTGCGCTCGGAGGAACCCTGCGCGATGGCGCGCACGTTGATCCCGGCACGACCGAGCGTGCCGAAGAAACGTGCCGCAATACCCGGCGTTCCTTCCATCCCGTCGCCGACGACAGCGACAATGCTCTGTGCGCCGGTGGTATCGACACTCTGCAGCTGGCCGCTCTGAAGCTCGGCCATGAACGCTTCCGCAATGACTTCGCGCGCGCGCTCCGCAACGTCGGCCGGTACGGCGATACAAATGGAGTGTTCGGAACTCGCCTGAGAGATCAACGTGACGGAAACGCCCTCCCGCTTGAGCGCCGCAAACAGCCGGTCTGCCGTGCCCGGAACGCCAATCATGCCGGAGCCTTCCACGTTGACGAGCGCCATGCCGCCAATCGCCGTAATGCCCTTGATGCCGGCTTCGCGAGCCGACTCGGGCGAAATCAGACTGCCGGGATGATCGGGATTGTGGCTGTTGCGTATCCTCACCGGGATACCGCGATCGACGACGGGGCCCAGCGTCTGCGGGTGGATGACCTTGGCGCCGAAGTACGCCAGCTCCATGGCTTCGTTGTAGGTCAGACGATCGATGACGCGTGCCTCGGGCACGCGGCGCGGATCGGCGCTCATGACACCGTCAACGTCGGTCCAGATCGTCAGTGCATCGGCGTCGGCAAGCGCCGCGAGAATGGCTGCGGAAAAATCACTGCCGTTGCGCCCCAGCGTCGTCTGCAAGCCTTCCTCATCCGACGCGATGAAACCGGTCACCACTGCGATACCGGTGAAGGACTGACCGAGCACATCGTCGAAATGCGCCGAAGACTGTGGCCAGAGCACGGTGGGGCCCAGCTCCGCCTGGCTCACGATGACGAGCTTGCGCGCATCGACCCAAGTGCCGCCGCGCTCCGGCGAACTGTTGGCCAACACGGCAGCAAGCAGTCTCGCCGACCAGATTTCGCCGTAGCCGGCGACCACGTCGTGACTGCGTTGGGGCGCCGAGCGAACCAGGGCAATGGCTTTCAGTACGTCACGTATGTCGTCAGCGTCGTCTTCCCACTGTTCGAGCAGGGAAACGGCACCCTGTTCGCCCAGCAGATCCACCGCTGCAGTTCGGTAGCGCACGCCAACGTCCTCGAGCCGCTCGTGGAACGCCGCGTCATCATCCTCGGCAAGCTGCACCATCTCCAGCAACGCGTCGGTCATGCCCCCCATGGCAGAGACGACCACGCCAGTGCGCGGCCCCTCCTCGGCCAGCATCAAGGCCGCAACACGACGAAAGCAGACAGCATCCGCAAGGCTGCTGCCGCCAAATTTGTGGATTCTCCAGCGCCCGTCCATTTTCCCTAGTCGAGGTGAGCCAAACAAAGCGCTGAATAATAGCCGCAGAACAGGATGCCGTCGCCTGTTTTATTTGAAACAAGACGGCGGTCCAGGTGCCAGGTATCGGGTTTCGGCGCTCGTCGAATCGACGGCGGATCCGGCTGACCAATCGATCGACAATTGGCCCGATCAACGGGCGCCGGTGTATCGGGAGAGAGTGGTGGGGCGTCTAGGGATCGAACCTAGGACCAGTCGGTTAAAAGCCGAATGCTCTACCTCTGAGCTAACGCCCCGTACCGGGCGCGCGGCAGGCCGCCGCGCGAGGCGGGCATGATACCGAAACAGCGCCAAATGACAAGGGGAAGGCGGTGGCTACACGCCTTCCGAATGCATGCGCTATGACAGGGGTAAGGCGGTGGCTACACGCCCTCCGACTGCATACGCTCAAGACGCTGCCCGGCCAGCCTCGCTGCCGTGGTTTCCGGGTACTCCGACTGCACCCTGACCAGCGACACCCTGGCGTCTTCGAACTGTTTCAGTTCGTAGTTGCAGAAGCCCATTTTCAACAATGCGTCCGGTACCTTGCTCGAATCCGGATAGCGCTCGACGACAAGCTGGAACGCGGCTACGGCCGTCTCGAACTCCTTGCTCGCGTAGTGGGTCTCGGCAAGCCAGTACTGTGCGTTGTGCGCCAGATCGCTGTCCGGAAACGACTCGAGAAAATTCTCGAACGCAGCGCCCGCATCCGCGTACTTCTGTTCCTTCAGCAACTCGAGCGCCGCCTGGTAGTTGTCCCGGTCGGACCCGCCGGGGACCGGAAGACCACCCTCGCCCAACTGTGCGTTTCCGGACGCCGCGCGCAAACCGGACTCCAGAGCCATGATGCGGGCGTCGAGGTCCGCATACAGACTGCGCTGCCGCTCCGCGGTCGTTTCAGCACTGTACTGGATGGCCTCATCCGTTCCGCGAAGCTCGTCGACACGTCGTTCCAGCGCCCGGACTTCCTGGGTCATCGTCACGAGACTCTGGTTTTGCACGACCCGCTCGAGCGCCTCGAGTCGCTGATCGAGAGCAGCGAGCTGCGCCACAATGACCGGGTCTTCGGCCGGAGGCGTCAGCACGCTGCAACCGCCAAGCAACGCAACGGGCAGCAACAAGACGGATGTCTTTCCACGCATGTTCAAAGCCCGCTAGTTCTCGTAGCGGATGACGACCCGGCGATTGGCGGCATAAGCCGTCTCGTCGCTGCCGAACTCCGCCGGCCTCTCTTCACCGAAACTGACGGTCGAAATCTGCGAAGCCGGGACACCCTGAATCATCAGCATACGGCGCACGGCCTGGGCACGGCGCTCACCCAGACCAATGTTGTACTCGCGGGAGCCGCGTTCGTCCGCATGCCCTTCGAGACGCACGCTGGCACCGCTGTCCAGCAGCTGAATCGAGTGCCGGTTGACGATTTCCGCGTCACCGGCGCCCACCTCGTAGGAGTCGAACTCGAAGTAGATGGTATCGGCGAGTTCCTGGTTTTCGCCCCCGAAAGGTACGTCTTCGCCGGCACCCCAGTTGTCGAAACCGGCTTCGCCGCTCGTGGCGCCGTCGCTGCCGCCCACGGTATCGGTCGGCTCCGGGTCGGGAATCGTATTGCCGCCGCCGCAGCCCGCCAGTAGCAAAGCAGCCGCCGTCAGCGGCAGTGTCTTGTTCAACCAATGTCTAGAAGCCATAAGCCTGTACTCTGAAACGTCCATGAAGAACAAAATTTTAATAAAAACAATCTCTAAATAAAGGTTTCTAAAGCAGCCAATAACTGTTAGAAGCGCGGAAAAGGACTCCAGACCGGTTCCCGCACGTCGCCACCCCTCGATTCGAGGCGCTGCCGGATCAGACCGTCCGCCGTGACGGTTTCCAGTACCCCGTCGCGCGCCTGGCGCGTCGCGTAGATCAGCGTATCACTGTTTGGCGCAAAACTCGGGCTCTCGTCCTGGCGCCCGGCCGAGACGACCACCATCTGATTGTCGCGCTCGAGATCGATCACGGCGATCCGGAAGTTGCCGCGATCATTATGCACGACGGCGAGTTTTTTGCCGTCCGGCGACAGCCTCGGCCTCGCATTGTAACCGCCTTCGAAGGTCACGCGCTCCGGTGTTCCGCCCGTCACGGGTACGCGATACACCTGCGGGCCGCCGGCGCGATCGGAATTGAAATAGATATACCGGCCGTCGGGCGACCAGCTGCCTTCCGTGTCGATGGCGCGGTGCCGGGTCAGACGGCGTGTCTGACGGGTGGCGAGATCGAGGATGTGAATGTCGAGGTTGCCGTCCGCGCCGCCCAGCGTAACGACAAGCTGACGACCGTCGGGCGAAAATGCCGGCGCGCCGTTGACGCCGGGCAGGTTCGATACCTGTCGGCGGTTACCGGTACGCAGCGTCTGCACCCAGATCGACGATCGCGAGCCTTCGAACGAGACGTACGCGAGCTGCCGGCTGTCCGGCGACCACGCCGGAGACATGATGGGATCCCCGCTTTCGAGAATCGTGTATTCGTTTTCGCCGTCCTGATCCGCGACGATCAGGCGATACACACGATTGTTGCCTTCGCCCTCCGCCGTAACGTAAGCCACGCGGGTCGCAAACACACCTTTGATGCCCGTCAGCTTTTCGTAAATCATGTCGGCGGCACGATGTGCAACCCGCCGCAACGTGCCGCGGCTCGCGGGCATGCGATAGCCGACGAGCTGCGTACCCCGAAACGGATCGAACAGCTGGAACTGCACCGTGTAGGCGTTGTCGCCGGTCTGCTCCACGCGGCCCACGACCAGCGCCTCGACCTTGACGATGCGCCAGTCGTCGAAATCGACGTCGGCACCGCGCGTTGGCCGGCCGAGCATCTGCGATTCGTCGATCGGCGCGAAACGGCCACTGCGGCGCAGATCCGCCGCAATGACGCCGGCCACGTCCAGCGGCGCCTCCGCGCCGTTACCGCTCCAGCCGAACGGCACGACGGCCACGGGCGCCGGCTCGATGTTCCACTCGGTAATCTCGACCCGCAGTTCGGCGGAAGCCCCGCCCGCGAGCAGGAGCACCAGGAGCGGTGCCAGCAAAAAACCCGTACACGAGCGCGGATTGTTTCGCGAATTGTTTTGCGTTTTCACTAACGTTTTCCCCGTTTCGAGACCCTGCGACGACATACCGCTAACCGTCCGGTCTGAAAATGAAGCGAATGGTCGGCTCGAATAATAGCGAGTTCTGCGGCACCGGCAACGGTGATGCTCGTCGGACCGCCGCCTCGATCGATCGTTCCACGGCTGCGTCGCCGTTACAGCTCAACACGCGCACGTCGAGCACCTCCCCCGCGGGCGTCTGCCGGACGCGAACTTCACAGTTCAGTCCGTCGGTCGCGCTGGCTGGCGGCGACCAGTTGCGCACGACTCTCTGCCGCAAGGCAAACATGTAGGCGGCCATCTCGTCGGAGTTTCTGGCTTCCTCGCGCGCCAACTCGTCGGCCAGCACGGCAGCGCGGATTTCCTCGTCTTCCCGGCGGCGGCGCTCATTCTCGGCGCGCTGTGCCTCGACCTGCCGCTGTCGCTCCAGCTCGGCCTGGCGGCGCTTTTCCTCGAGTTCCTCTTCCTCGCGGCGCTTGCGTTCCTCCTCTTCGCGCCGTTTGCGTTCGGCTTCTTCCTGCCTCCTCCGCTCGGCAGCCTCTTCCTCGCGGCGCTTCTGTTCCGCCTCTTCTTCGAGACGCTTTCGCTCCGCTTCTTCCTCGCGACGTTTTTGCTCGTCGAGGCGACGCTGTTCGATCAGCCTCTCCTGCTCGAGTTTCTCGGCTTCGAGACGGCGGCGGTCCTCGACGTCCGGCTCAGGCGGGGGCTCGGGAAGCGTTTCGGGCTCGGGTTGCGACTCCTCCTCGATTTCCGTTTCCGGCGGCGGCTCGACGGGTACGCTGACGACATCGGGTATCGACGTCAGCGTCGCCTGGATCACGAGCGGCGGCGCCGACGGTTCCCGGGGGCGGAATTCGAACGCAACCAGGAAGCTGCCCAGCACGGCTGCGTGCAGCAGCAACGCCAGCAGCATGGACCCGGGTCGAATGGCCGACGAGTTCACGGGCTACTCGGGAACCGGGTAACTTTCCAGTGGATCGGTGACGAAGCCGATACTCTGCACGCCACCACGCTGCAGCAGCACCATAGCGCCAACCACGTTGCCGTACTCGACTTTGCGATCCGCTTTGACAAACACGGGCGTCTCCGGCGCCCTTTCCATGACGATCCTGACCAGATCGACGATTTCCGTCGCGGATTTCGGCTGGTCCTCGTCATCACCGACCGACAGGAACAGGTTGCCCGTCTCGTCCACGCTCAACACGACGGGCTGGCTGTCGGGCGCCTCCTCGATCGCCGCCGCATCCGCCTTGGGCAGTTCGACTTTCACACCCTGCGTCAACAGGGGCGCCGTAATCATGAAGATCACGAGCAGCACGAGCATCACGTCGATGTAGGGAACGACATTGATCTCCCCCATCAGCTTGCGTTTTTGCAGCGGCGTCGGCATCTCAGGTACCCGCGCGTGTGCGTGCGTGACGCTGCAGAATGCTCGCGAACTCCTCGCTGAAGCCGTCGTAGCGGTATTCGAGCCTGACGGCCTTGTCGGCAAAACGGTTGTACGCAATCACCGCCGGTATTGCGGCGAACAAACCCATGGCCGTGGCAATCAGCGCCTCGGCTATCGGCGGCGCCACGACCGCCAGCGTTGCCGTCTGCTGGCTGCCGATCTCGATGAACGCCACCATGATGCCCCAGACGGTTCCGAACAGGCCAACGTAAGGACTGGTCGAACCGATCGTGGCCAGCGTGGCGAGGCTCTGTTCCAGTCGATCCACCTCACGCATCTGCGCAACGCGCATGGCGCGGCTGCATTCCGCGGCCACCTTGTCCGGGTCCACGCTGCCCTGCTGGACAACGCGATTGAACTCGCGGAAACCCGCCTCGAAGATGCTGGCCATGCCCAGCGAGCCGCCTTTGCTGCGTGTTGCACTCTGATACAGCGTGTTGAGATCGCCGCCGGACCAGAAGCTGGCCTCGAAATCGTCCGATGCCGCCTTGGTCTTCACCAGAAGGCGCCGCTTGGAGAAAATGATGCTCCACGAAGCAAGCGATGCCAGCAGCAGCAGCAGCATCACGATTTTGACCGGAATACTGGCCGCCAGAATGAGACCAACGACCGTCAGATCTGTAGTCATTCTTTTCTATCCTTCAAAAAGAGTTCGAGGTACGCGCTGAGGTTTTAGTGAATCGGCGTCGAGCAAGGCGGCATTCACCGTGCTTGCGAACAGCAGTTGCCCGTCCATCGAATCGCGATACACCTGCTGCTCGATCTCGAAAGACGCACGACGAAGACGCCCGAGTCTGGCCGTCACGAGCAGCATGTCGTTGAACCGGGCCGGCGCGAGAAAATCGGCACTGGCGCTGACGACAACGAACATCAGGCGTTGTTCGTTGAGCAGCGTGTCCTGCTGCACGCCCAGGGACCGCAGCCATTCGGTCCGCGCACGCTCGGTAAACCGAAAATAGTTGGCGTAGTACACCACGCCCTGCGCGTCCGTATCTTCGTAGTAAACGCGAAGCGGCCAGGAAAAGGTGTCATGCGCGGGCGAGGAACTCATGCAGCACTCAGCCGTCCGGCGCTTCGTCGCGCTCGAAAAGCGGGAGTTCCTGCGATGCCTCGTCTCCGGGCGGCGCGTTCAAGCCGAAGTGCAGGTAGGCGTTCCGGGTTGCGACCCGTCCACGTGCCGTACGCATCATGAAACCCTGCTGTATCAGGTAAGGCTCGAGTACGTCCTCGATCGTACCGCGCTCTTCGCCAATGGCCGCAGCCAGACTGTCGATGCCGACAGGGCCGCCATCGAACTTCTCTATGATCGTGAGGAGCAGGCGGCGGTCCATTGCATCGAAACCGTGCGGATCAACCTGCAGCATGTCCATTGCCCCGCCTGCTACCGCAGCGGTCACCACACCGTCCGCCTGAACCTGCGCAAAGTCCCTGACTCGTCTCAGCAAGCGGTTGGCAATGCGCGGCGTACCGCGCGAACGGCGGGCGATCTCCACGGAGCCCCCGGTTTCGATCGGCAGATTCAGAATCCCGGCGGAGCGCTGCACGATACCTTCGAGATCCGTCGAGGAATAAAACTCGAGGCGCTGCACGATACCGAAACGATCCCTGAGCGGCGAAGTCAGCAGGCCGGCACGGGTCGTCGCTCCTACCAGCGTAAACGGCGGCAGATCCAGTTTGATCGAGCGGGCTGCGGGCCCTTCGCCAATGACGATATCGAGCTGGAAATCCTCCATGGCCGGATACAGCACTTCCTCGACGACCGGACTCAGACGATGAATCTCGTCCACGAACAGCACGTCGTTCGGTTCGAGATTGGTCAGTATCGCGGCAAGGTCGCCCGGACGTTCCAGCACCGGACCGGACGTCTGCCGCATGGCAACACCCATTTCGTTGGCAATGATGTGTGCCAGCGTCGTCTTGCCGAGCCCGGGCGGACCGAAGATCAATACGTGGTCGAGCGCCTCGGCACGCTGGCGGGCCGCCTCGATAAAAATGCCCATCTGCGCCGTCACGCCCGGCTGACCGCGGTAATCGTCCAGCCGCGTCGGGCGGATCGCCCTGTCGATGCCTCTGTCTTCCGCGCGTAACTCGGCGCTCGTCAGGCGGTCGTGTTCGATTGTCGCCATTAGCCTGCCACCTGTTTGAGCGCGCTGCGAATGATCTCTTCCGCGCTCTTGCCGTTCGTGTCGAGCGTGCCGATCAGCTTGTTGACCTCGGCGGGTCGGTAGCCAAGGGCGATTAATGCGTCACTCGCTTCCTGTCGGGCACCCGCGGGTACCGTCACTTTCCCTCCAGCCGCCGTGGACGGCGAAGACAGTACGCTCAGCCGGTCGCGCATCTCGATGATCAGGCGTTCGGCGGTTTTCTTACCGACGCCCGGTATTTTGGTCAGCGTCGCGCTGTCTTCGTATTCGATGCAGCGCTGAAAGTCGGCGGCGCTCATTGCGGACAGCACGGCCAATGCCATCTTGGCGCCCACACCGCTGACCTTCAGGAGACTCCGAAACAGCTGCTTTTCGGCCGCTGTCGTAAACCCGTAAAGCGTGTGGTTGTCCTCGCGTACAACAAGGTGCGTCAGCAAACCGACCTCACTGCCGACCGGCGGCAGCTCGAGAAACGTCGACATTGGCGTCTCGACTTCGTAACCGACACCGTGGCACTCCAGCAGCAACCCCGGTGCCTGTTTGTCGAGTATCGTGCCTTTCAGGGAACCGATCATGAGACTGGAATTCAGCGGGCACCCGCCGCTCGCGCGCCGTCCGACAGCCGCGAGCGAATCCGTCGCTGATGTGCGTGGCATACGGCGACCGCCAGCGCGTCGGCAGCATCGCTGCCCGGTTCACCGTCGAGCTTGAGCAGCGAAACGATCATGTGCTGTACCTGCTCCTTGCTGGCGCCGCCGGTGCCTACGATCGCCTGCTTGACCTCACGCGGCGAGTATTCGAAGACGTCGACATCGCGAGCGAAGGTTGCGCACAATGCAGCCGAACGCGCCTGCCCCAGTTTGAGTGCACTGGCTGCGTTGCGGGCCATGAACACGTTCTCTATCGCAACGACATCGGGGCGATACTCCGCCACAACCTCACCGACGGCCCGATAGATTTGCCGGAGGCGATCGGGGAACGAACCTTCCGCGGTACGAACCACGCCGCTCCCGCAGTAGTTGAGTTCGTTGTCGCCGAGATCGACAAGCCCAAAACCGGTAATCCGTGAGCCCGGATCGATTCCCAGTATGCGTCGACGAGTGTTCAAGATATCGCCCGCGGCCACCGCTACAACTGGGCCAACACCTCTTCCGAAATGTCGGCGTTCGAATACACCTGCTGTACGTCGTCGAGGTCTTCCAGCATCTCGAGCATCTTCACCATCGATCCTGCCTCGTTGACCCCCAGCTCCGCGTTCGTGGACGCGCGCATCGTGAGCTCCGCATTGGCGGGCTCGAGTCCGCTGTCGCGCATGGCATCTCGCACCTGCTCGAACTCCGCCGGCTCGGTCAGGACTTCGATCGAGCCGTCGTCGTCCACGAGCACGTCCTCGGCGCCGGCTTCGATCGCCGCTTCCATGACGCGATCTTCGTCGCTGCCGTTCGGGTACAAGAGCTGCCCGACCGGATTGAACAAGTAGCTCACCGAGCCGTCTGCACCCAGGTTACCGCCGAATTTGCTGAACGCGTGACGCACCTCCGCAACCGTGCGATTGCGGTTGTCCGTCAGGCAGTCGACCATTACGGCAGTACCTCCGGGCCCGTAGCCCTCGTAGCGGATCTCCTGGTAGTCGGCGCCGTCGGTCTCCCCGGACCCACGCTTGACGGCACGCTCGATATTGTCCTTCGGCATGCTCTGCGCCTTGGCCTTGTCGATCGCGAGGCGCAGCCGGGGATTGGCATCGACGTCACCGCCACCCATCTTGGCCGCTACGGTGATTTCCCGAATCAGCTTGGTGAACAGCTTGCCGCGCTTCTTGTCCTGGGCGCCCTTGCGGTGCTGAATGTTCGCCCACTTACTGTGTCCTGCCATGTCCCCTGACCGTTTGCGTCAAAACCGGAACTCAAATCCCAGATGTAAGCCGGAATCGTATTCGAAGCGCCCGGCGCCTTCGTATTCCGCCTTGATCTCGCGAAGCCCAATATACACGTCGGCGTCTCGCAGCACGTTGTAGCCGACGCGAACGCCCACCTCGTAGAACTCGGTCTTGTCGCCGAAAGCTACCACATCCGGCGCGTAGTAGAGGCTGCCGCCGATATTGAAGCGGTCGGCGTTGGGTAGCGTGTACCGGACGAACCCGCCGAGCGCCAGCGCGCTGCCGTCGAAGCCGCTCGGGTCGGTTTCGCTGTACACCAGACGCAACCCGAGCCCGGCATCCAGGTCCGCGTTGCCCGATCCCGCGGCATCCACGAGGTGAAAACTCGCGTGCAGCAAGTCCCCCCGGTCCTGGTTGTGCAGCCAGCCGACGTCGGCGCGGGCATTGCCGCTGCCGATCTGCCAGGCAAATTCACCGCGCACGGAATCGTCGTTGAGATTGATATTGAGCGCCCGCCCTGCGGTCTGCGCCGACGCCAGTCCCGTCAGCAGACACAGGCAAAGCGCAAGCAGTACTTGATACGCTTTCATAGTGTTCCCAAATTGTGTGCCCAAGTCGCCGTGCGGGCCGCTGCCCGACACGACGCGGGTATGATAACGGACAATCGATGGGCAGGCATCGTTTCCACCCCGAGGCTCAATGACGCAAAAGGCACCACAAACGCCGCAGGAAAACGGTCGCCCCGGCAGCTTGCGGGATGCCGCCAGGGCTGCGGTTCGCGCCGTTCCGGGGCTTGCCGCCAGCGATTCGGCCGCGGAAGGCGAAGCCGTCGCCGACATACTCGAGCCCATGGGTCTGCCCGAGGAAGTGCTGGCAGCGGCCTGCCTGCACCCGCTGATCAGAGACGGACTTCTTGACTTAAAATCAATTGATTTCAAATATTTACAGGACATTTCTCCACTAATTACTGGACTTGAGCAGCTGAGCCGCTTCCGTATGCCCGCGGAATGGCGTCCCGGCGAAGTGCTTGCGGTCCAGCAATCGGAAGCCCTCAGAAAAATGCTGCTGGCCGTGGTCAGCGACGTGCGCCTCATACTTGTTCGCATTGCAGAGCAGCTATACCGGCTGCGCAATGCGAAACACAGGCCCGATGCCGAACGCCGGCAGCTCGCGATCGAAACCCGCGAAATCTACGCAGCGCTCGCGAACCGGCTTGGCGTATGGCAGCTCAAGTGGGAACTGGAGGACCTTGCGTTCCGCTATCTCGATCCCGATCGCTATCAGAACATTGCTGCCGCACTCAACGAGAAACGGGCCGAGCGCGAGGCGTTCATCGACGAGGTCAAGGCGATTCTCACGCGGGAACTGTCGTCCGCCGATATTGCGGCGGACATCAGCGGGCGGCCGAAACACATCTACAGCATCTTTCGAAAGATGGAGCGCAAGGACCGCGGACTCGAATCGCTGTACGACATTCGGGCGGTACGCGTGCTCGTCGGGGACGTCAAGGACTGCTACGCGGCACTCGGGGTTGTCCACAACCTGTGGTCCTATCTGCCCGGCGAGTTCGACGACTACATCGCCAACCCGAAGGAGAACGACTATCGTTCGCTGCACACGGCGGTCATCGGTCCCGACCAGAAAACCGTCGAGATTCAGATTCGGACCCATGACATGCACCGCCAGGCAGAACTCGGCATTGCAGCGCACTGGCGCTACAAGGAAGGCGGTGCGACACCCGCGGCTTTCGACCAGAAGATATCGTTTCTGCGCCAACTCCTCGAACCGACCGCGGACGGTAGCGAACTCCTCGACCAGATCCGCGACGAAGTGTTCGAAGACCGCGTGTACGCAATCAGCCCAAAAGGCGACGTCGTCGAACTGCCGCCCAACGCCACGCCGCTCGACTTTGCCTACTACGTTCACACACAGGTTGGCCATCGTTGCCGCGGCGCCAAGGTCAACGGTCGAATCGTGCCGCTGACCTATCGTGTTCAAAACGGCGACCAGATCGAGATCATTACGGGCAGCCAGCCGCATCCGAGCCGGGACTGGCTAAGCCCCAAGCTCGGCTACCTTGGCGGTGCCCGCAGCCGCGCGAAAGTCAGGAACTGGTTTCGCCATCAGGACCGCGACGAACATCTCCGCCAGGGCCGCGACATCCTCGACCGTGAGCTGACGCGGCTGAACGTGCGCGACGTTGCGACCGACGAGCTGGCGGTACAGCTCAAGTTCGCCTCCAGCGACGCACTCTGCGTTGCGCTTGGCGCCGGCGACCTCACTGCTGCAGCAATCGCAACCGCGCTGCAGCACCTCAGACCCACCGAGACCACGTCGCGAAGACGGCCGAAGCGCCCGACAAAGCCAAAGACCGGCAAGACCGACGGCGTGGCCATCGCCGGCGTCGGCGACCTCCTGTGCACGTTTGCACGCTGCTGCAGGCCCGTACCGCCGGAGGCCATCGCCGGATACATCACTCAGGGGCGCGGCGTCAGCATCCACCGCGCCGACTGCGGAAACTTCCTTGGACTGAACCGGCGCAGCCCCGAGCGCGTGCTCTCCGTAAGCTGGAGTGCCGGCGACAGTGGCCGCTACCCGGTCGACCTTACGGTGCGCGCCTTCGATCGCGCAGGACTGCTGCGAGACATCAGTACGGTGCTGGCTGACGAGCATGCCAACGTCCTCGACCTCAACAGCCACACCGATCGGAAAACGATGCAGTCGGTCATGCACATTTCACTCGAAATAGCCGATCTGCCGGCACTCAGTACGGCCATGACCCGCCTGGAGCGACTACCGAACGTCGTGTCCGTCAGCCGCAACGCCTGAGCATCCGTGTCTTTTCGGTTACACTGCTGGCCACCTGCTGCTGGGCGGGCAACACCAACAATAACGAACGACGGGTAAACGGCATGCAGGAACTGGTAAGCACACTCAACGGCTATGTCTGGAGCACCGCACTCATTGGCATTTGCCTTGGCGCGGGTCTGTTCTTCTCGATCGCGACGCGCTTCGTCCAGGTGCGCATGTTCAAGGAAATGGTGCGCCTGCTGTTCTCGGGGAAAGAATCCGAGCAGGGTATTTCTCCGTTTCAGGCGCTGGCTGTGTCGCTGTCGGGACGCGTGGGAACCGGCAACATCGCAGGCGTTGCCGCGGCGATCGGCTTCGGCGGTCCCGGCGCCGTGTTCTGGATGTGGGTGGTTGCCTTCCTCGGCGCCGCCACCGCCTACATCGAATCCACGCTCGGGCAAATCTACAAGGAAGTCGATGAGGGCCAGTACCGTGGTGGCCCCGCCTACTACATCGAAAAGGCGCTGGGCCAGAAATGGTACGCCTGGCTGTTTGCGCTGACGACCATCCTTGCCTGCGGACTGTTGCTGCCTGGCGTGCAGTCCAATGCCATTGCCAACGCCACGGAGCTGGCCTTCGGCGGTGAGACCGTCGTGCAGTCGTTCCTGGGGCCGGTGCCGCTCGCCAAACTGATTGCCGGCTCGGCGGTTGTGCTGGTCCTCGGCATCATCATCTTTGGCGGCGTAAAACGCATTGCCCACTTCACCCAGGTGGTCGTGCCGTTCATGGCGGTCGCTTACATCGCCATGGCACTGTTCATCATTGCGATCAACATTACCGAGCTGCCCGCGATCATTGGTCTCATCGTTGGCGACGCCTTTACGCCGATGGCGGGTGTTGGTGCTGCGATCGGCTGGGGCGTCAAGCGCGGTGTGTATTCGAACGAAGCCGGACAGGGCACGGGGCCACACGCGGCGGCAGCGTCCGAAGTGCAACACCCTGCCCAGCAGGGGCTCGTGCAGGCGTTCTCGGTTTACATCGACACCCTGTTCGTCTGCTCAGCCACAGCTTTCATGATATTGATTACGGGTGCGTACAACGTGCATCCGGAAGGCGCGTCCATACTGATCCAGAACCTGCCCGCGGACACGACGATCAGCAGCCCTGCGTTTACCCAGCTTGCCCTCGAAAGCGTCATGGGCAACGCCGGTAAGGTGTTCGTCGCCGTAGCGCTGTTCTTCTTCGCCTTCACGACAATGCTGGCTTACTACTACATCGCCGAGACCAACGTGGCGTACATTCGGCGTACGTTCCGGTTCCCGTACGAACTCACGCTGCTCAAGCTGATGCTGCTCGGATCGGTCTTCTACGGCACGATCCGCACGGCAGACGTTGCCTGGGCCATGGGCGACCTTGGCGTCGGTCTCATGGCGTGGATGAATATCGGCGCCATCCTGATCATATTCTTCATGGCGAAACCCGCCATAAAAGCACTCAGGGACTACGAGGAACAACGTAGAGCCGGTGTCAGCGAATACCGCTTCGATCCCGAGAAACTCGGCATTAAGAACGCCGACTTCTGGAAAAACAAGCCGTAAAAAAACCGGCCGCCGCAAAAAGCGACGGCCGGCTCGGTATCCTGCCGCTGCGACTTGCTATTTGTTCATGTAGTTGAGGGCACGCTTGTCGGCCGCCAGCGCCGCCTCGTGGACCGCCTCCGACAAACTCGGATGCGCGTGGATGGTCCTCTGAATGTCTTCCGTACTCGCCGCGAACTCCATTGCGAGCACGGCTTCGCCGATCAATTCTCCGGCCATCGGTCCGACGATGTGCACGCCGAGAATCTCGTCGTCGTCGGCCGCTGCAATCACCTTGACCATGCCGGAAGTCTGCTCCATCGCCTTTGCCCGTCCGCTGGCCGCAAACGGGAACGAGCCGGTCTTGTACGGCCTGCCACTACTCGTCACCTCCGCTTCCGTCTTGCCCACCCAGGCAATCTCCGGCGCCGTGTAAATCACGGACGGGATCACGTCGTAGTTGACCTCGGCCACCTCGCCGGCGATGAGATCCGCCGCCATGACGCCCTCCTCCGAACCCTTGTGGGCCAGCATCGGACCGCGTACACAGTCGCCGACGGCATACACGTCCTTCACCGGCGTGCGGCACTCGTCGTCGACCTCGATGAAACCCCGCTCGTCGGTGACGATACCGGAGTCCTCCGAGAACAGGCCTGCCGTGTGCGGACGCCGTCCAACGGCGACCACGAGCTTGTCGAACTCCGCCGTTTGCGCTCCCTGGGCATCATCGTATTCGACCTTGACGACGCCGTCCGCAACGGTTGCCGACGTCAGCTTCGCGCCGAGTCGTACGTCGAGCCCCTGTTGCTTGAAGTCCTTGGCCGCAACCCGCGCGACATCGCGATCGGCCATGAACAGAAAGTCGCCCATTGCCTCGAGTATCGTGACCTTTGAACCCAGCCGCGACCAGACGCTGCCGAGTTCGAGGCCAATGACACCGGCGCCGATGACGCCGAGCCGCTCCGGCACGGCATCGAACTCCAGGGCATCCCAGGAATCGACAATGTGTTCGCCGTCGAAGCGCGCAAACGGCAGTTCGATAGGCGTGGAACCCGAGGCGAGGATGACGTGTTCGGCCGACAGCACTTCGACTTCACCATCGGCAGGCGTGAACTCCACCTGCTTGTTTGCGAGCAGCTTGCCGTGTCCGACCAGACCCTCAACCTTGTTGGCTTTGAAAAGCCCGGCAATACCGCCGGTCAACTGACGGACAATACCGGCCCGGCGCTTCTGCATCCCTGCGATGTCGATGCCCACGTCGCCGGTCGAAATACCGTGCTTCTTGAATTCGTGCGTTGCCCGGTGATACAGCTCCGACGACTCGAGCAGTGCTTTCGACGGTATGCAGCCCGCATTGAGGCAGGTACCGCCGAACGCGTATTTGCCGTCGCGATTCTGCCACTCGTCGATGCAGGCAACCTTGAAGCCGTTTTGCGCCGCGCGAATCGCGGCAATATAGCCGGCGGGCCCGGCACCAATGACGACGACGTCGTACTTCTTGCTCATTCTGCTCTGCCCTATACCTTGAGTAAAAGCCTGCCGGGGTCTTCCAGCAGATCCTTGATCGTCACGAGAAACTGCACCGCTTCGCGGCCGTCGATGATGCGGTGATCGTAGGTCAGCGCAAGGTACATCATCGGCCTGGCTTCGATATTGCCGTCCACCACCATCGGACGCTGCTGGATCGAGTGCATGCCGAGTATTGCGCTTTGCGGCTGATTGAGGATCGGCGTCGACATCATCGAACCGAAGATGCCGCCGTTGGTGATCGTAAACGTGCCCCCGGTCAGATCTTCCATCCCAATGCTGCCGTCCTGCGCTTTGGCGGCCATGGCCGACAGTGCCGCCTCGAAATCGGCGAAGCTCATGTGGTCGACGTCGCGCAGCACAGGGACCATCAACCCCCGCTCCGACGACACGGCAATGCCGATATCGTAGTAGTTGTGATACACGATATCGGTGCCTTCGACGGATGCGTTGATCACGGGGAACTTCTTGAGCCCCTCCACGGCGGCCTTCGCAAAAAACGACATGAAACCCAGTCGCACGCCGTGAGTCTTCTCGAAATCGTCGCGATAGCGCTTGCGCAGCGCCATGATTTCGGTCAGGTCCACTTCGTTGAACGTCGTCAGCATTGCGGCCGTGTGCTGCGCTTCGACGAGACGCTCGGCGATGCGCGCTCGGAGACGCGTCATCGGTACGCGCTGCTCGCTGCGATCGAAGCCGGCCTCGACAATCTCCTCTACGCCGACGGCTGCACCGTCTCCGGGATTGACGTTGCTGCTGTCGTCGACTTTCAGAAACGCCATGACGTCCGACTTGGTAATACGTCCGTCCTTGCCGGTACCGCTGACCATTGTGGCGTCCAGATCGTGCTCCTCGAGCAGACGCCGGACCGCCGGGCTCGTCTTCGGAACGCGGTCGGATTCGTCGGCGGCGGGCGTCGCCGCCACCGCCTTGGCCGGTTCTTCCGGCGCAGCCGCTGCCGGCGCCTCACCTTCTTCCAACACGGCCAGTACGTCACCCGCCGTCACGGTCGCACCTTCTTCGATGCGAATCTCGGCCAGCGTCCCGGCGGCGGGCGCCGGCACTTCGAGAACGACCTTGTCGGTCTCGAGATCGACCAGATTCTCGTCGCGCGACACACCGTCACCGGCCTTCCTGTGCCACGCCACGAGTGTTGCGTCGCTTACCGATTCCGGCAACGGCGGCACCTTGATTTCAATGCTCATGCTTATTTCCGTTCAGTGTCCCGGGGCTTGGCCGATTTGCTGGCCTTGATCTCGATATCAAGGGCTGCTTCGACCAGTGCCTGCTGTTGTTGTAGATGTACCTTGAAAATCCCGGAAGCGGGCGCCGCGGCACTTGCGCGGCCCGCGTAGTAGAGTTGTTGATCCTCGCCCAGCGGTTCCTGCAGGCGATGGCGGATCTGATACCAGGCGCCCTGGTTCTGCGGCTCTTCCTGACACCAGACGATCTCGCGCACTTGAGGGTAGCTGGCGAGCAACGCCGCGTACTCCTCACGCGGGAAAGGATACAGCTGCTCGATCCGCACCAGCGCCGTGTCGTTCTTGCCGTGCACCTGCCTCGCTTCGAGCAGGTCGTAGTAGACCTTACCGCTGCAGAGCACGACCCGGCGGGTGTCTTCGGGCGCAATCGACTCGGTCTCACCGATCAGCAGCTCGAAAGCGCCGGTCGACAGCGACTCGAGCGGCGACACCGACATCTTGTGGCGCAGGAGGCTTTTCGGCGTCATGACGATCAGGGGTTTGCGGAACTTGCGCAACATCTGCCGGCGGAGCATGTGGAACATCTGCGCGGGCGTCGACGGTACACACACCTGCATATTGTGTTCGGCGCACAGCTGCAGGAAGCGCTCGAGCCGAGCCGACGAGTGCTCAGGCCCCTGCCCTTCATAGCCGTGCGGCAGAAACAAGGTCAGCCCGCAGAGTCGCCCCCACTTCGCCTCTCCCGAACTGATGAACTGATCGATGACCACCTGGGCGCCGTTGGCAAAGTCACCGAACTGGCCTTCCCAAATGCACAGCGTCTCGGGCTCGGTCGTGGCGTAGCCGTATTCGAAGCCCATGACCGCCTCTTCCGACAGCAGGGAGTCGATCACCCGAAAGCCGTTGGGTCTGTCGGTCAGCGTCTTGAGCGGAATGTACTCGACGTTGTTACGCTGGTTGTGCAGCACGGCATGACGGTGGAAGAAGGTCCCGCGCCCGCTGTCCTGTCCAACGATGCGGCAGTCGTAGCCTTCGTCGATGAGGCTCGCGTACGCCATGGTCTCGGCAAAGCCCCAGTCCATGTCGACGTCGCCCCTGGCCATGCGCGCTCGCTCGTCCATGATTCGCTGTACGCGTCCATGCAGCTTGATGTCGGGAGGTACGGTCACGACCTGGTCGGCCAGCTCCGCCACTTTGGCAGGGCTGACGGTCGTATCGACGGACTCGTCCCAGGTGCGATCGTGATACGGCGTCCAGTCCACCGTGTACTCGTCGCCGATCATGCCGAGCGTCCGCTCCGGCACCGGCTCACCGCGGTCCAGCTTGTCGCGGTACTGATCCTGCAGCCGGGTCACGTCCGCCGGCAAAACGGTACCTTCGGTCGCGAGGCGATCCGCGTACACCGTCCGCGTCGTCTGCTGCCCACGGATCCGGCCGTACATGATCGGCTGCGTCGCCGACGGCTCGTCGGCCTCGTTGTGGCCGTGCCGCCGGTAACAGACGAGATCGATCACGACGTCTTTCTTGAACTTCTGCCGGTACTCGAGCGCCAGCCGGGTCACGAAGATGGCCGCCTCGGGGTCGTCGCCGTTCACGTGGAACACCGGCGCCTCGATCATCTTTGCGACGTCCGAGCAGTAATCGGTCGACCGCGCGTCCGACGGTCGGCTGGTCGTGAAACCGATCTGGTTGTTCACCACGATATGCAGCGTCCCGCCCGTACGGAAACCGTTGGTCTGCGACATCTGGAAGGTTTCGGTAACGACGCCCTGCCCGGAAAACGCAGCGTCGCCGTGAATCAGCACGGGCAGCACTTCGGCGCGCTCGGCGTCGTTGCGGCGCTGTTGCCGGGCCCGTACGGAGCCCTCGACGACCGGGTTGACGATCTCGAGATGAGACGGGTTGAACGCGAGTACCACGTGAACGTTGCCGCCGGGCGTTGCCATGTCGGCCGAAAACCCTTTGTGGTACTTGACGTCGCCCGAGCCTTTCAATTCATCCAGGTCGTAGTTGCCCTCGAATTCCTCGAACAGCTCTTCCGGCGACTTGCCCAGAATGTTGACCAGCACGTTGATGCGGCCGCGGTGAGCCATGCCGATGACAATTTCCCGAACGCCGTGCACGCCACCCTGCTGCACGATGTCGTCGATCATGGGGATCAGGCTTTCGCCGCCTTCGAGCGAGAAGCGTTTCTGACCGACGTAGCGCGTGTGCAGGTAACGCTCGATGCCTTCGGCGTTGGTCAGCTGTTTGAGGATTGCGCGCCGCTCGTCGTCGCTGAGCGTGCTGCTCGAGGCGCCGCGCTCGAAGCGGGCCTTGAGCCAGAGGCGCTCCCGCGCGCGGGAGATATGCGCAAACTCGACACCAATCTTGCCGCAGTAGATTGCCTTGAGCGTCGCGAGGATGTCCTTGAGCTTCATGCGCTTGTCGCCGCTGCCGGCGAGCCCACCCGCGTAGAACTCTGTCTCCATGTCCGCGTCGGACAGGCCAAGGTAGTCGAGTTTCAGCACCCCCGGTACGGGGCGCTTCATGAGCCCCAGCGGGTCGATATCGGCGATCTGATGACCGCGAAGGCTGTACACCTGGATCAGCCGGGCGACCGCCGCCTGCTTCTCACCGGACGCGACGGCGACGCCTTTGCGGCGTATGACGCCGCTGCGGCGCCCACCCTTGGCCTGGCGCAACAGGTCGTCGCGAATGGCCGAGTGCACAACCTCGCCGTCGACGTCGCCCAGCGTCTGGAAATATTGCCGCCAGACCTCGGGTACGCTGTCAGGGTCGTTCAGGTAACGCTCGTAAAACTGCTCGATGGCCGCGGCGTTGCTGCCGAATAATGGCGTCGTGGCGTACAGCTCGGTCAGCGATTTGCTCATTGTTTAGTGTGGCCGGGTCACGAGTGGCCAGGCGGTCCTGCCGGAACCGTCGGCACAGCTGAAGGGTAGCAATCACAAGAAGGGCGGCTAGTTTAGCCTAAGCCGCTGACGGAGGGAATCGACTTTCGGCTAGTGCAGCCCTCGACCGTAATGACGGCCGCGGACTACAAAACTTTAAGCAGACTGACGATCTCGTAGCAGATGAGGCAGCAGTAGAAGCTGAAAAAGCAGGTCAGGATCAGTCCGGTTCGCAGCCGGTTCATGAAGCGGGTCTTGGCAAGGTACACCAGGATCAGAATGCCGCCCCCGGTCAGCGCCATCTTGGTGGCGACGAAGGCGCCGACACCGTGCTCCATGATGGCTGCCATGATCGGGTTGGCCTCGTACATGCCGTGTGACAACAGCTTCAGCGTCAGGAACGCGTCCGCGCAGCTCAGCAGCATCGTGCCCACGGCGAGAAAAAACAGCCAGGGGTGATGCCAGTCGAGAAACACGATATCGGCGTCATTCGAGCGGCGGTTCTGCCGGCGCCGCGAGCGGGTAAAACCGTAGAACACGGTCCGCCAGCCGGGCACCCGGCGGTCAGCCCGGGAGCGGCGCTCCGGAAGAATCGGATCGCCGAGCGCGGCACCCGATGATTCGCTCAAAACCAGCCCTGTTGCATCGCTCATATCGTCTCGTCGTCAGCTAAGCATTCTTGTTGTTGTGTCGTTGTGGGCGCAGGCCCTCATTCATTCGCCGGTTTCTTCGAGCAGGTAGGCAATCAGATTGGCGCGATCGGCTGCCTCTCTAAGCCCTGGATACGTCATCCGGTTGCCCGGAAGAAATTTCGCCGGTTGCTGAAGCCAGGCGTCGAGCGCCCGCGGCGTCCAGATAAAATCGGCCTCCATAATTGCATTGGAGTAGTTGTAGCCCGATACGTTCCCCACAGGGCTCGTGAAGAAGCCGTACAGGTTGGGCCCAATCATGTTTGCCCCACCCTCGTTCAAGCTGTGGCAGGCAGCACAGACACGCGCTGCATCCGCCCCGGCTTCCCGGTCCGCCGACGCGTAGGGTTCGCTCGCCAGCCACTCGGCTGTCGTCAGCACCGTCTGCTCTCCCAGGGTGGCGGCGGTCGGCACGGGCGTCTGCGTCTCGGCTGGCGTGGACGTGCTCTCACCGCCACACGCACCGAGCATCGTGGCCATGAGCACCATCGGGAAGGGACTAAAGCGGGAATGCACAGATTGCAAAGGGCTCTGCATGGGGTCCGTTACGCCTCCAAGTATGCAAAAAAGGGAGCAAGTCTCGTACCAGAAAACGCGCGCACTCGACTTGTCAATAACTTAGCGCTCAAGCGCCGATCCTCGCATCGCTGCGATCGCGCCAAGTGTATAGCAGACCGACGGATCGAGGCACGGCTTAGGGCATAATAGGAAACTCAGCGTTCAACCGGGGGCGACGATGAAAACCTACGTAGCTGCGGACGAGCACGGCACCGCCATTGCCTACACCGATCGGAAGCGCTGGCTTTGGCTCGCCTCGTTGCTCTACCCCCTGCAGCCGTTCATCGGCATCGTGCTGCACGCCCGCACGGGCAACGAGCTTTGGCTGCTGCTGCCGATACTGCTGAACTACGGCATCGGGCCCGTGGCCGACTGGCTGATTGGCGAAGACGAAAACAATCCTCCCGAGGCCGTCGTCCACCAGCTCGATCAGGACCGCTACTATCGCTGGCTGACGTGGCTGGTCGTGCCACTGCACTTTGTCACGCTCGCGGGGACCGCGTGGTACGCGGCCACCGCCTCGCTCAGCCTGCCCGCTTTCATTGGTCTGGCCGCTGTTGCCGGCATGGTTGCCGGACTCGCCATCAATACCGGCCATGAACTCGGCCACAAGAACTCGAAACTCGAGAAAACCCTGTCCAAATGGGTGCTGGCCGTGCCGGCTTACGGCCACTTCAGCATCGAACATAATCGCGGACACCACCGCGATGTCGCCACCCCGGAAGATCCGGCCAGCGCACGTATGGGCGAGAGCATTTACAAGTTCGCGCTGCGCGAGATTCCCGGCGCCTTCGTGCGCGCCTGGGAGCACGAACGCGAACGGCTCGAGCGCCGCGGTAAAAGTCCGTGGCACACGGACAATCAGATACTGCAGTCTTTCGGGCTGAGCGCTGCGATTGCCGTTGTGCTGGTCGCAGCGTTCGGTCCGCTGATGCTGCTGTTTCTGCTCATTCACCATGCGCTCGCCTACTGGCAACTCACCAGCGCCAACTACATCGAGCACTACGGCCTGCTTCGCAGGCGCGACGCCAGCGGCAAGCTCGAACGCTGCCAGCCGCATCATTCCTGGAACAGCAATCACATTCTGAGCAACCTCGTGCTGTTTCACCTCGAGCGGCACTCAGACCATCACACGCATCCGCTGCGGCGCTACCAGTCGCTGCGGCACTTCCCGAATCTGCCGACACTGCCGAACGGCTATTTCGGCATGTACCTCCTGGCCTACGTGCCGCCGCTTTGGTTCAAGGTCATGGACAAGCGCCTGCTGGCGCTGCCGCACGTCGAGGGCAATCTCGACAAGCTCAACATCGACCCGGACGCGAGGCCGGAGATCGAACGCCAGTACGGGGTTCACACCTAGAAGCAGCCACTTACGGCGGGTCAAGCCGGCGGAGATCAGCTGTGACTCACCGCACAGAACCCGCTGTGAAGCCTGTATACGCTTGATGCCATTCATCCGACGTAAGCACGGTAAATGGCTATGAAACACACAACCCTGACATTGCTCGCAGCGCTGGCGCTGTTTGCAGGCACGGAAGCCAGAGCGGACAAGAATCTCGGTATCGGCGTCAAAGCCGGTACCCTCGGCGTTGGCGTCGAAGCCACGTGGCGGGCCCTGCCCTGGGTCGACCTGCGCCTCGGCATGAATCGCTTCGACTACGACGACGACGGCACTCAGGCCGGCATCCCGTACGACGCAACGCTGGCACTGGACACCTACTACGCCACGGCCAACGTGCGTTTCCCCCTGAGCCCTTTCCGGGTGACCGGCGGCCTCTACAGCAACGGCAACGAGCTGCAGCTTCAGAGTAACGCCCAGGGCACGTTCGAGATAGGCGGCATCAACTACAACGCTGCCGACGTCGGCACGCTCACGAGCGTTACCTCGTTCTCCAGCACGGCTCCGTACCTGGGCATTGGCTACGATTTCACGGTTGCCGGACGCGTTGGCCTCAACCTCGATCTCGGCGTGCTCTGGCAGGGCGACCCCGACGTGACGCTGGTTGCCGACGGCATACTGGCAACAGACCCGAACTTCATCAACGCGCTCGAGAGGGAACGCCTCGAACTCGACGACGAAGTCAGCGACTACAAAGCCTGGCCGGTCATCTCACTCGGATTTGTCGTCAACTTCCTGTAGATAGATCTAGACGGCTCGTCGCTCAATCGGGAACCGCGCGAGCCACTCGCGCGGCCTCCAGTTGATGCGCCCGGCGGCGCACCCAAACCAGTGCCGCCGCGACAAACACCAGCGCCGGAATCGGGATCAGCATGAGCTGTGTCCAGCCGAAACGGTACATGATCGTTCCGGCAAGCAACGACGTGGCCGCCGAGCTTCCGAACACGAGGAATTCGTTGAGCCCCTGCGCCCGGAACCGCTCCTCCGGCGTGTAGGTATACGTCAACAGCGTCGTGCCGCCCACGTACAGAAAATTCCAGCCGACACCGAGCAGCACGAGCGCCCACCAGTAGTGCAGCACCGTCTGTCCCTGCAGTCCGACAATCGACGTCGCAAGCAACGCAACCGCTCCGACGAACATGAGCCGGGTTACTCCGAGACGCGCGATCAGGAAGCCCGCAAACAGCGAGGGGACGTACATGCCAAGCACGTGCGCGCGGATAACGCCGGCCGTCGCCTCCAGCGAATGCCCCGCGAGCAGGTGCATGCTGATCGGCGTTGCGGTCATGACGAGCGTCATGAGCGCATAGCCGGCCGTTCCGCCGAGAACGGCGACCAGGAAAACGGGCTGCATGGTGAGCGCAGACAGCGGCCGGCCGCCGTCCACTTCGTCGGGTTGTGCAGCTGGAACCGTCGTCTCGAGCTTCAGTAAAAGCAACGCCTGAATCGCATACAGCACCGCCAGCGACAGCAACGTGCCGGCATACGGCAGGCCGTCGACCCAGAACTGTCCACGCGTCGCAAGCTCCGGGCCCAGGAACGCGCCGCCGATGGAGCCGACGAGCACAAACGAGATCGCCATGGCCGTTTTCTCCGGCGGAACGCTCTCTGCGGCGGCATAGCGGTATTGCTGGGTGAACGCCATGTTGATGCCGAACAGCATTCCGGAAAGCACGAACAGGCCGAAACTCTCGAAATGGATGGCAGCAGTGGCCACGCAGACGGCCAGTACCGCCGACAACGACGCCAGGGCGAAACCGCGCGCCCTGCCGATTGCGCGCATCAACAACGTTGCCGGAATCGTGGTCAGCGCGACGGCAACCACCGTCATCGACACGGGCAGCGTCGACCAGGCGGGGTCGTCGCTCAGCTGGGCGCCGATGATGCCGGCCAGTGTCACTATGACGATCGAACCCGTCGCCGATATGAGCTGACAGGCGATGAGGATGACGAGGTTCCGTTTGTGCATGCCGGTATCGCTGAACGCTGCGAGCGGAGTCTCCCACATTCGCGACCGTATTGCGCCCGGATCAGGACCGCGCTGCTACACTCGCCTCCATGAAGGTCGATCTGCACGTGCACAGCAACGCATCGGACGGACAGCTCAGCCCGTCGCAGCTGATCGAACTTGCGGTCTCCGAAAACGTGGACATGTTGTCGATCACCGACCACGACACGCTCTCCGCGTACCGCGCAATCAGCCCCCCGGCGTCGCTCGAACTGGTACCTGGCATCGAGTTCTCCACCCGCTGGCGGCAATTCGGCGTTCACGTGGTGGGCCTCAACGTAGACCTCGACTGCCCCGCAATGACCGAGGCTGTCGAACGTCAGCAGAGCGCTCGCCGCCGCCGCGCCGAATGCATCGCAAAACGCCTGCACGCTGCCGGCGTTGCCGTCGATTTCGAGAACGTCTCGGCTCGCGCGGGCGGCGAAAGCGTCGGCCGACCGCACTTCGCTGCCGAACTCGTCGCAACCGGGGTGGTAAAAGACCTTCGAACCGCGTTCCGCAAATACCTCGGCGCCGGAAAACCTGGAGACGTTCGCACCGACTGGCCCGATATCGAAGAGGTTGCCGGCTGGATTGCTTCGGCAGGTGGCAGCGCCGTTCTTGCCCACCCCGCCAAGTACCGGCTGACTTGGACGCGACTTGGCCAGCTGCTCGACGACTTTTGCGACGCCGGCGGGGATGCGCTTGAGGTGGTGTGCGGCCAGCAGACCGATCAGTTGACGAAACGGCTCGTCGGTCTGGCGCGGGACAGGCAGCTTGCGGCATCACTCGGCTCGGACTTCCACTCGCCGGCACCCTGGTGCAGGCCCGGGATTCGCAGCGACCTTACGGACGATCTGACACCGGTGTGGGAAGCGTGGCGGACCTCCTGAAGATCACCGACGAACTGTCGATCCCGCTCGACGAAATCCAGCTCGACGCGGTACGGGCAAGCGGTGCCGGCGGCCAGCACGTCAACAAAGTCTCCACGGCCATTCACCTGCGTTTTGACGCCGGCCGGAGCCGGCACGTTCCACCCGCCGTGCTCGAACGGTTGCTCGCGCTCGGCGATTCGCGCGTTCGCCCGGACGGGCTGATCGTCATCAAGTCGCAGGAAAGCCGCAGTCAGCGGCGAAATCGCGAGGCAGCACTCCAGCGACTCGTCGAACTCCTCAAACAGGCCTCGAAGGCCCGCAAGAAGCGAATACCCACGCGTCCGGGGCGTGCCGCGCGGAAGCAGCGTCTCGATGACAAAGGCAAACGCGGCGCCGTCAAGCGCCTGCGCGGACGCGTCAGGGACGAATGACGGCACCGCTTGCCCGTAGAGAGTTACTTTGGTAAATTGGTAACATTGTAACTCTATGGAGACGAACCAATGTCACAACGCCGCGTCCAGCGCACGCAAACCGGCGTGCGCCTGGAAAGTTCACTGCTCAAAGTGCTAAAAGGCCTTGCGGAATACCACAACCTGACACTGGGCGACCTGCTCGAAGGCATTGTCCTGCACAGTTTCGAGGGCAAACCGCCGTTTTCCGCCGACACTCGCGAAGTGATCGAGAGGCTCAAGGGCATCTACGGCTGCGAGCTGACGGCCGAAGACAGCCACCGGCTGACGGAGGTCACGTCATGAGCACGCCGAAACTGACGCTGCAGGACTTCCTGTCCCACGACTTCGACGTCGAGTCGTTCGGCCATCGTGAGCACGTGTACGCCGCCTGGCTGCTCATCTCAGAGCTTGGGGAACGCGAAGCTGCCGAGCAGTACGTGCAAACCCTGCGCTCGCTGACCGTGAAGCTCGGCGTGCCTGAGAAGTACCACGAGACGATTACGCGCTTCTACCTGATGCTGATTGGCGAACGCATGCGCCAGCATAAAGACGAGGGCTGGGAGGATTTCGAGGCGCATCACGAAGACCTGTTCGACAAAGCGCTGCTGTCGCGCTACTACTCGAAGGCTCGCATTCAGTCTCGCGAAGCGCATCGCCATTTCCTGCTGCCGGATCGCATCGCTGCCGCCGCCTGAGGGGGCGGCAGCGGGTCGCGCCACCCCCTGTATCACTCATAAGCGTCGAAACGCAGACTGGATCACGCTGCCGCTGCCGGTCTGCCTCTATACTTCAAACTGTCGATAAAAGCTCGTTTTTTCGACACATCATCAACTCCTGTCGATCTGATCGACACGTCGTCAATATATGTCGAAAAACCCGGAGGAAATCGACATATCGGCGAGACGTGTCGCTCACATCGACACATTGTGATGATATGTCGATTCAAGAGGGTTTTTTCGACGCATGGACCGTCGCTAATTCACCTAACCGTGAGAAAACTACTAAATGAGTGCTTTCGATCCCAAACAGCCGTACAACGATCTGCCTGACCTGCCACCGCCAGCGGACCAGATCGAAACACGCGACATCCTCAAGAAATGCATCAACGCGCGGGTTGCGCTCGCCGAACTCAAGCAAGCCGCCGAGCTGATCCCCAACTCGGCCGTGCTCGTCAACGCCCTGCCACTGCTCGAGGCGCGCGCCAGCTCCGAAATCGAGAACATCGTGACGACGACGGACAAACTGTTCGAATACGCCGACATCGCGGAAGACAAGGCGGACGCAGCCACCAAGGAAGCGCTGCGTTACCGCTCGGCACTCTACGAAGGCACCAAGATGGTCATGCGCAAGATGCTGTCGACCGACATGGCCATCCAGATCTGCAGCACGGTCAAGGGCCAGGAACTCGATCTGCGCTCCGAAGCGGGCACCACCCTTACGAACCGGATGTCCGGCGAAACCATCTACACGCCGCCGACCGGTCAGAAACTGCTGCAGCAGAAGCTCGAGAACTGGGCCGACTTCATGCGCAGCCGGACCGATATCGATCCGCTCATACGGATGGCCATTCAGCACTACCAGTTCGAGGCAATCCACCCTTTCCCGGACGGCAACGGCCGCACCGGCCGTATCCTGAACGTTCTGTTTCTTGTCGAACAGGGTCTCCTGGACTCGCCGATTCTCTACTTGAGCGGCTACATCATTCGCAACAAGGCACCCTACTACCGGCTGCTGCTCAAAGTGACGGAGGAGCAGGCATGGGACGAATGGATACTGTTCATGCTGGGCGGCGTGGAGGAAACCTGCATCTGGACCACGGACAAGATCAAGGCCATTCGCGAGCTGATGGAACACACCGCGGAATACGTACAGAAACAACTGCCGAAGATCTACACCTGGGAACTCGTCGAACTCCTGTTCCGGCAGCCGTACTGCCGTATCGGCAACCTCGTCGACAACGGCATTGCCAAACGGCAGACGGCATCGGTGTACCTAAAGGCGCTCACCGACCTCGGCGTGCTGCGCGAAATCAAGTCGGGGCGGGAAAATCTCTTTGTCCACCCCAAGTACATCGAACTCCTGAGCGGCGACGAGAACGTCTGGGTCTATTACGCGGGCATCGAAACGGAGTCGCAAACCGAAGCCTGAATGCGGCACACAGGGCAGCGTTGCAGAGCGTCGCTGCGCCGCCGTAGAATCCTCAGACAGTCGTCATGCGGAGCAGGCGCTTGCCTTCCATCTCAGCCCGTCCCTACGCGGGCCGCCTCTACCAGCTCTTCAAGTACACGGTTTACGGCCTCCTCACGCTGAACGTCTACCTCTTTTTCGATGAAGAGAGCAAAGCGGCCGCACTGCAGTTTGCCGGGGGTATTGCGCCGGGGCAGCTCATCGAAGCCTTTGCGTCCACGATCGATACGGCGGCGTGGGTCATACTGCTCCTGGTCTTCGAACTCGAGACGCGCCTGCTGGACGACCGCCTGTTTACGCCGCGCGTGACCTGGTCGCTCAGAATCATCCGCAGCCTTTGCTACACGGTCATTGTCTACGCCTTCTACGGCTATGTGACCAACGTCGCGTTCACCTACACCACGGTGCCGCTGCCCGAAGTGAGCAATCTGTGTTCGCTGGCGGCTCTGGATTGGTCCTGGGCCGAAACGCTCGACGTCTACGTCCCGTTGACGGCGGCCAACTGTGCGAACGTGTCGGCCGCAAACGAGTTTCTGCAGTTCCCGGGCATGAATGCCGCCGTCGACGCCGCAACGCTGACCGACATACGAGGACTGGCATGGATCGACGCGATCAACGGCGGCGTTTGGATACTCGTCGTCGTGCTGCTGGAGATCGACGTCTGGCTGCAGGAACACCAGCGCTTCGAAGGGGCGGCGCTGAAAACGAGCACGGCGCTCAAGTTCCTGCTTTACGGCACGCTGGCGCTCGCCGTTGTTTACTGGATGTGGAAAGGCCAGTTCAAAGACTGGTGGGACGCGTTGCTCTGGCTGGTGGCGTTCGTGTTCATCGAACTCAACGTGTTCGAGTGGCGCGCCGAAAGCCGCCGCGAGCAAACCGAAGCGGGTGCCGCTCCGGAAGCCGGCTAGTCGCTACGTCTTTTGCGATACGCGTCAATCGATACCCAGGAGCTTGTGCGTCTGCACGCTGAGCTTCCATAGCGGGTGCTGCATGCAGTAGCGGATTGCTGCCTGCGTGTTGGCCGTCCTCTCGGGGGAGTCCAGCGGCTGCAGGAAAAAGTGTTCGAACGCCAGGTGCTCGAAGCGCGCCGGCTGAGCTTCCTGCTCCCGCTGCGGAAACACGAGCTTGAGTTCGTCTCCGGACTCGACGACCAGCTCCGCGCTGCCCTTCGGGCTAACACACAGCCAGTCGACTCCCTCGGGCCGCGGCACGGTGCCGTTGGTCTCGACCGCCACAAAAAAACCGGCGGCGCGCAAAGCGGACGTCAGTTCGCTGTCGAGCTGCAGCAGCGGCTCGCCACCGGTGCACACGACAAAACGGCCGGCTTCTTCGTTATCCGGCCATTGCTGTTCGACAGCCTGTGCAAGCGCGATCGCTGACGCAAACTTGCCGCCGTTGGGACCGTCCACACCAACAAACTCCGTATCGCAAAACCGGCAGATTGCACTGCTGCGATGCTGCTCCCGCCCACTCCACAAATTGCAGCCGGCGAAGCGCAGAAAAACCGCCGGACGGCCCGTGTGAGCGCCCTCTCCCTGCAGCGTGTAGTAGATTTCCTTGACCGAATACGTCATGAGACGGCAAGCAGCGGGTCTTCGACGCCGGCCTCGTCGAAGCCGCGCGCGCGGAGTACACAGGCTGGACACCGGCCGCAGGGCGGCCGCAAGCCTTCGTAGCAGGTGTGCGTAAGGGCCATTGCCTCCAGTGCTCCCAACTCGACAGCCAGCTCCACGGTCTGTTGCTTGCTCAGGTGCATGAGCGGAGTGTGCAGCTCGACCTCGGACTCCATGCCGAGCCTGATCGCCTTCTCGAGTGCCGTCAGCGTTGCCTCACGGCAATCGGGATAACCGCTGTAATCGGTCTGCGCGACGCCGGTCACGATGTGCCGTATGCCGCGCGGCCAGGCATAGGCCGCGGCGAAGGTGAGGAAAATCAGGTTGCGCCCCGGGACGAAGGTGTTCGGCAGTGCTTCGCCCGTTGCGTCCGCCACGTCGATCGACGCTTCGGTCAAGGCGTTGCCGCCGAGTGCCGCGAACGTATCGATCGGCAACACACAATTCGGCACACCGGCATCGGCGGCAACCTCACGCGCGCACTCAAGTTCGATCCGGTGCCGTTGACCGTAATCGAAGGTCAGCGTCGATACGGCGCTGCGACCAAAACGTTCGAGCGCCCAGTAAAGGCAGGTCGTGGAGTCCTGCCCACCTGACAGCACGACCAGGGCTTTCTCGTGCGCGTCACTCATTGCCGGCCTGCTCACTATCGATTGGCTCTCGGTTCTCCCCGGGACGACGCAGGCCGTTCTCGAACTCGCTCCAGTCGGGCCGTCTGAGTTCCACCATGTGTGAAGCCATCGTCTCGGCCGAGACGTCCCACAGACGCTCGGCCAAGGCGTCGTTCTGCATGTGTGGATTGTCCGCAATGCGCACCGCATTGCAGTCCTCGAAGTACTTGCCGCTGGTTGCACCCAGTGACGGATGTGTGGCCACGAAGCAGCTCGTCGCCGCCCCCTGCTCCACGGTCTTGCCGCTGACCGAGGCCAGTATGCGAAAACCGAACCGTAGCGCCGGATTCAGGTTGCGGTCGATATCCGTATCGATCACGCCGGGGTGCAAAGCGTTGGCCGTAATCCGGGTGCCGCGTAGCCGTTTGCCGAGTTCGTACGCAAACAGCACATTCGCGAGCTTGGACTGACCGTAGGCCTCGCGGTCGCGGTACCGGCCGCTGCCGTCCAGACGATCGAAGTCGATGCCGTTGTCAGGCGCATCCCGGTAGGCCGTTCGACTCGCAACCACGACGATGCGTCCTTGCCATGCGAGGTACAGCCGTTCGAGCAAACGGTTGACGAGCAGGAAATGCCCAAGGTGGTTGACAGCAAAGTGACGTTCTATGCCGTTGACCAGCACCGGCTGATTGCCGCCGCCGCGAACGCCGGCGTTACACACCAGGATATCGATGGGGGTCTTGAGAGAACGGACGTGCTCCGCGCACTGAACGACCGATTCGGGATCCGCCAGCTCAAGCGCAATGGGCGTGCACAGGCCGCGCACCTTGTGGCACGCACTCTCGGCACGCTCGAGCGACCGGCTGGTCCCGACGACGTAGGCTCCGCGAGCCGCCAGTACGCGCATCGTCTCGAAACCAATGCCGGAGGTGCAGCCCGTAATCACGGCGAGCTTGCCGGACAAATCGATGTCCGCCGTCACCTCCTCGGCCGTCGAGTCTTCATCGAACGGGCTCTCCGGCACATCGGTGTCCGGCAGACGCCGGGGACCGCCGCAGCCACCCAACAGCGGCAGTGCCGCCGCTCCACCTGCGGCAAGCAGAAATTGCCGCCGCGCATAGCGGCGCTTTGTTCGCACAGTATTCAGCGTGTCTCTCGCGACGATCCGGTGCACGAAATGGTAGCACCGGAAGCGCTCGGCCCTAAGCCCGCCTCGCCGTTCCCGGCGGTAGCCGCTGCCGTCTCGTCGGCGGGCGGGCCCGGAGCGGACTGCCGCGTCGCCGCACTTTACGCTGACCGGGCATGACGCTATCGTGCGCCGTCTGTGTTTATGCACCTGAGCTAGCATGCCCGGAACACCTATTCCACCCGCGGTACTCGAAGCGGCGAGACGCGCTTCGGCGGTGGAGCCCGAACTGCTGAACAGCGAACGTATCGAAGCGACGTTCGGCAGCTACGGCATCGATGTCGTCGAGGATCGGCCGGGACTCAGACTGGCCAGCCTGTACTCGCTCACGGGCGACGAGAAAATCTGCCGCACGTTCGCGGCGGCGAGCCTGAACAGCGAGCACCGCGAACTGCTGACGGAGCTCGAGGCGATCGCGAGCGGTCACTCGATCGGCGCAACCTTTCGTCGCGGCGGCTGGCGGGTTGCCAAGAAGACCGTCTACACGGGCACGGTTGCGCTGCAGATGCTGCGCCCGGAGGTCGCCCGCGCCATGCGGCTCAAAGCCCCGCACGAACTGGCGACACACACCTATCTGCTGACGCTCGACAAAGACGGGCATTCGCTCGACTACGCCATCATCCTCGAACTGCACCACCCGGATTACCTCAATGCGGCCGCCCTGAGTGCCCTGTTTCCGGATACGCCGGGCAAAGATTCGACAATAAACGCCGACACCATTCACGAACTGGTTCGACTTTTTGACCTAAATCGCTAATTTTGCGGCGTAATTCCCATTTCGCGGCCCCCGGCACGCCTAGAATGGCGCTATCGAAACAAGACCCGCGAGGGAACCTCATGGCGGATTATTTGACAAACCGGCGCCCGCTACGGCTGCTGCCCGGTCTCGTTGCCCTGCTGCCGGCACTCTTCCTGGCCCTGCCCGTCCTGGCCCAGGACGAACCCAGCGACGGCGCAAACGTATGGAAAATTGTCGAAGAACAGTGGAACGCCGTGGGTGACGGCGACCGCAAGTGGCCCGAGAGGCTGCTGGCGGACGGTTTCTCGGGATGGGACAAGAGCGCTCCGGCGCCGCGCGACAAAGCCTCGACAGTCTACTGGGACCGTTTCATGGAACGCCGGGGCCAAATGGTGGCACATGAACTGTACCCGCTGTCGATCGTCGTTACCGGTGACACGGCGATCGCACATTACCTGTACACCAGCGCGTTCGAGAACAAGGACGGCACGATCGACATGCACAACGGACGCTTCACCGACGTCCTGATCCGTTCCGAGAACGGCTGGAAGCTATTGGCCTGGCACGGCGGCGAAGACGACTGATACCCGTGCCTTCGGCCGCTCAGCCCGGGGCTTAAGCCGCCGTTCAGCTAGCTCTAGTATCATGCCCTGTACCGGCCATGATGGCCTTAGTACGGGAGCAGTCATGCACAGTCGATATTCGGGCGGACAAGCCGCCTTTGTGCTGCTCGCACTGTCAGCCTCCGGGGCGTTTGCACAAGCTCCTGTCGACGAGGCGGGACAAAGCTACGCCTACCAGGGCGCCGACATCGAAGAACTCGGTGAGGCTGCGCCGCGTCTGAGTGCCGCTGAACTCGAAGAACTCGTCGGTCCCGTTGCACTGTATCCCGACGCGCTCCTGGCCGTCGTACTGCCGGCGGCCGCCTACCCGCTGCAGATCGTTCAGGCCGCAAGGTTTCTCGACGCCCTCGAAGAAGATCCGACGCTGACGCCCCCGGAAGACTGGGACGAATCCGTCGTAGCGCTGCTGAACTATCCAGAGGTGCTCCGCCAGCTCAACGACGACGTGGACTGGACGCTGGCGCTGGGCGAAGCCGTCATTGTGCAACAGGCCGACGTACTGTCCGCCGTGCAGCGCTTTCGGGACCGCGTCCACGCTGCAGGACATCTGGACTCCGATTCGCGCAGAGAGGTCGTCTACGAAGACGACATCATCGAGATACGCCCGGTCGACGAACGCGTGCTGTACGTGCCGGTGTACGAGCCGGCCACGGTCGTACACCGGTCATCCCGGCCCGTGTACCGCTACTATGCCAACCCTTACCCCGTCTATTACTACCCCTACTCCGACGGCTACTCGTTTCACCGCGGCTTCTTCTGGGGCGTGACGACGGCCTACGCACTGGGCTGGAGTCATCACCGGCATCGTCTGCACGTCGTGCACCACAGTTTTTACGGCCACCCCTATTACGGCCGCCACTACGGCTACCGCTGGTGGTACCGTCGGCCGACGCTGACGTATCACAACCACTATTACTTCCGCGACAGCTACCGTCCGACGTATTCACGCCACCGCAGAGGCGACTACTGGATCCCCCGGTACACCGACCGGGCCCGCATCGACCGGCGCCGCGCCGCACGTTCCCGGGGCCATCTCGATACGGGCAACGTACGCTCCAGCTTCACGAGGTCGTACAGACCCGATTCCGGCACGGCAAGCGGCAGTCAGCGCTATTCGCGATCGACCGGCAACGTTTCCCGCAGCCACGATCGGCATCGCAGCGATCGCGCGCCGATCACCAACCAACAACGCTCGTACACCCATCGTGACCGGAACACGATCCGTGATCGGAATACAGTCCGCGATCGGAATACGGTCACCACGCCGCGCAATCGCAGCAACGCGCCGGCCGTCACACCGCGCACGCCGGTAACGCGACCGTCGACGCAGCGCAACCGCTCCGCCGAGCACCGCGTCGATACCCGGATACAGCGCAGAGCCAACACACAAAGCCAGCCGCCCAGGCAGGCCCAGCAACCGAGCTATCAGCGCAGGGAACCCATGCGCCAGCAGAGCACGCCGCCGAAACCGCGCTCGCAGACGCCGACCAGAACGGTCCGGCAGAGCCCACCCTCTCGGAGCCGCGATGCCGGTGCCAGACAGTCGCGGAGCAGCAGCCATTCCGGAAGTCGCAATCGCTCGTCGCAGTCCGGCAGACGGCACGACGATCGGTAGTACGACTGCAATCAGAATTGCGGCAGATCGCTAGCTAGCCGCCGCTTTCGGGTTTGTCGCCGCGCGGCAGACGCCCGGTCTTGCGGAGCGCCTCACGGAGCACAAACTCGATCTGCGCGTTCAAGCTGCGCAGATCGTCGTTTGCCCAGCGCTGCATGGCTGCCAGGGTCTTCTCGTCGATACGTAGTGCAAACGCCTTACGTTTTGCCAAGACCGTTTACCTCTCGCCGCACGGCATACGTTTACGGTAGTCGTTCGACACGGCTGACCTGACGGGCTGCCGGCCCGGGGATCACGTATACAGCGTGCCGGCGTTCAACACGGGCTGAGCCCCTTCTTCTCCACACAGCACGACGAGCAGGTTGCTCACCATGGCCGCCTTACGTTCTTCGTCGAGTTCGACGATGTTGTCCTTCTGGAGCTGCTCCAGCGCCATCTCCACCATGCCGACGGCGCCGCCGACAATCTGTTTCCTCGCGGCAATGATGGCGGAGGCCTGCTGCCGTCTGAGCATGGCATTCGCAATCTCCGGCGCATACGCAAGATGACTGATTCGAGCTTCCACGACGGTAATGCCGGCACGCTCGAGTCGATCCTGAATTTCGTCGCGGAGCGCCTGGGCGATTTCCTGAGGGCTGCTTCGAAGTCCAATGCCGTTCTCGTCATCCGACTCGTAAGGATAATTGGTGGACAGGTTGCGCAGCGCAGACTCGCTCTGAATCTGCACGTATTCGTCGTAGTCGTCCACCTCGAACAACGCCTCGGCCGTGTCGAACACCTTCCACACGACAACGGCAGCAATCTCGATCGGGCTGCCGTTCGAGTCGTTCACCTTGAGCTTGCTGCTTTCGAAGTTGCGCACGCGCGTGGATACGGCCGTCTTCTGAAAGAATGGGTTGGCCCATTTGAGTCCCGAATCGTGCACGGTGCCCACATACTTTCCGAACAGCTGCAACACCTTCGCCTCGTTGGGATGCACCATAAAAAGCCCGGCCCACGCAATCAGCACGACTACCGTCAGCAGTACGGCTGCAACCAGACCCGGCAAGGATTCCGCCAGCGCCGCGCGGAAAATGAACCAGCCGCCCAGAATCTGAGCGATCGCCAACACCAGCACCATAACGTAACCGGACCACGCCGTGCGTTTACTCTCTCGTATCATTGCCGCCTCCTTTAGCCGCGTGCTGAGTGCTCCACGTGATATTATTTTGATATCAAAATGACGTGATTGCAAGAAAGCGGCAAAACGCATCACAAGCCTTTGATTAAGAAGACTTTATTGCGCGTAAGGGCGACAACCAGAAAGGCCTCCGGGTGGAGGCCTTAGCGGGTGCTGACGCTTTGGGGGAGACGTCAGTGTGTGTTCGAAAGACCGGGTTTCCCCGGACCGTGAACACACAATCAGTTGACCATACCGAGTTTGCAGGATTGTGAAGCCGCTCTCGAGGGTCGGCCGATGGTCGCCCGGTCAGGATTCCGCCGAATCGGCCCCAAGCGGCAGGCGCACCTCGAAACAAGCGCCTTTGTCGCCGGTGTCCAGCAAGCGAAGCTGCCCGCCGTGGGCGCGGGCCACCAGAGTGGCGAGATACAGCCCGAGACCGGTACCTCCGGTATGCCGCGCACGCGACGGATCGCTGCGGTAGAACGGCTCGCCAATGTGCTCGATCTGCTCGCGAGGTATTCCCGGGCCGTGGTCGCGCACGGTAAACACGACGTCGGTTGCATCCGCGTCGACGATGAGTTCCACGGGCCCGTCTTCGGGCCGACTGTAGCGCAGCGCGTTGCCGATCAGGTTCTTGAGCATCAGCGTGACGCGCGCTTCGTCGAGATCCGCTTTGAGTGCAGGCGTACGAAAGTCGAGTTCGATGCGTTCACGCTCGCGTGCGAAGAAACTGTCGAGCAGGTCGTCCACGAGTTCACACACCCTCACTCGCGACCGGGCAAGCGTGGCATGCGAACTGTTCAGCCGTTCGGCTTCGAGCAGCGTGACGACAATCTTCTCCATCTCCGAGATTTCCGCCTTGAGCTTGTCGCGATCTTCGTCGTTGTCCAGAAACTCGATACTGAGCCGCATACGCGACAGCGGTGTACGGAGTTCGTGACTCAAACCCAGCAGCAACGCCCGCTTTGCATCGAGCATGCCCTCGACGTCGCCCGCGAGCTTGTTGATCGCCCCCGCCAGCTCACCCAGCTGATCGCGGCGGATGTCCTTGATCCGATGATCGAAGTTTCCGCGGCCAATGTGCCGTGCACCGGCGCGAATGGCACGGATCGGTCTGAACAGCCACTGCACCGCCAGGTAACCGACCGTCAACGCAAACAATCCCAGAGACACAATGACCAGCTTGAGATCGGGACCTGACGAGTATTCGCCGATGGGAGGAGTTGCAACCACAATGTCGTACTCGCCGGAACGCATCTTCAGATAGCGGTGCTTGTCGTGGTCGGCGAACTCGACGCCGCTCAACTCGTCGACCCACGCGCTGCGATCATCGCTGAAGGCCGGACTCGGACCGAACTCGAGCTTGTCCATCTCCGGAAAATCGGCGTGCGAGGACCAGTCGATGTCGGGACCCAGAATGCGAATATCGACCGGCACGCGCTCCGTAATCGCAACGGCCTTTTCGATGTCCGGCGGCGTGCCGATGTCCTGCTTGACGTAGTAGACGTGCAGCGACAGGTGCCCGCTGATCAAACCGCGGATGTCGTCGCTGTTGTAGACCCAGATCAGCGCCTGGTAGGCACCGAAAACGAACAGGCCGCCGAGCAGAAGAAATATTGCGAACAGCCGGACGGACAGCGACCGCAGCAGAACCTTCATGACGGTTACGACTAGCCTTCCGTTACGGGAACGCCAATAAAAGAATAACCGCGGCCCCATACGGTCTGAATGAAACGTGGCGGCTTGACCGAATCCCCGAGCTTCTGCCGCAGGCGGCTTACCATGATGTCGACCGAACGCGTCAGTATTGCGGCGTCGATACCGCGCAGCTCGCTCAGAATATCGTCGCGGGAGAGTTTCTTGCCGTGGCGCCTCGCCAGTATGAGCAGCAGTTCGTACTCCATCGAAGTCAGATCGACGCCGCGATCGTCCACGCGAACCGAACGGGTTTCGGTGTCGATGCTGAGACCGTCGAAGCGCAAGGTCGATTGATCCACGCCACCGGACTCCGCGCGCCGCAGCGTCGCCTGCACACGCGCAACGAGTTCTCTTGGCTCGAAGGGTTTGCCGACATAGTCATCCGCACCAAGCTCGAGCCCGGAGACGCGATCGATGACGTCCCCCCTCGCCGTCAACATAATGATGGGAATGTTGCTCGTCTTGCGAACCTCCCGGCAGATCTCGAAGCCGTCACGGCCAGGCAGCATGACGTCGAGCAGCAGCAGGTCGGGATCCTCTCGCGTCAGCTTACGGAAGCCCTCGTCCGCGTCATGCGCGCACACGAGCTGAATACCGAAACGCTTGAAGTAAGCCTGCAGCAACTCCGAGTGCTTCTTGTCGTCGTCAATGATCAGTACTTTACTCATGACGCTAGTCTAGCCGCTGGTGTCGCGTGCCGTCGTCGGACAACGCACCGTTGAAACACAAAGAAACATTCTGAAACCGCATCGAGATGTTTGCCGCGAACGTGTGCCGGACACTTCGTTCAGTCCAATCGTACACCGAACCCGTGAGGTCCGACATGAATTACCTGAATAGAGGGTGGCTGCTCGCCGCCGCCTTGTTCGTCGCAGCCTGCGATTCCGACAGCACCGACACGGTGCAGCCGCCGGAGCCGACACCCACGTTCAATCTGCAGGTAGTGCACGCGTCCTCGAACGCGCCTGCCGTGAACGTTCTCGTCAACGGCGCGGAAACGCTGTCGGCCGTCGACTACAAGACGGCGTCCGGCGAAACGACGCTGACGATCGGCGACTACGACCTGCAGGTCGACGCCATTTTCCCGGACGGTTCGACGGCACCCGTGATACCGGCGGACAACCCGCCGCTCAACGTGACCTTCGCTGCCGACATCAATTACACGGTCATTGCCCTGGGTAACGTCGGCGACACCGGCGACACTGCGCTGCAGGCAAAAATCGTCGAGCGCCCGCTGGCGTCCGTACCCGCCGGCAATATCCGGCTTACTGCGGTACATGGCGCTGCGGGTGCACCGCCGGTGGACATCTACGTCACCGCACCGGGAGCGGACCTGACCCAGGAAACGCCGCTCAACGCCGACACGCCGCTGGCGTTCAACGACGACCCGCTGGGTCCCGTCGAGGTACCCGCTGGCGAATATCAGGTCCGCATTACGGTTGCCGGCAGCACGACGGCCATCGCGTTCGACTCGGGACCGCTGGACATTGGTGCCGGCGGCGACATCGTGGCGATCGCGGTCGACAACACCAACGCCGGCGCCGGCACGGTCCCGGGCGCGGGCATCGACATTCCGGTCAGCGTGCTTCTGGTCGGTGACGGCGGCGCAATTGACGCACTCGACGTGCAGACCACGGCCGAAGTGCGCGTCACGCACGCCGTGCCCGACGCCGGCCTCGTCGACGTCTATGCCAACGGCGCACTGGTTGCCCCTCTCGAAGACTTCGACTTCACCGAAACGCGCGGCCCGCTGGCGCTGCCCGCGGACGATTACGCGTTCCAGGTAGCACCCGCCAACACGCAGAACTTCGTCATCAATCCCACGGCCGAAGCCACCCCGCTCGCTGCCGGCACGTTCTACGATGCCTTCGCGACGGGCTCGATTGCTCTCGACAACCTGGGTCTGCTGACCGCTGCGGACGATCGCCGCAGGCTGGCAACGGCTGCCAAACTCAGAGTCATACACGGGTCGCCGAGCACGGGTCTCGTCGATCTCTACGTCGTCGATGCCTCGGTCACCGACATCACCAACGTCGAGCCGTTCGCCGAAGACATTCCGTACCTGTTCAACTCGACGTACCTCGAATTGACGCCGGGCACCTACAACGTCTACATCACGCCGGCTAACAGCAAGACCATTGCCATTCCGGCCGAAGGACTGCCGCTCGACGCAGGCGGCATCTACACTGCCGTTGCGCGCGATCCGGTGTCGCCAGGCACTGACCTTGGCCTGATTTTGCTCGATGACTTCTAACTCCCCCTGAACCAGATCATCGAGCGAAATAGGAGCCGGTCAAAAACCCTGTCTCCCCCAGGCACCGGCTCTTACTCCCTCCGGCCCCGTAATCGCTGCGGGGCCTTTTTTGTTTCCGCAACCCCGACAGATCCGCTTGGGGCTCACGCAGGCTGCGATTCCCCTTCGAGCAACGCCAGACGCCGCTCGAACTTGTCGCGCAGCCGGGAGGCCAGCGGCGCGCTCAAAAAGCGCCGGATGCGTGTCGCGTCACCCGGCCGCTCGTAGTAGTGGCGATAGAGTTCCACGATCCCGGGGGCGTCGTCCGAGGCCGGCAGCGCCGTCACGGCATCTCCCGCCTGCACCTCTCCGGCGTTCAGAACCCGCAAATACGCGCCGGGCCGCGCCGCACGACGGAACCGGTCGGCGAAACGCTCGACGCCAAGCGCCGCCTCCAGGGTCGCACAGGGAATCCTGGGCGCGGTCACCTCGAGCACGACGGTACCAATCAACAGCCTCTCACCCACACCGAGATCGGTTGGCAATCCCCCGATGGTGAGATTCTCGCCAAAGGTGCCCGGGGCCAGCGTCCGGTTCAGGGTGGACGACCACCACGCGTAGTCTTCCTGGCTGTACGCGTATACGGCCTGGTCGGGTCCGCCGTGATGCTGCCGATCGCAAACCCGATCGCCGCTAAGGCCCGATTTGCGGACCGGCACGGGACCGTTCGCCGGGCGTTTGGCAATACCGGTCTGATATCGCCGACCGTCGTGTTCCAGCCATTCCGCCGTTCCCGTATTGACGCTGATCAGTCTCATCTGCTGCATGCTGACGCCCTGTGCCTTAAGAATGCCGACGCTCACGCGGCCGTCGAAACCGGCACATTGTGTTGCACCGCGCTGTCGCGCCGCAAACCCGTACTCTCAATGGGGTTGTGCCGGACCGAAACGGCGGCTAGCTGCTGCCGTCAAAACTGAACGCGGCCTTCCTCGGCACGTCCGAGAGCCGGTGTCGACCCCGCAGTGCGTCGTGCTGCCCCGGGGGAAACTCCTCGACGATGATCTTTCGCACGTGGTTCTCGGCAACGAGAAGCTGATCTGCCGCGATTTCGTAGAGCCTGCGCGCATCCTGAGCATGGCCCTCGGCCTCGGTGAGGCGCTTCGGCGGGATCTTGCCGACCTTGCCTTCGAGCCGCCGCAGCGACCGATCAGCCCGCCGGGCCGAGCGCGCCGCTCTTTCCAGCTCCGACTCCTTTCGGCGGCGCTGCCGGAGCGCGCGTTTGAGCCTTGCAGCGCGGGAGCCGGACCACACGCGGACGAGAACGGCAAACAGCGCGGCCGCCGCCACCGCTGCAGCCGCAAGCAGAGCCCAATGTCGCAGTAGCCAGTCCGGATCCATGCCAGCACTGTATTCCGCGCGCCGTCACACCCGCAAGGGACCATCCCACACTTCTCAAGTGCGTTACATTTACAATACTTATGCGCTATTATGTAACGCATGACCCGCACCAAGATCGCCACCCTGAATCTGCGCATCAGCCCGGCGCTGAAGGCGGCAGTGCGCGAAGCCGCCGCGCGCGAGCACCGCAGTGTGGCCAACATGGTGGAGGTCCTGATTCGCCGCCACTGCGACGATTCGGGTATTGCCGTGCCCGAACTCCCCGACAAGCCTGTGAGGACAGAGAATGGATGAACGTATGTTGCGCGCGCTGGTCGCCGCAGGCGCGATACGAAACGTGAGCATCATTGCCTGCGGCGCGCGCTTTCACGTCGAGGCAAAAACGCTCAACGGCGCCGTGACGGCGGAAACGCAGAAGGGGAAGGTAAAAACCTGGGTGAGCCTGGACGCCGCGGCCCGCTGGGTACGCGGGCTAGGTGTCGGCGCAGCTCACGTCAATCTGACCCACTGGCAACCTGCGCAGCGTGAGATGACGGTATGAGCGGACGGGGGTCGACACCCCGGCCCGCTGCGTAAGTTCCCGTCGCTCAGTCGTCTTCGCCCAGGTCTTTGCCGAACGGAAACGGCTTTTCGTCGGTATTGAAGGTCAGGTACGAAAGAATGTCCGCAATGTACCCGGTGACGGTCGCACCCGCCTGCATCAGCTGCCGGTTCCGCTCACCCGTGAACAGGACGGCAAGGAAACCCAGCACCACTATGACGCTCGCGACAATGCTGGCGACACTGATCAGCAGGTAATAGACCAGCATGAACACGAGGCGCATCCAGGTGTTCCTCGATTTCAGATTGTCTTCGAGGGGCCGGCTGGACGAGCCTTCATCGGCAATCCCGTCGGCGGCCGGACTGTTGTCGTTCATTGAGTTCGCTCCTTGGCGGGTGTTCCGCCGCAATGCTGTGGCTGACGATCTCCTGATATGGTTACAATCGGCGGCGTATTCAACCCCCCCGGTGCTCTGCGCCCGGGCCGCCGGCACACCTGACCATCGGAACAAGACCATCGACACCCAGCATACCCGCGAGGGCACGATCGACACCATCAGGCCCCTCGCACTCCTCGCGGCGGCCTTCATACTGTCAGCCTGCGGCGGCGACTCCAGCGGGCCTTCGGCCGACCCACCGGAAGCATCCGGCGGTTACGAAGCCGGCGATACCGCACAGCGAATTGCGGCGGAGAGCATTATCGTCGACGGCCATATCGACGTGCCCTACCGCCTCAAAATCAGACCCGCCGACGTTTCCGAGGCCACGGACGGCGGCGATTTCGACTATCCACGCGCTGTTGCAGGGCACCTCAACGCACCCTTCATGTCGATCTACACGCCGCCCGAACTGGAGGCGGAAGGCCGCTCCAAAGAGGTAGCCGATGAACTGATCGACAGGGTTGAAGCCATCGTGGCGGAGTCCCCCGAGAAATTCGCCATTGCAACCAGCGTCAGCGACGTCCGCAGACACTTCGAGGAAGGCCTGATTTCGCTGCCGCTCGGCATGGAGAACGGCTCACCGATCGAGGGCGATCTCGACAATCTCCGGCATTTCTACGATCGCGGCGTCCGCTATATAACGCTCGCACACAGCCTCTCCAACCACATTTCGGATTCCTCCTACGACGACAACCGGGTCTGGAACGGCCTGAGCGACTTCGGCAAGACGCTCGTCGGCGAACTCAACCGGCAGGGCATCATCATCGACATCTCGCACGTGTCGGACGACGCTTTCTGGCAGGTGATGGACCTGTCGGCAGTGCCGGCCATCGCATCGCATTCCTCGGCAAGGCATTTCACTCCCGGCTTCGAGCGCAACATGAGCGACGAGATGATCCAGAGGCTCGCGGCTGAAGGCGGCATCATCATGATCAACTTCGGCTCGTCTTTCCTAACCGTGGAGGCACGCGGGTATTCCGACAGGCGCAACGACTTTGTCCGCGAAGCCCGCGAAGCCAACCCGGAACTCGACCCGAGGGTCGCCAGGCAACAATTCCGCGCGGAATTCGATGCGAAGCACGGCCCCTACCCCTACGCCTCACTCGACGACGTCCTCGATCATATCGATCACACCGTCGAACTGGCCGGCATCGAAGCCGTCGGTATCGGCTCCGACTACGACGGCGTCGGTGATTCGCTGCCGGTCGGTCTCAAAGACGTCGCGAGCTACCCCGTGCTGGTGCAGGGCCTGCTCGACAGAGGCTACAGCGAAGCCGATATACGGCTGCTGCTAGGGGAAAACCTGCTCAGGGTCTGGAGCGAGGTCGAAACCTACGCCGCGGAGGCCGCCGAATAGCAGCAGTCCAGGGCCACGTCAGCCGTCAGCCGCCGACGAACAGGCGGTAAAGCACGTAGGCGAACACGGCGGCTACACCAATGGCCAGCAAACCGTTGGCACCACCCTCCTCCCTGAATCCCGGTACGGGTGTGCTGGATTCCACACTCTGCTCGACGCTCAACGCATCGACAATCGCCTTGGCCTCTCGCAGGCCAAGGCCGGTTTCCTGACGCAGGAGTTTGACCGCCTGGATCTTCTTGCCGGAAACGATCGCCGACATGACCGCCGGCGACAGCTCATCGGGCATCGGTGCAGCGCGTTTTTCGACTTTCATAGCCTTACTCCGATCGGTGCGGGCTCACGGCAAAGACCGTGTATGCTTGGGGCGTCGGTCCCGGCCGGCAACGCGCCGTGAACGCGGCAGATGCTTTGCCGGACGACGTTCCGGGGCCCAGAGGCTACCGAATGCAGGATACAACAAAGCACGGCACCGGCGAACGGGACGAAGCATCCTACGGCGACGCACCGTCGGACGAGACACTTCGAAGACTCCTCGGTTCAGCAAGCACCATTGCCGTCATCGGCCTGTCGGATCGGCCCGCGCGGGCCAGCCACGGCGTCGCCCGCTATCTGGTGGCGGCGGGGTATACGGTTTACGGAGTCAACCCCAGGCTTGCCGGCAGGACCGTTGCGGGGGCCATGGTCTACTCGAGACTGGCGGACGTCCCCGGAGAGATCGATATCGTGGACGTCTTCCGGCGGCTGGACGCCATTCCACAGGTCGTCGACGATACGCTCGAAGTTGCCGCCCGCAAACGCGTACGCTGCCTTTGGCTGCAGCTCGGGTTGTTCGATGAGGATGCTGCCCGGCGTGCGACGCAGGCGGGCTTGACGGTGGTGATGGACCGCTGCCTGAAAATCGAGCACTCGCGGCTGTTGCGCCGCTGAGCGCTGCTGTCGGCCCCGTGCCGCTCCGCGTCAGGCGGCAACGACGTCCAGCAGTACGTAGCGCAAAAGCACTTCGTAGCTGGTCTGGTCCAGCTTCATACCGTCCGGCAGCTCAAGCGTATGGATGGGGTTCCCATCGCCGTCCTGGATCTCCTGAAAGTGCTTGTCGCCCTCCCGGAAAACCCGGTAGCGCACGGCGCGCTTGTCGTCGAACTTCAGCGGCACATAAGCCTCGGTCCAATCCTGTATCGTCGCTCTGCTCATGGGTATTCTCCGATCTCGACTACTCGATGCGGGCGATTCCGCGCCCACTTTGACAGAGATATTGCAAAGCCTGTGCCAGCCGACAGCAACGGCACAAGAACCACGAATTAACTAGGAAAAACATTAAGTTAACGGTAATATATCGAGTATTACTTTAACCAAGCGCAACCCACACGACTGTCAATTTTGGTCACGATGTCATGTAAACGGCGACAACCGTATGACATAACGCTCCGTCCGGGGAGACGTGTTTAGCCGCCAAGCGGCCACACGAGCGCAATCATCGGCACCGATACCAGCACAACCAGGATCTCGAGCGGCAGCCCCATGCGCCAATAGTCACCGAACGAGTACCCGCCCGGCCCCATGATCAGCGTATTGTTCTTATGCCCGATCGGGGTCAGGAACGCGCAGGACGCGGCAACCGCCACACCCATCAGGAACGGGTCCGGATTCACCCCCAGCTGAGCTGCAATTTCCACCGCGACGGGCGCGGCGATGACGGCCGTTGCCGTGTTGTTCATAACGTCGGACAGCGTCATGGTCACGACGATCAGGAGCGCCAGCACAATCAGCGGCGACAGACCGGCAGACAGGCTAACGATGCCGTCGGCAATGATCGTCGTACCGCCTGTACTCTGCAGCGCACCGCCGAGGGGGATCATCGAGCCGAGAAGGACAATGACCGGCCACTCGACCGAATCGTAGACCTCACGGATCGGCACGATGTTGAGCAGCACGTAGGCCGCTACCACGCAACCCAGCGCTATGGGCAGATAGACGAGTCCCAGACTGGCAGCCGTAATGGCGGCGGTAAACAAGCCCACGGCCAGCCAGACCTTGTCGCGCTGGATGATCCGCTGGCCGCGATCGGCGAGCGGCAGGAGCCCCAGACGCTTACCCACGTCCGTCAGACGATGCTCCTCGCCGAGCAACAGCAGCACATCGCCGGGCGACAACACGAGTTTTCTCAGGTGATCGCGAATACGGGCGCCGCGCCGCGAGACGCCAACGAGTGCAATGCGGTAGCGGTACAGAAGCCGAACGTCCAGCGCACTGCGACCGGCCAGCCTCGACGAGTCCTGCACGACCACTTCACTCAACGCAAGATCGTCGTCGGCCAGCATGCCCTGCCCGCGGCCGACGTACTCCAGCCCGAACACACCGAGCGCTTCCTCGAGGCTCTCCGGGCTCGCTTCCATGACGAGCTTGTCCCCGGCGCGTATCTCCACCGTACGGGCGCCGCCGGGCATGCGCTGACCGCGGCGCACGAGCCCGACAATCTCGACGTCCGCCTTCTCGGCCTCGTCGTCGAGTTCCCTGAGCTTCCGGCCGATGACTGGCGAGCCGTCCGGCACCCGCACCTCAGCAATGTAATCCGCAAGGTCGAACAACTCGTCGGGGGCATTGCTGCTCTGACGCTCGGCCGGCAGCAATCGCCAGCCAAGCAGTGCCACATAGGCAACTCCAACGGCAGCACAGGCAATCCCGACAGGCGCAAAATCGAACATCCTGAACGGGCTGCCCAGCGCGTCGTTACGAAACTCCGCAATGACGATATTCGGCGGTGTACCGATCAGGGTGATCATCCCACCCAGGATCGAGGCGAACGACAGTGGCATGAGCGTCAGCGATGCGCTCCGCCCGGCCTTCTTCGCCGCCTGCAGGTCGAGCGGCATGAGCAGCGCCAGAGCCGCAACGTTGTTCATGACCGCCGACAGAGACGCGGCAAGCGCCGACATGGCCCCGATGTGGGTTCCCAGGCGCCGCGCACCGTCGATGAACAGCCGCCCCAGCAGCTCGATGACGCCGGAATTCGACAAGCCTTTGCTCACGATGAGAACCAGCGCAATGATGACGGTCGCGGGATGGCCGAACCCCGAAAACGCCTCCTCGACCGGCACCAGGCCAAGCAGGAGTGCCGCCAGCAGCGCGACGAACGCCACCAGGTCGTAACGCCACCGCCCCCAGATCAGCAAGGCAAAGACGGCTCCGAGCAAGGTAAACAACAAGGCCTGGTCGAGCGTCATGAACACAGAATCCCGTACAACGAAGTCGGCACCATACCCGAGGTCGAGGGTCCGGGACGAGTGTTGCAACACAAGCGCTTCGCGCTAGCATGCACCTATGATCTGGATCATCGTCGCCCTCGTGATACTGGCGCTCGTATTCGGGCCCGGCTTGTGGGTGCGCCACGTGCTCAGGAAATACAGCAAGCCCGAGAACCGCTATCCGGGCACCGGCGCAGAACTGGCCAGACAGCTGCTCGACCGACACGCGCTCAACGCCGTTACCGTCGAAATCAGCGAATCCGGCGATCACTACGATCCGGATGCGCGGGCCGTGCGGCTCAGCCCCGACAACTTCCACGGCCGCTCGCTGACCGCCATTACCGTCGCCGCGCACGAGGTCGGGCATGCCGTTCAGGACGGTGAAGGCTATCTGCCGCTGAAGCTTCGAACCCGCCTGGTCAAGGTCCTGATGCCGATGGAGCGTGTCGGTGCGGGCGTGCTCATGCTGGCGCCGTTCGCAGGGGTCCTGACCCGGGTCCCTGCAGTTGGCGCGCTGATGCTGCTCAGCGGCATCCTGCTGATGTTCTCGTCCACCGTCGTCCACGCCCTGACCTTGCCAACCGAGCTGGACGCCAGTTTCAGCCGCGCGCTGCCCATGCTCGACCGTCACCGGATACTCAAGAGTCCCGACCGGCCGCACGCCCGCCGGTTGCTCACTGCGGCGGCCCTGACCTACGTTTCCGCCTCGCTTTTGAGCCTGCTCAATATTGCCCGCTGGTGGGCCATTCTGCGGCGCTGACGGCGCCCTGGCGCAGCGCCGGAACCCGGCGGCGCCCGGAGCCTATCCACAACGGCCAAAATACGGGCAAAATAGCGGTTTTGGCGCCTCCCGGGGCTTGAAAACGAGGCGGCACAACCCAAATCCCGCTGGCTTCGATGAGGAGGCAGAAAACCACTGGTTCAAGGCACTTGACGCTGCTATCATCCGCGCCCGGACGGCACGGTCCGGTCCCGCTCTTGGCGCTACGACAGAGCACGACTGGCGCCTTTGACGCCTTGAGATAGATCACGCGCACCCACTCCGCACGATACCCGCGACGCTCCCGCCACCACGAGCTGCGAGCGCCGGCGCTTAGTTCCGGACTGGCTGCGGTTTATTGACGACGAACGAGCACTGTTATGAAAGACCTATCGACGTATCGCAACATAGGCATTTTCGCCCACGTTGACGCCGGCAAAACGACCACGACCGAGCGCATCCTCAAGCTGACGGGCAAGATTCACAAGACCGGTGAAGTCCACGACGGCGAAGCCACGACCGACTTCATGGAGCAGGAGCAGGAACGCGGCATTACCATTCAGTCGGCAGCGACCAGCTGCGAGTGGGACAAGCACCGCCTGAACATCATCGATACCCCGGGACACGTCGACTTCACGATCGAGGTGTACCGTTCGCTCAAGGTACTCGACGGCGGCGTCGGTGTGTTCTGCGGTTCGGGCGGCGTTGAGCCCCAGTCCGAAACCAACTGGCGCTACGCCAACGACTCCGAAGTATCGCGCATCATCTTCGTCAACAAGCTGGACCGCATCGGCGCCGACTTCTACCGTGTCGTCAAGCAGGTCGAAGACGTGCTGGCGGCCAATCCGCTGGTCATGGTGCTGCCCATTGGCATCGAAGACGATTTCACGGGCATCGTCGATCTCCTGACCCGCAAAGCGTGGGTTTGGGACGACTCCGGCGATCCGGCAGCCTACGAAATCCAGGAGCCGCCCGCCGACATGGCCGACAAGATCGAGGAATGGCGCGAGAAGCTCATCGAGACAGCGGTCGAACAGGACGACGATCTGCTCGAAGCGTATCTCGAAGGCAACGAGCCGTCTGTCGACGACATCAAGCGCTGCATCCGCAAAGGCACGATCAACCTGGACTTCTTCCCGACCTACTGTGGCTCGGCCTTCAAGAACAAGGGCATACAGCCTGTGCTGAACGCCGTCGTCGATTTCCTGCCGAACCCGACCGAAGTCAAACCGCAGCCGGAAGTCGATCTGGAAGGCAACGAGACCGGCGAATTCGCCACCGTCGATCCGGGCCGGCCGCTGCGCGCGCTCGCGTTCAAAATCATGGACGACCGCTACGGCGCGCTGACCTTCACGCGAATCTACTCGGGTACGCTCAAGAAAGGCGACAACGTACTCAACACGTACACGGGCAAAACCGAGCGCATTGGCCGCATCGTCGAGATGCACGCCGATTCGCGCGAGGAACTCGACAGCGCGCAGGCGGGCGACATCGTCGCACTGCTCGGCATGAAGAACACCCAGACCGGCCACACGCTCGCGGACGCCGATAACCCGGCTACGCTCGAGCCCATGGTATTCCCCGACCCCGTGATTTCGGTCGCCATTGCGCCGAAGGACAAGGCCGGCACGGAGAAGATGGGCGTTGCATTGAGCAAGATGATTGCCGAAGACCCCTCCTTCCAGGTGGCTACGGACGAAGACTCCGGTGAGACCATCATTAAGGGCATGGGTGAGCTGCACCTGGACATCAAGGTCGACATTCTGAAGCGCACGCACGGCGTCGAAGTCGAGATGGGTAAGCCGCAGGTGGCCTACCGCGAGACGATTACCCAGAGCATCGAAGACAGCTACACGCACAAGAAGCAGTCTGGCGGTTCCGGCCAGTACGGCAAGATCGATTACATCATCGAGCCCGCCGAAACCAACGCCGGTTACGAGTTCGAATCGAAAGTCACGGGCGGTAACGTGCCGCGCGAGTACTGGGGTGCCATCGAAAAAGCCTTCGGGGTCAGCATGGAAGAAGGCACGCTGGCGGGCTACCCGCTGCTGGACGTCAAGTTCACACTGCTGGACGGCGCGTTCCACGCGGTCGACTCGTCAGCGCTGGCCTTCGAAATCGCCACCAAGGCAGCCTACCGCCAGTCGGTACCGAAAGCAGCTCCGCAGATCCTCGAGCCGATCATGAAGGTGGACGTGTTTACGCCCGAAGACAACGTGGGCGACGTCATTGGCGACCTGAACCGCCGGCGCGGCATGATCAAGTCGCAGGACGCCGGAGCGACGGGCGTGCGCGTCAAGGCCGATGCTCCGCTGGCCGATATGTTCGGCTACATCGGACACCTGCGCACACTGACCTCAGGCCGTGGCCAGTTCTCGATGGAGTTCTCGCACTACTCGCCCTGCCCTCAGAACGTGGCGGATGAAGTCATCAAAGAGGCGCAGGAACGCCGCGCCAAGAAGTAGGCCTGGCCGAGACCCAGCCGACAAGCCCCTGCCGCTGGAGCTGCAGGGGCTTTTTTTTGCACACGTCTAAAGACCTGCGACGGAGGAACGCACGCCCATGCAGATCCCGCTCCCCGACGACGCGTTGCTCGGCCGGTATCGGCTACGAGAGGGTGAACACGACCATTACACGGACTGTTTTTCGGTGACTTGTCCCGCTGAAATCGGGCTCGACGCTTTTGTGACGGCGTTTTATACGACACCGCTGTTTCGCTGCGAGCGTTTTGTTTTGCGCCTGGCCGGCATCCGTTCGGCCGACGCCGACATTGCGGACATGCTCAGCGCCGGACGACCGGGGTTTGCCGCCTGGCAGGTCGAGGATCGCTGCGACAATCAGCTGCTGCTCACGGATCTCGCCGGCAGCACCCGCTCATGGTTCATGGTGGCGCCCGCCGGCACACAGGGAACGCAACTCTATTTCGGCTCCGCCGTCATTGCCCGGGAGTCGCACCGTTTGCCTTTGCTCTATCGCCTATTGCTCGGGCTGCACCGCCTGTATTCGCGGCTGTTGCTTGGAGCCGCGGCCAGGCGCTTACGCGCTGGCCGGGCCGGAGCGGCGGCGTAAGCGCCGGTTCGCATTGAGCACGTCGTAGGAAAACAGCCCGACGGCTACCCAGATAAACACAAAACACACCATGTGCGCCGTCGTGAGCACTTCTCCGTAGAACAGGCCCACGAGAAACTGCAGAGTGGGTGCAATGAACTGCATGAAACCGATCGCCGTCAGCGTCAGCTTCCTGGCGGCAATCGCAAAACACAAGAGCGGCACTACGGTCAGCGGGCCCGCCAGCAGCAGGAGCAGATCGGTACCGGTCGAGACATTCGCGAAACTTCCCGTGCCGGCCGAACTGACCCAGAGCAGCCACGCCATTGCCATGGGCAGCAGCAGCAAGGTCTCGACGAACAGACCGGGCATGGCGCCAACCGCTATTTGTTTGCGAATCACTCCGTAGGCCGTAAACGTCACGCCAAGCGACAGCGCAATCCAGGGCAGCTTGCCATACGAGAAGGTCAGCACCAGCACGCCGATCGTCGCCAGCAGGATCGAGACGCGCTGCAGACGGCGGAGCCGCTCGCCCAGGAACACGACGCCAATCGCGACGTACATGAGCGGGTTGATGTAGTAGCCGAGGCTGGCCTGATAGACCTGATCGTGCTGCACGGCGTAGATGTAGATCAGCCAGTTTACGGCGATCAGCAACGCCGCCAGCGACAACCAGGCCAGGCTGCGGAGGTTGCGTAACGCCCGGCGTACCTCGGGCCACTGCCTGCGCGCAAACAGGATCAGCGCGCCAAACGGCACTGCCCAGACAATCCGATGCGACAGCACTTCCAGCACGTCGACGTGTTCGGTCAGCTTGAAGTAGACCGGCAGCACGCCCCAGATCAGATAGGCGACGAGACCTGCAGCAATACCCTTGCCAGACTCGGTACTTTCCGGCTGGTCCACGATTTAACCCGAACAGTCAGTGATGAGCGTTCGGCAGCTTACGGCGACGAGTCTGCCTCTGCAACCGCCTGGCGGGGACGTCCGAGCAGCAGATCCCACAGGTAACGCATACGTGCAAAGAAATCGATCTGCAGCATGTACAGGGACGGCACGAGAAACAGCGTAATTACGGTCGCAAAAACGATACCGAAACTGATCGAAATCGCGGTCGGAATGACGAACTGCGCCTGGGTACTTTTCTCCAGCAGGATCGGTGTGAGACCGGCGGCGGTCGTAAACGAGGTCAGCACGATGGCACGGAAACGCCGGGTACCCGATTCGATGACGGCCTGACGAACGGCCACGCCCTTCAACCTCGCCTTGTTGATGAAGTCGACCATGATGAGACTGTCGTTGACCACCACACCGGCAAGCGCAATGAGGCCAAAAATCGAAAACATGCTCAAGGCCTTGCCCATGACGATGTGTCCGATGACGGCCCCAATGATACCGAACGGTATTACGGACATGATGATGAACGGCTGGCTGTACGAGTGCAAAGGCACGGCAATCAACGCGTAGATGAGAAACATGGCCGCAACCCCGGCGATCGCAAGGTTGCCGAGCAGTTCACCCTCTTCTTCGCTCGACCCCTCGAGCGCGTACTCGACGCCGGGATAGCGGGCCAGCAGACCGGGGATGAAGTCGCGGCTGATCGTGTTCATCACTTCGCCGGGCTCGGTACTGTCCTTGTCGACCTCCGCCGTCACCGTGACCGTGCGCATGCGATCGATGCGCTGGATCGTCGCGTAACTCTGGCCGTAGGTCACTTCCGCTACGGCTTCGAACGGCACCTCCTCTCCCGACGGCGTACGGATGCGCATGTTCTCGAGATCGGATATGGAGCGCCGCTCGTTCTGCGGATAGCGCACCATGACCTTGAGTTCGTCTCTGCCGCGCTGGATACGCTGTGCCTCTTCGCCGAAAAACGCCTGTCGCACCTGGCGGCCAAGCGTCGCCATATTGAGGCCCAGGGCTTCGGCTTCGGGCTTGATCGTCAGCTTGAGTTCCTCACTGCCCGACGTGAACGAGTTGTTGATGTCGTAGACGCCTTCGTAGCGCGCGAGTTCGTGTTCCAGCTCGGCGGCTGCAGCCCGTAACAGGTCGTAGTTGTTTCCGGCAAGGCGAAAACCCAGTGGCGGGCCGCCGCCAATTCGGCCCGAGTCACTGAAGCTGAGTTCCTTGACCCCCGGGATCTCGCCAACACGTTCGCGCCAGCGGTCGACAATCTCCCCGTTGGACAGCTGCCGGCCCGTGTCGCGCGGAAATTCGACAAACAGCTGCGCTCCCGTGTCACCGTTGCTGAACGCGCCCAGGTTCTCGATCAGCGGTGGCTGATCCGGATTGGCCCGATTGTATTCGTCGTTCAGATCGAGCAGCGCCTGCTCAACCGTTGCCGCAGCCGCGTTGCGAGCCTCCGGTGCCGTACCGGACTGCATTTCCAGGGTTACCTCGACAAAGTCCTGCGGGACGTCGGGGAACAGAACGAACCTCGTCAGGCCGCCGGTAATGAGGCCAATCGTCACGATGAACCCTGCCAGGAATATCGCCAGCGTTACCCCGCGGTTGTCGACGGCGCGTTCCAGAAGAGGACGGTAGTGACGGTGAATAACGGCCTGCAAACCGTGCTGCACGTGCCGCTGCGCCTTCAGGAAAAACCTCGGCACGCGTTCTTTCAGCAGTATCTTACGCTGCGGCCGAAACAGATCGTCTTCGTCGATATCGGCAATCTTCGCGTGCACGAGATGGGCCGGCAGAATCAGCTTGGATTCGATCAGCGAGAAAAACAGGCAGGCAACGACAACAAAACCCATGGCCTCGAAGAACGCGCCTGCCGGCGGCCCGACGAACAACAGCGGCGCAAACGCTGCGATTGTCGTCAACACGCCAAACGTTGCGGGCAGCGCTACCTGTTTGGCGCCAAGGATGACGTTGTCCAGGGTATGTCCGTCCGCACGGATCTTCGTATAGACGCTCTCGCCTATGATGATCGCATCGTCGACGACAATCCCGAGCACCATGATGAAGCCGAACAGTGAAATGACGTTAATCGTGACGGGCCATAGCGGCATCAGCCACATCGCGCCGAGGAAAGTAATCGGCAGACCGACGATCACCCAGAACGCCACTTTCATACGGAGAAACAGCGACAGGACAATGAACACCAGTATGGCGCCTGAAACGATGTTGTCCTGCATCATTTCGAGACGCCCGTTGAGGTAGTAGGACAAGTCGATCCAGGTATCCATCTCGACGCCGTCGGGGAGCGTTTCGCGCCGCTCCCTGACGTATTCCTTGACGGCAGCGGCCGTCGTGAGTTCGTTCTGCTGTCCTCCCGCCGTTACCTGTAGCGTTGCGGTCGGCCGGCCGTTGAAGCGGCCGAAACTCTCGGTTTCGACAAAACCGTCGCGGATATCGGCTATATCCCCGAGCGTCAGCCGGGTGCCGTCCGCGTAGGTTCGCAGCACAATGTCAGCGTACTCCTGGCCGGTATACACCTGCCCCTCGGTACGCAAACGAATGTCGCCGCCGACCGTCTTGATAGAGCCGCCCGGAAGATCGACCGACGAATCCTGAATCGCCTGAGACACTTCGCTCATCGTCAGGCCGTATTCGCGCAGCGTCATCTCCGACACCTCGACGCTGATTTCGTAGTCGCGGTCACCCAGAAAGCGAACGTCGTTGATGTCCGGGTGACGCATCAGGTCGTCGCGAACTTCCTGGCCCAGCGCCTTGCGGGCGAACTCGTCGAGATCGCCGTGTATGGCAACCAGAATCACCGGATTCTGAAACTCGACCTTCGACACGACCGGCTTTTCGGTCAGACCCGGGAACGTCGAAATGGAATCGACGCGTATCTTGATCTCGTTGAGCACCTGATCGAGATCGCGGCCGGGCTCGATCTCCGCGGTCACGGTACCGCTGCCTTCGCGCGCCCGGCCAATGATGCGTTTGATCCCATCGAGATCCTGGATCGCCTCCTCGATCTTGACGACAACCCCTTCTTCGACCTCCTGGGGCGCAGCACCGAGATACGGAACCGTAACCTCGATCCAGTCGATCTCGAACTTCGGCTGCAACTCCTTGCGGATCGTGGCCGCCGATATGAGGCCGGCCGCAACGATGAACAGCATCAGCAGGTTTGCCGCAACGTGATTGGCGGCGAACCAGGCAATGATGCCTTTCAGTTGCGTCACGCCCGGCTTGTTGTTCATCGTGCGTCGTCCGCCGTCGAGGCAACCCGGGAGCCGGCTTCCGCCTCCGTGCGTACTGCCATCCCGTTGATCGGGTTCTCCAGGGCCGTCGTCACGATACGCTCGCCAACCAGCGATTGATCGCGCAGGTAGGCGTAATCGGCGTCGAAGCGGAACACGTCCACTTCGCGGATTCTCAGCCGATTGTCCGCGTCAACGAACACGAGTTGATTCGAACCGCGGACGGTTGCGCGCGGCACACGAATCAATTCACCCGGCGCCGCCGCCTCGATGGTTGCCGCAACGAAGCTGCCGATCGGCAACGGCGTTTTGCCGGACTGGAAACCGTAGGGATCTTCCACGCGGGCAACTGCGTAGCTCACGCGGCTGTTCTCGTCGACGACGCCTTCGCCGCGAACGATTCGCGCGGGCCATGCTTCGAGCTGCCCGCGACGAACGGCAGTTAGCGTAACGGGCTGCCCGTCGGCTGCCTGCGAGCCTCCGACCAGCCGCGCGTCCGGCAACGGCACAAAAGCGAGATCCTGATCCGTCAGCGGCAGCCGCACTTCGGCGTAGTCGGTTGCAAAGCTAACGCCCAGGCGGGTGCCGGGATTCACGAACTGCCCCAGATCGGCGTCTTTGCTGCGGACCATCCCGGCGTAGGGTACTCGTATGTAGGTACGCTCCAGATTACGCTCGGCGCGCTCGAGATCGGCCTTGGCCGACGCCAGCGCAGAAGCTGCCGCCGCATACTCGGCCTCAGCCCGATAGCCCTGCGAGCGCAGCTTCAAGGCACCGTCGTGTTCTATCTGGCGCTGGTTGACCAGCGCCTTTGCGCTGTTCACGGCGCTCTCGTAGTCGGTCGGGTCGATGCGCATGAGCGTCTCGTTGGCCGCAAACACGCCGCCCGCCACGAACTTCGGCGACACCTCGACAATGGCGCCGGAAATCTCCGCGCTCAGGACCGTTTCGGTGCGAGGCATGACCGTTCCCTGCGACCGGATCGTAATCTCGGCGACCGTGCTCTCGAGTTCGAGCGCCTCGACGAGCATGGCCAGCTCGACTTCCTGCCGTTTCTCCGGTTCGGGCCGCAATACCGTCAACAAAGCGGCAACGAGCAACGCTGCCGACAGAATGCCGACAATCAGCAGCGCGCGCTGTGGTCCTCGCCCCATCTGGCTATCCTTTTTGGTGATCTGGCGCCATTGTGCGCGCTTTGGCGTCCGTCCGCAGTATCCGTTCGTCAAGATTTGTCAGGCTTCCCGGCCACCCGGCGGCTCGGCTGCCGGAGGTTTATCCCTCGCTCAAAGCGGCAAATGCGGCCGCCTGGCGCTCGACGCGCACACACCAGGGCCGGTCGAGAATCATTCTATCGCCCGACGGCTCGAAACACGGTCGTATCCGACCGTTTGTTACAAAACGCTGCAAACCGCCCGAGGACACCGCTTCGAGCCCAAAAACCGGGCCCCGAAAGGCCGTTCCGGACGCAATTTCTGTGACATAACTCCATGAAATACTGAGCCCGTGGCAGCAAACTCTGGACTCTCATCGCTATGGCGCGGCCGTGCACCGCTGCCCGGAAACCACCGTATGTTCGAACAGCAGTTTGGCCTCAGCAAGCGTCCTTTCGGCGGCCACGCCGTCGGCGCCGACGTCTTCGTGACACAACAAACCGCTCATCTCGTCGGGCGTGCACAAAAACTGTTCGCACAACCCGACGCCGTCCTGTGTGTCTCGGGCCCGGTAGGCTCGGGTAAATCCACGATCGTCGCACGCACACTGAGCGCCATTGGCATGCAGCACACGATCATCCAGGTCGGCAGAGTGAAGCTGGGACCCGACGAAGTACTCGAGTTCCTGCTCAGAGAACTCGGGCTCAAACAGATGCCGGCAGGGACCATCCAGAAGCTGACGGTGTTTCGCCAGCTGCTGGCGAAGTTTGCCGAAAACGATATCCGGCTGTTTATTGTGGTCGAAGACGCCGAACGTCTCGGCCGTGTTGCACTCGCAGAACTGGAAACGCTAAGCGCCGGAGACTCCGGGCTGGCAACCGGTGCCAGCATGATTCTGATGGCCGAGCAGCCTCTGGGTGGCTTGCTCGCCGACCCTGCGCTAACGCGCCTTCGCCAGCGCGCCCGTTTGCACTGTGCGGTCGAAGCGATGAGCGCCGCAGAAGTGCGGGGTTATCTCGCGCACGGCATTCGCCAGGCCGGCAGCGACATTGGCGAAATCATCGAAGACGATGCCATCGAGGTTCTGTACCGTCTTTCCGAAGGCATCCCCAGAGTACTCAACAACCTCGTGAGTTCGTCCCTGGTGGCGTTGGCAGACGCCGGCAGGGAGCGCCTCGACAGGGACACCGTCGCGCACGTTGCCCGGGAAGAATACGGTATCGAAACCGACATCCCGGCAATGGCTGCACCCTCTTCTTCCAGCGCCGACGACGACACCGCAGACGATTCCGGTCTCTTCGATGCAGTCACAGCGGACGACCCGGACGCCGGACCGGGGGCCATCGAGGAGCCCACGTCGGAAGCGCACGAGGAACTGCCCGGGGAATTGCCTGAAGCGTTGCCCAAAGAACAGCAGCCGTCAGTGGCTGAAAGCGAGCCTGCCGACGACTCCGACCTACCGGGCGACACTGACTCGCTGCATCTCGACAGCGGACGCCAGAACGAACACGAGCCTGAAAGCGCCGGACCTTCCGAAGCCACCCCACTTCCGCTGTCGAGCGAGGCAGTGGAGGCCGAAGACGTTGCCGTTCAAGACGACGCTACCGTCGCGACCGGCGAATCCGACGAATTTCAGATTCCGGAATTGATTCAGGACACGCTGCCCGATCTCGAGGTCCTGGCGCCGGAACTCGCACAAAAGGCGCTCGACGAGCGTCCCGAAGCAACGCCGCCAACGCCGGCGGAGTTGCCCGTCGAGGATGCGTTGGCGAGCCTGTCCGAAGAGCCCGAAGCGGCTCCGACACAGGGTGAAGACATTCCACTGCTGACGTCGGCGGACGTACAAACCTCACCCGCGGCGGAGGCGCCGCCGTCCGAGAAAACCGGCGGCGCGGCCGACAGCGGCAGCTCGCCGGACGAAGCCCTGATCGACGACGCCATCCCTACCCTGTTCGAGACGGGATCGACTCCCGCGCCGACCGTCGGCGACAAGACAGCACCGGGCGACGGGACGCCAGCGTACGACTGGGATCGCGACCCGACACTTGCCGAACTGAAGCCCGACCTCGACGCGCTGGAAAACGCTCTGGCAGACGTCGACCCGGGCGCCACGGAAAAACCTGCCGTCGTCAAACAGGCCGAAGAACCGGCGCCAGCGGACATCCCCACGATTACGCTGGACGACTCCATACGGCGCAAGATCGATCTCGCCGAGGAGGCGCTCAAGGCTTCCGAGACGCTCAGCGAGCCAGGCCCGGATCCCGACACGATGACGGACACCGTCGCCGAGGACTTGTCAGCCAAGCCCGCAAGAGCGGATGCGGAACTCGAACGGATTGCCGCGGAGCTTTCGCGCGCCAAATCGCTCGAAGACGTTGACGACAAACTCGCGGAAACGCTGTTCGGCGAAGAGTTCACTATGCTTGCGGCGGAAGTTGCCGCGAACGCACCGGGCCGAAAAGAGGCCGAGGACAAACCGCCCGCCAACGAAACCGTCGCGGAGAGCGGCAGTGACGCCGAAGACTCGCTTGAGCTTTCGCTGGTGGAAACCTCGGCCGGTATGCCCGCGCCCGAGGCCCCGCACTCCAACGGAGAGGCTGCGCAAGCATCGGACCTCGAGCAGGAATTCAAGGAAACCTGGGGCGAAAACGCACTCGAAGTCTCGATCGAGACGAAGAACGGCGGTGGAATGGATCTTTCCGCTTCTCAACGGCTGGCCACGGTCCGCGCACTGAACGCCGGCAACGCGGCAAGCCCCGGTCCGGGCGCCGCCGGCAGCAAACCGCCGAAGCCGACGCCGCATAAAGAACCCGAACCGATCGAAGACCAGATCAACACGTCGATCACGCAAACTCTCGAAGCCTTGAGCAGCAGCCAGATCGACAGCCTCGACGATGAAGAAGACGAACCGAAACCTGGGTTTTTTAGCCGGTTCCGCAAGTCCTGATCGATCCCGGCGCGCCGCCGGAGTGTCTATCGGAACGTATTTTTGAGACACTTGGCAGCTCGGCAGCAGGGAAACTATGAGTAAGCGCATCCCGCCGCGCGGCTCGAACATGAGAAGCCATCCTGCACGAGTAGACGGGCCCTCGCAGGTAAACCCTGTTGGGCAAAACCAAGGACCGCTGCCGGCATCCGGGATGGTTGAGCGGGTTACATAAGCTATTACGCAAGCTTCTGGGTCAATGCCAAAATCACCGCCACTCAAAGACAGCGCAGCCGGCCGCCAATCGGGGCTCGACGCCTGGGGCTATCTGGCACGCGCGCGTGTCGACCGAAGCCGTATCGAAGCCTGGTTACCGCTCATTCTCAGCGCCGCCGGTGCACTCGGCATACTGCCTTTTGCGATCATGCGCTTCACCGAAGGCAACTGGATAGACGGTGTCATCGACACGCTGCTCATTGCCGGAATCGTTTTGCTGGGCCTGCTCGTGTACCGGACCCCCCGGATACGCGTCGTAGCCTCAATGATCGCCGTCCTGTGTGTCATTGGCGTGCTATCGACCGTCTATTCCAACGGGCCGCAGCAGATCTACTGGGCCTACCCTGCACTCATGGCCATTTTCTACCTGGTCCGTCCCAATGAAGCGATCCTGCTGTGTCTCGGTATGCTGGCAGGATTGATTCCGGCCTACCTGCCCAATCCTGACAAGGTCGCAACCGGCACGGTCTTCATAACGATCGTCGTCATGTGCGCGTTCGGCTACGCGTTTTCGCTGGTGACCCGCCGGCAGCAGGCCGCGCTCATCAAACTCGCAACAAAAGACCCGCTGACCGGCGCGGGCAATCGCCGCGCGCTCGATGCCAAACTTGGCCATATTGTCGCCAAGCGCGCACGGAAACCCGGCAAGGCATCGCTGATCATGCTCGACCTCGATCACTTCAAGGCGGTCAACGACGCACACGGCCACGCAACGGGCGATCTCATTCTCAAAAGCCTGACCGAGATCATCAATCTTCGCATTCGCGTGATCGACAGCTTGTTCCGGATCGGCGGCGAGGAGTTTGTCGTGGTCCTCGACGGTGAGGACAAGGAACACGCAACTCACCTTGCGGAGCAGCTGCGTACCCTCGTCGAAGCCAACGAACTGGTCCCTGAACAGGAAGTGACGATTTCGCTCGGCGTTGCGGAACTGGTTCCCGGCGAAACGCCGCTGCAGTGGCTGGAGCGCGCCGACGCCGCCATGTATCGGGCAAAACGCCGCGGCAGGAACGTTACGAGCCTGGCATCCTGACGCCGCGCGTCAGTACGCCACCGTCGCAGGAATCAAGGCAGCTTCGAGTCGATATACCGTTGTACGACGCGCTCGAGCGCCGCCAGCGGCAATGCGCCGTTGCCGAGCAGCACGTCGTGAAACTCACGAAGGTCAAACGCCTCGCCGAGTGTTGCTTCGGCTTCGCGACGCAGCTCCCAGATCTTGATTTCGCCCAGCTTGTATGCGAGCGCCTGTCCCGGCCAGGAAATGTAACGGTCGACCTCAGCGCGAATGTTGCCCTCGGAGAGGCCCGTATTGGCCGTCATGTAGTCGATCGCCTGCTGCCGGGTCCAGCCTTTGGCGTGTATGCCGGTATCCACCACCAGGCGGCACGCGCGCCACATCTCGTAGCTTAGACGGCCGAAGTGTTCGTACGGCGTCTGGTAGATACCCATCTCCACACCGAGTTTCTCGGCATACAGCGCCCAGCCCTCGCCAAACGCGCTGAAGTAGAGATCGCGCCGGAACGCGGGCACTTCCATCATCTCGAGCGCAAGTGCACCTTGATGATGATGACCCGGGACCGCCTCGTGCAGCGTCAGCGCCGGCAGTTCGTACAGCGGACGCTGGTCCAGCGCATAGGTATTTAGCCAGAACGCACCGCCGTTGGCGCCGTTCAGAGGCGCTCCGAAGTAGGCACCGGTTGTGTAGTTCGGCGCAATCTCGTCGGGCACCGGGACTACACCGTAACTCTGCCGCGGCAGCTTGCCGAAAAAGCGCGGCATCTGATAATCGACACGTTTGGCAATCCACGCCGCTTCCTTGAGCAGGTCGATCGGCGTCTTTGCATAAAACTGCGGGTCCGTACGCAGGAACTCGGTGAAGTCGTCGAAACTGCCGTCAAAACCGACTTCGTCGATGATCGCCAGCATTTCCGCCCGGATACGCGCGACTTCGTCGAGGCCGGCGCGATGAATCTCGTCGGCGTCGATGTCGGTCAGCGTCGTGTAGCGGCGAATCTGAAACGCATAGTACTCGGCACCGCGCGGCAGAAACGAAGCGCCGATCGTGTCCGAAGCCTGATAGTCCCGCTCCAGGAAATCCGCCAGTTCCGCAAACGCCGGAAAAACCTGGTCGCTGATAATCTCCCGGGCACGTGCCGACAAACGCAGGTGCTCCGCTCGCGACAACGCTTCCGGCTGCTCTGCAAGCGGCTCGTAAAAACCGCTGTCCTCGGCACTCTCCTTGACCTGAGCCCGCAGCGTGGGTACCACGCCGTCGATCACCACCCGCGGCAGCACAAAGCCGGCACGCGAGCCGGATTCGAGATTGGCGATGTTCTCGTCGAAGTAGCGCGGTATGTCCTGCAGCCGCTCCAGATAGTCCTCATAGTCGCCGACGTTCTCCATGCGCACACCGGTCGCTGCCGTAATGGCGTTCATGAAGAAACCCGAGAAAGTGTTGAACGGTATCCGGCCGAGATCGAGTTGTCGCGCGCCGACGGCGTCGCGCAATATCCATTCGAACAGCTGCGCGTTGATACGGTCACCTTCGGTGAAGGCCGAATCGTCGATGTCTTCGAGCCGCGCCAGAAAGCGCCGTTCGATCGCCAGCCTCCGCGTCTCCGCCGCGGGCGTCACCGACGCGAAACGATTGTTGAACCGATCGACGCCGTTGCGCGTTGCTGCAACCGGATACTCGGCAAGGTAGTAATCCCAGTACTCGGCCATCAAGTCATCGAGGCTGGAGCTGGATGCCGCGGCGGGCAGTGCGTGCAACGCCGCCGCGCACAACAGCAACACGGTTGCGCTACGCCCTGTCCGGCGCACCAAATAGCGCCAGCCTCGACTCGGCGAGAGTTTCAGCGCACTACTCCTCGAGTTCGGACAGCGCCTTCAGGCGGGCTGCCTCGAATTCGTCACCCGGCGTCCATGTGGGCATCTCGTCGGCGTTGGCAATCGCCAATCCGGTCCAGAAGCCGAGTTCCGTGTCGGCAACCATGCCGTCGAAGTTCCAGCTGTCGCTGTACTCGTCGGACGGCTGGTGATAATGAACGTCGGTGTAGTGATTGAGCTGCTCGCGCCCCCAGTCCGCCGGACGGTCGACGAATTCAGTGCCCGTATCGAGGTACATGGCGGGCACGCCAATCTTGGCGAAGCTGAATTGATCCGAGCGGTAGTAGTAACCCTTGTCGGCATATTGATCGGGTTTCACGACACGTCCCTGCTCCTCGGCAATCATTGTGACGATACCGTCGATCGAAGATTTCCCGAGGCCAATAAACGTCAGATCGTGCGTGTGTCCCCAGATGTTGCCGCCGTCGTAGTTCAAATTGGCCGCGATACGGCCCGGCGCAAAGGTCGGGTTTTCGGCGTAGAACTTGGAGCCCAGGAGCCCCTGCTCCTCAGCACCCACCATGGCGACCAGCACGGAGCGGCGAGGTGCCTCCGGCATGGACCGAATCGCGCGGGCCATTGCCAGTATCTGAGCGACGCCGGACGCATTGTCCAGCGCGCCGTTGTAGATCGTGTCACCTTCTTCGTTGGGTGTGCCGATGCCCAAATGGTCGTGATGCGCCGTGAAAATCACGACTTCGTCCTTGAGTTCCGGATCGCTGCCCGGAATGAGACCGAGTACGTTAGCGGTCTCGGCGCGCTTGATAGTGACGTCCATACCCAGACTGCTCGTGATACCGAGCGGCACCGGTTCGAAATCGCGGTTGTAGGCGGCCTCGCGCAGCTCGTCGAGATCGAACCCGGCCATGTCGATCAGCTCTCGCGCTGCATCTTCGGTCACCCAGCCTTCCACCTGCGTGCGCGGTTCCCCGGCCGCCGGCAACTCGAACTGCTCGCCGGTCCACGAGGTCTGTACGACCTGGAACGGGTAACCCGCGGAAGGGTCGGTGTGAATGATGATGACACCAGCGGCGCCCTGCCGGGCCGCAGACAGGTACTTGTAATCCCAGCGTCCGTACCACAGCCGGGTTTCGCCTGCGAACAACTCGGGATCCCAGTCCGGATCGTTGTTCATCACGACCAGCACCTTGCCCTCAAGATCGGCGTCTTTGAAATCGTCCCAGTCGTATTCGGGCGCCTGGATGCCGTAGCCGACGAACACCAGCTCCGCGTCGCTGAATTCGGCTCGCTCGGCCTGCACACCGCTGGCAACGATGTAGTCGTCCCACTGCGTGAGCGTCAGTTCCTCGCCGTCACCGGAGAAACTCCATTCGGGCGGCTGCGAGGCGGTAATGCCGAGCAGCTCGAACGTCTGCTCCCAGCTGCCGTCAGCCGCACCCGGCTCCAGTTCAGCCTCCTTCATTCGCTCGATAATGTAGTCGCGCGCCATCTTGTCGCCAGCGCTCCCCGGTCCGCGGCCTTCGTAACGATCGTCCGAAATCTCCTTGATGATTTCGCGCATGTAGTCGGCGGTGATCGTCTTGACAGCGGCCTCCGCTGCGGGATTCCCACCCGCCAGTTCGAGTGCGACCGGGGACTCACCGGCAGCGGGCTCGGGCGCAGCGGTGTTGTCCGAAGACGGCTGGCCACAAGCCGCCAGCATTACGGCTGCCAGCGCTGTGGCAGCAAAAAACTTGACTGAATTCAATGCTCGCTCCTGATCACATCAAGACGGTTGCCAACCGGCGTTATACACGCTGACGGGCCGCGAGCCAATTGTGTCCGGTCGTAAAAACCGCAACCTGTCTCCGGACGGATTCTTATCCCCGGCGCGCGCGAACCAGTATTTCGTAGCGCCCGTCGGGACCAATGAACCAGGATGCAAACAGGCTGGTCAGGCTCACGACAATGGCTCCGAGAATGGCCGAGCCAAGGCCTGCAACCGCAAATCCCGGCAACAGCGCGGCTACGAGTCCGAACATCAAGCCATTGAGCACAAAGATAAAAAGCCCGAGGGTCAGAATCGTGAGCGGCAGGGTCAGCAGGAACATCAGGGGGCGGATCACGGCGTTAACCAGCCCCAGAAGGAGTGCGGCGAGAACAAACGAACCGGCGCCGCTGATCGATACGCCCGAAAGGAAGCGCGAGGCCAGATACAGGCCGAGTATGATGATCAACAGCCTGAGTATGAATCCGCGCATGCAGTCCCCCCGGTTTTTCTCAACGCCCGCCGTCAGCTCCAGTGATGAGGCATTCGCGGTCTGGCATCCGGCCGCATGAGCAGCATATGCACGTTGCCGATGGCCCTCTCCGCGAAACCGCCCTCGCAGTAGCAGAGGTAATACTGCCACATCCGGATGAACGCTTCCGAATATCCCAGCGCCCGGACTTCGTCGAGTTTGTCGAAGAAGCGCTCCCGCCAGTGTTTCAGTGTCGTGGCATAGTGCGGACCAATGTCCTCGACGTGCACGGCACGCAGGTCGGTAACGCGGGTCAGCGAATCCGTCATGCCCGTAACGGAGGTCAGACAACCACCCGGGAAGATATAGCGGTTGATGAAATCGACACCCTTTTTGTATCGCTCGTACTGTTGATCGGCAATGGTGATTGCCTGCAGCAGCATTTGACCGTCGGGCTTCAGCAGTTCGGCGCATTTGGCGAAGAACGTATCGTGAAAACGGTGGCCGACGGCCTCTATCATTTCGATGGAGACGAGCTTGTCGTACCGGCCGTCCAGCTCCCGATAGTCCTTCAGGAGCAAGGTCACCCTGTCTTCGAGCCCCTGCTCGCGAATCGCCGCCTGGGCAAACGCGTGCTGCTCCCTGGAGATGGTCGTGGTGGTCACATGGCAACCGTACTCACGCGCCGCGTGAATCGCGAACCCGCCCCAGCCGGTACCGATTTCGATGACCGAATCGTTCTCGTTCAGATCGAGCTTGCGGCAGATGAGATCGAGTTTTTCGACGGAGGCTTCTTTGAGACTCATGTCGGGCCGTGAAAACACGGCGCTCGAGTACATCATCGTTTCGTCGAGCCACAGGGCATAGAAGCTGTTGCCGAGATCGTAGTGCGCCGCAATGTTCCGCCGGCTGCCTTTCTTCGTATTGCGATTCAGCCAGTGCAGTAAACGCTGCAGCGGTCGCGTGAACAGGGCCGCGCCGGAGTTCATATTCTGCAGCACGTGTTTGTTTCTGAGCAGTATGCGAACCAGCGCCGTCGGATCGTTGCACGTCCAGTATCCGTGAATCCACGCTTCGCCGGAGCCGATCGTGCCACCAAACGCCACCTCGCTGTAAAACCTCGGGTCGGTGATCGTAATGTGGGCGCTCAGTGGAACCGAATCCGTCGGAACCCCGTAACGCGTCGTATCCCCGTTTTCGGTGACGACAATTTCGCCGTCGCGCACCTCCTTCAGGCGTGCGCGAATCACCCTGCGCGCCAGTTTGTCCAGCCCCGCCGGTTTGCGCGAGGATTCGAGGAACGTGTCCGAGTCGATCGATACTTCTTTCATCTGCCTGTCATCGCAATCTTTTGCCGCTTGTTCGGGTGCGGATACACCGGGCAGCGTTTCAACCATAACTTCAATGCCTGCCAGTGGATAGCCGCCATGACTTTTGCCGTCATGAGCGGAAACGTAATCAGCATCCGCGCAAGCGAACGGCCGCTGATCTCGGTACGCGTCAGGTTGATGGCCGCGTCGAAGAAGCGCTTGCCGTCTTTGAGATTGGCCATGTACACCGACAGACGATCGGCCGGTGAGCCGAAACACCAATCGTAGTCCAGCTCCATCGGCATGAACGGCGACACGTGCATCTTCTTCTCGGGTCGAAATCGCTGCACGCGCCCTTTACCGACGCTGGCTGAGCGAGGCAGCACGTAGGTCTCCCGCTCTCCCCAGGGTGTGTTGTTCACCTCGGCCACAATGGTCTCGACACGGCTGCCATCGGCCGAATAGCAGTAGTAGAAGCTCACGGGGTTGAAGCAATAGCCGAAGTAGCTCAGGTTGGTGAGCAGCCTGATCGGGCCGTCAGGCCGCGTACCGGTTTCGCGCTCCACGAGATCCGCCACAGCGTCTTTGAGCGGCATGTCGACGGCACCGATGTGATCGCGGCGGCGAAATCGCGCCAGCGCAAAGCGCTCTACCGACCAGAACCAGCGCTTTTTGAACACGGTCGGCAGTTCGTCCAGGTCCAGGTACATCATGAACACCCGGTAGCGGAATTTGTGGACGACCGGCGTTACCCGGGTGTGTCTAACCTGCCCTTCGTAGATGCAGCTGTCCACGATTCAGCCTCTCCTCGAAATGCGCGACGGCGTTCAGGGCGCTGACGACGCCGTCTTCGTGAAACCCATGTCGCCAGTATGCACCGCAGAAATACGTGCGTCCTGCGTTGAGCTCCGCCTGCCGCGCCTGAGCCGCGACCGCTTCGAGCGAAAACACCGGGTGCTGATACTGTATGCGACGCAGAATGTGTTGCTCATCGATCGCTTCGCTGTGATTGAGCGTAACGAGATACTGCCGCTTCGCATCCAGTCCCTGGAGTATGTTCATGTTGTAGGTCACGGCGACGTGGTCGCGTGCGTTTGCCGGCACATGGTAGTTCCACGAAGCCCACGCACGGCGCCGCGACGGCATCAGCGACTCGTCGCAGTGCAGCACCGCCTCGTTTTGCTGGTAGCGGATAGCCGATAGCACGGTCTGCTCCACCGCATCCGGGTCCTGAAGCAGCGCCAGCGCCTGGTCGGAATGACAGGCACAGAAAACGACGTCGAAACTCTCGACGGCATCGGCATCGGTGTAGACGTCCACGCGATCCGCAAACCGGCGGAGGCTGCGAACGGGTGTGTTGAGTCGAATACGATCGTGAAACCGGCTTGTCAGTTTGCTCACGTATTCCCGTGATCCACCGGCAACGGTCTTCCACACGGGGCGATCCTTGAGCTGCAGCAAGCCGTGATTGTGGAAAAACTGCACCAGGAACCTGAGCGGCATGTCGTTGATGGCTAGCGGCTCTGCCGACCATATGGCCGCGGCCATTGGCACCAGATAGTGGTCGCGAAACGCCGGGCCGTAGGCATGCCGTTCGAGATACCCGCCAATTGTCGTGTCGGCGTCTTCGGTCTGCAGCGAGTCCAGTGCAGTGCGATTGAAGCGCAGTATGTCCCGAATCATCCGGTGGAACGCAGGGCTCAGGAGCTTCTTACGATCCGCGAACAGGCCGTTCAGCGTCGAGCCACAGTATTCCACGCCGGCACCGCGCGCCTGCACGCTGAAGCTCATTTCGCTGTCTCGCGCGTCCTGTCCCAGCTCTTCGAGCAGTGCAATGAAATTAGGGTAGGTACGATCGTTGAAAACGATGAACCCGGTATCGATCGCGAGCCTGCGATCGCCCTCCTCCACATCGATCGTGTTGGTGTGGCCGCCCGGGTAGCCGTTTGCCTCGTACACCGTCACGTCATGTTCGGCGCTGAGCCTGTACGCGGCAACGTTACCCGCGATGCCCGAACCGATGACCGCAATTCTCACTATCCGCCTCCCATCTTAGCGACCGGACCAGTCCTGCGGCACTTTCTGGAGTTTGCTCATGTCGTACCCCAGCTCCGCCACGAAGTCGCGCAGATTTGCATAGTCCTCATCGGAGATCTCAGGCGTGCGCGCCATGATCCATACGAAGTCGCGCTTCTGCCGACCGATGATTGTCTGCGTGTAGTCATCGTCGAGATAGACGACCCGGTAGTCGGCCTTGATCGGCCAGATGAAGCGCATACCCCACAGCGCGTTCGACGGATCGTCTCTTACGAAGCCCTTCGGGTTGTACTGCTTGAGTTCGCCGTCAAAAGCGCCTTTGCGGTAGGTAAACGTCGTGGCAACGGTGCCATCGTCGTTGAGTTCGTAGGTCTCGACTGCGTTGTGCGCGCCCTTTTCCAGGAACGTCGGGATGTTTGCAATGACGTACCAGTCACCCATGAAGCGATCGAGGTCCACATATTCGACTGTCTGCATTTCGGGTCCCTTTGCGGCACACGCCGTTAGTCCAAGGAGCGCCAGCAACACGCCTACGGTTCGCAGGCGGGCGATTGCCGCGATCATGACTGCCGCTCGTAGCGAAGCACACGGCCGCCTTTGGCGGGCGACTCGAGTGCCAGCCATTCGTTGTCGGCCGAATACCAGACGGTCACTTCGACGTCCCGAGCCTTGATGCGATAGCTGTCGGCGGCGACACGACGGCCGCCGAATCGCACGCTGTCTTCGCCGAGCGCCTCGACTTCGACGTCCACGAATTCGCCGGTCTGCGGGTTGAGCAGCTTCGACTGCTCGAGGAACACCGGATTCCAGTACGCGAAGGTCATTACGCAGCGATCAAGCAGCGATTCCGGTCCGTCACCGGCGACCTCGAATCCGCGCTCCGTCAGTTGGCCTTCGACACGCGTCTTCGAGCCGTTCGAATTCGTGTTGGCCTCGATACCCGTCAGGCAGTCGCCTTGCCACAGCTCCCGCGCGTTGTGCCGATAACGAAATGCGTTGATGAACAGGAAGCGGACGTCGAAACGCGCTTCGGCCTCGAGTTCGAGCAACCCGTCGTCGCGCCGCTCGAGCCGGTACTCGTGAACGCCGATCTTGTCGTCGTTCAGGTAAACGTCGAACCGCCAGCTCGCGTCGTCCTGCGGCACGGCATGCGCCAGCGGAAACGAAGCCGCGAGGCCTGTAGCGAGAGCAATACTGCGTAAACGGTTCATGATGCGGCTCCTACGGTATCGGGGAGTTTCCTGGGCAGTCCGGGGAAAAAGGCATTGGTGCGTGCCGCGTAGTCGGCGTACTTCGGACGGCGCTCGGCAATGGTCTTTTCGAGCAGCGCCACACCGGACACCTTGAGTAGTAACAGGGACATCAGTACGGGCGAGACGATGGCCCACCAGCCGCCCGCGGCCAGCGCGAACAGGTAGAAAGACCACCAGACGCAGAAATCGCCGAAATAGTTGGGATGCCGCGTGTAGCGCCACAGCCCTCTGTCCATCACCCGGTCTTTGTTCTCGGGGTCCGCCTTGAAACGCGCCAGCTGATAGTCGCCGATGGACTCGAAGAAAAAGCCGACGAACCACAGCGCCACGGCAACGTAGTCGAGCACGCCGATGGAACCTCCGCCTGTGATCGCCGGGAGCAGCGCCAGCGATATGATCCATGCCAGCAGGCCCTGCAGCAGGAAGACGATGTACAGGCTCTTGAACCAGAAGCCGGGATTGTTGTCCGCGCGTATCTTCCGATAGCGGTAGTCCTCGCCTTTGCCCCAGTTACGCGCCGTAATGTAGACCGAAAGTCTGAGCGACCAGATGGCCACGAGCGCGAGCACCAGCATGCCGCGGCTGCCGAGGTCTTCGAGCGACAGCGCAAACACGACAGCCGCTACGAGAAAAAACGGCGACCAGAGGCTGTCGACAAAAGAAACGTCCCGGATGAACACGCTGACGAGCCAGGCTGCTGCGCCGATGAGCGCAATGACGCCGAGCGCCAGGAAGTAGGCCGACCAGTCCATGTCAGGCTGCCTCCGTCGCCGCTTCGTCGATGCGATCCCGGGCTTCGCCTTTTACGCCGTCGAAGCGATCGGACAGCGCCATCAGCGCGGGCATCATGAACCCCCAGCCGATCGCCAGTGCCAGCAATGCCGCCTGCTGATCGACAAAGACAATGCCGCCGAGTTTCTGGCCGCCAAAATACGTCAGCGGCCCCGACACGAAACCGAGTGCCATCGCCAGGAGCGGACGGCCTTTGAGCCAGCGCAGCGATACATTGAGCGTGGTCGCGAACAGCATCCACATCGTAATGATCCAGTATGGCGCCATCGACTCGCTAAACAGCCCCGACGGATAGCTCACCCAGCCCAGCGCCACGAGGATGCTGTCGAAGAACGCGCCGATGACACCGCAAAGCACAATGAGCGTCAGCTCACGCTGCGGCGCGTTGACGCGATACAGGTGTACTGCAACCACCACCAGCATAGCCAGCGGCCCCAGCCAGGGCAGCTGCTGCGCAGCGCCGATGACCGACGAAAACCAGCCGGCCTGGAACATTCCAAAATTCAATAACAATCCCATGTCAGTCTCCAGGTCTTCCTGATCGACGGAAGCGATAGTGCGCGACGAACCATTCGTCGCCGCTGCCAAAGTCGAACAGTTCCGCGCAGGCCATGAAGAACATGCGCCAGCGCATCCACCAGCGGTCGGCATCCTCCGCTCCGTAGGTACGCTCGAGAATCGGCACGATGGCCTGCTTGCGGCTGTCCATATTCGTGAGCCAGGCGTTGGCGGTCTTCGCATAGTGCGAACCGTTCCAGAACCAGCGCCGTTCGATGGCCAGATCGTCCGCGAAACGCAGCGGCAGATCGGCACTCGGCATGATCCCGCCAGCAAAAAAGTAGCGTGTCATCCAATCGCTTTCACGGCGGTCGATGAACTCGTACGGCGTCGTGCGGTGTACAAAAATGTGCATGAAGAAACGCCCCTCGGGCTTCAGCCAGCGGCTGATCTTCCCGAACAGCACGGCGTAGTTGCGCATGTGTTCGAACATCTCGAGCGACAGGATGCGGTCGTAGGTTCCCGGCGCCTCGAAATCGTTCATGTCGCAGGTGTGCGCCTCGACGTTGTGCAAGCCGCGCTCACCGGCGAGGCTCATGATGTGTTCGCGCTGGGACTGCGAGTTGGAGACCGAGGTCACGCGGCTGTTCGGAAAACGTTCGGCGAGCCACAGCGACAGCGAGCCCCAGCCGCAGCCCAGATCGAGTATCTCCATACCGTCCTCGATACCCGCGCGCTCGGCGGTCAGCTCGAGCGCCGCCGCTTCGGCCCCGTCCAGCGTATCCACGCCGTTCGGCCAGTAGCAGCAGCTGTACTTGCGATGTATGCCGAGCACCTCGTCGAAAAACGCGGCGGGCACTTCGTAATGCTGTTCGTTGGCCTGGTCGGGCACGAGGGCAATGGGCGACGCGTTCATCATCTCGACAAAACCGTTGGTCGTTGCGCTGGCGCGTTCGACGTCGCCGGAGCGAATCTCCGCGCGCTTGCGCTCCAGCAGCCGGCGGATACCGGCACGGATGACCGTGTCGGGGACGAGTCCCATTTCGGTCCAGTTGAGCGCTTTGGCCGTCACGCCGCTCATGGCAGATCTCCTAACGAGTGTTGGGGAGCAATATACGGCGGGGAATCGGGTGAGCCAACGCGTTGAAAGCCTTTGTTACATTCGAATACAGGTCGAGTACATTCAAGGGTTTAAACTCGCACTTTCGACAGAATCCCGACCATTTCATGACCGTCTCGATCGTCTGGTTCCGGCGCAACCTGCGCCTCACGGACAACGCCGCCCTCGAAGCCGCCCTGACCGAAGGCCGGAATCTTCTGCTGGTATACGTCCTCGATACGCTTGACGCGGGCGGCGCCAGCCGCTGGTGGCTGCACCACTCGCTGGACTCGCTCGCCAGCCGCATCCAAGAGCGGGGCGGACAACTGCTGCTGCGCCGGGGTGATCCCGTGGAGATACTGAGCGAGCTGGCAGAACGCCACAATGCGTCGAGTATCCACTGCACGCGGCGCTACGAGCCCGACGCTGCCCGGCAGGAGCGCGAACTCGCCTCGAAGCTCGGTGCAGGCACCGTACTGCATCTCGCCGAGGATACGCTGCTCCGACGCCCCGCCCAGGTCAGCACGCAGACCGGCGGCAACTACAAGGTCTTCACGCCCTACTACAAGGCCTCCGTTGCGCTGGGCGAACCGCTGCCGCCCAAACCGGCACCGTCTGAACTGCGGACCGTCAGCGACGCCAGCAGTGGCGAATCGCTCGACGACTGGGGCCTCCTGCCCACCCGGCCCGACTGGGCGGGCGGGCTGAGATCGATCTGGACGCCGGGCGAGGACGGCGCCGAACGGCGCATGGAGGCGATCGCCGCCAACATTGCGGGCTACGGCGAAGGTCGTGACCTGCCCGCCGAGGAGGCCACCTCGCGCCTGTCGCCGCACCTGCACTTCGGCGAAATCAGTCCGCGCCAGGTCTGGCACGGCGTCATGAGTCACGCCCGCGAGCATCGGCTGGAAGAGGCCGCCGAGCCGTTTACGAGGCAGCTGCACTGGCGGGACTTCAGCGCCTACCTGCTCTTCCACCACCCCACGCTGCCCGAGCAACCGCTGCGTGACGAGTTTGTCGCGTTTCCGTGGCGCGACGACCAGCCCGGGCTCGAGGCCTGGCAGCGAGGCCGGACCGGCTACCCGATCGTCGATGCCGGCATGCGCCAGCTCTGGCACACGGGCTGGATGCACAACCGCGTACGCATGATCGTCGCCTCACTGCTCGTCAAGCACCTCCTGATACCGTGGCAGCGCGGCGCCGAATGGTTCCTCGACACGCTCGTCGACGCCGATCTCGCCAACAACTCGGCCAGCTGGCAGTGGGTGGCGGGATGCGGCACCGACGCGGCGCCCTACTTCCGGATTTTCAACCCGATCACGCAGGGCAAGAAATTCGACCCCAACGGCGAATACGTCCGCGAGTGGGTACCCGAGCTTCGCGAACTGCCGACGCCGTTCATTCACGAACCCTGGACCGCGGACGACTTTACGCTCGAGACCTCGGCCGTGGTACTCGACAAAACCTATCCACGCCCGATCGTGGATCACAAGGCCGGCCGGGAGCGGGCCCTCGCGGCTTACCAGACCATGCGCGGCAAAAACGCCTGACCGCAACAGGCGTGCAGCGCCCGCCCCGAGTCCGGTAGAATCCGCGCCAGGGGCGCCCGTAGCTCAGTCGGATAGAGCACAAGATTCCTAATCTTGGGGCCGCAGGTTCGAATCCTGCCGGGCGCGCCAAATCGAACAGACCCGAAGGTGCTTTCGCATCCGGCTGCCCGCAAGGTTCGAGCCGGGGCGCTCGAAGAGCGCCGACGCACCGACCAAGGGAGACCATACCTCGGGCGAACCCGCATGAAGGAAGTCTACTTACGCCAGTGCTTCCCGGCACCGCCAGTGCGCCAAAACCCGGCCCCGACACAATCGCTCCCCGTATGCCGGCTGCACGAATTCCTCAACGATAGACACCGCCGGTTTCTTTGCAGACAATCCGATGCCACGGCGGTGCCCTGAACACCGTAGAGGCTTAGAAGGCAGGTTTTATGGACATCGGCGAGTCCGACGACACGACATCCAATCCGCGCGTCGCCGAAGGCGTACGGACGATCAACGACATCATCGACATTCGCCTTGACCGCAGAGCGTTTCTCGGCGGCTTGACGGCAACGACCCTGACCGCGACGACCATGGGTCTCGGACTGGGTGGTTGCACGACGAGCGGGAAGTGGATGCCCAAAGGCGCCGGGGCGATCGACTTCGATTTCGAGGAAATTCGCCGAGGCCTCGACACCACGCACCATGTCCCGCGGGGTTACACCGCCGACATCGTCATCCGCTGGGGTGACCCCCTCTTCGAGGACAGCCCGGCCTTTGATCCCCTGCACCAGAGCGAAGCAGCCCAACTCCGTCAGTTCGGTTACAACAACGACTACCTGGGCTTTGTCGCGCTGCCCACAGACGCCGCCGGGCGCGCACGGGGACTGCTGTGCGTAAACCATGAGTACGTATCGACCGAACTGATGCTGCCAAACGTGGCGGAGCAGTACCCCGACTCAATGACCGCCGAGTTGTGCCTGACTGAAATGGCCGCTCACGGGGGAACCGTCGTCGAAATCGTGGAGACCGACAATGGCTGGAGGCCGGTCACCGGTTCACGCTACAACCGGCGAATCACCGCGCACCGCACGCCAATGGAGTTCACCGGTCCGGCGGCTGGCTCGCCTCGCCTGATGACCAGCGACGATCCGGCCGGTCGAACGGCCGCGGGCACGTTGAACAACTGCGCGGGCGGCATCACGCCCTGGGGCACCTGGCTCATGGCCGAGGAGAACTTCAACTACTACTTCCTGGGCGCACCTCCCGACGGTCACCCGGAGTCCAGGAACCACGAGCGCTACGGTGTGCCCGCCGGCTTGTTCCAGTGGGGCAGACACTTCGACCAATACGAGCTTTCGAAGGAACCGAATGAGCCGAACCGCTATGGCTGGGTGGTCGAGGTCGATCCAAAGAATCCGACATCCACGCCCAGGAAGCGCACGGCACTCGGACGCTTCAAACACGAAGGCGCTGAGAACGTGATCGCCCCCGACGGTCGTCTCGTGATCTACATGGGGGACGATCAGCGTTTCGACTATGTTTACAAGTTCGTGTCCAGCGCTCGCGTGAACACGGAGAATCCTGCGGCGAACGCCGACTTGCTCGATGACGGAATCCTCTACGTCGCACGATTCGACGCTGACGGATCGGTAGAGTGGCTTCCGGTCGTTCACGGCCACGGCCCGCTTACCGCCGAGAATGGCTTTGCCTCCCAAGCCGACGTGCTGATCGAAACCCGGCGCGCCGCTGACCTCCTGGAGGCGACGCCGATGGACCGGCCCGAGGACGTCGAGCCGGACCCCCGCACCGGTTCGGTCTGGGTCATGCTGACCAACAACCACAAACGGAAGCCCGAACAGGTGGATGCGGCCAATCCTCGCGCGAAAAATCTCTTCGGCCACATTGTGCAAATTGTCGAGCCCGACGGCGATTTCACGTCCACACGATCGCGTTGGGAGATCCTCGTGAAGTGCGGGAATCCGGACGATCCATCGGTGGGTGCTGCCTGGAATCCGCTGACGAGCGAAAACGGATGGTTCGGAAGTCCGGACAATTGTGCGATCGATCCGTCCGGTCGTCTCTGGGTAGCGACCGACGGCAACGAGGATACCGGCGCAGCGGACGGTATCTGGGCAATGTCGGTCGCCGGCGACCGCCGTGGAACCGGCAAGGCGTTCTTCCGGGCGCCGGTAGGTGCCGAAGTGTGCGGTCCGAAGTTCACGCCGGACGGGAGCAGCCTGTTCCTTGCTGTACAGCACCCGGGTGATGGCGACGACGCCACCTTCGAGTCACCACGTACCCGGTGGCCCGATTTCGAGGACGGCGTTCCGCCTCGCCCCAGTGTGCTGGCTATCCGCAAGGAGAGTTGAATACCGTCCGCGGTCGCAAAGCCCGCTTCTTCGAGGTCGGACAGGTAGCCGGCAAACCCCAGCCCTGCGGCCGGGATCAGCAACAGATAAACCAATGAGCGTACCGGTAGGGCATTGTCTATCCCGCCGGTCTGAACATGGTCTACAGGACGCTGAGCAACTCCTGCGCTTCGACAAGGAAGACAAAGCTACCGTCAGCCTCCGACCATATCGAAACGGCTTCGTCGAGCTCTGCTTTCGCTCGGGTGGCGTCACCTTCGGCGAGCAGCGCTTTGGCCAGTACCAGCTTTGCGTGCGCACTCGCCGGATAGACTTTGAGGACTTCCTCGAGCCGCTCGCGGGCCTTGGCGGAAGCGCCGGCGTCGACATACAACTCCGCTGCACTGATGAACATATTGGAACCGCTGAGATCGTTCATCACGAGGGCCAGATGGGACTGCCCGAGCAGTTCCAGGGCATGATCAACATGCCTGACGGCCGCCGCATCGTCGCCATCCCACGTTGCGACTTTGGCACGCTCCATTTCCACGAAGGGTAAAAACGGCGGTGGCAACTGCGACTCGATGGCCCTCGTTTTCTCGGCAATCGCCCTGAATTCCTCGCGCCTGTCGGCCATTCTGTAAATTTCCGTGTACGAGAAGTTCATATAGTCCGACATGGGGGGCTGGAGCTGCGCGACTATACCGTCCATATGGGCAAGCGCTGCTTCGGTCTTGCCGGCCAGACTCAGCAGCATGCCGAGTTGGCTTTCGATTCTGATGATGCGAATCGCGGGTGGGACCAGGTCTTTGGCAAGCTCGTTGGTCTCCGTCAGAAAACGGGTGGCCTCGGAGATCCTGCCCTGTGCCACTGCGATTTCCGCCTTGCCGACCAGCGTTTCAAGACGTTGCTCGCCGTTGGCCTCCGGCGAGAGCAGCCCGTCGAGACGCCGGTTCGCGTCCTCGAACAGTCCGCGCCGGGCCTCGAGACGAGCGAGTCCGATTTCGGACGTTACCGTCGTCTCCGACAGAATTGAGGCCGTCTCGAGAGCGGCCTGCGCGTCGGCGAGTCTACCCTGCGCCTGGTAAACCTGGGAAAGCTGAATGTGTGCGCCACTGCTGTCGGGAATCTCGGTCAGGAATTGCTGCAACAGTTCTGCCGCCACTTCGTAGTTGCCGCGCTGCTGTTCGACCAACGCCTTCTGGCGGTAAACGTAAACGTCGTCGGGGTTGAGTTCGAGCAGCTTGTCGAAGGCACTGATCGCCGATTCGAGCGCCTCGTCCGTACCCATGACGCTCCCCAGGCGGGCTTTTGTCTCGAGGGCTTCGGTGCTGTTTGGCTCGACCTGTGTCCAGATATCGACAACCTGAATGCTCTTGTCGAGGTCGCCGTCATAAAGGTATTGCTGCGCTTTCAATCCGAAGCGACTGGCATTCGACAATCGGTAGCTGTTGCTCAGCGCGCGTGATGCACTCGTGCGGGCTGCCGCAACGTCGCCATTCAGGTACTCGGCGACCGAGAGGCTGCTGCGAGCTTCGGCAAAGGCCGGATCCAGATCGACCGCGGCCCGAAGTTCGGAGATGCCTCCGGCGTAGTCGTTGTCGAGTTCGATAAGGACGTTGCCGTTCGTGTAGTGACGGATTGCCTCGATCGAATCGCTCAAGTGCTCGCTGACCGGATCGTCGCTCTGGTTGTCGGCGGGCTCGACGCGAGCAAAGCCCAGGATCGCCTCGCTAATGTCATCAACCCCGGCCAGCCAGTCGTCCGTCGTTACCGAGTGAGCACCGATCAGATCGCCGGACTCAGCGTCGTACATTGATGCGCTCAAACTGATTGTGTAACCGTCGACGCTGTAGGAACCGAGGATGAACGCCGCGCTGCGGCGGTCGCGGGCAATCTCGACGGCGAGTCCGCGCGGGAAGTCCTGCATGCGTTCAAAGCCCTGATTGCGCAGGCGGCGCATCACCGAGTTGGAATCGAACGGCGTCAGCACGGAGATGACCGGCGACACCCGTGCGAGATCGTGGGCAAGAACCATGGGCAGCCCGTAGGACAGCCAGTCGGTCTCGTCATCCGCCGAGAGGTTTTCCCAGAAGTAGCCGATGACCTCCTGGTGGTAACCCTGGCGCGCAACCTCGAAGGTCTGCATCTGCCCCGTTTCGTCCGCAATCTCCATCATTTCGGTCGCGGCGCTGGCGCCGAAACCCGGATTGACCAGGTAGATGGCAACGGCGGCGATCAGCACGTTCACGGGTAAAAAAATACGCTCGGATCTGGTCCAGCGATCGCGGCCGGGAGCGCCGTGGTTGTACGCCAGCAGCGCAACGGCCGGCAGCATCACGATCATCGCGATGAACACATAGGACGTCAGGTTCGCGGGCAGGTCGAAGCGCTCGGTAATCCAGTCGCCGAGTTCGATGACGAGCCAGGTGGCGGCGATGTACATGCCGACGATCGGGAATACCCGGCGCTTAATCAGGTTGTCGAACAGGGTCGGTTCGGAACTCATACAGCGTCGCTGAGGATCAATAGCCGACGAGGATATATCGGGCAGCGAACCGGCGCCAGCGGGACAGGGCTCACCTGCGATGGCCAGGCAAGACCGCAAAAACGGGACAGATATCCAACGGGTTGAACGTCAAACTGCGCCGGCATTTCCGCGACGCCCGACGCCGGGCTAAGAAAGGCAGAAACAGCCCGCTGCGTGGACGGTTCCACGCGGCGGGCAGACCTGTGCGTGCGCCACACCGACGTATCCGGACACGTTCGCCGGAGCATCGATGACGGTGTTATCCGGGGACGTACATTCTGACCGGAGCGATCACCAAACGTCAGGCTGAGCGGATTGTTCCCCAATCGTCACCGTTGATGTGACAACCGAACCACTCTCATGAGGTATTTCAGCAATGCGTAAGTTCTTTGTAACTCTTTTCACTTTATTGATGGCCGCTTCGGTCCTGGGCGCCAACGCTCACGCCGGCGGTTACGATTACGGTAAACACTTCGGACCCCGGGCCGTCACGCTATGGTGGGTCATTTTCAACAACCCCGACGCCTGCACGGCCAACCCCGGCGCTCCCGAGCAGTGCGGCGCGGTCGATATATTCGGCGCCCCCTATCTCGACTCCGTCGCCAACGGCTCGCCCGACCCGTCGCTGATCGCGCCCAATCACGCCTCCGGTGTTGCCGTGATCTACGCCACGGGCGCCAAGACCAACTACTGGGGCAAAGTCCGCCTGACGGCGTCGATCTATCGCAGCGAAGCAGGCGGCGGGCTGGATCTTTCCGGCCCGAACAGCGTCGATCCGCTGGGGCTCGGCCGGGCGTTCGAGAACACCGACGCCGAGGTCCACCTCGTGGTCCGCGATCACGGCCACCGCGTACGGGGCGGTCTGCTTACGCAGATCACCAACTTCCTCGAGCCGTATTGCTCCGACCCCAACCTGCTGTATTTTTCCGGAGACAATCTCTGTGCCGACGTGCAGTTTGCGGTGTTTGCTCCGGGTGAGTCGGGTAAAGACGACGTTTTCGCGTTCGGCAACCCGCCGAGCAAACAGCGCCGCTCGAGCGCCCATCTCTTCCGCCAGGGCGACATGCTGCAGGCAGTGATAGAAACGCGCATCAGGAGCGCCAACGACTAAGGTCGTTCAACGGCGCTGCGCTGATCGGCGCATAGAGAGCTGCGGCGCCTGCCCCGGGAGGGCTCCTGCGAACTTTGCAGGAGCCCGTCCCGACTGTCGCAAGTTACCGACAGAACTCAAGTTTTTCTCCGGGAAGGGAACTGCGTCACCCTTTGGCACGGCCTGCTGTGGCACAACAAATCAGACCCAAGCAGGATTCGGAGACGATCATGCGTGCCATAACGCCATTTGTATTGCTGATGCTGTCGGCGGCCGCGGCGGCCGACCGTGTCGTGCCAATCGACGAGGTCGATAGCTACGTACGAATTCGCAGTGCGCCCGATGTGTCGGCCGAGGCAATCAGCCGATTGCACAAAAGCAAACCCCGGCTGCACGTACGAACGCTCGAAGGGTGGTACGAAGTCGAACTGGATGACGGCGCGACGGGCTTCGTCAGTTCGGATTGGTCCGTGCTGCTGACTGACGATGAACAGGAACTGCCGGGAGCTGACGTCGCCGAAGAAAGCGATGCCAACGACGCTGTAGCGGCGGTCGAAGAGGCCGAAGCTCCAAGGCCGATTGAGGACGTTCCGACACCCGAGCCGCAAGAGCCGGCGCCTTTGGAGTCGGCGCCTTCGTCGACATTCCCGGAACCGGAACCGGTTACCGAGGCGCCAGCCGCGGTTGAGCCGCCGCCGACGGAAGCCCCCGTGGAGCCGGCCCGACCTGAACCCGTCGAGGCAGCCAGTTCAACCGAGGCCGCACCCGTCGAATCGCAGCCGCCAGAGCCGATCACGATTGAAGTCGAGAGCGACGTCGCATCGAGTCCGATGGAAACGGCAGTCACCGCAATGGGTCCCCCTGGACCGCCGGGACCACCGGGGCCGCAGGGGCCAGTGGGCCCTGCCGGACCGGCGGGTGACGGCGCAATAAAAGGCACCGAGAACTTCCTCGTCAAGTTCAGGAAAGCGACGGTCGGCGGCAACTCCCAGATCTACGACGACGGCACGCGGATCGGTATCGGTACGACCGAGCCGGAACAGAAACTCGAAGTAAACGGCAGCATCCAGGTCAACGACCGCACGACCACCGTGGCCGGTCTCATGATCACGCAGCTTGGCGGCGAGACGGGTTACATCCTGCACAACCAGGCGAGCACACTCACCATTGGCGCCGGGTCCGTCGATCGAATCACGATCGACAAGGACGGCAACATCGGTTTTGGCGTCCATCGTCCCGAGCATCCGATCGAACTCAGGAACGGCGCCTATGTGTCGGCGGGCGGCGTCTGGACCAACAGCTCCTCGCGAGCACGAAAGGACAACATCGAATCGCTCACTCTGGAAGATGCTCTCGTGGCGCTTGCCGATCTCGAGCCCGTGTCGTTCAACTATCGAAGCGACGTGGACGAAAGGCATCTTGGCTTCATTGCCGAAGACGTGCCCGAAATCGTCGCAACGACCGACCGTCAGAGTCTGAGCCCAATGGACGTCATTGCGGTGCTGACCCGCGTCGTGCAGGAGCAACAGGAGAGAATCCAGTTGCTGGAGCAAAGCATCCACGAACGGGACTGAGCAGCCTACCCTGCGCAGGCGCTACCGGCCGAGGTCACTCCACAGTAAACTAGAGGCACTCGAAACCCGGCGCCCGTCGCTCAGATGGACAGGATACCGCTCTCCACGGCGGGGTTCAGAACGTCGAGACAGGCATTGACGGAGCGCCGACCGAAGCAAGGCCAGAACAAGCATGGCAATAACCCTGCGCGCCGCGCGCCCGGAAGACGCCAACACGATTGCCAGATTCAACGTCGCCATGGCGCTCGAGACCGAAGACAAAGCCCTCGATCCGGAGGTCACGACACGCGGGGTCACCGCCCTGCTCTCCGATCCCGGCAAAGGCTGCTACTGGGTGGCCGAAGTCGACGGACGGATCGTCGGCCAGCTCATGATCACCTACGAGTGGAGCGACTGGCGCAACGGCGTCGTCTGGTGGATCCAGAGCGTCTACATCCACGCCGATCACCGGCGTCATGGCGTGTTCCGACAGCTGTACGAGCACGTCAGACGACAGGTCGAAGAAGATCCTGAGGCCTGCGGAATACGCCTGTACGTCGAAAAGGACAACCGCCGCGCGCAGGCCACCTACGAGGCGCTCGGCATGAGCGGCGACAAGTATCTGGTGATGGAAGAGATTCTGTAGCTGCTCGAAGCGACCGTCGTAGAGGACAACTCATGCTGCAACCCGGCCAACAAGCACCGGACTTCGTCCTCAAAGACGAAAACGACAATGAAGTCAGCCTGTCGTCACTGCTCGCCGACGGCTCACTGATCCTGTACTTCTACCCCGCCGACTTCACGCCGGGCTGTACCCGGGAAGCCTGCGCCATCCGCGACATTCACAAGGACATCCAGGCGGCGGGACTCAGAGTCGCGGGCGTCAGCCCGCAGGATGCGGAGAGTCACGCGAGGTTTCGCGACAAACACCAGCTGCCGTTTACGCTGCTGTGCGATCCCGACAAACAGGTTATCCGGCAGTACGACGTCGACGGGCCGTTCGGCGTCGGCGTCCGGCGCGTGACCTATCTGATAGAGCCCGGCGGCAACATTGCCGATGCCGTGCAGGCCGATCTCCGCATCGGCCGGCACCGCGAATTCATCGACAAGGCGGTCAAGCTGGGCAAAGCCTAGTCATTCCGGCTTGGCGCTCACTCCCCCTGCACGGTCACTATGACGCTGCGGTCGTGCGGCGCGTGACGATGCTCCCAGAGATAGATGCCCTGCCAGGTACCCAGCGCACAGCGGCCGTCGGCAACAGGAAGGGTCAGATCGGACTGCGTGAGCACGCTGCGGACGTGCGCGGGCATGTCGTCCGGCCCTTCAGCGTCGTGTGCAAACATGGGGTCACCATCCGGTACGGTGGCCGCCATGAAGCGCTCGAGGTCGGCGCGAACGTCGGGATCGGCATTCTCCGTCAGCATGAGCGAGGCACTCGTGTGGCGAATGAAGACGTGGCACAGCCCGGTGCGAATGCCCGATTCGGCGACAAAACCCTGCACCGCGCGCGTCAGCTCGTAGCTGCCGCGCCCGCGGGTCTCGAGCGCGTGGCGGAACTGCTGCATCACGTTGCCGGCAGCAACATCGGCGGCCGGTAGGGCTCACCGTAACGCAGCCGTATGGTCTTGGTCTTGCCGAACCAGGGAATCGCTATGACGTAGATATTGTCGTATTCGCCCTCGGCAATCGGCGGCACCTTCTTGCTGGCCCCCAGATTGGCAATCAGCTCGGGCACCGTATTGCTGTGCCCGACGACGAGGATGATCTTGCCCTTGTGGCGCTTGAGGATGGTTTCGAGGATCTCCTCAGTGTCGGCAGCGTCGTAGCGGTTGACGGGCAGATCGAGCGCGTCGGCCAGGGGCTGTGCCGTCTCCTGTGTGCGCCGGTACTGGGTCACGTAAATGGCGTCGACGCCGGCGACAACGTCGGCATCGACCAGCTGGCGTGTCAACTCCGCGACCCGCTCTCGCCCCGCCTCACTCAGGCCCGGGTCGCCCGCGGGCTCGGCAGCCGTGTCGGCATGGCGAATGAAAATCATTGTCGTCGTCGCCTGCGACTCGAAGAACCAGGCAAGCCCAATGGCAATGGCCGTGTAGATGACGATGACCTGCATGCGCCGCCGGCGACGCCGACGCTTCTGGTCGTTTTCTGAACTCACTTTGCGCATGAGCCGCGACTTTACGGATTTTTTCCGGGCTTGACTACGATTCCGGAGGCTTCTCGCGCACCTCTTCACGAACGATCTCGCGGTACTCGCCTTCGATCATACTGCCGGTCGCCTGTCCGCCCGTCTTGCCTGCCGCCCGCTGCGCCTTCGCCATCTGCCGGCGAAACCACCACAGGCGGACACCGACCACCAGGGCCAGCAGCAGGAATGCTCCGGCAAGAATCATGAACACGAAGAAACCGAGTACGAGTGATGCCGCCATCGCAAGCGCGCCCGCCACGAGGACCAGCGCGTTGCTTAGCGGATTGCCCTTGGGAAAACCTCGTTGGTAGCGCTGATTCATGCAGTTGCGTCTCTTGGGAGAATGGATCGTGGGTATGCTACAGCAAGAACTCGAACGTACTGCGGCCGAAGCTGGCCGCAGGCGTGCTCGGCAATAGGAGGAAATGGGGTATACGGGCGACGCTTCAAGTGGACCGGCTGCGCACCCCTTGAGAGAACGTGTGCCCACCGGATTTAATGTATATAAAATATATATTTACTAGCTATACCTAAAGTGACTTTTCACAAAACCTCCCCAACAAACCGGGCACCCATCCGCGCTTCCGGCCCGCCGCCGGCCGCGGAGTTGAATCCGCCCCCCGCGACAAGCACAATGCGCGTCGCACAACCCGCGCCGGAGAGGTGGCAGAGCGGTTGAATGCACTGGTCTTGAAAACCAGCAAGGGTTTGTAGCCCTTCGTGGGTTCGAATCCCACCCTCTCCGCCAAAAAATAGAGCCCCGTCAGGGGCTTTGTTTTTGGTGGGCCGGGTGATGGATGAGAAGACACCGGGTATGGCGTTGCGGTCAGCTGATTCGGGCCCGAAGCACGCACAAAGACACCATCATTGAAGTTCAGCCCGCCGGAATCCTGATACAGCAGTTCTTGTTCTCCGCAACGGTCTTTCTGGCCAGCTCGTGTGCCGCCCTGAACTCGTGTTCGCTCAGAACCGCGCCGTGGTGTTTCCGGACATATCCGAGTGCCGACCGGAGCTGATCCAGCCTGTCTGCATCCGCCTGCTGCTTCGCCATTTCGATCAGCGCTTCGTAGTATGCATAGATGTACGCGTAGGCTTTCATCCGGGCCGAGGGGTCCGTCAACTGCCGTTCGTGACTCCCGTAGAGCTGGGAATACGCGAAAAGCGCTTGCGGATCGCCGATCGCCCACATCGCATCGACGTACGCGATCCTGGCGTCGTGGTCCATACCTCTGATTGCTTCCTGCCAGCTGAGCGGGGCGCCGCCCTGCGCTTCCAGTTCTGCCAACCAGAAACCGGCTTCCTGGCGCTGCTCCACGGTAACCGCGTTGCACTCCATGACGCTCGATCGCCACTCGTCGAGGAAGGTTTCAAACTGCTCAGGCGACATTTTGTGGCTGAGTTCGCCGGTAGCCGGCAGGAGGAATTCGAACTTGCCGTCACGCAGAAGCGGGTACGAATAGGTCGTCTGCATCTCCGCAACGATCTCCGAAATTTCCGCTTCGGACATCGGCAAAGCAGCTCTTCCGCAACCGCTCAAAAGGGCAGCCAGGCGACGCAGCGCCTCGAGGTCACCGGCTTCCGCCAACGCGCGTAACCCTTCGTAGGTTTGTGGATACGCTTCGTCGGGGAGATTCCCTCTGTTTCGCCACACGGCCGCCGCAAACAGTCCCTCGTTATCCGTAACGGTACCGGGCACCGAAGTGAGCAGCTCGTCGGGAGCCGTATCCCTCGGGGCGTCGTGTACCGTCGGACCCATGGTCACGGACTCCGATTTCGGCGGATCCTGCGGCTCGTGCCCCGCAAAAAACCGTTGGCTCTGAACGGCAAGGACCACCACGATCACCGCCGCGGCCAGCGTTATGAGTAGTCGATACTTGCTGTCGCCCATGTTTACCTACGGTGGTTTGATCGAAACCGCGAGATCGGGTTATACGGCGTTCCTGATGTGTACGAGATACCGATCGGGCAGGCCCAGCTTCGTCGCGAGCGCCAGCAGCGCCGCCGCGTACTCCGGGTTGGCACCCACCAGCTTCCCGGCCGGCAGGTTGTAGCACTCGGCCGAGACCTCGGCGTTACCGGGCAAGCTCACGACCACGGTTTCCGCCACGTAGTCGGCAACGCTCGGATCGGAGTACAGCGCAGTGACATCCTCCGGCGCAAGCTTCATTACCACGCCGTAGGCACGGCTGTTGGGCTCGGGCAAAAGCGTTGCGCGTTCCCCGATGCGCAAGCCATAGCCCTCGACGTAGCCGATAGCCGGCTCCGTTGCGCGAATACCTTTCGAAGCCAGCAGGGCCTCGTCCATGAACAGTCCGTAGAAAAAAACGGGCAGTCGATTCTTGCTCATGCGTTGTCTCGGCCGAAACGGGAGTTCCCTTTCGGGTCGGATAGATGATTGTAGCCCAGAACCTCCGTGCGAAGGTTTTCGTGAGACACTTTCGGCCACCCTGCCGGATCAGCCGGGATCCGTTTCATCGTCCTCGGGTGTATGAGACCGCCTGAACGCAAGCGCAACCCAGAAAGCGCCGAAGGACATCAGCCCCAGTCCCAGTCCCAACGCACCGAAGCCGCCGGCGTAATCCGATGCGCCTTCTACGAAGATGCGATAAGGAACCCAAACCACCATGGCCAGGCCGATCGCAATACTCGTCAGTCCCAGAAGCGCTTGCGGAACGCCGAATACAAAGCCAAGCACACGCTGCCACATGCGCGGGTTTTCGAGGTCTCTCAGGGCGCTGCCGAAATCGACCCAGTAGAGGATGGAAAACAGGAAGGCAACGATAAACGTCAGGAAGAAAACGTCGTAGTGCGTAAAGCGCAGGCAGAGCACCGACAGCACCATGCCCGCCATTGCCACCGATAGCTTAATTGCGACTTCCTTCAAGCTTCGCACCTTCGTGTGACCGCACGCCTTCGTGCCGACAAACTGCACGAGACAGCTAATCGTATGGGCTTGAGGAGGTCAAGGCAGAGCGTCACAAACGCCACACGATCATCAGACCCCCCGGGCGGGCGTTCCGGCTATTCGTCTGCAGGCGATGCCATTCGCTGCCGGTACTTGCGCCCCAGATACACATAGGCCAGCAGCAGACCAAGCACCGGTATCAACACGATGGTCGCCACCCAGCTTGTTGCACTCTCGCCGAGTGCGCGGGCAAACAGACCAAACGCCGCCAAGAATGCTGCCAGCGATACGACTAACGGCAGGGCTACAATCATTAGAAACGCTTCGTGCATGCGGAAGGCCTCGAAAACCACGCCCAGAATGAACAGAGCGACGAGAACCCCGAAACTCAACCGGGTCCAGAACCAGCGGTAGGCAATCTGCGCCCTGGTCGTCATCGCAGCGTCATGCTCCCAACAAAGGCAAGTGCTTGACCTTGTGATAGCGCAAGGTCAACGCAACGCAGTGCCGTACGGCGTCCTCGTCAATCCGCTCCGCCAGGTCAAAGACGAGTGCGCGGTTCCCCTCGAAGCGGAGTTGGTCGCGATAAAGCTCGCGAAACGTGGCTACCAGCTTCGTTCCGCAATGAAAGTACATCGCATACTGGTGAGGGCTATGTTCCTTCCAGTCGATACGGACCGTGCTGCCTATGCGCGAGACGTAACTCGGCTCGCCCCACTTCAGCGTCTCCTCCACGGAGCCGACGTCGTCGATCCCGGCCGCCGTCTCGAGGATCAACTCGCGAAGTTGCAGCAGCGTCCCCCGAACGTCGTCAGGGTACGCAAGGAATTTTTCCCGCACCCCGGGATGCTGTATGTCCGCAGCGCTCATGGAGGTACCCGACCGTGCCGCCGGCTCCCGCCGAAGTGCACCCACTGCACCCGCCGGCCGGCGCGCAGAAACAGAGTGTCACTCTCCCGGCGTACTTGTCCACTGCCGTGGGCCGGCCACCCGACGGATCAGTCCGGGCTTGCGGCTTCCCCGAGCTTCTCGGATGCAGCCGAGGCAATCGGACGCCCTACCGTCAACGCGCGACGCAGCCTGTCCTCCAGCTTCATGTAGTCGGCGTCGGGTTCGGATCCCAGTGCATCGAGGAGCTTGGTAAAGAACGAGCGGCTGGCTGCAATCGCGGCAATATCGAAAATCTCACCGTCCGACAGGCCGTGCTTTTCTCGCAGCGCCTCGACCTCACCCGACGTTATACGAGAAGCATCGCGCGCAATCCTGCGAGCGAAACGGACGATATCCTTTTCGGCATCGCTCAGGACGTCGCTGTCCTGCCCGTTCGCAAGCGCAATGACGGCGTCGTGGCCTATGAGCGTCGCAAGCTTCTGGCCGTGCGCCAGCGAACACCCCGAGTGTTTGAGTTCGTACGCCGCAACAAAGGTCACGAGTTCGAGCCGTCTTGCGTCGACCGGCCGCTTGATGGCCGCAAGCATCCTGCCCCAGCGCTCCATGACCTCGGGACGGTGGCAGAAGACCTTCGCATAATCGGGAAGGTAGCCCCAGAAGCCGGCCTGCCGCTCGTACATAGCCAACACCTCGCCGCTTGCCTCCGCGGCCGGGATTGTCCTGATGAATGCCATGAGTCTGTTCTCTCTTGTCTTTAAGCGATTCGTTCGAGGCTTGCCGTCACGCCAGCTGCCGCGGCTGCAGCCACTTGGGCAAAAGCTCATACGGATCGAACTGCTGACCGCGGTCAAAGCCAATGTCGTGCTCGTCAAGCAAACGCTGCATCGATCCGTTACGCATGGCATCGAACAGATCCGTCGCGCCGCCCATCCGGCGGCCCGCAATGAAGATCTGCGGAATCGTCGGCGAACCGGTACGTTGTTCGAGCACGGTACGTATCTCGCCTCCGAGGTTGTCGCGCTGATAGGCGACCGAATCTAAATCGATACTCGTGTATGCGATGTCCAGGCGGGCAAACAGCTTGCGGACCGACCAGCAAAACTCGCACCACTCGAGCGCGAACATGACGACCGGAGACTCGTCGATGACATGCCCGACCAACTCGGCGGCGCTCACGTCGAGATCCTTTGCCTCGACGCGCCTGCGTGCAGCCACGGGCTCCTGCTGGATATCGAAACGGCAGCTTGGAGTCGACTGCGACAGCAGTATTTCCTCGCGGGTCATGCTCTCGGCCACATCCTCAAACAACGGGGTGGATAAGTAGCGTTCTCCGGTGTCCGGCAACATACAGACGATGTTCGTACCCGCCGGTGAGCGCTTTGCAAGCGCAAGCGCCGCCGCCAGCGTGGCGCCGCTCGAGGTGCCCGCGAAGATCCCCTCACCGCTCGCCAGCAGGCGGCAGAGTTTCATGGCCTCGTTACCCGATACGGGGATCACCTCGTCCACGAGACGTTCGCTCTGAGCCTGCTCGGTCAGGTCCGAGATAAAGTCCGGGCTCCAGCCCTGCATCAGGTGCGGCCTGAAATTCGGATGGCTGCCGACGGGCCGGCCGTTGTCGTCGCGTGCCTGTGGGATACCGCTGCCCAGCACCTGTGCGTTGTCGGGTTCCGCCGCGACGATCCGGATTGCCGGATCCGCACGTTTCAACGTCCGCGCAACACCCAGCAGCGTGCCACCCGTACCGAACCCCGTCACAAAATGGTCGAGCTTCTCGCCCCGGAAGTCTTCGAGGATCTCGATCGCCGTCGTTCGAGAGTGCACGTCGGCATTCGCCTCGTTCTCGAACTGCCTGCACAGAAAATAGCCGTGCGCTTCGGCCAGTTCGACAGCCTTGGCGAGCATGCCGCTGCCCTTTTCCGATGCAGGCGTCAGCACAACCTGCGCGCCGAGGAAGCGCAGCAACTTGCGGCGTTCGACGCTGAAGCTCTCCGCCATCGTTACGACAAGCGGGTAACCCTTTTGCGCACACACCATCGCGAGGCCAATGCCCGTGTTGCCGCTGGTCGCTTCGATGACGGTCTGGCCCGGTTTCAGCGCTCCCGTCTGCTCCGCACGTTCGATGATGGCCAGCGCCATGCGGTCCTTGACCGAGCCCATCGGGTTGAACGACTCGAGTTTTGCATAAACGTTGACGCCATCAGGCGCGAGCCTGTTCAGGCGCACCAGCGGCGTGTTGCCAATGGCATCGAGCACGTTGTTGAAACGGGGCATTTTGGCCTCTCCGACACAGCATCCGCCGCCCCCGGAACGGGAGAGACGTCGACTTGAGCGAGGAATACAAGGGATCGAGCGGCGCCCTTTATCACACATTTCGATGCGCGTGTTTGTCACCTGTTTGCGGCTTGAGGTGTGCGGACCGGCAGACCTACAGTGCCGCGCTTCCGGCAACCCACGCCGACTTCAGTCGACGCCGGGCTCAGCACATACACGTGACATTGAGGAGACAAACAATGAGCACACAGGAACTCGCCGTAGACAACGGCGTCAACGTCGACGCACTGCTGGACGCCCGCCAAGGGCTGACGGACGCACCGGAGGCTGCGCAGTTCAAGTGGCGCGCGAGCAGCGAATGGATCAGCGGCACACACACGGAATCGGTGGTCGAAGGCTTTTTTGGCCTCGGCGAGGAACAGTCGCACCGCAGCGCTTTTCACTACGACACGGATCACCCGGAGCTGTTCGCCTCGGAAGACAAAGGCGCGACGCCGGTCGAGTTCCTGCTCGTTGGCCTGTCGGGCTGCCTCGTGGCGGGTATCGCCGCGGTTGCCCAGCATCGCGGCATTCAGCTTCACTCGGTCAAGGCATCGCTGGAGGCCGGCATGGATATGCAAGGCATCCTCGGTATCGACAGCGACGTGCGCAACGGCTTCGACAATATCAAGGTCCGTTTCGACGTCGACGCCGATGCATCGAAGGAAGACATCGAAGCGCTGGTCGCCCAATCGCAGAAGCGCTCGGCGGTGTTCGACGTCCTGTCGAACCCGACCGACATTCACGTCGAAGTACACAAAGACGGATGATGCACGGGGGCGTGCAGCCGCGGGCCGGCGCCGTTGACGTCGTCGTCATCGGAGCCGGCCATTCCGGGCTTGCGATGAGCCAGTACCTGTCCGCGCGCAACATCGAGCACGTGGTGCTCGAGCGCGGCGAGGTTGCCAACTCATGGATTCGCGAACGCTGGAATTCGCTCAGGCTGCTGACGCCGAACTGGCAGAGCCGTCTGCCGGGCTACCCCTATTCGGGTCCGGATCCCGACGGCTACATGTCGATGCCCGACGTCGCGGGCTTCATCAAAGCGTATGCCGCACACTGCCGCGCACCCGTCGTCGCCGGTGCGGAGGTAACGTCCGTACTGCAGGCCGGAAACCGCTATCGTGTCGACACCGGCAGCGGTCAGTGGAACGCACGCGCCGTCGTGATGGCGAGCGGAGCGTTCAACCTGCCGTCGATCCCATCGATGAGCCGGGACATACCGTCGTCGATCGTGCAGCTCAGCACGCGGGACTATCGGTACCCGGGGCAACTGGAGAACGGCGGCGTCCTCGTCGTGGGTGCATCCGCCAGCGGCGTGCAGCTAGCCGAAGAAATCCACGCATCCGGCCGGCCCGTCACGCTCGCCGTCGGCGAACACGTCAGAATGCCGCGCCTGTATCGCGGCAAGGACATCCAGTACTGGATGCATGTCAGCGGTGTCCTCGATCAGCGCTACGACGAGGTGGACGATCTGAGCCGCGTGCGCAACGTGGCTTCCCCGCAGCTGGTCGGCACCCCTGATCGCCGGACCCTGGACCTGAACCGTCTGACGGCTGCAGGCGTCCGCCTGACCGGCAAGCTGGCAGGTGTCCGCGGCGGCAAAGCCCAGTTCTCCGGTTCACTCAGGAACGTCGTCAAGCTGGCCGACCTGAAGATGGATCGGCTGCTCGACGCCATCGACGTATGGATTGCGGAGTCCGCCGCCCGCGAAACGCTCGGCCCGGCGGAGCGATTCGAGCCAACGCGTCTGCCCGACCTGCCCTGCCTGGGTCTCGATCTGAGCGGCGGAGAGATCCGTACGGTCTTGTGGGCGACGGGTTTTCGGCCGGACTACTCGTGGCTGCACGTGCCGGTCATCGACCGCAAAGGATTCATTCGCCACGACGGCGGCGTTGTCGCATCGCCCGGCCTGTACGTCATGGGGCTGCCGTTCATGCGCCGGCGGAAATCGAGCTTCATACACGGCGCCGAGGACGACGCGTCCGAACTGGCCGCGCATCTGGCCGGCTACCTCGACCGAACGAGCGCCGGCGATCTGCCCAGGCGGCGCGTCGTCTGAGGTCCGCGGACAGCTCAGGCACCGCTGCTCAGTCGAGTCGCCGAACGTCCGGATGCCGTGCCGATGCCCACTCGTGGCAGAGATCGGCGAGATAGCGCTCGAGCGCCGATTCCGCCGTATCGGCCGGTATCACGATATCGTCGGCCGGACGTCGCTTACCTTCCTGGCCCGGATAATACGCGCGCCAGCGCCCCGCGGCGCGAACCACCTGAACCTGTCTGCCGAAGACGTCGAAACGGATGCTCATGATCCTGCCGTTGCCCTGTTTCAGACAAGCTGAGTCAGATAGATCGACGAGGCAATCAGGAAATACACCAGCACGCTCAGGATATCGTTGGCCGTCATGATGAACACACCGGAGGCGACGGCAGGGTCAAAACCGAGGCGATCGAGAATCAGCGGTACTCCCGCGCCGAAGGTTGCAGCCACGACGGTGACCGTCGCAACGGAAAGACCGGCGGCAAGCGCGAGCCTCAGCGGTTCGATGAGCGGCACGAACTCGGCTACCAGCAGCACCAGCAGCGTCAGGACGACCGCCACCATGGTTCCGTTGATCAGCGCGCCGAGAAACTCCTTGCCGAGACGGCTGCCGAAGTCGCCATGCCACACGTTGCCTGCAGCGAGGCCCTGTACGGTAACCGCCGATGCCTGAATCCCGGCGTTGCCGGCCATGGCCATGACAATGGGTATGAAACTCGCGAGTATTGCGGCCTGCTGCAGCCTGCCCTCGAAGGAACCGACGACCAGACCGGCGAGCGAAGCGCCGACCAGCCCGCCCAGCAGCCAGGGCAGTCGCGCGCGGATGATCCGCCGCACAGAGTCGTCGGGCAGCGCGTCCGGCGCCACGCCGCTCATGATCATCATGTCTTCTTCGGCCTCGTCGCGAACGATCTCCGCCAGTTCCTCGACCGTAATGCGGCCAATGACCCGCTGGTCTTCATCGACGACGGGCACGGTCTGCAGGTCCAGGCGCATCGCCAGCTCGAGCACTTCCTCCTGATCCGTTTCGGGACCAACGCTTGCCGGCAGTTCGCGCATGAGCTGCTGAACCGGCGTATCAGCGCTGTTGAGCAGGAAATCGCGCAGCTTGAGCAAACCCACCAGCCGCCGTTCCTCGTCGACGACGTAGATCTCGTAGAGCTTGCTGATCTCCGCCGCCTTGCGGCGGATCATTCGCGTCGCCGTGCCGACGTCCCAGTCGTTCAGCACCGCGACGAACTGGCTGCTCATGATCTCGCCGGCCGTGTCTTCGGCAAATGCCAGGCGCTCACGAAGCGCCTCGGCGCTTTCCATGAGCGCCAGAATGGGCTCCACGAGTTCTTCGGGAAGGTCGCCCAGCAGTTCGGCAGCGTCGTCCTGCTCCAGCAAACCGGCGAGCCGCGCCAGCCGCTCCACGCTGAGATCGAGCACCAGCGCTGCCCGCAGCTCGGGGCTCAGCAACACCAGCGCAGCGGCCGCCTGGGTCTCGGGCAGCCAGGTGAAGAAGCGTCGCGCGCGACGCAGCGGCAGATTGATGAGCAGGCGAATCAGCTCATCGGGCGGCGTGTCGGCAACCAGCTTCACGGTCTTGCCGCGCTTTTCCTTCTTTAGCAGCCGTTCGAGTTCGTGCAGCTTGTCGCGATCGACCGGGCGGTCGACGCCGGCTGCAGCGGTCTCGGTGTTTGCTGTCGACGCGGATTCAGGCTGAGTCATGCTCGGGAGTTTGTTGTTCTTGCGATCGTGAACAGTAGCCCGATAGTCGCTCGCGGGGCAACGCCGTTCTGGACATAGCGGCAGCCGCTACTCGATGATCAGGTCTTCATCCTCGACGGCCTCCTGTGCCGCCTCGCCTTCCAGCGCAGGCGCCAGCGTATCCTCGGCGTCCGAGAACACCATCTCTCCCGCAAACACCGAGCCGGGAAGGACAAAGAAAACCCCGAAGATATACGCGAAGGCCCAGCCGCGATTGCGCTCGGTCATGTCGCCGAGCCAGCGCGCCGAATGCACGGGCCAGTCGCGAATCCAGGGCACGAGAGTAAACACCAGCACGCCAACGATGTTGTACAGCAGATGCACGAGCGCAATCTGCAGCGCGAAGACTTCGTAGCCGCCACTGATTGCGGTTGCGGCGAGCAGCGCGGTAATGCAGGTACCGATGTTCGCGCCCATCGTAAACGGAAAGACCTGGCGCGTCGTCAGTACACCCGAACCCGCCAGCGGCACGATCAGGCTGGTCGTGGTGGACGACGACTGCACGAGCACCGTAATCACGGTGCCGGACGCGATGCCGGTCGCCGTTCCTCCGCCGATGGCCCTGTTCACGATGTTGCGGGCCTTGCCGACCATTACGGCGCGCAGCAACTTGCCCAGATACAGAACCGACGTAATCACGAAGGCAATACCCAGAACGATTGCTATGGAGCCGCCAATCGCCGATGGCAGGCCGCCTACCAGGTCCACGAACCACGACGACACGGGTTTGGTGATCGCGCCGAGGAAGTTGAGATCTTTCATCGAGGCGTCGCCACCCCCGGCGAACCACTGCGACATCACTTCTGCCGAACGCTGCAGCGGTTTGAAGATCACTTCGATTGGCAGGAAGACCACTATGCTGTAGAGGTTGAAGAAATCGTGGACCGTCGCTGCCTGAAACGCCTTGTTGAACTGCCCTCTGTTGGTGAGGTTGCCGAGACTGACGATCGTGTTGGTGATCGTGGTCCCCATGTTGGCACCCATGATCATGGGCACGGCAATTTCGACCGGCACGCCACCCGCCACGAGTCCGACGATGACGGACGTGACCGTACTGGACGACTGCACGAGTGCCGTCGCCAGTGTGCCGAGAATGACTCCGACAATGGGGTTGGTGGCAAACGCGAAGATTTTCGCTGCGCCTTCCGAACCGCCTGAAACCAGCTTGAAGCCGTCGCCAATGATGCCGACGCCGACGAGCAGAACGTAAACCAGGCCAGCGACCGCAAACCAGGTCAGCCAGCCTACGGACCCGCCCGCACGCTCGGAACTCACGGCGGTTTCGCTCATTACCCGCTCCCTTCGCAACCGGTGCCGCCAGCGAAGGCAGCAGACGCCCGGGATGATATACGAGACACTGTTACGACGTTGTTTCAGGAGCCCGACGTGTCGTCCACGACAGTCGCCATGCGGCAGGGGCAATACGATACCCGGCGGTCAACGATAGCCGCCTTCATGAAGCTGTGCGATACTCCCGCTCCATCGACAGCCGGCCCGGCGGCATGCACCTGATTTTCTTGACTTTATGGCGTAGCGTACTGCTGCTCGGCCTTGCCTTGCGCGCACCGTTCGAACGCGGCCGGTCGCTCGGCGGCGGCCTCCTGGTCCTGCTCGCGCTGCCGTTTTTCCTGCTTTGGCAGCTGCTGCACTGGATAGGGCTCGCCATCGACGAAGTTCTGTTTCGCGGCTACCGGCGCGTCGAGATCCGGGAACCGCTGTTCGTCGTAGGCCCGCCTCGAACCGGCACGACGCATCTGCATCACGTCCTGTCGTCGGACAGCGGCTACACCAGTTTCCGCACCTGGGAGTGTCTTTTTGGCCTGTCGGTGAGCGCCCGCTACCTGATACTCGGCTGCGGACGCCTGCATCGGGCGCTGGGATCGCCGCTGGGATGGCTCGGCAGGAAGCTGCGCGCAAGGCTGTTCGCATCGATGGAGGATATCCATCCGATACGCCTCGACGATCCCGAAGAGGACTTTCTCGCCCTGATGCCGATCATGGCCTGTTTCCTGATACTCGTTCCCCTGCCGTCTGCGCGCTGGCTCATGTCGATCGCCCGTTGCGACACCGAACTCAGCCGCCGCGACCAGCAGCGACTCATGAAGTACTACCGACGTGCGATACAGAAACACCTCTACGTGTTCGGCCGGGGCGAAAAACGCTTTCTGTCGAAGAACGCCTCGTTTCCCGGATCGGCCGGTGCAATGCTTCGCGAGTTCCCGGACGCAAGGCTCATCGCCACCGTTCGCGATCCGATGAAGGTCGTTCCGTCGCAACTCAGCTCACTGAGGCCGGCGCTCGAACTGTGCGGCTACGATACCGTGCCGCCGACACTCAAACGCGACCTGCTCGCGTTGCTGCCGTTCTACTACATGAACCTCAAGACGGCGGCCGCGAATTTCCCAGGGCAGCTTGCGTTCATCGACAACACGGCCCTGCGCCATGACCTGTCCGGCTCGGTAACGCGTGCATTCGCCGAGTTGGGCCTGTCGCCTTCGCCCGAACTGCTCGAAGGCATGGCGGCCCGCATGGCCAACCAGGGGGCCGGTCGCGGCGCCAAAGCGTCCAGGCACGGCTACACGCTCGATGAATTTGGGCTCAGCGAAACCGGCATACAGTCGCGCTTCGCTGCAGTCTATACTGCGTATACGTTCGGTGATCCGTCAAACCATGCCCGCAAGGGATGACTCTCATTGTGTTTCTCGTTGTGTTTAAAGGGTCTAGAGAATAGAGCGTGACCAAAAACGACAGCTCCGCAAAGATGCTCACCGCCCGCGATTTCATGGAGACGTCGCTGGAGATGCCCGACGGCGAACTGGGCCCGGTCATCATCGTCTCCGACGCGCTACCCGAGCGCAACGGTGTCGGCGCCTACTACAAGGACCTGCTGGACCAGCTTCGCGGAGCAGGTTTCGAGACGACCTTTCTGTCCCCGAACCCGGACAAATGGCAGCTGCTCAAGTTTCCGCTCCCCGGCGATTCCACGCAGACCGTGTATCTGCCGTCGCTGTTCCGTTTTCACAAAGCGATGAAACGGATTCGCCCGAGGGCCATTGTCGTCGGCACACCCGGGCCTTTCGGTTTGCTCGGCGCCTTCTGGGCGCGGCGCCTGAAGGCACGACTGATCGTCGGCTTCCACACACATTTCTCGAGCGTCACCGATCTCTACAGCAACCGGTGGCTCAGGGGCTTCAGCCGCTTCTACTTCAACATTGCAGACAATCTGCTGTTTCGCTGGGGCGATCAGATACTCGCCAATTCGGAGCAAATGGCCGATCTCGCAGTATCGCTGGGCGCCGACAACGTCGAACTCATGGGCACGTTGCTGCCGCCTACGGCACTCGAAGCCGCCGCTCCGCCGCGCGCCCAGGTCGAGCGGGTATTGTTCGCGGGCCGGCTGGCGCCGGAGAAACGCATACCGCGAGTCGTCGACGCGGCGCGAGAGCTGCCGCACATTCAGTTTACGATTGCCGGCGAAGGGCCGCTCAAGAGGGAACTCGAAGCGACCGCCCGCGAACTACCGAACCTGAACATGCTCGGCTGGGTGGACCGGCAGCAACTGCTGGACGCCATGGACGCGCACGACCTCCTCGTTTTACCGTCGACCGTCGAATCCTTCGGCACCGTGGCGCTCGAAGCCATGGCGCGGCAGCGGCTGGCGCTGGTGTCCAAACAATGCGGCATCGTCGACTGGCCCGGCCTCGTGGAGACGCTGTTTCAGATCGAGGACGACGAATCGGTTGCGGATGCATTGAGGCGCATTACGGCCCTCGATAGCGCGATGCGCACGGCCATGGCGCGCGGCGCTCGCGAAGCGGCGCTCAAACTCAACCAGAACAGCATCCGGCACTGGCTGCACATGTTATCCGCATCGAGACCGGGCGCGCCGCCGGGAAACGCCACGGCCAAGGCCTGACGTGACTGCGCGCGCCGCACTGTTTTCGATCCACGACGTCATGCCGTCGACGCTCGATGCCGTCGAGCGTATCGCCGGACGTTTGCAGGACAGGGGCATCCGCAAGCTCACACTGCTGGTGGTCCCCGACACGGGCTGGGACGATCGAGGCCTCGAGCGGCTGGCGGCACTGCAGCGCAGCGGTGCCGAGCTTGCCGGTCACGGCTGGCAGCACCGCATTCGGCGCATCCGTAACCTTCGCCACTGGCTGCACAGCACGTTCATTTCACGCAACGTTGCCGAACATCTCGCGCTCGATCGCCAGGATGTGGTTGCACTCATGCAGGATTGCGCGGACTGGTTTGCGGCGCACGGGATGTCGACACCGACGCTGTACGTACCGCCTGCCTGGGCCATGGGCGAGGCAACCCAGGCCGACCTCGACGCACTGCCGTACGCCTGCTACGAAACGCTCTACGGTCTGTACGACGCACGTAGCCGGCGCTTCAAACGCCTGCCGATGATCGGTTTCGAGGCCGACACACGAAGCCGGGCGCTCGCCTGCCGGCTCTGGAACGGCGTGAATCTGCTGCCGGGGCAAAGCGCCGTGCGCTTCTCTATCCATCCGATGGATTTTGAACTCAGGCTCGGCAGGCACCTGCGCGCACTCCTCGAGCGCGAGTGGCAGCCTCTATACTACGGCGAGATGCTCGCGGCAAAACCGCAAGCGCAAAACCCGCACAACACGGTGACTTGAGGAGTCGGCATGGGACACATCGTCATTACAGGCAGCAATCGGGGGATCGGTCTCGAACTGACTCGTCAGTACGCCGCGCGGGGCGACCACGTCACCGCCGTTTGCCGCCGCCGGAGCGCCGAACTCGAGGCGCTCGGCGTACGGATCATCGACGGGATCGACGTCACTGAAGAACAAGGCGTCGGCAAGCTTCGTACAGCACTCGAACACGGCGATTCCGGGCCGGCAAGCATCGACGTACTGATCAACAACGCCGGTATCCTCAATAGCGATACCCTCGAAACGCTCGACTTCGACGACATGCTGGAGCAGTACCGCGTCAATGCGCTGGGACCGCTGCGCGTGACGCTGCGGCTCAAAGATCTGATTCCCTCCGGCGGAAAAGTCGCCATCGTCTCGAGCCGCGTCGGATCGATCGCCGACAACGGCTCCGGCAACAACTACGGTTACAGGGCCTCGAAGACGGCGGTCAATCAGATCGGCACCAACCTGAAACACGATTTGCTGGCCAAGGGGATTGCGGTTGCGCTGCTGCACCCGGGGCTGGTCGCCACGGAGATGACCGGCGGCCGCGGTATTGCCGCCGAAGACGCAGCCCGGGGTCTCATCGAGCGTATCGACGCGCTGTCGCTCGACAACACGGGCAGCTTCTGGCACGCCGAGGGGCATATCCTGCCCTGGTAGAACCCGTACTCAGCCGATCTGGCTGACGCCTCCCATCCACGGCTCGAGCGCGTCGGGTACGCGCACGCTGCCGTCTTCCTGCTGGTAGTTCTCGAGGATCGCAACCAGCGCACGGCCGGCAGCAACGCCGGACCCGTTCAGCGTGTGGATGAGTTCGGGCTTGCCGGTATCGGCGTTGCGCACCCGCGCACGCATCCGCCGCGCCTGAAAATCGCCGAAATTACTGCAGCTCGATATCTCGCGATAACGCTCCTGCCCCGGCAGCCAGACTTCGATATCGTAGGTCATGGCAGCGCCGAAGCCGGTATCGCCAGCGCACAGCGCTACGACACGGTACGGCAACTCCAGGCGCCTGAGCACGGTTTCGGCGTGGCCGGTCAGCGTCTCGAGGGCCGCAGCCGATTCGCTGGCGCCAACGAGCTGCACGAGTTCCACTTTCTCGAACTGATGCTGACGGATGATGCCGCGAGTATCCTGGCCGTAGGAGCCGGCTTCGGAACGAAAACACGGCGTATGCGCGGCAAAACACCGCGGCAGCTCCGCCGCTTCGAATATCGTGTCGCGCGCCAGGTTCGTCAGCGGAACCTCCGCGGTCGGGATCAGGTAAAGCGGCGGCTCTGCATTCGTCTTGAACAGATCCGCCTCGAACTTCGGCAGCTGGCTGGTACCGAGCAGTGCCGTATCGTGTACGAGGTACGGCACGTACGCCTCTTCATAACCGTGTTCGCGCGTGTGCACGTCGAGCATGAACTGGATCAACGCTCGCTGCAGGCGAGCCAGGCCGCCACGCATGACCGCAAAACGCGAACCCGATATCTTCGCCGCAGCGTCGAAGTCCAGCATGTCGAGACCGGTGCCAATCGCAACGTGGTCCTTCACCGCGAAGTCGAACCGGGGTGGCTCGCCCCACTGGCGCAGCTCCACGTTGTCGTCTTCGTCACGTCCGTCAGGCACGTCCTCGGACAGCAGGTTCGGCAGGCCAAGTTCAATGTCACGCAGCGACTGCTGAACGCCTTTGAGCTGCTCCTCCGCGTTCTCCAGGCGCTCGCCGAGCGTTTTTACAGCTGCAAGCAGCGGCTCTATGTCCTCGCCCTTTGCCTTCGCCTGACCGATGCGTTTGGCACTCGTGTTACGCTCGCCCTGCAGCGTCTCGGTTTCCACCTGCAGCGCCTTGCGCTGCTCCTCCAGCGTAAGATACGCATCAGCGTCGAACTCGAACCCGCGACGCGCCAGGTTCGCCTTGACGTCCGCCGTTCGGGTTCTGAGAAGCTTGGGATCAATCATTCTGTTCGGTGTCCGTTGTGTCTGTGTCCGCATCTTTCCGGCGCAGCCGGGCGAGCCGTTCGGCAATCCGCTGCTCGAGGCCGCGCGGAACCGGATGATAATACCTTGCGGGCTCTAAGCCATCTGGAAAGTAGTTTTCCCCCGCGGCGTAGGCATCCTCCTCGTCGTGCGCGTAACGATAGCCTTCGCCGTGGCCGAGGTCGCGCATCAACGCCGTCGGCGCGTTGCGCAGGTGCATCGGGACTTCGAGCGAGCCGTGCGTCACGGCATCGTCCTGCGCCGCCTTGAACGCCGTGTAGACGGCATTACTCTTCGGCACCGCGGCGAGGTACACGACACACTGCGCAAGCGCCAGCTCGCCCTCCGGTGAACCCAGGCGCTCCTGCACCTGCCAGGCGTCCAGGGCGATCCGCAGCGCGCGCGGATCGGCGTTGCCGATGTCCTCGGACGCCACTCGCACCATGCGCCGCGCTACGTACAGCGGATCGCAACCGCCATCGAGCATGCGCGCAAGCCAATACAACGCCGCGTCGGGATCCGAGCCGCGCACCGATTTGTGCAACGCAGAGATTTGCTCGTAGAACACGTCCCCGGACTTGTCGAAGCGACGCAGGGTCCCGGTCGCCACTTCCTTTGCGGTTGCCGCGTCGATCCGATCGGAGCCGGCGAGATCGGCAGCCAGCTCGAGCAGATTGAGCGCCCGCCGCGCGTCACCGTCGGCCGCGGCCGCAAGCAGGTCGAGCGCTTCCGTATCGATGTCGACGCGGCCCGCCAGCCCTTCCGGCGACGCGATCGCCGCCTCGAGAATCTGCGCGATCGCTTCCGGCTCGAGCGTGCGCAGCACGTACACGCGGGCTCGCGACAACAGCGCCTTGTTCAGCTCGAAGGACGGATTTTCGGTCGTCGCACCGATGAACACGAGCGTGCCGTCCTCGACGAACGGCAGGAAGGCATCCTGCTGCGACTTGTTGAAACGGTGCACTTCGTCGAGAAACAGTACGGTCTGACGACCGCTGACCGAGCGCACCTGCTCCGCCTCCGCCACGGCACTGCGCACGTCCTTCACGCCCGCCATCACGGCGGACAGCGCAATGAAGTGGGCGTCGCCCAGCTCCGCGAACATTCTCGCCAGCGTCGTTTTGCCGGTGCCCGGCGGCCCCCAGAGAATCATCGAGTGCAACTGGCCGGACTCGAGCGCAAACCGCAACGGGCGCCCCGCTCCCAGCAGATGCGCCTGCCCCGCAAACGTGTCCAGCGACGACGGCCTTACGCGGTCGGCCAGCGGGCGCAGAGGCGCCCTGTCCTCGGCGAACAGATCGTTCAAGACGACGGCCTGCGACGGCCCAGCCACCAGGCTTCGAAACGCCGGCACCAGCTGCCGAAACCCAACCAGCCCAGGGCCAGACCGGCCACGATCCCCAGGGCGTCGGCCAGCACGTCAAGCCACTCCGCCGACCGGTAACCGACGGCGCGCTGGCAAAGCTCGATCAGCACACCGAATGCAAGCAGACCCATCGCGACGCGCCAGTAACTGCGCACGCGGTACAGACCGGAAAACCACAAAGCCAGTACGAGAAAAGCGCCGAAGTGCGCCCACTTGTCGACGCCGCCGACCAGCGACACCAGACGCACACGGTCGGACCAGAACCAGATGGCAGGCATGAGTGTTGCCGCCAGCACGATGATCAGCAGCACAATGCTGATGCCGCGCCACACGCGGCCGTAGTGAAGCTCGAGCATCAGGGGGTCAGGACTTCGATGGGTGTCCCTACAAGATCGGCATCGTCCGGCACGACAAACTCGAAATCGGATTCGTCGATCGTGCCGTTGACGACCACGTCGGACAGCACGACCACAGTCTGCTGCGCAAGATTATCGAGGAATACCATGCGGGTGAGCATACCCTCCGCAAAACCGAGTTCCACGCGCCGAAAGCCGCTGCTCGTATCGCGCGGAGCAAGGCCCACCCATGTGATCGCGCTGTCCCGATCGCTGCGCTCGATCACGAATTCCTCGAGCGCCTCGGTGCCGCCGCCCAACAGCAGCGCCGGCGTGCTGCTCAGTGCGTCTGCCTGCGGCTTGACCGTCACCTGTGCAAGATCGACGTCGTAGCTCCAGACGTTGTGACCGTCGGCGACCAGCCGTTGTTCGTAGGGCTCAACCGTGCCCCAGCGGAACCGCCCCGGGCGCGCAATGGCGAGCGACCCGCTGGAATTCTCGAGTACCTCGCCGTCGGCGTCGACAACCGACTGTTCGAACCGACCTTCGAAGGTCTCGACCTCGCTCAGGAAATGCAGCAGCAGAGTCTCCCCGTCGGCAGCCGTCTGCGCGTGCGCCGGCACAGAGATCAGCACGAATGCCAGCAGCAGGGAGAACAAATCGATTCGCACAGTGCGGTTCCTCAAGCTGTTGTCCATAAGTTGCGGTCCATCAATTCCAGTCCGTCACTCTTGGTCCGACGATTGCGGCACCAGGATTTCCCTGGAACCGTTCGGCTGCAAAGGCCCTACCAGACCCGCGGCTTCCATCGACTCGACCATTCTCGCTGCCCGGTTGTAGCCGATCTTGAGACGACGCTGGACGCCCGAGATCGACGCTTTGCGGGTCTCGAGGACAACCTGTACGGCCTGGTCGTACAGCGGATCCTGCTCCGCGTCGCCATCGCCGCCGCCCGGTTGATCGAGTCCCGTCAGACCCGGTGTTGGACTCTGCGGGCCCTCGACAATTTCATCGATGTACACAGGCGCACCCGCGCTCTTCAGGTTTTTGACCACGGCGTGCACTTCGTGATCGGCTACGAATGCGCCGTGCACACGCACGGGCAATGACGTGCCCGGCGGCAGGTACAGCATGTCGCCGTGACCCAGCAGATTTTCGGCGCCCATCTGATCGAGGATCGTTCGCGAATCGACTTTCGCCGAGACCTGAAACGCAATCCGCGTCGGCACGTTGGCTTTGATGAGCCCCGTAATCACGTCCACGGACGGACGCTGGGTGGCGAGAACCATGTGTATGCCCGATGCACGCGCCTTTTGTGCGAGCCGCGCAATCAACTCCTCGACCTTTTTGCCGACGATCATCATCATGTCGGCCAGCTCGTCGATCACGACCACAATGAACGGCAGCGGTGACAACGTCGGATGTTCGAAAGGCTTGTCCGGATCGTCGAACGGCGGCGGCGAAAACGTCGGATCCTTGATCGGCTCCCCCGCTTCCTCGGCTTCGCGAACCTTGCGGTTGTATCCGCCAATGTTGCGCACGCCGAGTGCCGCCATAAGCTGATAGCGGCGGTCCATCTCGGCCACGCACCAGCGCAGCGAGTTCGCAGCCTCCTTCATGTCGGTAACGACCGGACACAACAGGTGCGGTATACCCTCGTAGACGCTGAGTTCCAGCATCTTCGGGTCGATCATGATCAGCCGCACCTGCTCGGCGTTGGCTTTGTACAGGATCGAAAGAATCATGGCGTTGATGCCGACGGATTTACCCGAGCCCGTCGTGCCCGCGATCAGCAGGTGCGGCATACGCGCAAGATCCGCCACGACGGAATGCCCGCCAATGTCCTTGCCGAGTGCCAGCGTCAGCGGCGAAGCGAGCTTGTCGTAAGCCTCCGACTTGAGAATCTCTCCCAGCGTGACGAGCTGCCGGTCCTCGTTCGGGATCTCCAGCCCGACAAACGACTTGCCCGGGATCACCTCGACGACGCGTACGCTCACGACCGACAGCGAGCGCGCCAGGTCCTTCGCCAGGTTGACGATCTGGCTGACCTTGACACCCGGTGCCGGATCGAGTTCGAAGCGCGTGATCACGGGCCCTGGTGACACCGACTTGACCTCGACCTCGATACCGAAGTCGCGCAGCTTGAGTTCGACCAGGCGCGACATTGCCTCGAGTGTTTCAGTCGCGTAACCCGATACCTTGGCCGGTGGATCGTCGAGCAGCGACAGCGGCGGCAACTCGCCGGCCTCAGCAGGCTCGAACAGCGGTACCTGGCGCTCCTTCTCGGCGCGAACGCTCGTCTCCAGCATCGGGATGACGGGCTCGATACGCGGCTTCGACTTCACGGCCTTGCGCTTTTTCTCGATCTGCTGCACGTCCGCGGCACGCAGCGCCTGCTGCTGCTTGAGTTCCCTGCGATCCCGGGCCCGGTCGCGCCATTCGGCGACGCTGGCGGCAAATTTTTCGAACGCCGTCAGACAGGCTCTGCCGATGCCGTCCATGACCGCAAGCCAGGAAACGCCCAGGAACAATGAAATGGCGGCGATCCAGACGAAGAACAGCAGCACGCTCGCGCCAAGCAGCTTCATGACCTCGGCGAGTTGGAGCCCAACCAGCTGGCCGACGATGCCGCCGGCTGTTTCGTTGAACCCTGCCGGCGAAAAATGCAGCGTCGCGAGCGCACAGCTCGTGATCAGCGTCAGCAGAAATCCCGCACCGCGCAGGGCAAAATCCGTTTTGGTCAGCGGTTGCCGGGTCTTCTGTTCGCGGTACAGCATCCAGCCGAGATAGAACACCATGACCGTAAACAGGTAGGCGGGCAGCCCGAAAAGATTGAACAGGAGATCCGCCGTCAGCGCGCCGACCCGGCCGACGCCGTTGCTCACGTTGCCCGATGCCGTCGCCTGCGAAAAACCGGGGTCGTCAGGGCTGTAGGTAAAAAGAGCGAACCACAGAATCAGGGCCAGCGCGCCGAATATGTACAGCGCACCCTCGCGCAGCGCCCGGCTGACGGGCGCCGACAGCGTCGCCGGCGGTTCGGCGGTTTTGCGAGCTCTAGCCATCTTCAGAAAACTTCGGGATTATCTAGATAATAGCCTGATTCTAATACATAAAAGCGGGTGATTGTTGACCAAAAACGCAGCCGGCGGGTACGGCTGGCGGTTGCCATTGCCAAGCGATTGTCGGAAGCTCCCGCCCGTCGGATTGTCGCACACCCCCGCCCGCCGGAGCCTGTACACTTGACGCCCGGCCAGCGGCCTCGAAAGACGAACGGGACTTGAATCCAGCCAGCCTGATCTCATCTTTAATCGCATCTTTCAAGCCTTGACTCCCGCCAGAGACACGGTTGAAGGCTAACAGCGAAAAGCTGAACGGCTCTTAAAAACTGTAAAGGACTAAAGTATACATGAGTGACCCTAAACATTGCCGAGTGCTGATTCTGGGATCCGGGCCGGCGGGCTATTCCGCCGCCGTCTACGCCGCCCGCGCCAACCTCAAACCGGTCATGATCACCGGCGTCGAACAAGGCGGGCAGCTCATGACCACAACCGACGTCGACAACTGGCCCGGCGACGTCGAGGGGCTGCAGGGACCGGAGCTCATGCAGCGAATGCTGGCACACGCTGAGCGATACGACACCGAGATCATCAACGACCATATCCACACGGCCGACCTGTCGACGCGGCCTTTCCTGCTCTCGGGCGACTACGGCAGCTATACCTGCGATGCCCTGATCATCTCTACGGGCGCCACCGCAATGTACCTGGGGCTCGAATCCGAGGAGGCTTTCAAGGGTCGCGGTGTCTCCGCCTGCGCCACTTGCGACGGCTTTTTCTACCGCGGTAAGGACGTCGCAGTTGTCGGCGGCGGCAATACAGCCGTGGAGGAAGCGCTGTACCTGGCCAATATTGCCTCCAAGGTCACGCTCGTACACCGCCGCGACGAACTACGCGCCGAAAAAATCCTCCAGGATCGGCTGTTCGAGAAAGCGCGCGAAGGCAAGATCGACCTCATGTGGGACCACGTCGTCGACGAGGTGCTCGGCGACGACTCCGGGGTCACCGGCCTCCGGGTCAGGAGCACGAAGAGCCAGGAGCAGACCACCGATCTCGACCTCGCAGGCGTCTTCATTGCCATCGGACATAGCCCGAACACCGGGCTGTTCGACGGCCAGCTCGAGATGAAAAACGGCTACATCATTGTGAACTCGGGGATCGCCGGCGACGCCACCGCAACGAGTGAAGCAGGCGTATTCGCCGCCGGCGACGTTGCCGATCAGGTCTACCGGCAGGCGATCACCTCGGCGGGTGCCGGCTGCATGGCCGCGCTCGACGCCGAGAAGTATCTCGACGCGCTCGAAGACGAGGCAGCAGAACCGCGGACCAACGCCGCCTGAGCCGTCTCGCCGATGGAAGTCCGCGTCCACGGCTCGATCGCCGAAATAGCGGCCAGGGACTGGAACCGGGTCGCCGGCAGCGCACACCCGTTTCTGCGCCACGAGTTCCTGCATGCGGCCGAAACGTCCGGATCGGCCACGGAGAACACCGGCTGGCATCCGCGGCACCTGAGCCTGAGAACCGCGGGTGGCGCCCTGCGCGGCGTGCTGCCGCTGTACGAAAAGCCGCACTCCTGGGGCGAGTTCGTGTTCGATTGGGCGTGGGCCGATGCCTATCGACGTGCCGGGCTGAATTACTACCCGAAACTCGTCTCCGCCGTCCCTTTTACGCCGGCATCGAGCCGCAGACTGTTGCTCGCCGACCTCGAGGACGCGGAGGCCGCAAACGCGCTCCTGACCGCTGCCGTCGAACTGGCGCGGCAAAGCGGTTGCTCCTCGGTGCACATTCTGTTTCCGGATGAACGAGAGCTGCCCCAGCTGCAAGCGGCCGGCCTGAAACTCCGCAAGGATTGCCAGTTCCACTGGCGCAATCGGGGGTACTCGAATTTCGACGACTTTCTCTCGGGTTTCAGCGCAAAGAAACGCAAGAACGCGCGTCGTGACCGCCGCCTCGTCGCCGAAGCGGGCGTCCGCTACGAACGCCTCGCGGGCCGCGACCTCGATGACGATCTCTGGCACGAGGTCTATCGGCTGATCAGCATTACGTTCATGCAGCGAGGTTCGCTGCCCTACTTCACGCTCGAATTCTTTCGCGCACTCAGCCGGCATCAGCCGGACAACCTGCTGGTCATTGCGGGCTACCGCGATGAGCGGATGATTGCGGCCGCGGTATTCTTCGAAAGCCCTACGGCGCTGTACGGCCGGTACTGGGGCGCGGATCAGGACGTCAACGCGCTGCATTTCGAAACCTGCTACTACCAGGGTATCGACTACTGCATCGAGAAAGGCCTCGAACTCTTCGAGCCGGGCACCCAGGGCGAGCACAAGATCAGCCGCGGATTCGCGCCGCAGAACACCTGGTCCGCTCACTGGCTCGAACAGCCGGAGTTTTTTTCCGCCGTCGGCGATTATCTGCAGCAGGAAGGCCGCCAGATCGAACGCTACATGGAAGCGGTCGACCGGCACACACCTTACAAGACCTCCCCGGCCCGGCCGACCGAATGAGCAACACGCGCATCGCCTGGCTCAGCCCCGGAGATCCGCCGGACGCGTTTCCGCCCGTCGAACTTGCGCTGATCGAGCCCGACGGACTGCTCGCCGCGGGCGGCGACCTGTCCGTGGCGCGGCTGCTCGAGGCCTACCGCCGGGGTATTTTCCCCTGGTTCGACGCGGGACAGCCCATCCTCTGGTGGTCACCCGACCCGCGCTGTGTACTCGTGCCCACGGACCTGCACCTGTCACGACGCTTCCTGCGCACCCTCAGAAACGGCCGCGAGGAGATCAGCTACGATCTTGCGTTCGACGCGGTCGTCGAAGCCTGCGCCGCCCCCCGAAAAGGACAGCCCGGCACCTGGATTACGGCCGAAATGCAAAGCGCTTATGTCGAACTGCATCGCCTCGGCTGGGCGCACTCGATCGAAGTCTGGCACGACGAGCGGCTCGTCGGCGGTCTCTACGGTCTCGCGATCGGCCGCCTGTTTTTTGCCGAGTCCATGTTCAGCGGGGAGACGGGCGGCTCCAAGATCGCCCTGGCCGCGCTTTGCGCCCGGCTCGAGGAGAACGGCTTCCCGCTGATCGACTGCCAGGTCGCCTCGGCACACCTGATGACGCTGGGGGCTCGCCTCATGGCGCGACGGGAGTTTTCCGCAGTGCTCGCAGACCACGCCGCCGACCGGCAACGCTTCGACGCCTGGCCGGCCGACCGCCGGCCCGCCCGAGAACTTTTACCGGCGCTTGCCGAATACGGGCAATAGTGCATTGCAAAGCCGCCGGGCTTTCTGCACAATCGCGAGCCTTTGAAGCGCACAGGTACCGGCATTTTGGCGAAAGAAGAAGCCCTGCAGATGGAAGGCGTGGTCACAGAGACCCTGCCAAACACGACGTTTCGAGTGGAACTCGAGAACGGCCACGTCGTGACCGCCCACATCTCCGGGAAAATGCGCAAGAACTACATCCGTATCCTGACCGGCGACAAGGTGACGGTCGAGCTGACGCCTTACGATCTCAGCAAGGGCCGTATCGTCTACCGCGGCCGCTGATCGACGACCGGCCGCTCCGGCCGGCACGCCTTCTGTACACCTCTTTACCGACGGGCGAGCACCCGCCGCCTCAGTCCGCGTCGTCGCGCGTACCCAGGTGTTCCAGCTCCTTGATCGCAGGTTCCGCCTGTAGCGCGATTTCGTCGCCGGCATCGACCGTGACCCGCACGTGCCCGCCGTCCGCCAGCGCGCCGAACAGCAGCTCCTCGGCCAGCGGCCGCTTGATGTGTTCGGAGATGAGTCTTGCCATCGGGCGTGCGCCCATCTTGGGATCGTAACCCCGTTCGGCAAGCCAGGCTCGCGCGGCATCGTCCAGTTCGATCGTGACGTTGCTGTTGCCGAGCCGGCCCTCGAGTTCGACGATCAGCTTGTCGACGACGCGCTTGACCGAGTTGATGTCGAGCGGAGCGAACTGAATGATGGCATCCAGCCGGTTGCGGAACTCCGGCGAGAACGATTTCTTCAGAATCTCCATGCCGTCGGAGCTGTGATCCTGCTGGGTGAAACCAATCGAGGCACGGCTCATCTCCTGAGCGCCCGCATTGGTCGTCATGACGAGAATCACGTTGCGGAAATCGGCCTTGCGGCCGTTGTTGTCGGTCAGCGTGCCGTGATCCATCACCTGCAGCAGCAGGTTGAAGACCTCGGGATGCGCTTTCTCGATTTCGTCGAGCAACACCACGGCATGCGGATTCTTCGTGACCGCCTCGGTCAGAAGTCCACCCTGATCGAACCCGACGTAGCCCGGAGGCGCGCCGATCAGCCGCGACACCGTATGCCGCTCCATGTACTCGGACATATCGAAGCGAATCAGTTCGACACCCATTTGCATGGCGAGCTGACGCGTCACTTCCGTCTTGCCCACACCCGTCGGGCCCGCAAACAGGAAACTGCCGATGGGCTTGTCTTCCTCACGAAGACCCGAGCGCGACATCTTGATCGACGACGACAACGCCGAAATGGCCGCGTCCTGGCCGAAGATGACCAGCTTGAGATCGCGCTCCAGGGTTCTGAGCGAGTCTCTGTCCGATGCGGACACGCTCTTTTGAGGAATGCGCGCCATCTTGGCGACGATCATTTCGACCTGCCCGGTGGTCACGCGCTGCTCGGCCGATTCATCGGAACGCAGCCTCAGGTTGGCGCCCGCCTCGTCGATCACGTCGATCGCCTTGTCGGGCAGGCGCCGATCGTTCAGGTGCTTGGCGGCCAGTTCCGCGGCTGCAACGACGGCGTCGTTGTCGTAACTGACGCCGTGGTGCTCCTCGAAGCGGCTCTTGAGCCCTTTCAGGATCTCGATCGTCTCGGGTACGCTGGGTTCGGGCACGTCGATTTTCTGGAAGCGCCGTGCAAGTGCGTGGTCCTTCTCGAAGATACCCCGGTATTCCTCGTAGGTCGTCGAACCGATGCAGCGGATCTGGCCGCTCGACAGCACGGGCTTGATCAGGTTGCTGGCGTCCATGACGCCACCCGATGCCGCACCTGCACCAATGACGGTGTGTATTTCGTCGATGAACAGAATCGCGCCGGGATCTTCCTTGACCTCGTTGATGACACCTTTGAGGCGCTTCTCGAAGTCGCCCCGATACTTGGTACCGGCGATCAATGAGCCCATGTCCAGCGCGTAGATCGTGCTCTCGCGCAGGACCTCGGGTACCCGTTCTTCCACGATCATCCGCGCAAGCCCCTCCGCAAGTGCCGTCTTGCCGACGCCTGCGTCGCCAACGTACAGCGGGTTGTTCTTGCGGCGCCGGCAGAGTATCTGCACGGTTCGCTCAATTTCGAGTTCACGACCGATCAGCGGATCGATCTTGCCGGCTTCCGCTTCGGCATTCAGATTGGTCGCAAAACGCTCCAGCGGCGTCGCTTCGGTTTCGACTTCGTGCTCTTCGGCTTCCGCGGTCTCTTCTTCGCTGGACTCGCCCTGAACCTGCGGCATGCCGTGGGAAATGTAATTCACGACGTCGAGGCGGGTAATGTCCTGAAGGTTCAGGAAGTAGACGGCCTGCGATTGTTTTTCGCTGAAGATGGCAACCAGCACGTTGCTGCCGGAGACTTCCTGTTTACCGCTGGACTGCACGTGAAACACGGCCCGCTGCAGCACCCGCTGGAATCCCAAGGTCGGCTGCACGTCGTTTTCGTCGTCTTCGGCCAACAGCGGCGTCTGCTCGTCGATGAAATCGCTGAGCTGCCGGCGCAGTTCGGCAACGTTGCCGTTGCAGGCCTTGAGTATCTCGTGCACGCGCGGAATGTCGAGCAGCGCAAGCAGCAGGTGCTCCACGGTCATGAACTCGTGACGCTGGTCACGCGCTCGCTGAAACGCTTCGTTAAGACAAAATTCGAGTTCGCTCGATAACATTGAGTCTCGGTTCTCCGTCAGGACTCTTCCATGGTGCAGAGCAAAGGGTGCTGATGCTGTTTTGCTATGCCCATGACCTGAGCCACTTTGGTTTCGGCAATGTCGAAGTTGTACACGCCGCACACGCCCTTGCCTTTCGTGTGCACTTCCAGCATGACCTGGGTTGCCTGAGTGCGCTCCATACTGAAGATCGACTGCAGTATCTCGACGACGAACTCCATCGGCGTGTAGTCGTCATTGATGAGAACCACGCGGTACAGCGGAGGTTCCTTGAGTTTCGGCTTCGCCTCTTCGACCGCGAGATCGTAGCTGCCTTGATGCTGCGGGTTGTCGTCCTGCTCGCTCATCGCATGAATGCTTGGTTTTCCGAATCCTACGGGGGGCGGTGTCACCGCCCATACACTGGCGCCCAGAGCGCTGAGGTCATTATATAGGGGCTCTTCGGCGCAATTTCAGCCTGTCTCACAAAAAAGAATATTCCCCTGCGATTCCAGCAATTTAGGGCTCTCCGGGGTGTTTTCCGGGGGTACAATGGCAAATACCCTCACCGTTTCGCGCTTGTGACCGAATTCCGGAAACCCGTATCATCCACCGGCCGCGTTTAAAGCGGTAACTGGCCGGCAACAATCGCCGCAATAACCTGAGCAACTGCGCCCTTCAGCACATGTCGAACAACGCCAAATGGTCTGATTTAGTGAGCCTCGACGGGCCGCGCACCGTCGCCGCGGCCAATCAGCTCCTGCCGTTCTGGGTCAGTCTGCTGCTCGTGATCGTGGTCGGCTGGCAGCTGGCCCGCATTGGCTGGGCGCTGGCTCCGGGGGCTGCGGCAGGCGACGCCGTGTCCATTCCGGCCGGCGCTGCCCTACAGCGCGGCGACTCGGGCAGCGGTTTCGACGCCGAGGCCATCGCCGCGGTTCACCTGTTCGGCAAGGCCGAGGAGAAGCCGGTTGAGGAGAATGTCGTGCCGACGGGACAGGTAGCCAACGTTGTCGGCGAAACCGAGCACAACCTGACGCTGACCGGTATTGTCGCCGCCACCGTCCCGGAACTGTCCGCCGCGATCATCGAAGATGCCAGCAGGGACGAAAAGGCCTACCAGATCGGCGATACGATCGTTTCAGGCGCCACTCTGCACGCCGTCGAAGCCACGCGCGTGGTGCTGGACGAGAACGGCACGTTTACCAGCCTCACGCTACCCGACGAATTCGCCGACCGGCCCTCCCCGGTGCGGCGCACGCCGAGGGTCGTACAGCGCCCCGCGGCCAACAACCAGAGCATACAGTCGGTCGTCGCGCAGAACGTATCCCGGCTCGCGGACGTCATACGCCCCACACCCTACTTCGTCAACGGCCAGCAGCAGGGTTACCGCGTCTATCCGGGGCGCAACCGCCAGCACTTCGCAGCACTCGGTCTGCGCCCGGGTGACCTGATCAAGGATATCGACGGCCAGGCGCTGAACGATCCGACCCAGGCCATGAGGATTTTCCAGTCGCTCGGCAGTGCCGAACAGGTATCGGTGACCGTCGAGCGCGACGGCCAGCCGCAGTCCCTCGTATTGAAGACCAGCCAGCTCGATTTGAGCGACGAAGACACCAACTAATCAAGACCGACTAAGCGAACAAGACTAGAGAATAATGACGACAACAGCCCGTATCCGAGAGCGACTGTTTGCCTTGTGCCTGCTCGGCGCCCTGCTACTCGCGTCACACGCGAATGCCCAGGACGCAGGTCAGGACATGACGATTACGCCGAACTTCAAGGAAGCGGACATCCGCGAGATCGTCGAAGCGGTCAGCCAGGTCACGCGAGAGAACTACATCATCGATCCGCGCGTGAACGCGCAGAACGTAACGATGCTGTCGTCGACGCCGATGAGCCCGGAGGCGTTCTACGAGGCCTTCCTGTCCATCCTCGAGGTACACCAGCTGGCGGCAGTGCGCAGCGGCGACGTCATCAAGATCATTCCAAACGCTGCGGCGCGACAGTACGGCGGCACCATCGGCGCCCGGGGCGCCGCCGGTTACGACGATATCGTGACCCAGGTCGTACAGCTGCAAAACGTGGGTGCCACGGCGCTGGTACCGATACTGCGGCCGCTGGTTCCCCAGTGGGGGCACCTGGTCGCGCATCAGGGTTCCAATATTCTCATTCTGTCGGATCGTGCCGGCAACGTGTCGCGCATGATGAGCATCATTCGCCGTATCGATCAGTCGAGCGACGACGACGTGGAAGTCGTCCCGCTGCAACATGCCTCGGCCGCCGAGGTCGTGCGGGTCCTGACGGCACTGGTGCAGGCACCGCGCGCGGACGGTGCACCCGTCACGACCAGCCTCGTCGCCGACGCACGAACCAACAGCGTGCTGATCGGCGGCGACAAGAACGGCCGCCTGAAGCTCAGGACGCTGGTTGCGCATCTCGACACACCGCTCGAGGAAGGCGGCGACACGCAGGTTCGCTACCTGCGCTATGCCGACGCGGAAGAACTCGCGGGCAAACTGCAGCAGCAGTACGCCGGTGCAGCGGCCGGCGGCGCAGCCGGAGCGGCAGGTGCGGCCGGCGGCAACCCGAACGAACAGATCAGCGTCTGGGCTGACACACAGACGAATGCGCTGATCGTCGACGCGCCGCCGAAAGTCATGCGTTCGCTCATGTCCGTCGTCGACAAACTGGATATTCGCCGCGCGCAGGTGCTGGTTGAAGCCATTATCGTCGAGGTGACGCTCGACAAGACGGCTGAACTGGGCGTGACCTGGGCCATCGAGGGCTCCGGTACCGACGCGCCGATCGCCACGACCAACTTCCCGACGTTCGGTTCGGGCGTCGTGCAGCTCGCAGGCGCGCTCGAGGGCGGCGGGACCACCGATCCCACCGGCCTGATCGGGGAAGGCGTCTCACTGGGTGTTGGCCGCCTGAGCGACTCCGGCGTGAGCTTTGCCGCAGTACTCCGGGCACTGCGCGGAGATGCCGACACCAACGTCCTCTCCACACCGTCGGTCGTGACGACCGATAACGAGGAAGCAACACTCAATGTCGGGCAGGAAGTGCCGTTCGTCACGGGCTCTTTCACCAACACCGGCGGCGGCACCGGCGGCAACGTCAACCCGTTCCAGACCGTCAACCGCGAACAGGTGGGCCTCGAACTGATCATTACGCCGCAGATCAACGAGGGCAACTCGCTCCTGCTCGACATCAAACAGGAAATCTCGGGTATTGCGCAGTCGTCACAAGGCGCAGTCGACCTGATCACGAACGAGCGTACGATCGAAACCACGGTCATTGTCGACGACGGCCAGGTGCTCGTCCTTGGCGGCCTCATTCAGGACAACTTGAGGGAGAGCGAGCAGCGGGTGCCCGTGCTGGGCAGCATTCCGCTCCTCGGCAACCTGTTTCGCGCCCGCAGGACCGAGCTCGTGAAAACCAACCTGCTGGTATTCATCCGCACGAAGATCCTCCGCGACGCAGAGAGCATCGCCATCGAAACGGAAAGCAAGTACCGCTTCGCCGAAGACCTGATCGAAGGCCAGCGGGGTTCCGGTGTCCCGCTCATGCCGAGCTTCGAACGGCCGGGCATCCCGACGCTCGAAGAGTTCACGGAGGGCTCCAAGACGGGACAGCCCGCACCCGAAACCAGCGAAGGCACGCCGGAACGCTAGTGGCTATCGATCCGGACGGCATTGCGGACGGCGGCCTGACGCTGGAGCCCGATTTCGGCGACGGCAACATGGCCGAGGAGCTGAGCCTCGAGCCCGACGTCGAGAGTGCGCGTGTCCTGCCTTTTGCGTTTGCGAAACGCCACGGCATCCTGATTCGCGCCCTGATCGACGGCAAAGCGGATACCGTCTACCGCGGCAACGCAAACCCCGCGAGTCTTGCCGAGGTGCGCCGTTTCGCCGGCGTGCCGCTGTCGCTCGTGCGCGTGTCGGCCGACGAGTTCGACGCGCTGCTGCAGGCGTCCTACGAACAGGGATCGCAGAAAGCCATGCAAATGGTCGACGGTCTCAACGACGACCTCGATCTGACGCAGGTTGCGCAGGAACTTCAGGAGCCGTCCGACCTGCTCGAAAGCGACGACGACGCGCCCATCATTCGTTTCATCAACGCCGTTCTGACCGAAGCCGTGAAGGAGAACGCGTCCGACGTCCATATCGAGACTTACGAAAACCGCCTGGGCGTCCGCTTCCGGATCGACGGCGTGCTGCGCGAAGTCTTGAAGACACGCCGCGCCCTTGCTCCGCTGGTCGTGTCCAGGATCAAGGTCATGTCGAAACTCGACATTGCCGAGAAACGGCTCCCGCAGGACGGCAGGATTTCCTTGAGGATCGCCGGCCGCGCCGTCGACGTGCGAGTCTCGACCCTGCCCTCCGGTCACGGCGAACGCGTCGTGCTCAGGCTCCTGGACAAACAGGCCGGGCGCCTGGATCTCAAGTCACTGGGCATGGAACGCCAGTCGATGGAGAAAATGGATTCGCTGATCCACAAACCGCACGGCATCATCCTGGTTACGGGCCCGACCGGCTCGGGAAAAACCACGACGCTGTATGCCTCCCTCGAGCGCATCAACGACAACAGCCGCAACATCATGACCGTCGAGGATCCGATCGAGTACTTCATCGACGGCATTGGTCAGACTCAGGTCAACACCAAGGTCGAGATGACCTTCGCGCGCGGCCTGCGCGCCATTCTGCGGCAGGACCCGGACGTGGTGATGGTCGGTGAAATACGCGACCTCGAAACGGCCGAAATTGCGGTTCAGGCCAGCCTCACGGGACATCTCGTGTTGTCGACGCTGCACACCAACACGGCCGCGGGTGCCGTCACCCGTCTGCGCGACATGGGCGTCGAGCCTTTCCTGCTGTCGTCGAGCCTGATCGGCGTGCTCGCGCAACGTCTCGTGCGGGTTCTAGACGACGAAACCAAAGTGCCTTACACGGCAACCGACTACGAGTGCAGTGTGCTCGGTGCCGACCTGGCGAATCCGCCCACGCTGTACCGCCCCGGCATAGGCCCCGGCGGCGGTTTCATCGGCCGTACCGGCATCTACGAGCTCATCGCCGTCGACGACACCATGCGCAGCATGATCCACGACGGCGTTTCCGAGCAGGAACTCGAACGTCACGCACGCCACTCGTGTCCCAGCATTCGCGCCGATGGCCGGCGCCGCGTGCTGGAAGGCAGCACGACGCTCGAGGAAGTGCTGCGCGTCACGCGCGAAGACTAGTGGGCCCTGGAAGCTTCAATGGGCGCGTTTGAATACAAGGCGCTGGATCGGGCCGGCAAACAATCCAAGGGACTGATCGAAGGCGATACCGCCAAACACGTCCGGCAGCTGCTACGCGAGCGTAACCTCGTACCGGTTGCCGTCACGGAAGTGGCCGAAAAAACGGTCGACCAGCAGTCGGGCTTCCGCGTCCGCCGCGGTATGAAGGCATCCGAACTTGCGCTGATTACCCGGCAACTCGCCTCCCTCTCACAATCCGGGCTGCCGCTCGAGGAAGCCTTACTCGCCGTCTCGCAGCAAAACGACACGCCGCGCACCAAGAGTATCCTGCTCGGCGTCCGCAGCAAGGTCATGGAGGGACATACGCTTGCTGACGGGCTTGGAGAGTTCCCGCAGGCATTTCCCGACCTGTACCGCGCGACGGTTGCCGCTGGCGAACAATCCGGCCATCTGGACGTCGTGCTCGAGCGGCTCGCCGATTACACGGAAGCGCGTCAGGAGCTGCGCCAGCGCCTGTCGAACGCCATGATCTACCCGATCTCACTCGTCGTGTTTTCGGTTGCCATCGTCGCCTTCATGCTCGCGAGCGTCGTGCCGAAAATCGTCGGCGTATTCGAAAGTATGGCCGCCGAGCTGCCCGTCTTGACCCGCGCCATGATTGCCGCCAGCGACTTCCTGCGCGATCACTGGATTGCATTGCTCATAGGCGTCATTGCGGTCACGTTCGGCATCAACCGGCTGTTCCGGCGCGAAGGCCCCAAGCGTCAGTATCACCGCACGCTGCTGCGCCTGCCGCTGACCGCCAAGCTCACGCGAGGCATCAATACGGCTCGCTTCACGCGGACCTTCAGCATCCTTGCCGGCAGCGGTGTACCTGTGCTCGAAGGCATGAAAATCTCGGCCGAGGTCATCGAAAACCTGCCTATGCGGGAGGCCGTCCTCGAGGCATCGCTGCGCGTTCGCGAAGGCGCATCGATCGCCAAGTCGCTGGCGGCGAGCAAACTGTTCCCGCCGATGGTCATTCACATGATCGCCAGCGGCGAGGCAGGCGGGCGACTCGAGGAGATGCTGGCGCGGTCCGCGGCCGGCATGGAGCGCGAAGTCGACGGGCTCATCGCAACCCTTCTGGGTATCCTGCAGCCGTTGCTCGTCGTCGTCATGGGTATGGTTGTCCTGATGATCGTGTTTGCCATCCTGCTGCCGATTTTTGCGCTCAACAACCTCATCGCCTGAGCGAAACCAGCACCGTTGCTGCTGCCGCCTGGCGCGCGAATATAGATATCCTGACGGCCGTTCGTTTTTTTGAGAATAGCGTCTTGCGAGCCTGCGGCATTCACGGTATACAGGCGTCTGTCCGGCCTGTGAGGCCGGTCCCTGTGGACGTTTTTATTGCTCGGAGCATGCTGCAATGAACTCAGAACTAGGTGACCGTGAAAAGGGTACCGATCCCGGAGCCAGCGACGGCGCCGAAGACAATGTAGAAGAACCCGAGGTAGACGAAGATGCCGTAGCTGACGTCGACGAAGACGACGGCTCAGCCGAGATGACGGCGGAAATCAACGTGGAAGAACTCGTCGCAAAGCTGGATGCCACGCCGAAGGACGATGTCGAACGGCAGAAGAAAATTCGCAAACGTCTCGACGAACTTCGCGACGAACGCGACGCCATGAAAGACCTCGACAGCACCTACAACTTCAATCTCGACGACGACCTGTAGCGGATGCGCATCTGTAGCGACCAGGACGGTCGTTAGCGAAAGTCGCGTGATCGAACTCTGAGTTCGCCTAATAGCTCGGAGTGATCGATAAGCTCACGCGCAATGACGTGGATCACCTGCCCTTCGATCTGCAGTTCGCCGCGAATACCCAGCAGGCTTGCGTTCAGCAGCGCCGCTCGAAACCGTTGGGCAAGCGCTTGCCACACGACCAGGTTCACGTGTCCCGTTTCGTCCTCTATCGTCACGAACGTCACCCCGCTCGCCGTACCCGGCCGCTGTTTGGTAACGACAAGCCCGGCCACACACACCCTTTGTCCGTTGACCAGCTGCGGCAGCTCCGACGCAAGCCGATAGCCTTTACCCTCCAGGCGGTGCCGCAGCAGAGCCAGCGGGTGACGCCCCAGCGACAGCCCCGTCGCCCGGTAGTCCGCCACGATGTCCTGACCTTCGGTCGGCTTCGACAGCATGGCGGCGGGTTCGTAGCGCCGCATCGACCCGAATAGCGGCGAAGGCTGCTCGACGCCCGTTACCTGCCAGCGCGCCGCATGCCGGTGACCGGCAATGTTTTCGAGCGCACCGGCCGATGCCAGCGCATCGAGATCGCGGCGTCTGAGCTTCGCCCGCTCCAGCAGCATCTGGGAATCCGTGTACAAGCCCGAGGCGCGTGCCTCGACGATGCCGCGGGCAGCCTCCTCTTTTAGGCCCTTCACCATACGCAAACCGAGCCGCAGGCAGGCGGCCCCCTCTTTTGGACTCTTCACCGTTCGTACACCGGGCTGCGAGCAGGTCGTACCGTCGTCCGTTCTCTCGAGGCTGCAGTCCCAGTCGCTCCTGTTGACGTCGACCGGACGTACCTCGACGCCGTGGCGGCGAAGGTCCTGTATCAGCTGCGACGGCGAATAAAAGCCCATGGGCTGACTGTTGAGCAATGCGCAGGTAAACGCCGCCGGCGTATGACACTTGAGCCAGCAGGAAACGTAAACGAGCAGCGCAAAACTCGCCGAGTGCGACTCGGGAAAACCGTAGTCACCAAAGCCTTCTATCTGACGAAAAATCTGCTGCGCAAATTCCTCGCTGTAGCCGCGTTCCCGCATCCCGGTAATGAGCTTGTCTTCGAAAGGCCCCAAACCCCCGCGGCGTTTCCAGGCCGCCATCGCGCGCCGCAGCTGATCCGCTTCGCCGGGCGTAAACCCGGCCGCGACGATTGCCAGGGCCATCGCCTGCTCCTGAAAAATGGGCACACCCAGGGTCCGCTCAAGCACCCCTCTCACTTCCTCACTCGGATAAGTGACCGCTTCCAGACCATCGCGACGACGAAGATAAGGGTGCACCATGTCCCCCTGAATCGGACCGGGGCGAACGATCGCAACCTCGATGACGAGATCGTAGTAATTTCGCGGCTTGAGTCGCGGCAGCATCGACATTTGCGCGCGGGACTCGATCTGGAACACGCCGACGGTATCTGCCGCACAAATCATGTCGTACACCCTCGGGTCCTCCGCCGGAATGCTGGCCAGCGTGTATTCGCGACCGTCGAAGGCGCGAATCAGATCAAAGCTGCGGCGAATCGCCGTCAGCATGCCGAGGCCCAGCACGTCGACCTTGAGCAAACCCAGATCTTCGAGATCGTTTTTTTCCCATTGAATGACCGTGCGCTCCGGCATCGAGGCATTCTCGATCGGCACCAGTTCCGACATGGGGCCATTCGAGATCACAAAACCGCCCACGTGCTGGGAAAGATGCCGGGGAAAGCCGACGAGTTCGCCGACCAGATACAGCAGGCGTTTGATCACCGGACTGTCGGGATCCAGGCCGGCCTCGCGAATTCTGTCTCCCTCCACCCGGCTGCCGTCCCACCACTGTATCGAGCGGGACAACCGGCTGAGCTGTAAATCGCTCAAGCCCAACGCCTTACCGACGTCGCGCAATGCACTTCTTGGCCGATAAGTGATGACCGTTGCGGCCAGCGCAGCACGCTGCCGGCCGTATTTGGCATAGATGTACTGAATGACCTCTTCGCGCCGTTCGTGCTCGAAATCGACGTCAATATCCGGCGGCTCGTTGCGCTCTTTCGAAATGAAGCGTTCGACGAGCATCGCTATACGGCCCGGATCGACTTCGGTAATGCCGAGGCAAAAACACACTGCGGAATTGGCGGCGGAACCGCGCCCCTGGCACAGAATGTTCTGCGAGCGCGCATACCGTACGACGTCGTACACGGTCAAAAAATACGGCTCGTACTCGAGTTCGGCGATCAGTGCGAGTTCGTGTTCGACCAGTTCGATAACCCGCCCGGGAGCACCGTCGGGCCAGCGCCTCTCGAGCCCTTCCTGAACGAGCCGGCGCAAATACTCGGGCGGGGTTTCTCCGGCCGGTACGATCTCGTCAGGGTATTCGTAGCGTAATTCGCCCAGCGAAAAATCGACAAGCCCCGCAATGCGCAGACTCTCGCTGAGTAAATCCTCAGGGTAAATGTCCGCCAGCGTTTCCCGGCTGCGCAAGTAACGCTCACCGTTCGGATACAAAAGATGGCCGGCCCGGTTGAGGGTCGTGCGTTCCCGAATGGCCGTGAGCGTGTCCTGCAGGATACGCCGGCTGCGGCGGTGCATGTGCACGTCGCCCGTCGCGACGAGCGGTAACCCGAGCTGCCGGCCGAGTTCGCGTAAACCGCTCAGTCGCTGTTGCTGGCGGCCATCCGCCAACAGCTCCACGGCGATCCAGAGACGTCCGTGAAACCGCTCGCAAATCCAGCGGTCCTCGTCGCTGAGCCGCAGGCAGTCACCGGGCAGCCAGATCAGCAGGCAGTCCGGCAAGCCGCCGTCGAGCGCCTTTTGCTCGAGACGGTATTGCCCCTTCTCGGCGCTCCGCCGCGCGGCCGTTATGACGCGGCAAAGCGCTGCATACCCATGGCGGTTTCGCACCAGCACCACGAACTTGAGCCCGCATGTCGTCTCGAGTTCTGCGCCGACGATCAATTGGATGGCATGCTCTTTGGCGGCCACGTGCGCCCGCACGATGCCGGATACGGAACACACGTCCGTGATGGCAATCGCGCGGTAGCCCAGCGCCGCAGCCTGCGAGACGAGTTCTTCCGGGTGTGAGGCGCCGCGCAGAAAGGTGAAGTTGCTCAGCGCATGCAGCTCGGCGTAAGCCGGTAAATTCCGGCGCTTGCTCAACCGAAATACCCCTGCAGGTACCAGTCGCTCGCCTGCTGACGCTCACGCATACGGAAAACCCACAGCGTGTGTCCGCGCGGGCCGCGTGCCCGGTAGTAATCCCGACTGATGCCGCCGCTGTCCCACCAGCCCGTTTCCAGACGCTCGGGGCCCGACAGCAGGCACAGCTGTCCCTTGTGCCAGGGTTGCCCTTCACGCACGCCCAGACGCTCGGGCTCCGGCAACATCCACAGCGGGCGCTGCGGCGGAGGTAATGCACCCGGTGGTGTCACCGGACAGGTCTGCAACGTGCCCGCTCCCGGCCGCACCGAGGATACCGTCTGCAACTGTCCGGCACGCTCCGGACGATGATCCTCCCGTGTGCCAAGCCTGCATACGGCGTCGTCCCCCATACGCGCCACAAGCCGCTCCGCCAGTTGACGCATCGAGTAGCTCACACCCTCCGCCGCCGGCCGCCGCTCGAATCGGAAAGCGGCACTGTGCCGGTTCAAAGGCCGCGGCAGTCCACCTTCCAGGTCCACGGCAATCACGGGTTCCGGCAGACTGAAACGCTCGAAGCGTATCTTCAGAAGCTCGAACCAATGACGTGCCGACCTCTCCACATCCGCACAGCCGACACACAACACGGTCGCCGGCGCACGCAAATGAAAAAACGCCAGCCGAATCTGCTGAGCCCCCTGCTGGCGTAACAACAAAAAGTGTTCCTGATCCTCGAGCAGGGATGCGCAGACATTGAGCAGCAACTCGCGATCGCTCTGTTCGGCGGTCATCTCGTGGCGTGCAGAAAACCGCTCCGGCGCACGCCAGGACGTGCGCGGATCCGGCAGGTGACCGGCTGCCCGATCGAGTTCCATGAGCAGGCGGCTGCCGAAACGCCGGACAAATCCTTCGCGCGGCAAGCGAAAACAATCGCCAACGGTTTGTATGCCCATACCGTTGAGCGCCGCACAAAGATTGGCAGGCCAATCCAGGCAGCCGAGCGGCAGGCGACGCAGCACGGGCATCAGGTTGGTGGCCTCGCGAATACAGGCGCGCCGGCCGAAACGCGCAATCCAGGTAGCGCCCAATGGTGTCGGTGCAATCGCCAGGTTGGCGTCAAACCCTTTCGCTTCGAGACCGTTCGAAATCTGCCGCCGCAAAGCGCGCAGGCCGCCGAACAGGCGCAGACTGCCCGCAATTTCCAATACGAGTACGTTCGGACCGGCAATGGAGACACACGACGAGAAACCTTCGAGCCACGCCGCAAGGTTTTCGAGCGTTTGCTGTTCACGCTCTACGTTGCGCTCTATGAGGACCGCATCAGCCCGCAGCGCAAGCGCTGCGCTTGCCGACTGCCCCGGCACGATACCGGCAGCACGGGCGCGGCTGTCCGGCAACAGCACGCGTTGCATACCCTGCCGGTCTTCACACAGTACCCGCACGCCGTCGGGCTTGCCGTCCGGTGCCGGCATGGCCTCGAGCGGCAGATTGGGCAGGTAGACACAAAACCACAAACGATCGGCGGCCCGTGCATGCGCCTGCCGGGGCTGCACACCGGGAGGCATCGCCTCGAGCGGCAACGAATACTGCGCCGCATTGGGTGCGCGCGTCACAATGGCCGGGGCTGCGGCCTCCGGCGTCGAACCGGCCTCCCACGCTCTGGCAGGCTGTTTACGCGTACGGGGCACGTTCAGCCCCCGTCGGCGCCGGACGTATGCTCGAAAAAGCGTTGCAGAACCGCCGGCTGGCCGCCCCGGCTCTTTATGATCGATAAATCCGTTCCACCCGCGGCGGTCTCGAGCATGATCCGCAGAGCGGCCGCTGACGGCTCCCTGCGGGCCTGTAACGGTCGAAACGCAATGGCCCAGCTAGCCCCCTTCTCGGCGGCAAGCTGCAGACGGCGGCTGGACTGATCGTCGAGCCGCGCCGGCCACAACAACACCGCTGCACAGGTACCGCAGGACAGAGCCTGCTCGGCCGACCACAACACTTCCTGCGCATTGCGCGGACGCACCACCAGCACTCGCGACACGTCGATGCGCAACTCTGCCAGAGCCGGCGGGTACGGCTGAAACGGCGGCGCTATCCAGGCTATCCAGGCAGGCGTATCCCGGTCTTGTGACTCCGGATCTGAGGCCGTCAGACTCGCCAGCGCCGGCATTAACAGCTCCAGTTCGCCGATACCGTAATCGTCGAGCAGAATTTCGCTCAAGGTGTGCACCGGCCAGCCGCCGCCCGGAAGACAACCGTCCAGAGCCGGATAACCGCTGGGCAAACCCGCAGCCGGGTGCGCCCGGCCATGGCCTCGCCAAACGTGTGGACTATCGAGCAGCGTATCGACTGCGGAAGTCGTCTCTCCCGTCATTCGTCCGACCCGCTCGTATCCTTACCTGCACCGTGTAATTGCGCACTAGAAGCAACGGCTAGTGCCGCGGTATGCCGTCGCGAATGACACCCACCACCACGCCTTCGATGACGAGTGCCTGTTCGGCAAGGTCCACCTCGATGGGTTCGAATTCGTCGTTTTCGGGCAAGAGCCACACCAGCTTGCCGTCCTGCCGGTAACGCTTGACCGTCACCTCGTCGTCGAGACGCGCAACGATAATCTGCCGGCTGCGCACCTCCGGCGTGCGATGCACCGCCACCAGGTCGCCGTCGAGGATCCCCGCGTCACGCATACTCATGCCCTGCACGCGCAACAGGTAATGCGGCTTGGGGTTGAACAGTGCCGGATCGAGCCGGTAGTGCGCCTCGATGTTCTCCTGCGCAAGAATGGGATTGCCGGCTGCAACCTGGCCTACCAGCGGCAGGCCGATTTGCTCACGCAGTGAATCCTTGAGCTGGATACCGCGCGATGCGCCGGGTACCAGCTCCAACACCCCTTTGCGCTTGAGCGCGCGCAGGTGCTCCTCAGCGGCGTTGGCCGACTTGAATCCCAGTTCCCGGGCAATTTCCGCACGTGTGGGCGGCATACCCGTTTCCGCTATAAAGTCCTGAATTAATTCGAGAATTTGCGTTTGCCTGGGGGTCAGTTCTTGCATTTGAACAGATCCTGTATAGATTCACAGTATCTGGGATTATATACAGTAGACCGCGCAGCGCAAGCACCAGTATAGAACGCCACCGCCAGTACCCCGGCAGGGCCAAATTTTGCGTGTTTATGCTGTTTCTACGACGGTAGAGAAAAACCGCTGACGGCTTCGATCAGCTCACCCACAGTATGCAGCTGCTCCAGCGGGTGCCGTAGCGGCTGGTCGCCGTGTATCCGATAGTGGTTACGACGCCCTTCGCGTTCCCGGCTCAGGAAACGGGCCTCTTCGAGTTCGGCAATGATGCGTTGTACCGCGCGTTCGGTAATGCCCACGCGCACCGCCACATCTTTGAGACGCATATGCGAGTCTTCCGCCAGGCAAACGAGCACGTGCCCGTGATTGCTGAGCAGAGTCCATTGAGAATCCGGCGACGTCATGGAAAGAACGATAAAGCTTGTACGAAACACATTACGCGAAATATAATACACGAAATGAATTTCGCAACATCGGTACTGCTTCGCATCCCGCACAGCATAGCCGAACGGCGACAGCACCACCCTTAAATACTGGCAGTACCACTGGAATTTCCGCACACTAAAAAGCGGACGTCAGCGCATGGCCGTTGCTCCATGCGCTGCACCGTATTTACGAATCAGAACAACGACAACAAGCACCAGAAACCGGGACAACATGCAGACCCAATCTGCCAACAAGACATTGCGCATCCTGCTGCTCGGTTCGTTCCTTGCGGCTGCATGGTTATTGTGGTCGGGGCTCTACAAACCGCTGCTCCTGGGACTCGGCGCCTTTTCGCTCGTGCTTTGCCTGTGGCTCGCCCACCGTATCGGCGCCTTCGAGGAAAACTCGCCACTCGCGACCGTACTCAACCTGCCGCGCTTCTGGGGCTGGCTGCTCGTCGAAATCGCCAAGTCGAGTATCGATGTCGCACGCATTGTTCTCGATCCGAAGCTGCCCATCAGCCCCACGGTCGTGGATTTCAAAACGATCTGCAAAGGGCCCATCGGTCAGGTCATCCTCGGTAACGCCATTACCTTGTCGCCCGGCACCGTCACACTCGACGTGTATCAGGGCGGTCTCAAGGTGCATTGCCTCACCGAACAGGGCGCGGAGAGTATTCTCTCGGGCGAGGCCGACCGCCGCGCTGCCGCCATTACCGACTACTAAAGGCAAAACGCCAGCCATGTACTACGCCGTTTCGATCGCCATACTCGTCACGATGGGACTCGCGCTGGTGCGCGCCATTCTCGGACCCAGCGTGTACGATCGCGTCCTCGCCGCCAACGTCTTCGGCACCAAGACAGTGCTGCTGCTCTCGGTGATTGCGTTTCTGTACGGCCGCCCCGACTTTCTCGACCTCGCGCTGACTTACGCTTTGATCAACTTCGTCGGCGTTCTCGCCGTCCTGGAGTTTTTCCAGAGCCGTTCGCGTGCCGACGCACAAACGGAAGGAGACCGGTAGCGTGGATCTCGCACTGGACATCCTGAGCTGGATACTCATGACCACCGGCGGATTGTTCGTGCTGATCGGCGGCATCGGCGCCTTGCGGCTGCCGAACATCTACACACGCATGCACGCCGCCAGCCTGACCGACACCATGGCGTCGATCCTCGTGCTGATCGGGATCATGCTGCAGGCCGGCTTTTCGCTCGCCACGATCAAGCTGATGGCCATTCTCGTGTTCCTGCTCCTGACCGGGCCGACCGCATCGTATGCCATTGCCAACGCCGCACTGCTCTCCGGCATGCGGCCGGATGCTGCCGAGGCCACGCGGGACAAAGTCGAAACGCCAACGGAACCGTCCGCATGATCGTTGTCGTTTTTGGCGTATTCCTGCTCACGATACTCGTCGTCACGGCCGTGGCGATCGTGCGTACCGAGAATCTGTTCGTCGCCGTCATGCTGATGTCGATCTTCAGCCTGCTCATGGCGGCCAACTTCTTCATACTCGATGCCGCGGACGTTGCGCTGACCGAGGCCGCCATCGGCGCCGGTATCACCACGGTCATTTTCCTGGGCGCGCTCGCGCTGACCGCGCGGCGCGAAGAAGCCGTATCCCGGGGCCGCATGGTTTCGCTCGCCGTGGTCACCGTATTGGCCATGGTCATGATCTGGGCCACCTTCGACAAACCGCGCCTCGGCGATCCCGATGCCCCCGTTCACCAGCACGTCGCACCCTGGTACCTCGAAAAAACGCCCGAACTCGTTGGTATCCCCAACGTCGTGACGGCCGTACTCGGCACGTTCCGCGGTTACGACACGCTGGGTGAAGTGTTCGTCGTGTTCGCGGCCTGCGTCGGCGTGTTGTTCGTACTGAGCGCGGGCGGCATACGCGACCGCAGCAAGGAAGCCGACGCCGAGTCGATCGGCCTCAAGCATCACCTCATTCCGAAGGTCGTCGGCCGCCTGCTCGTACCGTTCATCGTGCTGTTCGGTCTGTACGTCCAGTTTCACGGCGAATACGGGCCGGGCGGCGGCTTTCAGGCCGGCGCCATCATTGCCACGGGCATCATTCTGTATGCGCTGCTCGAGGGTGAAACCAATGCGCTCAGGGCCCTGCCCCGGCGCGTACTGCTGGGCATGGTGGTCGGCGGCGCGCTCCTGTACACGCTGGTCGGCGTTGCCGGCATGCTGCTCGGCGGCAACTTTCTCGACTACTCGGTATTGGCAAGCGATCCGGTCATCGGCCAGCAGGTCGGCATCATTCTGATCGAGGCCGGCGTAGGTATTACGGTCTGCGGCTCGCTCCTGTCGATCTTTCACGCGTTTGCGGCTCGCGAGGCCAGCTGATGGAACTGCTCGGGTATTTCAATTACTGGGTATTTGCCGTGGTGCTCGTGATCGGTTTCTACGCCGTCATCGCAAAAGGCAATCTGATCAAGAAACTACTGGGTCTCTCCATCTTCCAGTCCGCCGTGTTTCTCATGTACATCACGATGGATAAGATTGAAGGCGGTACGGCACCAATCATTCAGGACGGCAACGCCGAGCAGCTCTATTCGAATCCGTTACCGCAGGTGTTGATCCTGACCGCCATCGTCGTCGGCGTGTCCATGACGGCAATGGGGCTTGCGCTCGTCGTGCGCATCAAGGAAGCCTACGGAACCATCGAAGAGTCCGTGATCCTCGAGGAGGATCATCGCTCGTGAATGCGCTGACCCATCACCTGCCGGCACTGCTCGTCGTAGTGCCGCTGCTCACCGCGCCTCTTGTTGTGCTGCTGAAACCCCGCGGCACGGCGTGGGCCGCCGCAACTGCCGCGAGCGCCATGGCGTTTGCGGTTGCGCTCAGCATGACCGCCGGCATACTCGACGGGCACGTCTTTACGTACGAAATGGGCTCCTGGTCCGCGCCGTACGGTATTGCACTCGGCATCGACGCGTTCGGAGCCGTTGTCATTCTGCTCGTGACCGGCGCCTCTACCCTGGTACTGCTCGGCGCGCGTAAGAGCATCGACGCAGAAATCGAGACTGAACGCCAACCGCTGTTCTACGCTGCCTGGTTGCTCTCGCTCGCGGGACTGTCCGGCATTGCAGCCTCGGCCGATGCCTTCAACATCTTCGTCTTCATGGAAATCTCGTCGCTGGCCGGGTACATACTCGTTGCCGGCGGCCCCGATCGCCGCGCGCTGCCCGCCGTTTTCAAATACCTCATCATGGGCACGATCGGCGCCACGTTCTACCTGATTGGCGTGGGTCTCGTGTACATGATGACCGGCACGCTGAACCTGGCCGACATGGAGACCCGGCTCGCGGACGTGACCAATCTCGATCCGATTCTCGTCGCCGCGGGTTTCATTACGGTCGGGCTGGCACTCAAAGCGGCCGTGTTCCCGCTGCACGTCTGGCTGCCGAACGCCTATTGTTACGCGCCGCATGCCGTCACGGCGTTCCTGGCCGCCTGCAGCACGAAGGTGGCGCTCTACGTACTGCTGCGCTTCGACTTCTTCGTGTTTCAGGCCAACCTCGCGGACCACGCCATCCAGTTTTCCTTCTTCATGCTGCCGCTGGCGCTGCTCGCCATACTCGTCGCTTCCGGCGTCGCCATGTTCGAAGGTCATCTGAAGCGCCTGTTCGCGTTTTCTTCGGTCGCCCAGGTCGGCTACATCCTGCTCGGGGCCAGCCTCGTCACGGTGGCCGGACTCAGCGCGGGCATACTGCATATGTTCAACCATGCGCTTGCCAAAAGCGGGCTGTTCCTCGCCGTCGCAGCCATTGCCGCAACCGGCCACAGCCTGGAAATCAGCAAGCTGGGCGGGCTGACGCGCAAGATGCCGTGGACCTTCGCGGCACTCGTTATCTGTGGCCTGAGCCTGATCGGCATCCCCGGCACCGCGGGTTTCGTGAGCAAGTGGTACCTGATTACGGCGGTGCTGGCGAACGGCGCACTTGGCGTCATTTCGGTACTCGTGATCATCGCCGGTTCGCTCATGGCCGTGATCTACATCTGGAAGATTTTCGAAGCTGCGAGCTTCGGCGAACCCGCTGCCGACAATGAGGGTAAAGGCACCGTACCGACGATGCTCATTACAGTACTCTGGGTCGTCACGATCATGAACGTGTACTTCGGCATCCGTCCGGAAACGCCGGCGGAACTCGCGACGATTGCCGCCAACACCCTGCTGGCGCACGTGCTGTGAACGGCGGCACCCTGATATCCGTCGCTCTGCTGCTGCCGCTCGCGGGAGCACTTGGCATTGCGCTCGCGGGCCGGCTCAGCGACAACCTGCGCGAAACCGTCACTCTGGTGACCGCCGGCGCGCTGGCCGTCACGGTCTGGATGCTGTTCCCCGAGGTGCTGGAAGGCGGACGCCCCGCAATGACCTTCGGCACTGTCGTTCCGGGCATCGACATTGCGTTCAGCGTAGAGCCCCTGGGCATGTTGTTTGCGGCCCTGGCGTCGTCGCTGTGGATCGTCAACTCGATCTATTCGATCGGTTACATGCGCGGCAATAACGAGAAACACCAGACCCGTTTCTACACGTTTTTTGCCATTGCGCTGTTCGCCGCCATCGGCATTGCCTTTGCCGACAACCTGTTCACGCTGTTCCTGTTTTACGAAATACTGACCTTGTCGACCTATCCCCTGGTCTCGCACAAGGGTGACCGGGATACGATACGCTCCGCGCGCGTCTACCTGGGCGTACTGCTGACGACGTCCATTGGCATTTTGCTGCCTGCAATAGTGTGGACCTACGTCGCTGCCGGAACCGGCACGTTTGCGGTCGGCGGCATACTCGAAGGCAAACTGGCCGGGCCCGCCGTTGGACTCCTGCTGTTTCTCTATCTGTTTGGCATCGGCAAGGCCGCCGTCATGCCCGTGCACCGCTGGCTGCCGGCAGCCATGGTTGCGCCCACGCCGGTCAGCGCACTGCTGCACGCGGTTGCCGTCGTCAAGGCCGGCGTATTCACGATCACGAAAGTCATCATCTACATCTTCGGCGTCGACTTTCTGTTTGCCGAGCCGTCCAGCAGCTTCATGCTGTACGCGGCGGCGTTCACGATCATTGCGGCGAGTGTCGTCGCACTCAGGCAAACGAACATCAAGCGCATGCTGGCGTACTCGACGATAGCGCAGCTCTCTTACGTCGTCATGGCTGCCGCCGTACTGAAGCCGCTGGCCGAAATCGGTGCTGCCATCCACATCGTTGCGCACGCCTTCGGCAAGATAACGCTGTTCTTCGCTGCGGGCGCCATCTACGTTGCCGCCAAGAAAACCGAACTCTCACAGCTCAAGGGAATCGGCCGGCGCATGCCGTGGACCATGGCGGCGTTTACGATCGGCGCGCTCAGCATGATCGGCGTACCGCCGACGGGCGGCTTCGTATCCAAGTGGTACATACTCGCGGGTGCCTTCGAAGCCGACAATTACGTGGCACTCATGACGATAATCGGCTCGACCGCACTGAACGCCGCGTACTTCATGCCCGTGATCTACATGGCCTGGTTCATGGAAGAAGATACGCCGCCGGTGAAAGAGCATGGCGAGGCACCGTTCCCGATGGTATTGGCACTCACCATTACGGCCGCGCTGACACTGCTGTTCTTCTTCTTCAACGCCCCGGCGCTGGACCTGGAGCGACAGCTGACGATGGGAATGCAATGAACAAGACGCCCGACTCCGATCACTGGCTCGTCCGGCCTGCCACCATACGGCGATTGTGGCAGCTGTCTGCCGCGGTCCTTGCGCTGACCGTACTGCTGCAACTGTTCGTCAAGGTCAAAGGCTACTTCGGCATCGACGGCTGGCTCGGTTTCGGCGCGCTCTACGGCTTCCTGGCCTGTGTTGCCATGGTGCTGGTCGCAAAGGTGCTGGGCCCGCTGCTGAAGCGCGGGGAAGACTACTACCGCAGGGATGCTCAGGATGATTGAGCTGTTGCCGCCAGCGCTGATCCTGATTGTTGCCGCGATCCTGATCGGCCCGCTCAAGGGTTCGCTGCGCACGGCCGTTCTGTTTGCCGCGCCGCTCGCAACGCTGTGGATGATCTGGCAGGTCCCGGACGGTATATCGGCCACGGTACCGTTCCTCGACTATCGGCTCGAACTCGTCGAGGGCAGCCCTTTGAGGCGGTTGTTCGCCACCATATTTGCGTTGATGGCGTTTACGGGCGGACTGTATGCGTACCGCACGGCGAAGTGGTGGGAGCTGGCGGCGGCCTACGCGTATGCGGCAGGTGCCATTGGCGTATGTTTCGCAGGCGACCTGATTACGCTGTTCCTGTTCTGGGAAATCATGGCGATATTCTCGACCGTCGTCGTCTGGTGCGGCGGCACCGAAGGCGCGCGCCGCGCCGGCATCCGCTACGCCATCATGCACCTTCTGGGCGGTGTGATACTCAAAGTCGGTATCGAAGGTGTGGTCGTACACACGGGCTCCATCGACATACAGCCCATGCTGGCAACCAATTTCGACACCTGGATGATCCTGATCGGCATTCTCATCAATGCCGCTGCGCCGCCCGTGTCGGCGTGGCTTGCCGATTCCTATCCCGAATCGAGCCCGACCGGCTCGGTGTTTCTCTCGGCGTTTACCACCAAGACCGCCGTACTTGCGCTCATCATGCTGTTCCCCGGCGAACCCGTCCTGATCGGCATTGGCCTTTACATGGTCATGTACGGGATCATTTACGCACTGCTCGAAAACGATATCCGCCGCATCCTCGCCTACTCGGTCGTCAACCAGGTCGGTTTCATGGTGACCGCCGTCGGCATCGGCACCGAAATGGCATTGAACGGCGCCGCGGCGCATGCCTTTGCGCACATCATCTACAAGGCGTTGCTGTTCATGAGCGCCGGCGTCGTCGTGTTCCGCACCGGTATGAACAAATGTACGGAAGTGGGCGGCCTGTTCCGCACGATGCCGCTGACCGCAATCTGCGGCATTATCGGCGCATTGGCCATTTCGGGCTTTCCGCTAACCTCCGGGTTCACGACCAAAACCATGATCTCGCAGGCTGCCGCCAACGACGGCCTCGCCTGGGTGTACATGTTGCTCGCGGCGGCATCGGCCGGCGTCTTCCTGCACGCCGGCATCAAGTTCCCGTGGTTCGTGTTCTTTCAGAAGGACTCGGGCCTGAGGCCCAAGGACGCACCGTGGAACATGGGCGCTGCAATGCTCCTGTTCTCGGCGCTGTGTATCCTGATCGGAGTATTCCCGGAGGCGTTCTACGAGTTTCTGCCCTACCCGGTCGACTACGAAGCGTACACGGCCGGGAAAGTGCTGTTCTACCTGCAGCTCTTGCTGTTCAGCGGCCTGGCGTTCTTCCTCCTGCTGCCACTCATGAAGCGTACGGAAACCATTAGCCTCGATACCGACTGGATCTGGCGGGTCGGCGCCTACCGGATTCTCTCGCTGCTCGCACGCGGGCTGAGCGAAACCGGAGCGAGCATACGCGCGGCGGCGGACTCACTCGGGCGGGAGCTGGACCGGCTTGCCCGCGGCATGCTGGGCGCCGAGCGGCGAACGGAAGACGGCGAACGAGGCTTCTTTGCACGCTCGTGGACCATTGGCCTGACAGCGCTCTGGATCGCCGTCCTCTTGTCCGCCTACGTACTGGCCTACTACTGGAGCTGACCCCCGGCACCGCAGAACTCCCGGGGGCAAGACCCTTCAGTTTCGGCTGTGACCAGAGGCTCGTGCCCCCGAATGGCCCGTATATTGCCGATCGCGCCGGTATCTGTCGCGAAAGCCCGACAAAATACAATGAAAACAGGCATTTTCGTTGCAGGTACCGGGTATTTGGGAAATAATGCGGCTGCCGTTAATTCCTAACAGAGGAACTCTTGAAAATGAAAACAACTGCTTTGAAAGTCAGCGCTCTGCTGCTTACTCTTGGCCTGGCTTCAGGCTGCGCGACGACCGGGCTCGACGAAGTCAGGGCTACCGCCGAAGCTGCTGCCGCGGACGCTGCTGCCGCTGCTTCCGCTGCTGAAGCCGCGCGCGCCGCTGCTGACCGTGCCGCTCAGGCCGCCTCCAGCGCACAAAGCACTGCTGATCGCGCTCTCTCGGCTGCCAGCGGCGCACAGGCATGCTGCGATGCCAACAAAGAAGCCATGGAGCGCATGTTCCAGAAATCGATGTCCAAATAAGGCATTGGTAAGCAATAAAAAGCTATACCAGGCTTAGGATTTCAAACGCCGCGCTTGTCGCGGCGTTTTTTTTGGACGACAGCCGCGCTTGTCGCGGCGTTCTTTTACGAGAAGGCCGCCGCTACAGGTCGGCATGCTCCTCGGTCGGCAAAGGCGCGGAAGCGGTCTTGATGCCGGCGCCCACGGTCGACGGCATGCCGTTGGCCGCGTCGATGAGTCTCTCGGCACGATCCCAGTCCATGCTGGCATCACGCGCACGTGTGGCATCGACAAAACGTTCCGTTGCGTAGGTGAGAGCGCTCTTCGGCACGGCAACCTCGGCGCTGCCATCGTCATCCGCTGCCGCCGGCTCAACGTGCTCCTCGCCACCCGGCTCGTCCACCGTCACGATTGGTTTTTCCTCGAGCAGCGGATGCGCTTCCATCACGAGGGTTTCCCCGTCCCAGCCTATCTTGATCGGCTCGTTGACGATGCGCACCGGCGTTTTCACCGCCACGTGCTCGAACAGGAACTCGATGTCCTCGGGAAACATGCGAATACAGCCGTGAGTCACGCGCATACCGACGCCTGCAGGGCGGTTGGTGCCGTGAATCAGGTAGCCCGGCAGGCCCAGCCGCATTGCCCGGCTGCCGAGCGGGTTTTCGGGCCCCGGCGGCACTATCCTCGGCAAGGGTTCGCGGCCTTCGTCGAGACGTTCCTGGTGCACCGAAGCCGGCGGGTACCAGGCCGGATTCACGGCCTTGGCAACCACTGAGGTCAGCCCCAACGGCGTGTCCCAATCCATGCGCCCAATGCTCATCGGATAGGTCATGACGTAGGCCGGTTCTCCGGGGACAGGCTCGGGGTAGTAATACAGCCGGTACTCCGCGAGGTTCAGCACCAGGCCTTTACGCGGCCCGGACGGCAACACGAACTGCGTCGGCAGCACGACTTCCGTGCCCTCGCCGGGTAGCCAGACGTTGACGTCCGGGTTCGCCTGCACGATATCGTGGTAGCCGAGACCGTGACGGCGGGCAATATCGACCAGCGTGTCGTCGTAGCCGGCGCTCACCGTGGTCACGCTACCGATCACGTCCACACCCTCGGGGGGCAACTCGTAAATCTCCGCGTGTGCCGCCACCGGCAGCAGCGCGAGCAGTATCCATACGCGATTCACTGTCCCACCTCTTCCCGCTCGATCACTTCCGATTCGCACTCCGCCGCAGCCAGCCAATCCTGCATGGCGCGACTCCTGAGCAGGCGTTCGGGATAACGTGAAGCCGACTGCGGCAGGTTGATGCCATAGGTGCGCAGCCGCAGCACGACCGGCGCATACATGGCGTCAGCAATCGAAAACGTCCCGAACAGCCATTCACCGTCGTAACGCTGCTGGCAGTCGGACCAGATCGCAATGACCCGATCGATGTCGGCCGTCAGCTCATCCGTCAGGACAACCTTGCGCCCCATCGCCCGGCAATTCATCGGCATCTGCTCGCGCAGCGCCGCAAAACCCGAGTGCATCTCAGCGCTGACCGATCGCGCATGCGCACGCGCTTTTGGATCGGCTGGCCACAATCCGCGATCGGGCCATCGATCGTTAACGGTTTCGCCGATGGCCAGCGAGTCCCAGACGATTTCGTCGTCCAGCTTCAGTACCGGCACGCGCGAAGCCGCACCCAGCGAAGCCAGTTCCTGCTGCGTGTCCGCCACGTCCAGAACGATACGACGCTCGACGAACTCGATATCGGCCTGGCGCAGCACCAACCACGCGCGCAGCGACCACGACGAGTAGTTCTTGTTACCTATGGCGAGTTCGACATGCATCACATTTACTCTGGCACGGCGGCCGATTCTACCGCATTCGCTGTCGTATCTCCTGAAATTGACGCTGCTTTCGGGCCTAGGTAGGGTGGCGGGCAGCTAAGGGAGATCGCCGGAACACCATGGGACTCAAACTCGCATTCGAACTTACCAACCGCGATCTCAACTACTTTCGCGAAGCGCTGAAGCAGGCCCGCGCAGCCGTACGAGATGCAGAAGAGGCCGAGATCATCGAGGCCATTCGGGACGTCATGGCCGACATTCGAAAGAACGAGCCGTTGCCGGATTTTGTGGCCGAACGCCTGCCGCAGCTCGACATGATGATACAGATGTTGCAGGACAGCGAGTGGCAGCTCCCGGCCGAGGATCGGGAACAATTGCTCGCAACCTTCGTCTACTTCGGCGACCCGGAAGATCTCCTGGCCGACGACATTCCCGTCATTGGTTATCTGGACGATGTCATTGTGCTCGAACTCGTCGCTCGCGAACTCCGGCATGTGCGCGAAGCCTACGAAGACTACTGCCGGTTTCGCGACGAGTTCGACGGCAACCAAGGCAAGACCATCGACGCAGCCGTTCGACGCGATCGCCTCGACCGCCGCCGGCAACAGTTGCACCAGCGCATGAAACGGCGCACACGACGCGACCGCAAGTCGCCGCTGTGGTGACGGGCAGCTGATGCCCGAAAGGAACCCGGTCGGCTACTTCGAAATTCCCGTGGCCGATATGGATCGCGCCGTTGCGTTCTACGAGCGGGTATTCCTCTACGAACTGCAGGCACACGACGTCGACGGCTACCCAATGGCGCTGTTCCCGGAACAGCCGGGGAAACCCGGCGCTACGGGGGCGCTGGCAAAGGGTGACGTCTACGTTCCCGGCAAGGCAGGGCCTGTGCTCTACTTCGCGGTCGGCAACATCGACATGACGCTCGAACGGGCACGCTCGGCGGGTGCAGCAATACTCTATCCGAAGAAGTCATTGGGCGATCTTGGTTTCGTCGCCGAAATCGAAGACAGCGAGGGCAACCGCATTGCCCTGCACGAGCAAGCACCTGCCGTTTGAGACAGACGCCGTGCGCGTCGCTCAGTAACGCATCAGGGCGGAGCCCCAGGTAAAGCCACCGCCAAACGCTTCCATCAACACGAGCTGACCGCGCTTTATGCGGCCGTCGCGAATCCCGACGTCGAGCGCCATGGGTACCGACGCCGCCGAGGTGTTGCCGTGGTCCTGAACGGTCTGGATGACTTTTTCCATCGGCAGACCCAGCCGCTTGGCGGTGGCCTGCATGATGCGAATGTTCGCCTGATGCGGTACCAGCCAGTCGAGTTCAGACTGATCGATGTTGTTGGCCTCGAGCGCTTCCGAGGCAACGTTACCGAGCGTCTTGACCGCCACCTTGAAGACCTCGTTACCCGTCATCATGATCGCGGCGTCGGGTGTGCCGAGCTTGTCCAGGTCCTTGGACGGACCGGCCGGGTAATACAGCAGATCGCGATACTGGCCGTCAGCACCCAGGTGCGTCGAAATGATGCCGGGCTCGTCCGCAGCCTCGAGGATGACGGCGCCCGCGCCGTCACCGAACAACACGCAGGTGTTGCGATCGGTCCAGTCGACGAGGCGCGACAGGCATTCGGCACCGACAACCAGCGCGCGGCTCGCTTCGCCCGCGCGGATGAACTTGTCGGCCGTTGACAGCGCGTAAAGAAACCCCGTGCACGCCGCTTCCATGCCCAGCGCCGGGCACGCGGGAATGCCGAGACGATGTTGAATGAGCGTCGCCACGTTCGGGAAGAACGTGTCGGGTGTTGTCGTTCCGACGACGACCATGTCGATGTCGGTAACGTCGATACCGGCGTTTTCGATCGCCCGCTTCGATGCCTCCATACACAGATCGGAGACCGCCTGGTCTTCGGCTGCAATGTGCCGCCGCTCGACGCCGGTGCGCGTCCTGATCCACTCGTCGCTGGTGTCGACCATCTTCTCGAGGTCAAAGTTGGTCAGCACTTTCTCGGGCAGGTAACGCCCGGTTCCCGCCACGCGTGAATACTTCATGCAGCTTCCTTACGAAGCAGTTTGCCGATCTGCGCCGGCAACTGGTTTTCAACTTCGACCACGGCGGTATCGATCGCGTGCTGAAACGCAATTGCGTCAGCACTGCCGTGGCTTTTGATTACGATACCATTAAGCCCAGCCAGTGTCGCTCCGTTGTATTGTCGCGAATCGGTATCACGTGCAAGTTGTTTCAACACGGGCGACGCCAACAAAGCCTGCAGTTTTGCGAGCCAGTTGCGCGTAAACGCGCGGCGCAGATAAAAGCGCGTCATGGCTGCCATGCCTTCCATCGATTTCAACGCCACGTTGCCGGTAAAACCGTCGGTAACGACGACATCGGCGCGGCCACGATAAAGATCGTTGCCTTCGATGAAACCCGTGTAGTTGAGGGAGCTGGCTTCGAGAATGGCCGCGGCTTCCTTTACGGTGTCGTTACCCTTCGTGTCTTCGGCGCCGATGTTCAGGAGCGCCACCTTCGGGTTGCTCAAGCCGCCGAGATCAGCGGCGACGATCGAACCCATGAGCGCAAACTGAAAGAGGTGATCGGCCGTGCAAACGGTATTCGCGCCGAGATCGAGCATGTAGAAAGAGCCGTCGACCGCCGGCAGCTCCGCGAGTATTGCCGGCCGATCGATACCCGGCAGCATCTTCAGCACGAACTTCGAGGTCGCCATCAGCGCGCCGGTGTTGCCCGCACTGACACACGCGGCCGCCTCGCCGGACTCGACGAGGTTGATCGCAATACGCATGGACGAGTCTTTCTTGCGCCGGAGCGCATCGGTCGGCGCCTCGGACATGGCGACGACTTCGCTCGCAGGCACGATCCGCACGCGGTCACCCGCGACGGTGTGCTGCGTGAGCAGAGGATCGAGCGCTTCGGGCTTGCCGACAAGCAGTAACTCGAGTTCCGGATGTTTGTCGAGCGCGGCATACGCCGCGCGAACGACCACCTCGGGACCCAGGTCGCCGCTCATGGCATCCAGAGCTATGACGGAACGGTTACCCATTCGATGGCACCCGCCAACGTGCGGGTGTCAGGGCACGGACTAGCTGTCGTCGTCTTCGAATTCGGGCTGAGCAATGACCTGCTCGCCACGATAAAACCCGTCGGGCGTAACGCGGTGCCGAAGGTGCGTCTCACCGCTGGTGGGGTCGACCGAAACGGCCGGCTTCTTCAGCTTGTCGTGCGCGCGACGCATGCCGCGCGTCGACGGTGTTCTGCGACTCTTTTGAACAGCCATGTTGTTTCTCCAAATAAAGACAGCGGCGTTGCCGCTGTCGCTGTATTCCGTCATTCCGCCGGGTCGCGGTCCTTGTCCGCCCCGGCCATTAACGCCTTCAGGTCGGCAAACGGCCGAACCGTATCGGGCTTTTCTTCCTCCGGGGCAAAACGGGCCCCGCAGCGTTCCTCGGTGTGTTTCGCCGCGAACGGCATGGCCATCACCAATGCCTCGTCAGCGAGTTCCACGGGCCTGACGCGATCGCCGCTCAGCTCCCAGGTCTCGTAGCCCTCCCTGACCTCCGCGCCATCGTCGTCCGCTCCGTTCTGAGCGAAGAGCAGCGCCGCGGTCGTGTCGAGCTCGAACTCGAACAACTCGAGGCAGCGCTGGCACACGACCGGCACCGCCGCCGAAACGGCCAGATCGGCGCCTATCGCCTCGCTCCGCTCGTCCACGTAGCCGAAGCCAATTTTGCCACTGACCGGCAGATCCGCCCAGGAAGACGGCCTGTCGGCCGGCTCCAGCGCCGCCAGTTCGCGCTCGACGGCTTCCTTCAGTCGCGGAAACTCTTTGATTTTCGAAGAAATATCAAAGACTTGCCGAGAATCCGCAAGCTCCCTGAGCGCGTAAGCGTCCGTGAACGGCCTCACCATGGCGCGCGCATGATAGAGACCTCGGACAGCGAAGTCAAAGCCTTGCAAGCCCTTGAGTTCAGTGAAAAATCAGTCCGGCCAAAAACCGGCCGTGCGGGCAGTTTCCCGGTACACTCCCTGATTGCCCGACCCGTTCCGATACCTGACATGCAAAATCCCTCCGCCGGCCGAATCTGTCTCGCGTCCTCGTCCCCCTACCGCCGCAACCTGCTCGACCGCTTCCTGGACGACTACGAGGCCATCTCGCCCAATGTCGACGAGAGCAATCCCGACGGGCTGCCAGCGGACGAACTTGCCACGCAGCTCGCGCGCCGCAAAGCGGAAGCCGTATCCGCATCCGCGCGCAATTCGCTGATTATCGGCGCCGACCAGCTTGCCGTCATCGAGGACGGCGTACTCGGCAAGCCGGGGGATCATCAGAAAGCCGTCGAACAATTGCTCAAGGCGTCGGGCAAGACCGTCACGTTTCTCACGGCCGTCTGCGTGCTCGATCCGCAGGAGCGTACACGCTACGAACACACCGACGTTACGACGGTGCGCTTTCGCAGCTTCGACCGGCGGCTCGCCGAGAGTTACCTGCGCCACGACGAACCTTACGACTGCGCCGGCAGCTTTCGTATCGAAGGGGCCGGGTTTGTCCTGTTCGAATCCGTGCGGACCGACGATCCGACGGCGCTCGTCGGCCTGCCGATGATCTGGGTCGCCGACCGGCTGCTCAAGCTCGGCTACCTGCTGCCCTAGCGCAGGCTGCTCCCGCACCACGGGAACGGCAACGTGGCCTAGCGCCGGCGCTTCTCTCTGACTAGGTGCGGGACGCCGCGAGTCAGGAAGCGCTCCAGATCGTCCGCCAGCGGTGCCGTGAAGTGCAGTTCGTTGCCGCTGTCGTCCGGAAACGCAATCGACTGCGCATGCAGGAACAGGCGCTTGAGCCCGGCGCGGCGGGCCTGTTCGTTGGCTGTCTCATCGCCGTAGCGCTCGTCGCCCAGGATGGGGTGGCCGGCATGTTGCAGATGCACGCGGATCTGATGCGTCCTGCCGGTCTCGGGCGCACACTGCAGGAGACTCGCCACGCCGTAGGTACGCGACAGACGCACGCGGGTTGCCGCGGCCTTGCCGTCGGGACTCACGACGACGTGCCGTTCGCCGCCCTTGCGGTTGCGAACCCTGAGCGGTGCGTCGATACGCTGATCGCCGAACTGCCAGTCGCCTGCCGCCAGCGCCAGATAGTTCTTCTCAACCACGCCATCGCGAAACCGCGCGTGCAGTTCGCGCAGCGCGCTGCGGCGCTTCGCGAGCACCAGGCAGCCCGAGGTTTCCCGGTCCAGGCGGTGCACGAGGCCGAGTTCTCGAAGATCACCCCGCGCATGGCGTAACAGCTCGACGACGCCATGACTAATGCCGCTGCCGCCGTGTACGGCCAGTCCGCCCGGTTTGTTGATCACCAGCAGGCGCTTGTCCTCGTAAATGACGGCCTCCAGCAGCCGCCGGCTTCGGCCGGCATCGGGAGCCGCGGCCTCGGACCGCTGCCGGACCGGCGGAATGCGCACCTCGTCGCCGGCCGCCAGCTTGTATTCGGCACGAATCCGGCCGCCGTTGACGCGCACCTCGCCGCGGCGCAGCAGCCGGTAAATCCGCCCGCGGGGGACCCCGGGCAGCATCCGGGACAGGTAATTGTCGATCCGCTGGCCCGCCGTATCGCTATCGATGCGCTCCTTGCGGACCGGCAGTGTGACGCCGGTCTCATCGCGGCGGCCGGCGTCGGCGCCGCCAGCGGAGTGTTCTGACTTTTGTCGCATGATCAATGACTTGATGGTGGTCCACTCTGTGCTATATTACCGGGCCATGACGTCCCCGAACCTCTGTGGCGGTCGTCATTCGGGCGTTCCGGCCTTCCCCAACCCGGGGCTCAAGGCCAAAAGTGACGCAATCATAGAGTTTTTGGTCCCGCAACGCGCGCGACCTGATTTCGACGGCAGCAGGCACCCCAAGGCAGGGTGAGCCGCCTCGCGGATTACCGCAGGGAAATCGACAATGATTTTTGTATTGAACCTGATCGGCTTCGATCTCGTTCCAAGATTGTTCGCACTCGGCAACCAGGCCGCCCTCCCGGGCCGGCTCAAGTCGACCGTGCGCCCCTGCCCTCGCGAAACCGGCCCCCAGGCCCCCTTGCTGCCCCTCCACTATCAAGCAGGGCAACATGAAAAGAATGCTAATCAATGCAACTCAGCAAGAAGAGTTGCGCATGGCGATGGTCGATGGCCAGCGCCTTTACGACCTCAACATTGAAGGACCCGCGAGCGAACGCAAAAAAGCCAACATCTACAAAGGCAAAATCACCCGCATCGAGCCAAGTCTCGAAGCGGCGTTCGTCGACTACGGCGCTGAACGGCACGGCTTCCTGCCGCTCAAGGAAATCTCCAGCGAGTACTTCGTCAAGCAGCCCAACGGCGGCAAACCGAACATCCGCGAGGTCCTGAAAGAAGGTCAGGACATCGTAGTCCAGATCGACAAGGAAGAACGCGGCAACAAGGGCGCGGCGCTAACGACCTACGTCAGCCTCGCCGGCCGCTTCATCGTTCTGAAACCCAACAAGGCCCGCTCCGGCGGCGTGTCGCGGCGTATCGTCGGCGCGGATCGCGATCTGGCGCGCAAATCCCTGAACGACATCGACGTGCCCGACGGCATGAGCGTCATCCTGCGCACGGCCGGCATCGAGCGCAGCCCGGAAGAACTGCAGTGGGATCTCGAGAACCTCATGTCGGTCTGGCAGGCGTTCTTCCACACGAAGGTCATCGACCGGCCCTCGCCGTTCCTCATCTACCGCGAGAGCAACGCCGTTGTCCGTGCATTGCGCGACTACCTGACCAACGAGATCGGCGAAATCCTGATCGATGACGAAGCGACCTACAAGGAAGCCAGCGAGTTCGTCGAACAGGTCATGCCGCACAACCAGAAGAAGCTCAAGCACTACGATGACCCGGTACCGCTGTTCACCCGCTTCCAGATCGAAAGCCAGATCGAATCGGCGTTTTCGCACTCGGTGAACCTGCCTTCGGGCGGCAGCGTCGTCATCGACCACACCGAAGCGCTCGTCTCGATCGACATCAACTCGGCGCGGGCCACCAAAGGCGGCGACATCGAAGCCACCGCACTCAACACGAACCTCGAAGCCGCTGACGAAATTGCACGTCAGCTGCGTATCCGCGACCTGGGCGGACTCGTCGTCATCGACTTCATCGACATGGGCCCGCAGAAAGCCCAGCGCGAAGTCGAGAACCGGCTGCGGGAAGCCGTACGTCAGGACCGCGCCCGCGTGCAGATCGGCAAGATCAGCCGTTTTGGCCTCCTGGAAATGTCGCGCCAGCGCCTCCGGCCGTCACTCGGTGAATCGAGCTATCTGGTCTGCCCACGCTGCTCCGGTATCGGCACGATCCGCAGCGTCGAATCGCTGGCCCTTGCGATCCTGCGCATCATTGGCGAAGAAGCCCGCAAGGAGCGCACGGCCAAAGTCATTGCACAGCTGCCCGTGGAGGTGGCCACGTACCTTCTGAACGAAAAGCGCGACTGGGTACAGAACCTCGAAAGCGACAATCAGATGCAGGTGGTGCTGGTCGCCAACCCGGCGCTCGAAACGCCGCACTACGACATCCGCCGCGTGCGTGACGACCAGGCCGAACTGCCCGAAAACGCAGGTGCCAGCTACAAGCTGACCGAAGCCGAGATCGAGCAGATCATCCCGCAGTCCATCCAGGAACGCCCGCCGGCCGAAACGGCGGCGGTTGCCACGATGAAACCGGCAACGCCCGCGCCGAAGCGTCAGGAACCGGCCAAACCCGCAGCCGCGGCATCCGGCGGCGTGCTCGCGTGGCTGGCCGGGCTGTTCGGCAACTCGGCCGAGGAAGCCGACGCCCAGCCGCGGCGTTCGTCTCGCAAATCGAGCAGAGGCGGCAGCGACCGCAAACAGAGCAGCCGTTCCCGCGGAGGCCAGCGCTCGCGCGGCGGGCGTGGCCGCGACGAAGGTCAGCGTGGCGAAGGCCGCGGCCGGAACGCGGACAAGAAGAAAGCCGCAAAGAAAACCGCCAAGAAGACCAAGAAGAAAACTCAGAAGCGCGACGCGAAGCCGCAACAGGACAAGCAGCAGGACACGGCCAAGGCCGCTCAGGGCAACGCGTCCGAGGCCGCCAAGACGGCCGAGGAGCAAGGCAGCAAGAAGACGCGTAGCCGCCGCAGTCGCGGTGGACGCCGTCGCAGGCGGTCGCAGGAAAAGAGCGATGCTCCGGCGACGAACGAGCAGCAGCAAGCAACGTCCGGCGGCGAGCAGGAGCCCAAGACCCGTGGCGACACCCGTGGCGACACCCGTGGCGACACCCGTGGCAATGATCGGCAGCAGCAGACGAAGCCTGCTCCCGAGCAGCAAGCCGCACGTGAAGGCGCCAAAGACCAGCCGGCGGAAGCAAGAGCGGACAAACCCGCAAGGAAGCCGCGCACGCCACGCGATGACGTTGCCGCAGACACTGCAAAAGACACGCCTCGCGCCGAGTCGGCCGCTGCTGCGGACAAACCGCCTGCAGACAAGCCGCCGCGGCGCCGTAAGCCAGCTGCAGAACGTAGCGACGGCGGCGCCTCGGCCGACGACACGAAAGCCGAGACGGCAGCACGCACGAAACCGCAAGACGGTGAATCACCGGCAAACGAGCGGCAGGATGCGAGTCGTAAACCGGCTGCCAGGCAAGGCGACGAAAACGCCGTGACCCAGCCCGTGCCCATCCTCAAAGACCCGGCGGGCGAAAAGCCGGCCGCCAAACCGGACGACGCACGCCGCGAAGCGAAAGGCAACGGCGAAACGAAGCCGGCGAAATCCGGTCCGCCCCGCGGCACCGGCGGGTTGTTGCCGTGGGAGGCCGTCGCCGAAAAACCGGCCGCAAAGCCGGCGGAGACGCCGAAGGAGAAACCGCAGCGAGCGGAGAAGCCCGCACAAGCGCCTGCAGCGAAGCCCGAAGCAAAGCCGGCCGACAAGCCGGTCGAACAACGGGCGGAAAAACCTGCGGACAAACCAGCTGACAAACCGGTAGAGAAGCCGGCGGCCAAACCGGCCGAGTCACAGGCACAGTCACCGGCACCCAACGCGGCTTCCGGCGACAAAGGCGCAGAAGACAAGCGCAAGGAACAGCCGCCGGCCGCTCCGACTGCCAAACCGGAACCACCCAGCACTCCGCCGGGCGACTCCGCGTAAAACGCTATTGCCAGGAACGCAAAAGGCCGGGCTCTTGCCCGGCCTTTTTGTTATGGCTTATTGCGTATTCAACGCAACAAGGTTTTCAGCAATCCTTTCGACGCATCCTCGACGAGATCCAGTACGTACTCGAAACCCCGCTCGCCACCGTAGTACGGATCGGGTACCTCCATCTCGTCACCGTCCGTGTAGTCGAGAAACAAGCGTATCTTGTGGTGGTGCACAGCACCGCTGGACGCCTTCAGCGACTCGACGTTCAGCCGGTCCATCCCGAGGATCAGATCGAACCGCTCGAAGTCGTCGCTGCTGACCCGGCGCGCGCGCAAGGCGCTCAGGGAATACCCGCGCCGTTCGGCGGCCGCCTGCGAGCGCCGGTCGGGCGGCTCGCCAACGTGGTAGGCGTGCGTACCCGCCGAATCGATCTCGAGCCGGTCGTCCGCATCCGCCGCGGTCACGACGTGCCGGAACACGCCTTCCGCCGTGGGCGATCTGCAGATGTTGCCCATACATACAAACAGAACAGACACTTTCTCTTTAGTTTCTTGCACTTACCCCCCGCCGGTTGATTGCCGCTGCTGCTTAATCATTGTTCGAGGCCGCATTCTACTCCTAACACGGCGGTCAGGCTCTCCCTCGATGACAGACGCCGCCCGACGGGACTACCGTCAACCGATCCGGCGGATTCACGTTGAAGCCCCATGGATACCCGCTACGCTGTACTTCTATTCGCAATGCTACTCGGAGCCTGTGGGGGTGGCGGCCAAACGCCGGCCGCACCTGTAACACCGGATCCCGGCGATCCGTGGGGCGACGTTACCTCCGCGCTGGAGGTACATCCCGTTGCCGATCTTGCACTCGTCGTAGGCGACGCGAGCGGCGAACGCTTCCGTTTCGAGAAAGGCACGTTCCGGATCACCGACGAGCACGCCATAGCGTCGGCCTCGAAATGGCTCACCGGCGCTACCGTCATTACGCTGGTCGAACAGGGGCTCATGTCGCTCGACGATCAGCCACAAGACTATCTGTCTTACTGGACGGACGATCCGAACGATCCGCGCAGCCGCATTACGCTCGAGCAGCTATTGAGCTTTACCTCCGGTTTTCATCGCTCTCCCGGCCAGGCCGGCTGCATCGGCAACGAAGCGTACACGGTGCAGACTTGCGTTGCCGAATGGTACGAAGTCGGCGTGGATGCCGAACCGGGGACGACGTACTACTACGGCCCCGTGCATATGCAGGTTGCAGCCGCAATGGCCGAGATTGCAGCCGGGCAGCCATGGCGCGACGTCGTCGAGCTGACGATTGCAATGCCGCTCGGACTCACGTCCACGCGATTCCAGGGCAACAACCCGCGAGCCGCCGGTGCCGCGATCAGTTCGGCAATCGACTACGCCGGATTTCTCGAGGCACAGCTCGGTGGCGAATTGTTGCCTGCCGGCTTCGACGACCTTGCTGCCGAGCGCCTGAGCGGCCTCCAGATCGTCTCGCGTCCGGCAGCGATCGACGACAACACTGTCGACTGGTACTACGGGCTCGGCGTCTGGCGTGAATGTAACGAACCGATGTGGAACACGGACTGCGAAGCTCAAACGCGCGTGTCCAGCCCCGGCGCCTTCGGTTGGTATCCCTGGCTCGACCTCGACAACGGCTACTACGCGGTACTCGCAATGGAAGAACCCGTTACGTTCTTGAGCAGCCCTGCCAGCGACTCCGTAGAACTCGGCGTCACCTTGCAACCAATGATTGTCGAGGCACTACGACAAACCGCGAACTAGCGGAAGAAGCTCTCGTCGAGTCGCCTTACGAGACACGCTCAGTACGGCGCCACCTTCTCCTCGAACGCCATTCCGTTGAAGTCGTGGAGCAGCTCCGGCTCATCGAGACCGGCCTTCCCCTCCAGCGATACACGAAACAGCCTGCCCTTCTCCGCATAGACGATCTGCTTATCGTCCCGCTCCGCCCACTCCCAGTCCGCGAACTCGAGCTTCACTCCCGACTTCGTATTCTCGAGTTCGTGTTCGTCCCAGTAACAGCCTTTGCCCGGAGGAGCACCGACCTGCTCGTGCGCAGTCTTCCTCAATACCCAGCCTTTCGGAAGCGCCCTTTCGAAGACGGTCCAGCTATCGAGCCTGCTGCCGCCGCGCTCCCTGAGCTGCCAGCCGTCGCGTTGCAGCCGCAGGTAGTAGACGCCCGTGCACTCACCCCCGTAGTACGGTTCGGGCTGAAACTCGAGGTCGCGCGACACGGCGCTGCTGCGGGTCATCTCGGAATGACTGTAGTAACCGTCGTTGAGCCAGAAACGCCGTTTCCCGGTGAACAGCCCGCCGCCGTTCCAGCAATCGCCTTTCCCGAACAGCGCCACCGCCTTCAGGTAAGGGGCGCAGGACACGGCCGTCCAGGAACCGCCGGTTTCGGAATGCCACTTGCCGTTCATCGCAAAATAGATCAGGTATTTGCCGTCCGGCGAGAGATCGGCGCGTCGCTCGTAGATCCGGCCCTTCAGCCACTGGCCGACTCTGAAGCTGTCCTTCTTTCGGTCCCAATGAATGCTGCACACGGCTCTCGACGGGCCTCGTCGGAAAATGACGGCATCGCGGCTGTCGCGAGCGAGGAGAACGTGAAGGCGGGCCGGAAACTCTTGAGCCATTGGTGTCATTACCGCCAATCGAAGGCATGTACACTACGCGAGCGTGCGCGAAGGTTTCATTCTACGCCAGACACTGCGCCCCTGGTTCGCCATCATTCGTCGAACATCGATCCGCAACAGACTCAACCATTGGAGAATTGACCATGTCGCTGACCGACCTGCTGGTTCCCACCTACACGCAAATGCTCAACGCGCTATCGGGCTGGCTCGACAAGGCGTCAAAACAATTGCCGGGAGACGAAGTCGAGGCGCTTTTGTCCGCGCGGCTTGCGCCCGACATGTACCCACTGTCGTCGCAAGTGTGTTTCTCCTGCCTGCAGGCACAGGAAGCCTGGTACCGGCTCAGAGGTGAATCGCTGCCCGAACGCCTCGACGAGCTGGCACGTTCGGGTCAGAACGCCGGCGAGGAGCCCGGCTCGATGTCGGATGCGCGCGCGCGCATCGATCGGGCACTGTCGTTTCTACAAGGGTTGGCGGCTGACGAACTCGACGCTTGTGCACATCAACCGGTTTCGATCGAGCTGCCGAACGGCATGATCTTCGACATGACCGGAGAGCAGTACGTCAGAGACTGGGCGCTACCGCAGTTCTACTTTCATCTGAACACGGCGTACGCCATCCTGAGAAAACGGGGTATCGAACTCGGCAAAGCCGACTACGTGCAGCACATGTTTGCCTATCTGAGGCCCGGGACGGTACAGACCGGCTGATCGGCGGCCGCCGACACCGCATCGCCTGCGCTGGAGCGTTAGTCCTTGATGGCTTCGCGTACCCGCTGATACCCCTTGTGCAACTCGGCACCGAGCTGCCGCAGAGCCTTGTCGATGCCCTCGCCCGTTTCTGAGAGTTTCGCGCGCCGCGAGAAGTCTTCCATCTTCGTTTCGAGTTCTTCCCACTCGTCCTTCGCTTCGCGCGATGCCAGGTTCATCTGTACGCGCAGCTCGTCGCGTTTCTGTTTCAGGTTCTCGAGCAGTTCCTCGATACTGTCTTCGATACGATCGTCGAAATCCGTCATTTCCTGCATCCTCCCGCACTCCCGTCATCCCGGGTGCGACTGTTTCTGCGGCTAAGCCTCAAGCTTCCGTTCGCAATACAGATCGTGCAATAGGTGAATGACACGATCGACCGGCCCGTCCGCCAGCGAATAATAAATCGTCTGCGACTCCCTGCGGGTCTTGACCAGCCCTTCGCCCCTGAGCCTCGCCAGCTGTTGCGACAGCGCCGACTGGCTCAGATCCACGTTGGCGTTGAGGTCACCCACCGACATCTCACCCTCCGACAGCAGGCACAGGATCATGAGGCGGCTCTCATTGCCCAGGGCTTTCATGAGTCCCGCCGCGTCGGCTGCGTGCACGCGCATCTCCGCTGCGGATTGCTCTCTCTGTTTCACGTTCACTGGCGCTCCCTGGCGTCTTGCTGTCCCGGTTCCGTACGAGCCTTGTCAAAAGCCCAGCAACAATCTAACCGATAATGAATTAGGATACTATAAATTAGTTTTTACTAATTAAGTATTTTATAATATATTACTCCCGATCAGTGGCATCCGACATGACGGGAGAGCGACATGGCAACAATCGCAGTGGTGGGGGCCGGCATTGGCGGCATATCACAAGTCTATGAATTAAATAATGAATTTGGCGGTCAGCACCGCATCGTTCTGATCGGGGACTCGAACCGGTTCGAGTTCACACCCTCGAATCCCTGGGTGGCCGTAGGCTGGCGCCGCTCCGAACAGATCGTCGTCGATCTCCCTGAACTCATGGCGAAACACGACATCGAGTTTCACGATCAGGGGGTCAGACGTATCGATCCCGAACACAACCGGCTGGTGCTCAACGACGACTCCCACATCGACTACGACTTCCTCGTCATTGCCACCGGGCCGAAACTCGCGTTCGACGAAGTGGAAGGCCTCGGTCCTCACGGCGGCTACACGCAGTCCATCTGCAAAACGGGTCATGCCGAAACGGCATTTGCCGACTTCGAGAAGCTCGCTGCCAACCCCGGCCCCGTCGTCATTGGTGCTGCGCCGGCCGCATCGTGCTTCGGTCCGGCCTACGAGTACGCGTTTATCCTCGATACCGAACTCAAGAAGCGCAAGATCCGTGACCGCGTACCCATGCATTTCGTCACCCCCGAGCCGTATATCGGACACCTGGGTCTCGACGGAGTGGGCGACACCAAAGGACTCATGGAATCCGAACTCCGCGAGCGCCATATTCACTGGACCTGCAACGCGCGGATTACCCGCGTCGAGGACGGCACGCTGCACTTCGTCGAGCACGACGAGGAAGGCACCGAGAAGAAAACCCACGCACTGGAGTTCCGCCACAGCATGATTCTGCCCGCCTTCACGGGCGTCGATGCGGTCACGGGCATCGAAGGGCTGACCAACCCTCGCGGTTTCGTCGTCATCGACGAGTTCCAGCGCAACCCCCGGTTCACCAATATCTACGCCGTCGGTGTCTGTGTCGCCATACCGCCGGTTTCCATCACCCCCGTGCCGACGGGCGCGCCCAAGACCGGCTACATGATCGAGTCGATGGTGACGGCGACGACCCGCAACATCGCCAGCGTCATCGCAGGACGTGAACCCGTCGATCGCGGCACCTGGAACGCCGTTTGCCTTGCCGATTTCGGCGACAGCGGCGTCGCGTTTGTTGCCATCCCGCAGATTCCGCCGCGTAACACGAACTGGGCCTCGCGCGGCAAGTGGGTCCATCTCGCAAAAGTGGCCTACGAAAAATACTTCATCCACAAGGTCCGCGCCGCGCGCACGGAGCCCTACTTCGAGAAAGCCGTGCTGAAGATGCTCGGCGCCGTACGCCTGAAGGAAACCGGATCGTGACGGATACGGTGGATCGACAGAAAACCGACCGACGCTCGGCGGGGCAGGCGTTCGTCCGGCTGGCAACGGGCCGGCCGCGACTCGTCTATGCGCTGATTCTGTTCGCAACGCTCGTCACCGCGGCACTGATATCGCAGATCCGCATCGATACCGACCCGGAAAACATGCTGCCGGCAACGCAGACGGATCGCCTGTTTCACAACCAGGTAGAGCAACGATTTGCGCTGCACGACGTCATCGTCGTCGGCATCGTCAACGATGAGCATCCTTCCGGCATCTACAACGCAGCGTCACTCTCCGCGCTGCATGCGCTCAGCGAGTCGATTCTCGAACTCGACGGCGTCATTGGCCCCGACCTGATGTCGCTCGCCGTCAGCGACAACATTACGCAGGAGGGCCCGGGCACGATTCGCTTCGAGTGGCTCATGCGTGAGGCGCCCCTGCTCGACGAACAGGCGGCATCGATTCGCGATGCGGTCCTGCGCCTGCCGTTGTTGCTGGATACGCTCGTGTCGGGTGACGGCAAGGCCGCCGCAATATACGTGCCGATCGAAAGCAAGGACCTGAGCTACCCGCTGTCACGCGAGATCCGCGCGCTGGCTGATGCACTCGACAGCGACGACCAGTACCACATTACCGGCCTGCCGGTGGCCGAGGACACGTTCGGTCACGAGATGTTCGTGCAGATGGGTATATCGGCACCACTCGCGGGCCTCATGATCTTCGTACTGATGCTGTATTTCTTCCGCAGCGTTCCGCTGGTCGTCGCGCCGATGCTGGTCGCAATGGCCACGGTCATCATCAGTATGGGCCTGCTCATCGGGCTCGGTTTCACCGTACACATCATGAGCTCGATGATTCCGATATTCCTGATGCCGATTGCCGTGGTCGACTCCGTGCACATCATGTCCGAGTTTGCGGACACCCACCGTCCCGGCGCCGACGCCAGGACGACCGTAAAGGACGTTGTCGGGCACCTTTTTACGCCGATGCTGTTTACTTCGCTAACTTCAGCCGTCGGTTTCCTGTCGCTCCTGCTCACGCCCATACCACCGGTGCAAATCTTCGGCGGCTTCGTCGCGTTCGGCATCCTGCTCGCGTTTCTCCTAACGATCCTGCTGATACCGGCCTATATCGTAAGAATGAGCCCCAAGGCGCTCGACAAACTCGCTCGCCGTTCGAGTACTCCGCAACCGCAAACGCCTCTCGCACGCGCGCTGCGGACCGCCGGGCGTTTTGCCGTCAATCGCGGCAAGCTGGTGACGGCCCTGGCCGTACTGGTCGTGGCGGTCAGCGCCGCCGGCGTTCTGCAAATCCAGATCAACGACAACCCGGTGCGCTGGTTCAAGGACAATCATCCGATCCGGATCGCCGACCGCGTGCTCAACGAGCACTTTGCCGGCACCTACGACGCATTCGTCGTGTTGAGCCATCGGGACGACGACGCGCTGGCCGGTTTCCGCCGCCAAACGATCGGCAGTCTCGAGGCTCTCACGGAGTCCCAGCGCACGGCAATAACACAACACGTCGACGCAGACGCAAGTGACCTCGGGGCTTATTACGGGAACCTGATTGCCGCCCTCGACGACGCACTCTTCGACGCTGATGACGACAGTTCGATGGAAACCCTGGAGAACCTGCTCACGCTTGCAGAGCAGGCGCAGGTCGAAGCCAAGTACTTCCAGCATCCCGATGCACTTGCGCACATAGAGGCGTTGCAGCGGGCCCTGATGGCCTCGGGCGATGTCGGCAAGAGCAGCGCGTTGCCCGACGTCGTCAAAGTCGTCAATCGGGAGCTGCGCGGCGGCGGCGCCAAGGACTATCGGGTTCCGGACACGGCTCGTGCGGTGGCGCAAACGCTGCTGCAGTACCAGTCGTCCCACCGCCCGCAGGACCTGTGGCACATGGTGACGCCCGACTACACCTCGACCGCCATCTGGCTGCAGCTCAGGAGCGGCGATAACCAGGACATGAGCCGCGTCATTGCGTCGCTCGACCGGCACCTTGCCGAGCATCCGCTGCCGGCTGGCATCGAACTGCGCTGGGCCGGCAAGACGTACATCAACGTGGTCTGGCAGGACGCCATGGTGAACGGCATGCTGACCAGCCTGCTCGGCGCCTTCGCCGTCGTTTTCCTGATGATGACGGCTCTGTTCCGCAGCGTGCGGCTCGGGCTCCTCGCCATGGTGCCGTTGTCGGTCACGATACTCGGCGTGTACGGCCTCATCGGCTGGATCGGCAAAGACTACGACATGCCGATCGCCGTCCTGTCGTCGCTAACCCTCGGTCTCTCCGTCGACTTTGCCATTCACTTCATCGAGCGCAGCCGGTCGCTGTTGCGCAGCACGGGTTCGTTCGAGCAGGCTGTCACGCGGGTTTTCGAGGAACCGGCGCGCGCTATTGCGCGCAACGCCATCGTCATTGCCATTGGCTTTACGCCGCTGTTCTTTGCGCCGCTCGTGCCGTACATCACGGTCGGCGCGTTCATGGCCGCGATCATGGCCCTGTCCGGGCTGACCACCGTCATCCTGTTGCCGGCACTCATTGCACTTGCCGGCCCCTGGCTGTTCCCGGATATGCGCAGCGCATTCGCCGGACAGTCTTCCGCTCCGCGCGGCGCAACACTCAAGGAGGCTGCCTCGTGACGTTCAAGACCCTGACCCGCGCCGGATTGGTCTGTCTCGTCCTGCTGCTGACCGGTTTCGTGCAGGCCGAACCGTCGATCGACGCCGACGAGATCGTCCGTCAGTCGAACCTGGCCTCTTACTATGCCGGTGCCGATGGCCGTTCCGAAGTCCGCATGATCATTCGCGATGCCCAGGGCCGGCAGCAGCGCCGGCAGTTTACCGTGCTGCGGCGAAACGTCGATCCAGGTGGCGATCAGCAGTTCCTCGTCGTCTTCAGTCAGCCGTCGGACGTCCGCAACACCACGTTCCTGGTACACAAGCACGTCGACCGCGACGACGACCGCTGGCTGTACCTGCCCGGCCTCGATCTCGTCAAGCGCATTTCGGCCGGCGACAAACGTACGAGTTTTGTCGGCGCGCACTATTTCTACGAAGACGTATCCGGCCGGCGGCCGACCGACGACGAGCACGCGCTGATCGAAACCGGCGACGAGTATTACGTCTTGAAGCATACGCCGCACGATCCCGGCAGCGTCGAGTTTGCGAACTACACGACCTGGATCGATCGCAAAACTTTCCTGCCCATGAAGATCGAGTACATGAATACGGCCGGCGATGTGTACCGGCGGGTGGAGGTCCTCGAGGTTGCGGAGATCGACGGTCACCCGACCGTAACCCTCAGCCGCGTCGACGACCTTGCGGGCGGCGGCAGAACCGACATGCAGTTCCGGCACATCCGCTACGACGTCGGGCTTCCCGAGACGGTATTCACGGAGCGCTCGTTGAGAAACCCACCGCGAGAGCACCTCGAACGCCCGGCGCAATGACGTGCGAGACCACATCCCGAAAGCTTGCTGCCTTACTGCTGCTCGGCTTGCTTTCGACCACCCCGGCGGCGGCCCAGGACGACGGCTGGGACGATGCCGGCTGGGACGACGCGACGGACGCGCTGCCGATAAGCGGCTTCGTCGAAGCCGGCCTGGGTACGCGCATTCATGACGACCCGCTGCTCGGACAGCGGGGCACCCTCGAGGAGTTCCGCTGGCGGGTCGAGCGCGAATGGGACCCCGCGGGTTTCACGATCGCGTTGAAAGGCGATCTCGGCTACGACGGCATCGACGACGAGTGGTACGGCGCGCTACGTGACCTTAGCGTCGCTTTCGCCCCGGGCGATTCCACCGACGTGCGCATCGGCCGCCAGATTCTGACCTGGGGAACCGGTGACCTGGTCTTCCTGAACGATCTGTTCCCCAAAGACTTCGTGTCCTTCTTCGCCGGCCGCGACGACGAATACCTCAAGGCAGCCAGCAACACGATTCGCATCACGCGCTTCTCCGATCGCTGGAACCTCGATCTGGCCTGGACACCCAGGTTTGCTCACGACACCTACCTCGACGGCGACCGCTTCTCTTTCTTCTTCCCGACAGCCGCCGGCAACGTCGCGCCGAGTCCCGCGCTCGTAGCCGAAGAGCCTGACGAATCGTTCGAGAATGGCGAGTTCGCCGCGCGTCTGTTCAGGACCGTGGAGGGACGCGAATACGCACTGTATGCCTATCACGGCTTCTTCAAGCAGCCGAATGCGCTGACACCCGACTTGCGCGCGACCTTTGCACCACTCACGAGCGTCGGTGCAAGTCTCCGCCGTCCGCTACACGGGGGCATCTTCAACACGGAGCTCGCCTACTACTGGTCTCGCGACGACAGCAGCGGTCGCGATCCCCTGATTCCCAACGATCAGCTTCGCGTCCTGGCCGGCTACGAGTGGGAGCCCAAAGCGAACTTTACGGTGGGCCTGCAGTACTACCTAGAGTGGACGCTCGACCACGACCGGCTGATCGACAACTCCCCGGCCCCCCGTTTCGAACCCGATGAACGGAGACACGTACTGACCACCCGCCTCACCTACCGCGCCGCTCGGGACAAGCACGTGCTATCGCTGTTTGCCTTCGCCTCACCGAGCGATCGCGACGCCTACCTGCGCCCGAGTTACACCTACCGTCACAGCGACGAGTGGTCCTGGGTATTCGGCGGCAATCTGTTCATCGGCGATGCCGGGCATACGTTCTTCGGACAACTCGAGGACGCAAGCAACCTCTATCTGCGCGTCCGGTATCGCTACTGAGGTGGCGAAACCACGAGAACACAAACCTCAAGGAAACAAACCACAAGGATACAAACGATGAGAAAACCCGCTTCACTGGAACGTGCCGTCGAAGCCTTTGCCGGTTTCATGGTACTCCTGTCCGTCGCTCTGACCGTGTTCGTGCACTCAGGCTTCGTCTGGCTGACCGTATTCGTCGGCGCCAACCTGCTGCAGCAATCGTTCACGGGTTTTTGTCCCGCCGCGATCGTCATGCGTCGTGTGTTCGGCATCAAGACCGAGGCGGAACTCGCGACCGGTACGTAGAATTACGTCTGGCGCGGCCGCCGCTTTTGACTAGCATCGTATTCATTGCATAGGCACGGCGGGTGTGGCGTATGTCGAGTCCGGGATCGCCGGCAAAACCGTTGTTGGGGCGAAAGTCCCTGTGTGTACTCGTGGCCAACGAGTCGAACGGCGTCCTCTACCTTCGCGAGCACAGGCGTGCGCCGCTCGTCGAATACCTTGCGCTCGAAAACGCGACGGCACGCGAACGACTCAGAGAGCTGACATCCGACAAACCGGGACGCTCCTTCGACAGTCACGGGCACGGGCGTCACGCCATGGCCGACCAGCAAGATGCCAAACAGCAGGCCGCGCTCCGCTTCGCGAGCGAACTCGTGCAAACCCTCGAGTCCGGTCGCGCCCGAGGCGATATCGGCGCGTACGTTCTGATCGCAGCGCCGCGCTTCCTCGGCTTGTTGCGTAAAGCCATTGCAAGGACGGCGCTCGGCGGACCCGCCCTGACCCTCAGCAAGGACATAGCGGGTCAGCCCGCCGCCGCCGCTGAGCGGCTGTTGTCCGAACACTAGGCCCGAATGGCCGGAGCGACGCCCGATCGCCGCTCAACCGAATGCTCTAAGAGGAGTCCCGCTATGAACAAAACCAGTTACCGAATTGTTGCACTGACCTTTGCGCTGAGCCTGCTGCTCGTGCTCGATGGATGCGCACGGGAACCCAGTTCGCCAGCCGGTTTCCGCTTGCCGGATGGCGACGTCCACGCAGGCCGCGAAACCTTCCTGTACATGCACTGCCATCAGTGCCATACCGTCTCGGGCGACGAATTCCCGACAGTGGCCGGAGAAGAACCGCCTTACGTACAGCTCGGCGGGCCCGTCGCCCGGGTCAAGACTTACGGTGAACTCGTGACCGCCATCATCAATCCGTCACACAAACTCGCGCCCGGCTATGCCGAGGACGTGGTCTCCGAAGACGGCGAGTCGAAGATGCCGGTGTACAACGAGTTCATGACCGTGCAGGAACTCACGGACCTCACCGCCTACCTGCAAGGCCGCTACGAAGTGGTCGTACCGGCCTACACCTACCGGATCTATCCCTACTAGACGCGGCATCAGGGCCATTCCACGGAGTCAACATGAGCAAAGACGCAGTACTCGCCGTCATCGATCTCGAAGACAAACCCGGTACGACGCTCGATCGGGCCGTTCTGCTGGCAAACCGCCTGGGCTACGACAGCATGGACATCCTGCTCTGCGTACCGGCCTACGGCACGATCCTGGATGGCTACGTACCGTCCAGTGAGGCCGACCTGCTGACGCAACGCATCGAAGCCGTACATGCAGAGATGCTCGACCAGTACGCCACAAGAGCGCGCGCAGCCGGATTGAACGTATCGGCGCGCCTTCTCAGCGGTCCTTCGAGTACGGACCTGGTCGTGGAGCATATTCTCGAGTCGGTCCCGTCGATGGTCGTCAAAGGCACGCGCTACCACAGCGCCGCCGAACGGGGGGCGCTCGTGGACAGCGACTGGCAGTTGATGAGGCAGTGCCCTTGCCCGCTATGGCTGGTCAAATCCGAGTCCATCGGCGAACGGCCCGTGATCGTTGCGGCCGTTGACCCCATGCACTCGGCTGACGAAGCGGCCCTGCTCGACCAGCGCATCGTCGACGCCGCTGCCGGCTTCGCACGCGCTGCTGGAGGCTCCCTTCGCCTGCTACACGCCTGCGAACCTCTCGCCGCCATCGGTACGGCCGTCAATCGTGCGCTGACGGCGGCAAAGCTCGACACCGACAGTATCGACGAACGTGTGCGCAACGACCACGCAGCGGCGCTCGCGGCTTTCGCCGAGAAGAACGGCATCGACCCGGAGCATGCGCAGCAGATTCCGGGCAGGGCTCACGAAGTCCTGCCGGCCTTCGCCCGCGAGGTCGCCGCCGATCTCGTCGTCATGGGTGTGTTGGCCCGCTCCCGCCCGGGACGCAAGGCTATCGGCAACACCGCCGAACGGGTGCTGGACCATCTGCCCTGCGACGTATTGATCGTACCGGCCAGCCATGAGGAGTGAGATGCCTGCGACCCGCGTAGGCGGCATACGGCGCGGGAAACTACGTATACACGTTGTAACTGCCCAGGCGCATGATGCACTGGTCAGTAGCACAAGTGCTCACGCAAGACCCTTGTGCTGTGTCCCCTGAGAGGGAAGCGCACACGTCAGCGGTGCAGCTGCCTGACAACAAAAGCAACAACAAGCCGGACAGAGTCGCGCCTCCACTGCATGCGCTTCGGTCTCGATGTGCAAACCATTGAGGAAACCAACATGTCCAAACCAGAAATTCAAAAAGTGCCGGCAACCGACGACCGCTCCCTGCCCGTGTTCGCGGAGTTCGACGAGATCGCAGACCGGATTCGTCAACGTGCCTTCGATCTGTTCTCGTTACGCGGTCACCAGCACGGCAGCACACTCGACGACTGGCTCGCGGCCGAGCGGGAGATCTGCTGGCCGGCGACGGAGCTAAAAGAGACCGGGAAGGCGTTCAAACTCAAGGTCGCACTGGCGGGCTTCGACGGCGACGACATTACGGTCACCGCGAGCCCGGATGAACTCATCGTCAAAGCCTCGCACGGCAACGGACGCGAGGAGGCCGACGACGGCGACGAGGAAAACGTTCGCTGGTCGGAGTTTCGGTCCGCAGAAGTTTTCCGGCACATCGTGCTGCCGCACAGAATCGACGTCGACTCGGTGACGGCAGAGTTCAAACACGGCATGCTGAAAATCGCCGCAAAAAAGGCGCCGCTGCCTGAGAAGGACACGCCCAAAAGCGTGACCGTGCAGACCGCCGCATGACGCTCCAGGGTCTGCCCGCAAAGCGGGCAGACCCCTCCTCCCGGCCGTGATCTGAGTCACAAACCCGAAAAAAAACCGGCACTTACGCTTGCAATGCCGACGACCTTGCGCGGATACTGGGCGGCGATTCAAGGTATGACATAAACCGGGAGTTCAGTATGGTCGACGAAAACCCGTATGCGACGCCCAGCGCGGACGTTGCCGTAGAGGATCTGAGTGAGGAACTGCTTGCCGGGCGCTTTGCGCGGCTGATCGCCGCTATCGTCGACGGCCTTATCCTCGGCCTGGTCATCATGCCCCTCATGTACGTATTCGGCTACTGGGAGCGGACCCTCTCGGGCCAGAACATACTGGTCGAGGCGTTCGCGTGGACCATTGCTACCCTGCTGCTGTGGGTGGCCATCAACGGCTACACGCTGTCGACACGGGGACAGACGCTGGGCAAGATACTGCTGGGTGTGCGGATCGTCTCGGTCGAGGACGGCAGCATCCTTCCGGTATGGAAAGTGTTCTTCGTCCGCTACCTGCCGATCACCCTCGTATCGCAGATACCGCTGCTCGGTTTCTTCGCAGCCATCATCAACGCGCTGTTCATATTCCGCGCCGACAAACGCTGCGTACACGACCTCATGGCCGGTTCACGGGTCGTGAAAGCCTGAGCACCCGCCGCTTCGCATAGACATTCCCTCCTCGTCGGGGCTGCCGACGCACCGAACTTGGCACCCGTCCGGGCGTCAGAGCTATAGGGTTTCGGGCGAAACTTTGCTCGGAATCGTTCAAATACGTAGTATTGCGGCCTCCAAAAACCACGCGGCAGCCGGACCGGGGCGAGAACCCGCCGCTAAGCAGATCGGGAATTCTTATGCAAAACAAGATGATACATGCGAGTCTATGGGTATTGCTCGGACTCGGCGTTGCCGCGTGTAGCGGCAAGAACGACGCCACGGACGCCGCTGCCGATGCGGACACGACCGAATCGGCGCCGGCCGAGGCGGACATTAGCGTCTCCGCCGCTGAACTCGAGGGCAACCCGTTCCTGGAAGACTGGGATACGCCGTTTGGCGTGCAGCCGTTCGATTCGATCGAGGACGAACACTTCATGCCCGCGTTCAAGAAGGGCGTGCTGGAACTCCGGGAACAGATCGACGCAATCGTCAGCAACCCGGAGCCCGCAAGCTTCGAGAACACGATTCTCGCCATGGAGCAGGCCGGACCCACTCTGAACAAGGTGCTGTACACCTTTTCGTCCCTGACCGGCACGGAACTCAACGACAATCTGAAGGTGCTGCAGACCGAGATCTGGCCAATGTTCTCGCGCGAAACAGACGCCATTACGCTCAACGATGAGCTCTGGCAGCGCGTGAAGGCGGTCTACACACAGCGAGACGAACTCGACCTCGGCGAACAGGAGGCTCGGCTGCTCGAGCTGACTCACCGTCGTTTCGTGCGGGCAGGCGCTGCGCTTTCCGCAGAGGCCAAGGCGGAAGTCACCGACATCAACGCCGAGATCTCCGAACTCACGACCCGTTTCGCGCAGAATCTGCTTGCCGAAACCAAGGGTTTCACGATCGAGCTGACGGACGAAGCCGATACGGCCGGACTGTCCGACAGCTTCAAGGCCAACATCTGGGACGCGGACAAAGAGGCCTGGGTACTGGGACTCGATCGCTCCGTCTACGAGACCTTCATGACGCAATCGGAGAACCGCGAACTGCGCAAGCGGATGTTCGACGGCTACCGGCTGCGGGCGACATCCGGCGAGCATGACAACGGCCCTCTGCTGATTCGCATCTCCGAGCTGCGCGCGAAGCGCGCCGAGCTCATGGGCTATGACTCGCACGCTCACTACCAGCTCGAGACGCGCATGGCCAAAACGCCGAAAGGCGCCGAAGACTTCCTGTTGCGCGTCTGGGCACCGGGCCTCGAACAGGCCAAGAAGGAACGTGCCGACATGCAGGCCATGATCGGCGACGAATTCGAATTCGAAGGCCACGACTGGTGGCACTACTCGGAAAAGATCCGCAAAGATCGCTTCGATCTTGACGAGAACCAGCTCAAGCCTTACTTCGACCTTCAGGCGGTCCGCGACGGCGCCTTCATCATGGCAAATCGCCTGTTCGGCCTCACCTTCGAACCGGTCGACGTACCGAAGTGGAACGACGTAGTGTTTTCCTACAACGTCCTTGACGACGACGGCTCGCACCTCGGCGTGTTCATGTTCGACATGTACGCCCGCGACTCCAAGCGCGGCGGCGCCTGGATGAACAGCTACCGGCCGGCATCGAACATCGGCGGCGACGAGATTCGGCCGATCGTCACCAACAACCTGAACCTGGCCACACCACCCGACGGCGAACCGACGTTGATGCGCTTCTCGGAAGTCGAAACCTTCTTCCACGAGTTCGGTCACGGCCTGCACGGCATCATGACCAAGATCGACTACCCGACCTTCTCCGGCGTCGACGGCCCCAGGGACTACACGGAGTTTCCGGCGCAGATTCTCGAGCACTGGACCTCGCAGCCCGAAATGCTCGAAATCTACGCCAAACATTACGACACGGGCGAAGTGATTCCCGAGGAGCTGGTCGAGCGATTGCTTGCAGCCGCCAACCACAACCAGGGTTTTGCCACCACCGAGTACATTGCCGCCTCGCTGCTGGACCTGCGCTGGCACATGCTCAGCTCGGAAGAAGCGGCGGCCATCACCGACGCGCGTGAATTCGAGAAAGCGGTCCTCGAAGAATACGGACTGATCGACGAGATCGAGCCGCGCTACCGCTCGCAATACTTCAGCCACATCTATGCCGGCGGCTACTCGGCCGGCTACTACGCGTACCTGTGGTCGGAGATCCTCGACGCAGACGGCTTCGACGCGTTCAAGGAAGCGGAGGACATCTTCGATCAGGAGGTTGCTGCTCGCCTCAAGAAGTGGGTCTACCAGTCAGGCGGCCTGAAAGAAGCCGACGAGCTGTACCGCAACTTCCGCGGCGCCGATCCGAGCATCGAGCCGCTGTTGCGTGGCCGCGGTTTTGCCGTCGAGCAGACCATCACTGATTGACAACCCGGACTGACCAGGCTGACTGACCGGCCCGGTTGAACCGAAGACGGAAATGGCGGCGCTCAGACGAGCGCCGCCATTGTTCTATCCGCCGCCCACCAAAGCCCGGTCAACGCAATCAACAGCGACGCCGGAACGACGATACCTTTGCGGTACCAGCTCTGGCGATCCGTCGATGCAAGCGCGCGGCGTACCAAAAGCGCCACGACAAACGCAACGGCGACGACACTCAGTTGCCCGATCTCGACACCGACGTTGAAGCCTAAGAGCCCGCTCCAGAACTGATCGGGCGGCAGCCCCAGCTCGCCGAAGAAACCGGCGAAACCCATGCCGTGTACAAGCCCGAAGCCGAAGACAATGAGCGGCCGCCAGCGCGGCATGTCTTTGAGAAACAGATTCTCCACGGCAACAAACGCAATACTCGCGGCAATCAACGGCTCCACGATCGATGCCGGCGGGGAGATCACGCCGGCCGCGGTCAGCCCCAGGGTTGCAGTGTGCGCCACCGTAAACGTGCTGATCTGAATCACCAGCGCACGAATTCGCGTCGACGACAGGAACAGCGCCAGCACGAACAAAATGTGGTCGAGTCCGGCGGGCAGTATGTGACCAACGCCTATGCCGACGTACAGTCCAAACGTCGACCAGAAGCCGCGCGGCTGCCCGGCGGCGTCGAGTATTGCTCCGCTCGCAATACGCTCCGCATTATCGAGTTCGGCCAGGGCCTGGCACAGCGCAGGATCCAGGCTGTCTTCACCCGGTACGCAGAACTCGTCCTCCGGATGCGCCAGCGCCGCCGCAGCGGCGGCCAGCAGCAACAAGAAGGCTGCCGCGCGAACCCAGCGATTTGACGGCATCAACCGCATCATTCGCCTGCTGCGGCCAGCTCCCTGGCCGCAAGCGCAAGATCTTCTTCGGTATCCACACCCGTACCCGGGCGCTGGTCCGGCCTGCCGACTCGTATTTTCATTCCGAGCGACAGCGCTCTCAGCTGTTCGAGTTGTTCGAGCATCTCGAGTGCCGACCGGTCAGCCGCCACGAAACGTCGCAGTACGCCGCAACGGTAGCCGTAGATGCCGTGATGGTGTAGCGCAGCCGTCAACGCCAGATCCTCGAGGGCGCGGTTGCGCACGTGCGGAATGGGCGCCCGGCTGAAGTACAGTGCGTTGTCGCTTTCGTCGACCACCACTTTGACAACGTTTGGATTGCGATAGTCGTCCAGGCCGAGCAGCGGCGACGCAAGTGTCGCGAGATCGGCGTCGGAATCGTTCAGCAATCCCGCACACTGGTCGATCAACGAAGCCGGCATGGTGGGCTCGTCACCCTGCAGGTTGACGACGACCTTGTCATCCGCCCAATCCATGATGTCCGCTACCTCGGCTATGCGCTCGGTTCCGGAGCGATGCTGATTGCCGGTCATACACACGTCGACACCGTATTCCTCACACGAGTCCGCAATCCGCTCGTCGTCGGTGGCAACCACCACTTCGACCGCGGCCGATTCGCGAGCGCGATCGCACACATGCGCAATCATTGGCTTGCCGAGGATATCCCGTAGCGGTTTGCCGGGCAGCCGCTCCGAGGCATAGCGCGCCGGAATGACGACGACATAGCTGTTCATACGTTTCTCCCCTGCCTCTGCCCGCAGGCCTCTACAATCTTTGTCACCAACGCCTCGGCGACGGGCGGCTCGATCACAAAATCGACGGGCACGAACCACAGGCGTGCATTGTGCGTTCCGGCGAGCTTGACGGCATCCTTTTCGGTCATCAGCACGTCGCGGTCCTTCTCCTGTGCAGGCAGCAGTTCGTCGATCACCGCCTCGGACAGCGGTGCATGATCCGGCAGCGGGTGCTCGACGACAGTCAAACCATGGGATTTCAGCAAGCGGAAAAATCTGGCCGGATTGCCGATACCGGCAACGGCGTGCACGGCGCGACCGGCAAATTCCGCCAGCGGACGGCTCTCCGTGCCGTCGACGCGTTCGGCACGCCGGGCCGCAAGTGTAAACCGCGGGCTGTCGGCCGCCACCTGCCGCAGCGACGCGTGGTCGCTCCCTGCGCGGCCGTTGAGCACGACCGCGTCCACGGCAGCAAGACGCGACAACGGCTCCCGCAACGGCCCGGCCGGCAGTAAGCAGCCATTGCCGAACCCTCGCTCGGCGTCGACCACACAAACCTCGAAGTCGCGCTCCAGGCGATAGTGCTGCAGACCGTCATCCGCCAGCACGACGTCGACGCCGCCGCTGACGAGCTGCCGCGCAGCCTCGCTGCGGTCACTGCCGACGACAACCGGGCAGCCGGTACGGCGTGCAAGCAACAGCGGCTCGTCGCCCACGTCCGCCGCGGCCGCATCCGGAGTAACCGCCCTGGGCAGAGCCCCACCCTTGCCCCCGTAGCCGCGACTGACGATGCCGGGCTTGAAGCCGCGCGCCTTGAGTGCTTCGGCCAGAAACAGGGTCACCGGCGTCTTGCCCGCCCCGCCGGCAACCAGGTTGCCGACCACAACCACGGGCACGGACATCCGTCGGCTACCCAGCCATCCTCGCCGGTAAGCCGTACGCCGCAGCGCGATGACGCCTGCGTACAGGAGCGACAGCGGTGCCAACAACCAACGTCCGGATGCTTTTTCATACCAGGCCCGCTGCAGCCAGGCATGCAGGCTCGCGCTCATTGCCGGCCGTCGCTCTCTTTTCCGGATGCACCCGTCTCCCCGGCTTCCGCACTGAACTGCAGGCGATGCAGCGACGCGTAGTGCCCGTCTTTCTCGAGCAGCGTCGCGTGGGTGCCCGATTCGACGACACGACCGGCGTCCAGGACGATAATCCGATCGGCACTTTCGACGGTCGACAAGCGATGCGCAATGACCAGCGTCGTCCGGTTCTTCATGAGGCGGCCCAGCGCCTCCTGAATCCGCCGCTCGGAGCGCGTATCCAGTGAAGACGTGGCTTCGTCGAGGATCAATATCGGCGCATCCTTGAGGATCGCCCTCGCAATCGCGATACGCTGTCGCTGACCGCCCGACAGGAGAACGCCGCGGTCACCTACAACCGTTTCGAGGCCTTCGGGCATCTCGCGCGTGAATTCGAGCACGTGTGCTGCCTCGGCGGCAGCCCGGATATCTTCCTCCGGCCGCTCTGCCAGGCCGCCGTAGGCAATGTTGCTCGCGATCGTATCGTTGAACAATACGACGTCCTGACTCACGAGGCTGATCTGTTCACGCAGATTGTCGAGCGCAAACTCTCCGGTCGGCACGCCGTCAATGGACACCGTGCCCCCGGTTGCGTCGTAGAAACGCGGCAACAGGCTCACGAGCGTCGACTTGCCGCTTCCGGAATGTCCAACCACGGCCAGCGTCCTGCCGGCTTCGAGTTCGAAAGACACGCCGTCGAGCACCTTGTCCTGCTGTTCGTCGTAGGCAAAATGCACGTCGGAATACGTAACCCTGCCCTCGACGCGCGACGCGCGATGTGTCCCGGAATCGGTCTCGTCACGCTCATCGAGCACGGCAAACAGGCTGTCGGCACCCGCCACGCCGCGCTGCAGCGTGGCGTTGATGTTGGTGATTCGCCGGATGGGCTGCAGCATCAGCATCATGGCGGAGAAGAAAGATATGAACTGCCCCGCCGTCAGCCGGTCGTTCAGCGACTCCTGCGCGGCGAAATAGATCACGAGCGCAACGCCGAAGCCAAACACGACCTGGGTCACCGCAACGCCCAGCGCCCGCACTCGGATCATCTTCAGGTTCTGCCGTCGGTTCTTCTCGTCGACAGTATCGAGGCGGCCTCGTTCGTAGTCGTAACCGCCGAAGGCCTTGACGACCGAGTTGCCGCGCACGATCTCTTCGGTAACCTGGGTCACCTCGCCTACCGAGTCCTGAATGCGATTGCTGTACCGCCGGAACGCAACACCGAGCGCACGCACGATGGCAGCCACGATCGGAAACAGGATGAGCACATAGATCGTCAGCTTCGGACTCTGGATCAGCATAACGGCGAAGGCCGCGAAGACGGTAAGCACGTCACGGATACCGATCGTGACGACGCTGGTTACCGACTCGGCAACCATTTCGACGTTATAAGTCATGCGCGACAGCAGCGGTCCGGTCGATTGCCGATCGAAGAACCCCGCGGGCAAGGTCAGAAATTTGCGAAACACCTCGCGCCTGAGCGAACTGATGACGTTGCGACCGATCCAGCCAAGAGACGCCTCGGTTGCAAAACCCGACAAGCCGCGCGCAATGAAGATGAGCACAAACGCAACCGGCAGCCAGCGCGTGCTTTCGAGGTTCTTCGCCACGAGCGTCTGGTCCATGAGAGGCTCGAGCAGGTACACGAGGCTGGCTTCGATCAGCGCGGTGGCCGCCATACCCACGACGGCTATCGCACCCACCAGCTTGTACGGAGTCACATAGCGCCAGAGGCGCCGATACACGGTCGCCGTATCCGAACCGCGGGTCTCGGTCGGACTGCTGGCCACTAGGGCTCCTCTTCCGCCGTCGGATCGTCGACCGTGGCGATATTGATCGTAACGAAGCCGAGTCTGCCCGCAACGTCCATTGCGGTCACGACGTACTGATGGCGCGCGTTGGCGTCTGCGCTGATCGTCAGCGGCAGCTCGTTGTTGCCGCCGGAGACCTTCTGCAACGCGTTGCGTATGGTCTCGGCGCGATTGTTGATCAACTCACGGCCGTTGACCAGAAACGTACCGCTTTCGGTAATCAGGATATCGATACGCTCGGGCAGCTCTTCGACCGGTGCCGACGACTCCGCCTCGGGTAAACGTATTGCGATCTTGGATTGCTTGACGAAGCTGGTCGACACCATGAAGAAAATCAGCAGCAGCAACACAACGTCGATCAACGACGTCAGGTTGACCTCGGGTTGTGTGCGTGGCCGAACGGAAAGCTTCATGTGCGCCCTTGATATTGTCTTCGATGCAGGGCTTCGACGAGTTTGATCGCTTCCTTTTCCATGTTCACGACCAGCGTATCGACGCGATTGCGGTAATACCGGTAACCGATCAGGGCCGGTATCGCAACCGTCAGGCCGGCGGCCGTCGTAATCAGCGCTTCAGCAATACCGCCTGCCAGAACCGTGGGGTCACCGACACCGTGTGTCGTAATGGCAGTGAAGACCTTGACCATCCCAATGACGGTTCCGAGCAGACCGAGCAGCGGCGATATTGCCGCGACGGTGCCGAGCGTTTCCAGGTAACGCTCGAGTTCGTGTACGACGTGGCGGCCCGTATCTTCGATACTGTCTTTCAGAACCGAACGTTCACGGTCGCGGTTGATGAGACCGGCGGCAAGTATCTGTCCCAGCGGCGACCCCTGGTGCAGGGACTGGATCTGCTTCTGGTCGAGCTGGTCCTTTTTGACCCAGCCCCAAACCTTGGTCGTCAGGTCTTCGGGAATGACGCGCTTTTGCTGCAGCGTCCAGAAGCGCTCCAGAATGATCCCCATGGCGAGGATGGCACACAGGATGATCGGCGCCATCAGCCAGCCGCCGGATTTAACGATCTCTACCATAAAACGTTGCGCCCCAACGAAAACGGGAATATACAGCGCGACAGGCGATGACGCACCCGCTGGGGCCCGTTGACAGGACCCAGGTTGACGGGACCTAGGGCAGATGCCATACCCGGCGGCGGTCGTCGCGATACGCCAGGGCCTCAGGCGCCGCGCCCTCCGGGCACAGGGTCAGGCTGACCGCTCCGGCATCGCCGGTCGATACGACAAGCGTACCGGCGTTCTCCCAGCGGCCTGCGACGTCCGGCAGCGGAAAGCCCCAACGATTGGCATAACCGGCAGAGGCGATCGCAAGATCCGCGTCGACCGCGGCCACGAACGCGGGACTCGACGAGGTGGTGCTGCCGTGATGCGGCACGCTGACGACGTCGACCGGGCGCAGCAGAGACTGCTGGAGCAGCTGAGCCTCGGCAGACCGTTCGATGTCGCCGGTGAGCAGCAGACGCCGCTGACCCGCTGCAATCTCCAGCACGCATGACGCATCGTTGCCCTGCCGCGTACCGGCGGCGTACGGCAGGGGCAGGAACCGAAAACCAACACCGTCACGCCGCCAGGGACGCACGGCGTGACACGACTCGCCCTCTTGCGAATGCCCATCGAGCGGCTCGCCGGCCAGCAGCCGGCCGACCGGCAGCGCGTCGGACAGCGCCTTCAGACCGCCTGAGTGGTCGCTGTCGGCGTGCGACACGACGGTAACGTCCAGGGCGCGAATCCCCCGATGGCGAAGATACGGCAGCACGACGCGCTGCATGGCGCTGCCGCCCGACGGATAGGCCGGTCCGGTGTCGTACAGCAGCACTGTGCGGCGCGTCTGCACGACCACCGCCTGCCCCTGCCCGACGTCGAGGAAGGTCACTTCGGCGCAACCCGCGGGCGGCTGCTCGGGCTGCCACGCAAGCAGCGCGGCCAGCGCCGGCCAACTCACGTGACTGCCGGGAAAACCGCGCGGCAGCCATGCCCAGGCGGCCACCAGCAACAGGCACGCCGTGCCCGCAAAACCCAATGCCAAAGGCATCTCCCCTGCCGGCCACCAGCTCCGCGCGAGCAGCCAGTCGACACACCGTACCGTCAGTGCGGCCGCGTGCAGCAGCCCGTTGCCGAACGGCGCAAACGGACCGTCGAGCAGCAGTCCGAGCAGCGCCGCGGGCACGATCAGCAGTGAAAACACGGGTACGACCAGCAGATTCACCAGCGGCGCAGCGGGTGCGTAACGTTCGAACCACCACACGGTCGCCGGCAGGAGCCCGAGCAGCAGCACGCACTGCATCCTGATCGACACCGCCAGACTGACGAAACGGCGCGGTCCGTTGCTTTGCCCGTAGGATCTCGACTGACACGCCCGCCACAGCAGCAGCAGTACCGCCGCGTACGACAGCACAAAACCGGCGCTGCCGATGTCAGCCGGCACCAGCAGAACTATCGACGCGGCTGCCGTGGCCAGGCCCGCCAACGGATTCGGCGGGCGACGCAGCAAGACCGCAAACACAACGAGAAACAGCATCACAAACGCGCGGACTGCAGGAATGCCCGAGCCGGACACAGCCACGTAGGCACCGGCTGCCAGCAGCGAAACGCACAGCGCCAGACGGTGGTTTTCCGAGCGCAGGCGACAGGCTGCAAACGCCAGCATGGCGGCCGTGTAGGCCGCCAGCGCTGCGAGACCAATATGCAGGCCGGAAATCGCCATCAGGTGAGTCGTTCCGGTACGGGCATAACGCTCCCAGAGCGCATCGTTCAACCCGTCGCGGCTGCCGACCGTGATTGCGCGGAGCACGCCGGCTGCGTCGGATTCGCCCAGTACACGCCCGATCCGGTCTGCAAGATACAGCCTTAGCCTGAACCAGGCCCCGCCCCTCGCCGACGCCAGCAGCCGGTTGCGGGGGTGCCGAACGACCGAACCCGTGGCACCCACCCGTTCGCGAAACAACCAGCCTTCGACGTCGAAGCCGCCGGGATTGGCGCGGCCGCGAGGTTGCTTCAGGCGAACCACCAGTTCCCAGACATCACCCCCCCGTACCTGGACCGGCGGCGCCTGCCAGCGCAGCCGGAGCCTGCGGGGCAAATACCGGTTGTCGCCCACCTCGGCAAGGAAATGCGTGGCCGCGTTCCGCGTCTCGGGGAACCCGAGCACACGCACCTGGGTCACAACACTGTCGCCGGCGTACGCCGGTGAGAGACGCGATTCGAGGAACGTGAATGCCTGAGTGAGGTACAACGCTACGCCCACGCCGAACAACGCTGCCTCGCGGCGACCCAGCACGAGTCGCACGGCCAGACAAGCCAGAAAAAGTCGATCCAGTGGATATGCAGAAGGCCCAAAACTGGTAAGCTGCGCCGCGATCGCGCCAGCCAGCAAAGCAAGCGAACAACGTACCATGGCGTTTTTCTCGAGCCCCGCGATTGGCGTTGGCAGATGACGCGAGCAGCCGGCGCCGGACCTTCGCACCGACCACAGAATCACATCGGAATACTGTTGCCATGCCAAGGCGGTTTTTTCGCAAATTTTCGCTGAAAAAGCAGGAGGTCCACGAACGGTGGTATCTCTCGCCGTTCCAGCATCTGCTGCACGACAGGCGCTTGTGGGGGATTCGCCGACAAACCGTCGCCCCGGCCTTTGCGGTCGGACTTTTCATGTCCTTCATGCCGTTCCCGGGCCATCCGCTGTTTGCCACGCTGCTTGCGCTGTGGTTTCGCATCAACGTCCCGGTGGCGTTTGCCACGACCTTCGTCAGCAATCCGCTGACCATGGGGCCCGTGTTCTACGTCGCCTATCGACTCGGCAGCTGGGTACTCGGGATGGAGCCGGAACCGTTCGAATTCGAGATGTCGCTCGACTGGATGATGACCAGCTTTGCACAGTACTGGGCACCGATCTCGGTGGGCTGTGTGCTACTCGGGCTCACGGCCGGCACCATCGGCTACGTCGTCGTGGACTTCCTGTGGCGTAATTCGATCTGGAGTTACAAAGCCGACAAGCGCCGTCGACGGCACAACGGGGAAAGCGCGTCGCCTCGTGACAACTACTGATGCGGCCGCCGCAAGCCGCCAGCATACAATTCCGCCGCTCATGCGTCTGAACACCCGCCACACCGCCCTTCTCGTCGCCCTGACGCTGCTGCTGCGCGCGGCGGTGCCCCTGGGCTACATGCCCGGCAACGTATTCGCCGGCGAGTTCATGGTGCTTTGTCCGGCCGGCAGCGCACCCAGCTTTGCCTTGCTCGACGCGATCCGCGAGCACACCGGGCCCGCGCACGAGCATCATGGCCACCACGGCCACGGGGCAGGCACCAGCGACACGGGCGCTCACGAGCACCACGACGAACACGCAGGTGCCGTCGACGATCGTTGCCCGATCGGCTCGGCGCTGAGTCTCGCGTTCCTGCCCGCACCGGAGCTGCCGCCCGTAAGCGATTGGCCGACCGCCAGCTACCCGAAGCCGGACAGTGCTCTCCCGGCCGTCGTCCGATTCAATCGAGGTCATCCTGTCCGCGGTCCTCCCGCCGCCCTAACGCTCAGCTAATCCGCGCCCTGTTCCGGGCGCATCGACTGACACCGACAGGAATCCAGAATGAACAGACTACATTTTGGCGGCGCCGTGCTGTGCGCTGCCGCCGCACTGCTGCCCATCGCAGCGAGTGCGGACCACAGAGCCGACGACCATGCTCCAATCGGCGTTATGGGCGATCATTTTCACGCCAAAGGCGAGTGGATGTTCTCCTACCGTTTCATGAGCATGACCATGCAGGACAACGGCACCGGAACGTCCGATATCGGTCCCGACGAGATCGCAACGACGGCGCCCAATCTTTTCTTCGGCGCGCCGGGACAACCGCCCACGCTGCGTGTCGTGCCCACCGAAATGACGATGGACATGCACATGCTGGGGTTCATGTACGCACCCAGCGACCGGCTGACGCTCATGGCCATGGTCAACTATCTCGACAACGACATGGACCACCTTACCTACCAGGGTGGCATGGGCAGCAATCTGCTGGGCGGCTTCACGACCCGAACCAGCGGCTGGGGTGACACGAAGGTGAGCGCGCTGATTGCGCTCATCGACCAGCCGGGTTTTCGCCTGCATGCCATTGCCGGTCTGTCATTACCCACCGGCGGTACCAGCGAAGAAGCTACGATCCTGACGCCAATGAACATGCGGCCGACGGTGCGGACACCCTACCCCATGCAGCTCGGCAGCGGCTCCTACGACCCGATCGCGGGCCTCAGCGTTGCCGGCCGCAAGGCGCGCCTCGGCTGGGGCGCCCAGTGGAACAGCGTGTTCCGCCTGGCGGACAACGACGAGGACTACCGGCTGGGTCATCAGCACGAAATCAGCGGCTGGCTGAGCTGGCTCGTCAACCAACCGACGAGCGTGTCCCTGCGTCTGACGCACAAGGATCGCGGCAACGTTCGTGGCCGGGACCCCGCCATCATCGGCCCGGTACAAACCGCCGATCCCGAGCGGCAAGGGTTCGAGCGAACCGAAATCGGTGTTGGCCTGAATCTCGCCGGGCAGGAGCGCCTCGCGGGCTGGCGTCTCGGCATCGAATGGCAGACGCCGATTCGAGAAAAGCTGGACGGCCCGCAGCTCAGGGTCGACTCGTCGCTCACTGTCGGTTTGCAGAAGAGCTTCTGACGAACCGCCAGGCCAATGGACGCGGCCTCGTGCTACGGGGCCGCGTCACTATTAGCCGTTGTTGCGAAGCCTGCCGTCCTCCAGCACCAGCACGCGGTCCATCCTCGCAGCAATACTGTGATCGTGTGTCACGATGACCAGGCTGGTCTCGAGTTCGCTATTGAGTTCGAGCATCAGGCCCAATACGTGCTGACCGTTGCCGGCGTCGAGATTACCGGTGGGCTCATCGGCAAGAACGAGCTTCGGGCGCGCAATCAGCGCCCGGGCCACGGCAGCCCTCTGCCGCTCGCCGCCGGACAATTCGCCGGGTTTATGGCTGAGCCGCTCGCCCAGCCCCACCTTGCCGAGCAGCGCCGCCGCCTGTGTCAGTGCGTCCGCCCGCTTTTCGCCGCGTATCATCAACGGCATGGCCACGTTCTCCTCGGCCGTGAACTCCGGCAACAGGTGATGGAACTGGTACACGAAGCCGACGTAGCGGTTTCTGAGCTGTCCTTTGGCCCGCTCGCTCTGCCCCTGCATGTGGACTCCGCCGACGCTGACGGTGCCTTCGTCGGGATCGTCGAGGCCGCCGAGGATCTGCAACAGCGTCGTCTTGCCTGAACCCGATGCGCCGATGATCGCTACCCGCTCCGCCGGGCCGACCTCGAGGTCGACGCCCGACAACACCTCGAGTTCGGAAGCGCCTTCCTTGAAACGCCGCACGACTCCGCGGCATTCCAGTACAGAGGATTCACTCATGAGTTCCGCCGTGTGGTTCAAACACAAAATCTACGCCTTCAGTCATAACGCAAAGCCTCCGCGGGCGCCGTGCGCGCCGCCATCCATGCCGGATACACCGTGGAAACGAGCGACAGCAGCAGCGCAATACCGCCGATCTTCAGCACGTCGGCGAGCTGCAACTCGGATGGCAGATCGCTAATGAAATACACGTCGGCGGCCAGAAATTTGATCCCCAGGCTCGCCTCGAGAAAACCGACGATCGCCTCGAGGTTGAGTGCGAGCAGCACACCGGCAGCCACACCCAGCGCGGTGCCGATCACTCCAATGATGCTGCCCTGAGTGACGAATATCTTGAGGACGCTCGCGGGCGCAGCACCGGCCGTACGCAAAATCGCAATATCCGACTGTTTGTCCTTCACGACCATCACCAGCGTCGACACGATGTTGAACGCGGCGACCGCGACAACCATTAGAAGGATCACGAAGAGGATCGATTTCGTAATCTGGATCGAACGAAAGAAATTCACGTTCCTGCGCGTCCAGTCGCTGACCAGCACGAGCTGCCCGCTGGCCAGCGCTACCTCCCTGACCACGACGGGCGCGGCAAACACGTCGCTGATCTTGAGCCTGATCCCGGTTGCCGCCCCGCGCTCGCGGTACAGGCGACGCGCGTCGTCGATGTGGATGAACGCAAGGCGCCGGTCGAATTCGAACATCCCGACACGATAGATACCGGTCACCGTAAAACGTTTGGTTCTCGGCAGAACGCCCGCCGGTGTCACAACGCCTTCGGCAAGCGTCACCGTCACCTTGTCGCCCAGCGCAAGTCCAAGGTGTTCGGCCAGCTCCGCGCCCACCGCAATGCCGAAGCGGCCGGGCTCGAGAGACTCGAGGGAACCCTCGACGAATACGCCGCCGACACCGGAAACCTGCGATTCCAGAGCCGGATCCACACCGCGCAACGCCGCTCCGCTCAGGTTTTCGCCTGCCACGAGCAGCGCCTGCCCGTCGAAGTACGGCGCTGCCGCAAGCACTTCCGGGTGGCCCGGAGCATCGTCCAGCAGCCGTGGCCAGCCGGACAGCACACCTTCCGGTCCTTCGATCGTGGCGTGAGCCGTCATTGCGAGCAGCCTGTCCTTGAGTTCACGTTCGAAACCGTTGACGACGGACAGCACGACAATCAGCACGCTGACCGCTATCGCAATGCCCAGCATCGATATCGTCGATATCAGCGACACGAAACTGTTGCGGCTTCTCGAGCGCACGTAGCGGCGCCCTATCCAGAACTCGTACCCGCTACTCATAACGCAGCGCCGCCGCAGGGTTGATATGTGCCGCGCGTCGCGCCGGGTACAAGGTTGCGAGTGACGTCAACAGAAACGCCGCGGCAGCGATTGCGGTCACGTGCCGCCAGTCCAGCACCGACGGTATCCGCGTGACGTAGTAGACGTCGCCCGGCATGATCTGGAAACCAAACAGCCGTTCCAGCACCGGTGCAATGTCGGGTACGTAAATCGCCAGCACGACACCCAGAACGGTGCCGCCGAGCACGCCAATCCAGCCGATCATGGCACCCTGCACAAAAAACACGCGCACGACGCCGCGCGGGCTCATACCGAGCGTACGCAGTACGGCAATATCGTTGGTCTTGTCGGTGACGACCATGACGAGACTGGCCACGATGTTGAAGGCGGCAACGCCAATGATGAGCGACAGGATCAGCGACATCATCATCTTCTCGAGCCGGATCGCGCGAAAGTAGCTGGCGTTCTCGACGGTCCAGTCGCTGGTCCTCGCGTCCGGCAGGCGCTCCCCCAGGCGAGAGGCAATCGCGGGCGCCTGCATGACGTCTTGTGCGCGAAACCGCACGGCACTCACGGCCTCCCCCAGGCCCAGAACGCTGGCCGCATCCGCGTAGTGAACCAGTGCAAGCCGTGCGTCGTGATCCTGAATACCGGCGTCGAAGATGCCGACCACGGTGAAGCGTTCGAGCACGGCGTCCAGGCTGCCGTCCCCGACCGGCCTCGGTATCAGCAACGTGACGCTGTCGCCCGGGCCCGCACCAACATCGAACGCCAGCAGGCGTCCGAGTATCACGCCGCGCGTACCCGCTTCGAGCACATCGATCGAACCCTCGACAATGTTCAGCATACCGTCCGTCAGCCGAAGCTCGCGGGCCGGATCGATACCGTTCACCAGCACGGCCTCCAGGCGGCGATCGGCCTGAAGCATGCCTTCGAGCCGCACCAGCGGTGCAGCCGCCAGTACGCCCGGCTCGGACTCGATATCCGCAAGCAGGGATTCCCAGTCGTCGGTCCGCGGCCCCTGTGCCGAAACGCTGCCGTGTGCGGACATGCTCAACAGCCGCTCGCGAAGCTCACCCTCGAAGCCGTTCATGACCGACAGGATGACGATCAGCGCGGCCACGCCGAGCCCCACGCCAAGGAGGGAAATCAACGTGATAAAGGAGACAAATCGGGTACGCCGCTTGGCGCGCAGGTAGCGCAGGCCTACAAAGAGTTCGACGGGCGTAATCATGCGGCCGCATTAAACCACAAGGCAGCCTCCGAAACCGACCGGGCCCGAAGCGGCCCGCGGGTTGCCGCGGCGTGAACTGCGTCACAGACAGCCCGTTCGCTTACGGCCGATGATGCGTATTCCAAGACAAAGGCATGAAATCTGGCGGTTTTATTGCATTTCCGATTTGCTATAGTCGGCGCCAGTGGACAGGAGTTATCCGTATGAAGCTCAATCTGGTAATTGCCACGCTCGCCCTGCTGGCTCTGGCCGGCGGCGCAGCCGCCGATTCGCAGTCAGCCGCGGGTGCCGCCGCCGCTGACAACCGCCCCACGCGCGGCATGACGGAAAGCCGCGTCGAGGAGAGATTTGGCAGCCCGGTGTCCAAGGTTGCCCCGGTCGGCGAACCGCCGATCTCACGCTGGGAGTACCCGGGGTTCATCGTCTATTTCGAATACGATCGCGTCATACACACGGTGGCGAAGCGCTAGCCGCCTGACGCCGGGCCACATACCCGACACCCCGCCAACGCCCGGAGTCCCCGGGCGTTTTGCGTTCGGCGCTTCGCGAGCGCCGAGCAGGATTCCTTAGCCCGGAATTCAGTGCAATAATTCGCGCCTTTTGACCGCCCCTTTGGGCCGGATTTGCAGTGTGAACGCCCCTCGAGCCCTGTATTCCCCAACAACTGCGGTGGTTACCGCCAGCGGCAGAGACCTAGGTCAGCTGCTCGGCGCCAGCCTGCCGCTGTTTGCTGCCGAACTCGCGGAGAGCCTCGACGGGCCGCTGGTCGTGATTGCCGCCGATCCGAGGCAGGCCGACCAGCTCGAAGCCGAAATCCGCTTCTTCGGCGGCGACGAGCTGCCCGTGCTGCATTTCGTGGAGTGGGAAACCCTGCCCTGGGACAGTTTCTCGCCCCACCAGGACATCGTTTCGGAGCGACTGCGGGTGCTGTCGCTGTTACCGGATCTCAAACGAGGCGTATTGATCGTGTCGGCACCGGCCCTGCTGCAGCGCCTGCCGCCGACGCAGTACGTCGCGGCCCGGTCACTCAAGATAAAAAGTGGCCAGGCGCTTGACCGCACCGGCTTCATCGACCGGCTTTCGGAGGCCGGCTACCTGCGCGTTCCGCAGGTGACGGAGCACGGCGAGGTCGCCGTACGCGGGTCGTTGATCGACGTATTTCCGATGGGGGCCGACACTCCCCTGCGCATCGACTTCTTCGACGACGACGTCGAGTCGATTCGCCGGTTTTCGGCCGAAACGCAGATTTCCGGCGACACCCTCGACGCCGTCGATATCCTCCCCGCTCGCGAGGTCCCGCTGGACCCCGACGCCGTAAAGGGCTTTCGCCGCCGCTACCGGGCACGCTTCGAGGGACAGCCCGGTAAATCGCGCGTATACCGCGACGTCTCGGACGGTATTGCACACGGCGGCATCGAGTACTACCTGCCGCTGTTCTTCGAGGAGACCTCGAGCCTGCTCGACTACCTGCCGGCGGACAGCGCCGTCCTCATGCCCGCCGAACTCGCCGCAACGTTCGAGGCGGCGGAGATCGAAATTGCGGAACGCCACGAACTCGCCAGCCTCGACCCGGAACGCCCTGTGCTCAGTCCTGCGGAGACATTTCATTCGGGACAGGACATGGCCGCAGCGCTGACCGGCATGCGTCACGCCCGCTACACGAGCCAGGCCCTCCCGCCATCGAAAACGGCCATCAATTTCCCCACCCGCCTGCCACCACCCATGCGCATAGAAGCGCGCTACGAGGATGCAGCAGCTGGACTGGTGACGTTTCTCGACGGTTTCGACGGCCGGGTGCTGTTTGCAACCGACTCGGCAGGCCGCCGCGAGCAGGTGCTGGAACTGCTCGGCGGGCGTCATCTCGACATTGCCCGCTGTACGAGCTGGAACGAGTTCCTGACCGGACCGTCCGCAATCGGTGTTGCCGTAGCCCCGGTCGACAACGGCGTCGTACTGCCGGAAGCCGGACTTGCCGTGATCAGCGAGCAACAGCTGTTCGGCGAACGCAGCGGAACCCGGAAACGGCGCCGCTACAACGATCGCGATCCGGAAACGATCATTCGTCAGCTCAGCGATCTCGAAACGGGCTCCCCGGTCGTGCATGCCGAATACGGCGTCGGCCGCTACCTTGGGCTCGTGACGCTGACGACGGGCGGCATTACGGCCGAGTTCCTGCACCTCGAGTACGCCGACGGTGACAAACTGTACGTGCCCGTACACGCGCTCGAGCTGATCTCGCGCTACACGGGCGCGTCGCCCGAGTCTGCGCCGCTGCATCGCCTTGGCAGCGATCAGTGGGCCAAAGCCCGGCAACGTGCCATCAAGCGCATTCGGGACGTGGCGGCGGAGTTGCTCGACATCTACGCCCGACGGGCTGCACGCCCCGGCCATCGGTTCCGCTGGAGCGAGGCGGAGTACCGCGCCTTCGAAGGCGGCTTTCCGTTCGAACTCACCGAAGACCAGGCACGCACGATCGACGACGTGCTCGAGGACCTGCGCTCGGAACAGCCAATGGACCGCGTAGTCTGCGGTGATGTGGGTTTCGGCAAGACCGAAGTGGCGCTGCGCGCGAGCTTCGCGGCGGTACACGGCAACAAGCAGGTGGCCATCCTCGTGCCGACGACGCTGCTCGCCCAGCAGCACGGCCAGAGCTTTCGCGACCGGTTTGCCGACTGGCCCGTGCGTATCGACGTGTTGTCGCGCTTTCAGTCGGCCCGCGAGGTCAAGGCGACGATCGAGGGTATGCGCAGCGGCCAGGTGGATATTGTCATCGGAACCCATCGCCTGTTGCAGCACACGAAGTCCTTCAAGAACGTCGGTCTCGTCATCGTCGACGAGGAGCACCGCTTCGGCGTTCGGCACAAGGAAGCCATACGCTCGCTCAGAAGCCAGATCGACGTCCTGACCCTGACCGCCACCCCCATCCCGAGGACACTCAACATGGCGCTCGGAGGCCTGCGTGAGATGTCGCTCATTACGACACCTCCGGCGGAACGGCTCGCCGTCAAGACCTTCGTCAGCGAATGGAACGACGTGCTGCTGCGCGAAGCCTGCCTGCGCGAAATCAAGCGCGGCGGCCAGGTGTATTTCATTCACAACCGGGTCGAGGACATCGGCAAGATCGCAGAGCGACTCGACAAGCTGGTACCCGAGGCCAGCATACGGATCGGCCACGGGCAGATGCCGGAGCGGGAACTCGAACAGGTCATGGCGGATTTTTATCATCGTCGCTTCAATCTCCTCCTGTGTACGACGATCGTGGAATCCGGCATCGACGTGCCAACCGCCAACACGATCATCATCAATCGCGCCGACCGATTTGGCCTCGCACAACTGCACCAGCTTCGAGGGCGCGTCGGCCGCTCCCATCACCGGGCCTACGCCTACCTGATCGCACCGCCAAAAGCCGCGATGACGGCCGACGCCGTCAAGCGACTCGAAGCCATCGACTCGCTCGAAGACCTGGGCTCCGGGTTTACGCTCGCCACGCACGATCTCGAGATACGCGGCGCAGGTGAACTCCTGGGTGACGAACAGAGCGGACAGATACAGGAAATCGGATTTTCGCTGTACACGGAACTCCTCGGTCGAGCCGTCGATTCGCTGCGCGCAGGCGAAGAGCCGGATCTCGACACGCCGCTCGGCGCGGGCGTGGATATCAACCTGCACGTCCCGGCGCTACTGCCCGACGACTACGTGCCGGACGTACACCTGCGGTTGACGCTGTACAAACGTCTGTCGGCAACGGCAACGGCGGAACAGCTCCGTGAACTGCAGGTCGAACTGATCGACCGTTTTGGTCTGCTGCCCGAGGGTGCGCGGAACCTGCTCCGCATCGCGGGCATCAAACAGCGCGCCAAAGCAGTGGGGATCGAGAAAATCGACGCCGCCGACGGCGGCGGATACCTGGTGTTTGCCGAAAACTCGGCAGTTGATCCTGTCTCGCTCATCCAATTGGTGCAAAATGAAGGCCGGGTCTTCCGGCTGAAGGGCTCGCACAGGCTCAACTTCACGACGGAGCTTGCCGACACGACAAAGCGCTTCGAGTTTATCGAAGGCCTCGTCGAGCGGCTGACCCCGGAGCGCGAACAGGGCCCGAAACCCGGAAGCCAACAGCAATGACGTCAGGGCAACAGAGCCAGGGAACACAGAGCAAGGGACATAGAGTATGAACACAAGCCGCTACCGTTTTCCTGCTCTGCTGTTTGGATTCGCAACGGCGCTCTCCGCGTCCGCGGAAGACGTGCCCACCACCGAGGCCGGTATCGAGGACCTGCGCACCTACCAGGTCGAAGTTATCTTCTTTCGCTACGCCGACAGCGTCTCCGCCGGCACCGAGGTGTTCGTGCCCGATCCGCCGCCGGAGATCGACGTCTTCGGCGAGACGACGTTTGCGCCTGGCGAGATACCCGAGTACTCGGACCAGCCGTCGGGTATTGCCGAACAAGGCGAACGGGACGAACCGGCATTGCCCGACGAAGAACTGACGGATCCGGATGCACAAACCGAGGAACTGCCGCTTACCGGTTTCGAGCGCCTCCCTGACGACGCCCTGACCCTCGGCGAAACCTGGGATCGCCTCGAGCGGCTCGACGCGTACATACCGACACTGCACTTCGCCTGGCAGCAAACCCTGCTGCCTTTTGCCGAACCCGAACCGGTATCGCTCGAAGAGCTGGCGGTGGAAGCGCCTGGGCTGGAAGGCGAGCTGACGCTGTACCTGAGCCGCTTTCTGCATCTCGGGGTAAAACTCGAGCAGCTGGCGGATACGGCAACCGACGGCGGCAGCACCAGCCGCCAACCCGGCAATCCGCTGTACGAGTACGAAGGACAGCGCTTTGTTGCCGAAGAGCCGGGCCCCGTGTTCTACCGCATAGAGGAAGATCGTATTTTCAAGAACGGCGACATCCGCTATTTCGACCACCCCAGGATAGGCCTGCTCGCACTCATCACGCGTGTCGAAGAACCCGAACCTGACGATCTCACCGACACCGGGGAAGCCGGCCCCGTCTTCTCACCCTGAGCGCACGTAACTGACCCGAACTCACGGGCAAAGCCCGTCTGCCACGAACGACCTCAGGTCTCGCGTCCGCGATCCAGTACGGTCGACAGCGGCGGCCCGTCACCGTCGGCCGCCCTGACTTCGACCTCGAAGTCGACGGTCACAAACCGGTCACGGCGCGATCGTGGATGATGCAAACCCAGCTCACGGACCGCTGCCGCTATGCGGGCGGCAAACGACCGAACACCGTCCTCGTCGGCCGCGTGTGACAGGACCACGAAGCTGTCGTCGTCCAGCCGCGCAACCACGTCGCTCGCCCGACGCAAACAGCGACGGATCGCGCGGCCGACGCGCCGCAGACACGAATCGCTGGCGTGCCGGCCGAACACGTCGACGTACGCACCGAAATCGGCCAGCTCGAAACGCACGAGCGCAAGCGAACTGTGTTCTCGCGCAGCAACCGCCCAGTCGTGTTCCAGCACGTCGCGAAACGCCCGCTCGTTGAGCAGTCCGGTCACCGGATCGTCGCGATCCAGATCACGAATACGGCGCTTCGCTTTCAGGAGTGCTTGCGAGAGCGCCGCGTCGTCGGTCGCCGGCGGCGTTCCCGCCACATCGCGAACGTAAACGGCAGCGTAACGTGCGCCGTCTTCACCACTCAGCGGGACCAGCGTCAGCACACACTCTTTCCCGGCACACTCGACAGGCAAACGGGTCTGCTCACCGCTGCGTATCGCCTCACTGATCTCGAGTGCCGAATCGCGGCCGAACAACGCCTCGCAGACCACCGCAAACGGCCCATTCACCTGCACGCCGGCAGCCAGGTTCGCAAAAGCCGTATTCACGAGTTCGACGGGCCAGTCGGTACGATCCGTGCGCATGAGCAGCACTGGATCGGCGGAAGACTCCAGCACCGCCTCGAGCACGTCGACCGTAAGGGAACTCATTGCCTTTTGCCCGGACTTGCACCGGCCGCGCCGGTCGAGTTCGACGAGAAAAAACCGTCGAGCAATGCATGGGCGTGCGCTCGGGCAGTCTTCGAAAACCGCCGCACCTCTTCGTGCAGCGAGTGCTCTGTTCGGCCGGCCGCAGGATTAACGGCCACGGCGATCGATACATAGCGCATCCCCAGTTCCGCGGCCAGAATCGCCTCCGGCATTGCCGTCATACCCACCATGTCCGCGCCGTCCCGTTCGAGGCGGTCGACCTCGGCTGCCGTTTCGAGCCGGGGCCCTTGCGTCACGGCATACACCCCGCCGTCCACACAGGGCACGTCGGCCGCTGCGGCAGCGGCCAGCAATGCCGTGCGCAGTTCACCGGCGAACGGCTCGCCGAACTCGACGTGCTCCACGCTGTCCGCGGTACCGTCCGCGAAACTGTGTTCGCGTCCCCAGGTGTAGTCGATGAGCTGGTTCGGCAACGCAATGCTTCCCGGCGACACGCGCCCGGTAATGACACCCACCGTGTTGATGCCGATCACGTCGGTAACGCCCAACGCGTGCAGCGCATAGATGTTGGCGCGATAGTTGATCTTGTGCGGCGGTATCGTATGCCGGTCACCGTGCCGCGGCAGCCAGTAGAGACTGTGGTCACCGCGCCTGACCTGCCGCACGGCGGCGGAAGGCTGGCCGTAAGGCGTGTCGGCGACGGCTGTTTCGGCCAGCGAGTCGGCATCGACCTCGAAGCCGCTGCCCTCGATCAATGCGTACGACCGGTTCATAGGCGTCCCCGGTTCCGCACCCGGACGATCTTTGCCGGCCGGCTAGGCATTGAGTTCAAACTCCGGTCGCTCGATCAGGCGTGCCAGCGCTTCGCTGGCCGACTGCCACTCGGCACTCGTATGCAGGGTCTCACGCAACTCGCCGCCACTACCGTGCAGCCGCGCGAGGCGAACCAGCGACAGCGGATTGGAATAGTCGCTCAGAGCACGGACGGCCGACTGCGCCGCCGGCCGGTCGTTGCAGATCGGCACCATGTCGGCACCGGCATCGAGCGACCGCCGGGCACGCTCCGGCATACTGCCGAACTCGCGGGTTGCCTTCATCGACAGGTCGTCGGAAAACACGGCGCCGTCGAAACCCAGCCGCTCGCGCAGTTCCTGCTTGAGCCAGTAGCGCGAAAATCCGGCGGGCAGCGCATCCATTTCCCGGTAGACGACATGCGATGCCATGACGCCCGTCAGCAGGCGGTTGCCCACCAGCCTCTCGTAAGGCTGCATGTCGTCGAGCAGTTCCCCGTAGGGCCGGCGATCGACCGGCAGCTCGAGATGCGAATCCGGCACCACGGCGCCGTGTCCGGGCCAGTGTTTGCCAACTGCCGCCATGCCCGCGCTGCGCAGCCCCCGGCAGAACGCGCCCGCCAGGGCCGAGACAAGCTCCGGACTGCGATGAAAGGCGCGGTTGCCAATGATCTCACTGACCCCCCAGTCCAGATCCAGGCAGGGCGCAAAACACAGGTCGATACCCACGCTGCGCAATTCGGCTCCGATCATCCAGCCCGCGAGCTGTGCCAGCCGCTCGCCCTCGCGCTGATCCGATTCACAGACGCGGCCAATGTGCCGCATCGGCGGTATGGCGCTGAAGCCTTCCCGAAACCGCTGCACCCGGCCGCCTTCGTGATCCACGGCAACAATCAGCGGCGGCGAACGCAGGGCACGAATGTCGGCGACCAGATCGGCAATCTGGCTCGGTGACGAGAAATTGCGTGTGAACAGAATCACACCGCCTACGGCGGGCTCAACGAGCAGGGCACGATCGGCGGGGCTCAGCGCCTGACCGTCGATATCCAGCATGATCGGACCGAGTGACATTGCCTCCCCCGGATAATGAAACTGAACGCCTGCACCCTCGTTCACGCGGCGCGCGAACGGCACGTCTTAAAATATGACGGTTTTTCGAAAACTACAATAACTTACTAATTTTATTTACTAAAAACTGCGACGGACTCCACATGTGCCGTATGCGGGAACATATCAATGATGCCCGCGGCCAGCAGCCGATACCCGGCTTCGTGCACCAGAATACCGGCATCCCGCGCAAGGGTCCCCGGGTGGCAGGATACGTAAACGATGCGCTCGGGCCCCAGCAGCGGCATGCGCCGTACGACGGCTTCGGCACCGCTGCGCGCCGGATCGAGCAACAGCCGGTCGCATCCGGCTTTGAGCCAGCTTTCCGAGCCATCGATGGCCGCGAGATCCGTACTCAGGAATTCGGCATTCTCCAGACCGTTGCGGCGCGCGTTGTCGCGCGCCCTGGCGACGAGGGACGCCTCGCCCTCTATCCCCAGAACGCTGCCGGCGCGGCGTGCCAGCGGCAGCGAGAAGTTGCCAATCCCCGAAAACAGATCCAGAACACGATGCGAGCGCTCTACGTCGAGCAAGGTCAGGGCCAGTGCAACCATTCGTTCGTTGATACCGGCGTTGATCTGCACGAAATCGGCAGGCTCGAACACCATCGATATCTCGAACTCGGGAAGATCGTAAGTCAGCTCACCGGCACCGTCGGGAACCAGCCGGACAATCGAATCGAGCCCTCCGGGCTGCAGGTAAATCCAGACGTCGTGCTGTGCGGCAAACTCGCGCAGTACCTGCTCGTCGCCGTCACCCAGCGGATCGAGAATGCGCAGAACCAGCGCCACTGCGTTGTCGGCAACGGCCACTTCGATCTGCGGCATGCGTGCACGAATCGACAACGCACCTACCATGTCGCTCAAAGGTTCTATCAGGACGTCCACGGGCTGTCTCAGGACCTCACAACGCCGCATGTCGGCAATGAACGGCGCGTGACGCTCGCGGAATCCGACCAGCGTTCGGCCCTTCGCCGCAACGTCCTTTACGGCCAGGCGCGCGCGCCGCCGATAGTGCCATTCGTCGCCGGTCACCGGCGGCAGCCACTCGTCCGGCTCGAGCTTCGCAATCCGTTCGAGGTTGTCCTCGAGACTCTGGGCCTTGATCTCGCGCTGGGTATCGATCGACATGTGCTGCAGGGAACAACCCCCGCAACGGCCGTACACGGCGCAGCGAGCCTCTACCCGCTCCGGCGACGCCTCGAGCACTTCGAGGAGTTCGGCTTCGTCGAAGTTCCGGCGCCGCTTGCGGCGAACGAAGCGCACCTTCTCACCCGGCAACGCACCCGCGACAAACACCTTTTTGCCGTCTCCGGACACAATTCCACGGCCGTCGTGGGTTGCCGCCGCAATGACCCCAAGTTCGGGTTCGCGCTTCTTCCTAGCCAAGCGTTACCGCCTGGGCTGTCGGCCATGCTTCGAGAAACTCGTTGAGGTGCGCCTGGTCCATGGCCGCAATCGTGTCCCTGACGAGCTTGAATTCGCCGTCGAGCGCCACGGCGTCGAGGTTGCCGCGCATGTATTCGAAGCGCAGATAGACGAGCCACGTGTTCAGCACGTCGGTTTCGCAATAGTCACGTATTTCCCGGATTCCACCCGCCAGGTACGTATCCCAGACTTTGGCACCACTCATGCCCAGCTTGCCGGGGAAACCGAGTAGCACGGCCATCTGATCGAGACTCGCCCGGCCCCGGTTCTGGAAACCGGCCAGAACGTCCATCAGGTCGACGTGCCGCCAGTGGAAGCGGTTCAGGTAGTTATTCCATTTGAAGTCGCGATCGTTATCGCCCATCTCCCAGTAGCGCGGCGCCTGAATGCCGTGCCGCAGTGCGCGATAGTGAAGCACCGGCAGGTCGAATCCGCTGCCGTTCCACGACACCAGATCCGGCGAATAACGCTCGATCCCGTCGAAAAAGCGGCGGATGAGATCCGCTTCGTCGGACTCCTCGTCGCCGAGCGACCAGACCCGGAAGTTGTCGCCGCTGCGCAGCGCAACCGAAATGGCGACAACCCGATGCTGGTGCAGGGGCAAAAACTCGCTGCCGATCTCCTGCTGGCGCTTGAAGGTCATTGCGGTCGCGACCTTGTCGTCGGGCAGGTCACCCAGTTCGAAGTAGTTACGCCCGAACTCTACGTCGGGCACCGTCTCGATATCGAATGAAAAACAATGCATGGTCTTATCTGTTTCTTGAGCCCGTCAAAAAGCCTGTCAACAAGCGACGTGCCGGTCAGCCGCGGGTCTCACAAACCGCAAACGCCAGCACCAGGCCGGCATCGTCGGTCAGGCTCACGTGGCCGTTGCCGATACCCAGGCGCTCACACACGCGCTGACCGCGCTCGGACCAGATCACCAGCGGCTTGCCCCAGCTGTCGTTGGTAATACCGACGTCACGAAGCCAGACACCGTGGGCAAACCCCGTCCCCATCGCCTTGACCGTCGCCTCTTTACCGGCAAAACGCATCGCCAGGAAACGCACGGGCTGTTTGCTCTTTCGAAACAGCGCAATTTCCTCCTGCATGAGAATGCGGCGGACGAGATGCTCACCGAAACGCTCGTAGCTTGCCTGCATGCGCGACAGCTCGACGATATCGGTTCCGACGCCGAAGATCACGAGCCGATACCCTGCCGTGCTGCCACCATGAGTTTCCGCATTTCCGCTACCGCGGATTCGAAACCGTCGAACAAAGCCCTGGCGACGATCGCGTGGCCAATGTTCAACTCGACGATCTCGGGAATGCGCGCAATGGGTTCTACGTTCTCGTAGTGTAGACCGTGGCCTGCGTTGACGATCAGTCCCAGCCCGGTGCCGTAGCGCGCAGCGTTGGCGATCCGCTCGAGTTCCTCGTCTCTTGTCGTGTCGTCGGCCTCCGCATACGCACCCGTGTGCAACTCGACCACGGGTGCGCCCGCGGCGAGCGCAGCGTCGAGCTGGGATTCGTCCGGATCGATGAACAGCGAGACACGAATACCTGCGTCCCCAAGACGCCGGCAGGCCGCGCTGATCGACTCGAGCCTGCCGCAAACGTCGAGACCACCTTCGGTCGTCAGCTCCTCGCGCCGTTCGGGCACAAGACAGACGTCGCGCGGCGTGTGACGCTCGGCAATGGCAAGCATTTCGTCGGTGACTGCCATTTCCAGATTCATGTGCGTCCGCATGACGGACGCGATCGCCGCGAGATCCGCGTCCTGAATATGCCGACGGTCCTCGCGCAGATGTACGGTAATGCTGTCGGCGCCGGCCGCCTCGGCCAGACTGACGACACCCGCGGGCGCCGGATAGGGTGTGCCGCGAGCCTGCCTGATGGTGGCAACGTGATCGATGTTCACGCCAAGGTAAATCGGGTTGGTCACGATGATGTCCTGCGATCTCAAAATAGCTAGCCGCCGTCGGGGTCCCGCGCGGGTACCTCGCCTGCACTTTCGGCAGGACCGCGCATTCTATCGCGGCGCAGCTCGATCAGCACCTTGCGGCTCTTGAGTTCTCTGCCCCCGAGATGGTGATGAATGACGTACCTGAGCAGCCGGCCGGCCGCTTTGAGCGTGTCGGCGTCGTCGAACGCACCGGCGGCTACGGAGCGTAGCTGCCTGCCCGTCAGGAGTGCTCCCGTCGAGGACGGATGTGCCGGCACGGGGCCCTGTTCGACGCGGTACTCGTAGGTCACGTCGTCGGCCACGGGCGTCCCGCTGACGGCATCCTGTTCGAGATCGAGCGCATAGCCGAGCAGCCACAGCAGCTTGATTTCGAAACGCCGCAAAGCTGGCGCCGGGTCAGCGGCCGCGGACAGCTGCTCGAGCGTCTCCTGATACAGGCGGAATATCTCCGGCTGCGCATCGAAGCGATGCAGGAAATGCAGCAGCAATTCGTTGAGATAGTAAGCGGAAAGCAGCGTATCGCCGCTGAGCAAGCGGGGTGGGCCAACCAGCTCCGCCCCCGTCAGCGTGCCCAGATCGGTACGTGCACTCCAGCTCAGCCTGAGCAGTTGGAACGGCCGCAAAATACCCTTGAGTCGCGACTTGCCTGCGCGGCTGCCACGCGCAACGAGCGAGAGTTTGCCGTGGTCGATGCTGAAGACATCGATAATCTGGCTACTGTCGCGGAACGGCCGATGGTGCAGGATATAGGCGTTTTCGAGTTCGACGCGCCGCCCGCTCAAGACTGTATACCCTCAAGGCGGTTACGGCGCTTCATAGCCGAGGCTCATGAGATCCTGTTCGCTGTCCGCCCAGTTGTCCTTGACCTTCACCCAAAGCTCGAGATGAACGGGCACACCCAGCTGCTCCTGAAGGTCGAGGCGCGCGGCCCGGCCAACTTTCTTCAGCATGCTCCCGCCCTTGCCGACCACAATGCCTTTCTGGCTGTCCCTCTCGACCCACACGACGGCGTGAATCGTGCAGCCGCCTGCATGGCGTTCAAATTTCTCTATTTGCACGGTCAGACCGTAGGGAAGTTCGTCGCGCAGCAACACCGTCAGCTTCTCACGCACGGTTTCTGCTGCATGGAAATCGGCGCTTCTGTCGGTGTGCATGTCGCCCGGAAACAACGGCGGCGATTCCGGCAGCCAGTCGGGGATCAGCTTCAGCAGCGGATCGATACTGCTTCGCCGCCGCGCGGACAACGGCACGATCGCGACAAACTCGCGCCGCGCGTTCATCGCGGAGATGCTCGCCAGCAGACGCTCCTTGGGATGTACCCGATCGACTTTGTTGAGTACTGCAACCACCGGCGCCTTGAGGCTCTCGAGCCGTTTCAGAACGTCGCCGTCCTCCTCGTTGAACCGCTCTGCCTCCGTGACGAACAGCACAACGTCGGCGTCGGCAAGCGCCGATACGGCCGTACGGTTCATGAGCCGGTTCATTGCTTTGCCGGCCTTGCGGTGCAAACCCGGCGTATCGACGAATATCATCTGACAATCCGCCGTCGAATGAACGGCCAGTATGCGGTGGCGGGTCGTTTGCGGCTTCGACGTCACGATGCTGACTTTGCGCCCGACAATCGCGTTGATCAGCGTGGATTTACCAACGTTGGGCCGGCCGACAACGGCAACGAACCCCGCTTTGAAAACACCGCTCATTGCGAACTTTCCCTGAGAAGACTCAGCAGACGCCGCGCCGCCTGTTGTTCTGCACCGCGCCGCGAAGTCCCGGTTCCCGTGGCCTCGAGCCTCTGCTCCTCGAGTGAGCACACGACTTCGAAGGTCTGCCGGTGCGCCTGCCCGCTCACCGTGCCGAGCGTGTACGTGGGCAACGCAAGACCTCGCCCCTGCAGCCATTCCTGCAGGCGGGTCTTGGGATCGCGCAGTTCCTCTGCCTCGGGCAACGAGGCGAGGCGATGGTCGAAACAACGGAGGATGAGCTTGCGTCCGGCATCGAAACCACCGTCGAGATACGCAGCGCCGAAAATCGCCTCGAGCGCATCGGCGAGGATCGACTCCCGCCGATGCCCGCCGCTTTTTTTCTCGCCGCCACCCAGCACGAGATGTTCACCAAGCTTCAATTCGCCCGCCAGCCGGGCCAGCGACGCATCGCTCACGAGATGCGCGCGCAAACGGCTCAGATCGCCTTCGCTGGCGCCCGGGCGACGTGCGTAAATCGCCTCCGAAATGACAAAGTCGAGAATGGCATCGCCGAGAAACTCGAGGCGCTCATTGCTCTGTCCGGGGGCACTGCGATGCGTAAGCGCCTGCCTGAACAGGCCGGGCTCGGAAAACTCGTAGTCCAGTGAATGCTTGAGCCAGCGCTCGGCTGTCTGCATGGTTCGCTCGGTCGCTCCCGTGCGGAAGCGTGTTTGGCCGCCGGCCTTGGCTGCCGGATCCGCTTAACGCCGAACCGTTGCGCGCTTATCGAAGTCGACGACGAACGATATGTTGGCAATGAACGGCACTTTGTGACTGTACTGTGCACTGACTTCAAAGCCGCCGTCAACCGCCTGCACCTTCACGTCGCGCACCCTGATCTGGGACACGCTTTCGATGTCGAAACGCCGCTGGACGTACTGCCGGATCACACCTGCCGACGCGCCTTTGCCGTCGAACTCGTCGACGGCGCCGTCGACGACGCCAGCCACCTTGAAATAGTTGAGGTAGACCGGTGTCAGTCGTATGAAACCGAACGCGAACAGCCCAAGGAAGGAAACCAGGATGATGAGGCCGAGCGTCGTCATGCCGCGCTGCCGGCGGCGCATGACCGAACGCCCTGTCACCCTCCGGTGCGACCGCCCGCTTGCTACGTTGTTCAACATCATCGCGTACTCCATAGTCTCCCGCTCAGGGCAGGGTTTACCATAACTTGCGCCAAGCGCCGCCGAATTTCAGTGACTTGTTTCAAAAAAACACACTTAATCGGCCCGCGACCCCGAAATCGGTCCGACGGCACCGCCCAAACGGCCCCGGCTGAGGCGATTCTAGTCGATTCGGTCCCCGATTCTGTCCCAGCGAGGCCAGTTCCAGCCATCGACGTGCAGCCAGATCCGCACGGCTTTCCCGACCAGATTCTGCTCGGGTATGTACTCGATAAAGCGGCTGTCCTGGCTGTTGTCGCGATTGTCGCCCAGGACGAAATAATGCCCTTCCGGTACCGTGTATACGTCGTCGCCGCGAACGCTGTACGGATCCTGGATGAGAATGTCGTGCTCCCGTTCACCCAACAGTTCCGAGTAGCGCTGCGGTTCCAGGTGTTCGCTGTCTTCGAGCGGCACGAGTTCGCCGTTGATGATCAGCCGGTGGCGCTCGTAGACGACGGTATCCCCGGGTAGACCCACCACGCGTTTGATGTAGTTGATCGAAGGGTTGTCGGGCAGCCGAAAGACCACGACGTCACCGCGTTCCGGCAAACCGGTATCGACCACTTTGGTTTCCAGGACCGGGAGGCGCAGGCCGTAGGCAAACTTCTGCACAAAAATGAAGTCCCCTTTCAGCAAGGTCGGCATCATCGAACCTGACGGAATCCGGAACGGCTCGAAAAGGAAAGAGCGTACAACAAGTACGAACAGCAACACGGGAAAAAACGAGCGGGAGTATTCGACGAGCGTCTGCCGCCCCGTCAGTTTTCCATCGATATGGCGCGGCTCTTTCCACAGCCAGCGATTGACCATCAATACTACGCCGCTTACCGCCGTAAGCAGCGTCAATATCAAAGCGAGGTTCAGACTCAACGGCAGCCCTCCCACCTGTCCTCTTGTTCCGGAAGCGGTTTCAGCAATCGCCGCAACCGTTTCTACTTATCCACTCGCAGTACTGCAAGAAAAGCCTCCTGCGGGATCTCGACAGAACCTACCTGCTTCATCCGCCGTTTGCCTGCTTTCTGCTTTTCCAGAAGTTTACGCTTGCGCGACACGTCGCCGCCGTAACACTTGGCCGTGACGTTCTTGCGCAATGCCTTGACCGTGCTCCGCGCAATGATCTGGCTGCCGATGGCCGCCTGGATTGCGACGTCGAACATTTGCCGGGGTATCAGCTCGCGCATCTTGTCGACCAGCTCGCGCCCGCGGTGTTTGACGCTTGCGCGATGCACGATGACCGACAGGGCGTCGACACGCTCCTTGTTGATCAGCACGTCCAGCCGGACCAGCTGCGCGGGTTCGAAACGCTCGAAATGGTAGTCAAAGGAGGCAAAACCGCGACTGACCGACTTCAGCCGGTCGAAGAAATCGAGCACGACTTCGGCCAGCGGCATCTCGTACTCCAGCGATACCTGAGTGCCCAGGTAACGAATCTGCTTCTGCACGCCGCGCTTCTCGATGCACAGCTTGATCACCGACCCAACGTGGTTTTCGGGCACCAGGATATTGGCAGTAATGATCGGTTCCCGAAGCTCCGCAATCTCGTTCGCAGGCGGCAGCTTCGACGGATTGTCGACGTGCACGACATCACCCGCCGTGTCGACGATTTCGAAGACCACGGTGGGGGCTGTCGTGATGAGCTCCAGGTCGTACTCGCGCTCGAGCCGTTCCTGAACGATTTCCATGTGCAGCATGCCCAGGAAGCCGCAGCGAAAACCAAAGCCGAGTGCGGCCGAGCTTTCCGGCTCGAAGTGCAGCGCCGCATCGTTCAGACGCAGCTTTTGCAGCGCCTCACGAAAATTCTCGTAGTCGTCGGACGAAATCGGGAACAACCCGGCGAAGACTCGCGGCTGGACCTGCTTGAACCCCGGCAGGGGTTCGCTGCAGGGTGCGCGAGTCAGCGTAAGCGTGTCACCGACGGGAGCGCCGTAGATGTCCTTGATGCCGGCAATGACAAAACCGACCTCGCCCGTCGCAAGTTCCTTGCGGTCGGTCATTTTCGGCGTGAACCCGCCGACGCGATCCGCCGTGTACGACTGGCCTGTCGACATGACCGTCACCTTGTCGCCTTTGCGCAGGCTGCCGTTGACAACCCGTACCAACGACACGACCCCGACGTAATTGTCGAACCACGAATCGATGATCAGCGCCTGCAGAGGCGCCTCGGCGTTACCCTCCGGGGCCGGAATCGTCTCCACGAGCTGCTCGAGCAGTTCCTCGACGCCAGCCCCCGTTTTGGCACTGACTCTGACGGCTTCCTGCGCATCGATGCCGATGACGTCTTCGATCTCCGCCATGACGCGCTCGGGATCGGCTGCCGGCAGGTCGATCTTGTTGAGTACCGGCAGCACCTCGAGGCCCTGATCGATCGCCGTGGTGCAGTTTGCGACGCTCTGCGCCTCGACCCCCTGAGCGGCATCCACGACAAGCAGCGCACCTTCACAGGCCGCGAGCGAACGCGACACCTCGTAGCTGAAGTCGACGTGCCCGGGCGTGTCGATGAAATTCAGCTGATACGTATTCCCGTCCTTAGCGGGGTAATCCAGGGATACGCTCTGCGCCTTGATCGTAATGCCCCGCTCTCGCTCCAGGTCCATCGAATCCAGTACCTGCTCGGCCATCTCGCGATCGGACAAGCCTCCGCACAGCTGGATGAAACGGTCCGCCAGAGTCGACTTGCCGTGATCGATGTGTGCAATGATCGAAAAATTGCGGATGTGCTGCATGCTTGCTGGAAAGGATGGTTGCCGGTGTATTCGGCTCGGTTGAGCCTGCGAAGGCGCGCAGTATACCGGACCTGGCGGGCTGCTTGATAATTCCTGCGTTTTCAGCGGGCAACGTTGCCCAGGCAGTCTCTGACCGCCGCGCGGTCCAGAGGGTAATCCGAGACCCACCGGTCGTCGTATTCGAGCACGGGCACTCGCGTATCGAAGCGTTTGCGCCATTCCGGGTTGGTGTCGATGTCTCGCACCTCGGGCAGCTGATCGCCGCCCAGTTCCTCCAGGAGCTGCTCGATCAGTACCTCGCAAAGGTGGCAGCCGCGACGCGAATACACTACGAAACCCACGGTCGATTCCCCTGAACGATTTTTTCGACCTTATTTGGCCATTCCGGCGCCGTTCCCGGGCTTCAACACCAGTTTGTCGGACAGCGTAGCGCGTTTCAGCCGCAACCGGCTCAGCGCCACACCCGCCAGCAGACCGGCGAGCGCACACACGATGCCGGTTACGTCGCCACTCGCCGGAGTCCTGACGGCAATGATGGCCGCAAGCAGCGCGCCGCCCAAAAGCCCGGCCAGCGGCAACCCGTAAGCGTTGACGGCAGCCCGCCTGAGGCAGTGAGCCGGGACTTCGAGGACAATGTCGTCACCCGGCTCGAAGTGCTGCCGCTCGTCTACGTCGAGCCGGAGGCGTTTTGGAAGGCCGGCCGCCGCCGACCCGAGCAGCCCCGCACCGCAACCCCGGCCCTCGGCGCAACGCCGGCATGCGGATACGGGTTCGATGTCGAGTTCTGCGGAACGGGCTGCAGCAGCGCCGCCCGGCGCTGGGCGCTCGGTCAGCCTGACAACGTGCCCGGAAACCCGCTCGACGGACACCTCAGCGTCGGCGCAGCGATCGGGCAATGCGCTCCAGGGTGGCCGCGGGTACCTCACCCACGACCGTGATCTTGGCGTCGTCGGTAGCGATCGTAAACGACCGGGTCGCACCCAGTCGCGTATGCACACTCTCGGCTGGCTTGCCGTCGGAATCGGCGGACGTGACGATGAAGGCGGAGACGCTCGCAAGTCCGTCGCTGTACATGATATGCGTCAGCGGACCGCCACCGGGTTTTGCGTCGCCGACAGCGTCAATCGGAGCAGGTGTCTCCTCCGCCGCAGACACCTGGTAAAAGCCTGCTGGCAGGTCCTCCGCTACCCAGTCGCTCTCGGCATTTTGCCGCAGCGGCCGCCCAGGCTGCGCAAACCACGTGAAACCCTCGATCTGGTGACTCGTACTCAAGGCCTGTTCGGCAAGCTCGGTATTCAGGTTGATTTCGACGAACCGAACCTGCTCGAGCGGCTGCCCATCGTCACCAATGAGCTGTGTTTTCAGTGGGAAGCCCGTTTCGGTATCAAGCCAGAGGCGATGGCCGTAGCGGTAGTTGTCGTGCGGCTGGATCGCGATCTCCAGCGCCATCCGGCCGGCAACCCTGGCTTTGCGTTTCATTACCAGGTCGTATTCGTTGCCGAAGCGCAGATCGCTCTTGGGCAGCGTGGAAAACAGCGTGCTCTGATCGTTCCATTGCTCGACGAGCACCGTTTTCTTGTCGGGGAGGATGCAGTAGACCTCGTTGCCGTTGCGGACAATCTCGAGACCGCTGCCTTCCTGCGCAACGACACGCTCCAGCACCACGCCGTCGACTATGGCGTGCGCAACGCGCAAAGACTCCGTGTTGCCTTCCCGCAGGCGGATCACGGTGCCTTCGTAACTCATGGATTGAACGGCTCCGGACATGCGGTCGAGCCATTCGTGCGGCGATTCGGCGGCGTGGCAGAGACCGCCCGTTGCGACCAACATTGCAACCCAGGCTAGTCGATTTGCCGGCCGCATGACGCTTACTCTTGCTCTTCGCCGATTGCCGGCTCAGCCGAGAGCTCGGGGGTCAAATCCTCGGTCGCGCTGCCGTCTTCCGACTCACCGACGCCTGCTTCGTCAAGCAGTTCGAAGCTCGCCAGTCGGGCGTTGATGCCGTTCGCTCCCTGCGCTGTGCTCGACTCGCCGTGCATACGCAGGTATTCGCGCAGTTCCGAATCGTCGGGCGGCACAACGTACTCCGCCGGTGGGGCAATCGCCTCTCCGTTTGCAGCACTGGCATCGACTTCCGGCGTATCCGCGGGAAACTGCTGCAAACCGAAAATGGCCAGTACGGCAACGGTGGCCGCAACGGCGACGCCGCCCACGGGCCGCCACAGGTTGGTCCGGGGCTTCTCCGCCACCACCTCCCCGGGCACCTCGGGACTGTCGTCGAGTTGCGCCGCGACGCGCTGCCGCAGCCTGTGAATGCCGGCGACGGATTGCTCACCGCGCATGACCCGGCCGAGTTCCAGATATTCCGCAACCTGACTACGCAGCTCGGAATCCTGGCTCAGACGGCGAATCAACAGTTCGGACTCGCTGTCTGGCAGCTCTCCATCGACGTACGCGGACAACTGCATCCTGATTGTTTCGTTCATGTGCTCCCACCAAGCCTTCGGCGCATCGCGCCTGCTTGCTGCAACCGCCGCCTGCCAGCCGCGGATGCCAATCTTACACTCTCCGCCCCCTTGCGGGCGCAGCTTAGACCCTACTTGATCAGCGTTCCCACACGTTTGCTGATCGCATCACGTGCCCGGAATATTCTTGATCGCACAGTACCGACCGGGCACTCCATTGTCTGTGCGATTTCTTCATAACTCATGCCGTCCAGCTCTCGCAGCACAATAGCGGTGCGCAGATCGTCCGGCAAAGCCTGAATAGCCTTTTCGACCGTGCTCTTCAGCTCCTCGGAAATCGTGACCCCTTCGGGCGTATCGGTCTCCTTCAACTTCGCGTGCAGGCCGTACTGTTCCGGGTCCTGCAGATCGAGTTCGATATCCAACGGCCGCCTTCGCTGAGCCGCCAGGTGGTTTTTCGCCGTATTCACCGCAATCCGGTACAGCCAGGTGTAAAACGCGCTGTCGCCGCGGAATCTCGGTAGCGCCCGGTAGGCTTTGATGAAAGCCTCCTGGGTTATGTCCAGAGCCTGCTCCTGGTCCCGGACGTAGCGCATCACCAGATTGACGATCTTGTGCTGATACTTGAGCACCAGCAAGTCGAACGCGCCTTTGTCCCCCTTCTGAACTCGTCTTACGAGTCGGGTGTCAGTCGATTCATTCGACATCCCGTAGCGTCCTGCAGAATCCGACTGACAGCTCCTCGACACCCGGATAGACCGGAGGGTGATCGGAAAGTTCTGTCAAACGGTTACGGTTCATAGCTTTTTTGTGACGTGGTTACCGAGGCGGC